>Ga0302325_10006129_pt1 | contig 27145 bp, 23 predicted proteins | sample Palsa_T0_2_FD_201948 | JGI IMG/M metagenome (GOLD analysis project Ga0302325, IMG submission 201948) | Peat permafrost microbial communities from Stordalen Mire near Abisko, Sweden - Palsa_T0_2 | ecosystem: Environmental > Terrestrial > Soil > Palsa > Peat permafrost | place: Sweden: Abisko... | reverse complement strand
CGCGGACGCCGAGGAGCAATGGCTCGTGCAACTGACCGAATCAGCCCGAGATATTCGCGCCTTCCAGCAACAGTGCACGCCCGGCTACTACAACAATGAGGGCCAGCCCACCGCCGGCGGATTCATCGGCAGCTCCTACGGCAGGGGCCCGATGGCCTTCTTCGAGCTCCTGGCCGAGTGGAGGGACGCTGGCACATTCGGCGGCCTCGAACTGCGCCCGTAGCCCAGCCCGCTGGTTGACGAGTCGCATGCAAGACTTCGGCGGCACTACAGGACCCGATCTGGTGAACGGTTGCCGATTCCCGGGGAAACGGAGATGCGATGAAGACCGTGCTCATACTCGGCGCCGGCTTTGCCGGCCTTGAACTGGCAACCGTGTTGTCCGACGAGGTGCCGGACGAAGTCGACGTCACCATCGTCGACAGTAGCGATGCCTTCGTGTTCGGCTTCTCGAAGCTCGACCTCATGTTCGGTCGCAAAGATCTGGCCGGGGTCCGAGTCCCGTACTCGCGTCTCGACAAGCCGGCGGTCCGCTTCGTGCAGGAGACCATCCTGTCGATCGACCCGGAACGCCGGCGGGTCATCACAAATGCCGCAACCTATGAGCCCGACATCCTTGTCGTGGCGCTGGGCGCCGACCTCGACCCGGCGGCAACCCCGGGCATGGTCGAGGAGGGCTCGGAGTTCTACACCGTCGAAGGGGCGGCCCGGGTCAGCGAGCTCCTGCCCTCCTTCGAGGGAGGCGACGTCATCATCGGCGTGCTCGGCAACTTCTTCAAGTGCCCGGCTGCGCCGTTCGAAACCGCCTTCATGCTGCACCACTTCCTGGAGAATCAGGGTCTGCGGGCAACGTCGAGCATCAAGATCGTCAGCCCTATGGGGACTCCGATCCCCATTTCGCCCGAGGCGTCGGCCGGCATTCTGGAGGCGGCGGGCGAACGGGACATTGAGTGGTGCCCCCAGTCGAAGGTCGCCGCTCTCGATCCTGCGATCAAGACCGCCACACTGGAGGACGGGCGGACCATGCCTTACACCCTCTTCCTCGGCATCCCGGTACATCGGGCTCCTCAGGTCGTCACGGAGTCATCCCTGGCCGAAGACGGATGGATCCCCGTCGACCATCGGACCTTTGCCACGAAGTACGAGAACGTGTACGCGGTGGGCGACGTGACAAGCGCACCCGTACCGAGGGTCGGCGCCATCGCCGAAGGAGAAGCCCGCACCCTCGGCGAAGTGCTCGTCCACCAGATCAAGGGCGGCCAGCCGCCTGCGCCGTACCGCGGAACAGCGACCTGTTACATAGAGTTCGGTGGGGCTCGGGTGGCCCGGTTCGACGCCGACTTCCTGTCAGGCCCCACTCCGACCGGCTCTTTTACGGCAGCCTCCGAGGAGATCGTGGCATCGAAGGTCGAGTTCGGCGCCTCTCGCCGGCGTCGCTGGTTCGGCATCGACTGACGGTCTCCTGCGTGGCGCTGCCCCGAGGAACCGCGGGTCCGGGCCTGGGACGACCATCACCGTACCCAATGCCATGGAATGATCAGCGGCGGGGCGATGAAAGGGTGTCTGGTGCGTCACGAGCGAGTTTTTCCGAAGGTCGTCTGTGCGCTGGCCATGATCGGCGGCACAGTGACGGGAGTTCTTGCGACGGCTCCGCCGGCGCAAGCGTCGGCGGAGCCGTCGACCTACTACGTCTCGCTCGGGGATTCGTACTCGGTCGGCTACCAGCCAGGACGCGGCGCCACGCCCGGCTACACGGCAATCGTGGCGAAATCGACGGGTCTCAAGCTCGTGAACTTCGGCTGCGGCGGAGCGACGACCACGTCGCTCGTGTCCTCGATCGGCTGCCCGGACGTCCTGCCGCATACCGCCGGTGCCGTGGTGTACCCGACGACGACCCAGGAGGCGGCGGCCGAGGGCTTTCTGACCGACCATCGCGGGCACATCGGACTGATCACGGTCTCGATCGGGGGCAACGATGTCACCGCCTGCGCCACGCAGGCCAACCCGATCGGTTGCGTCTCGACCGCCGTCGCGGGCATCACCAAGAACGTCACGAACTTGGCGGTTGCCTTGCGGACAGCGGCGGGGGCCAGCGTCCCACTCATCGGTCTCACCTACCCCGACGTCATTCTCGGAAGCTACGTCTACCCGAAGCAGCCGGCACCGGCCGCCGCCGCCTCCCTGGCCAAGCTCTCGGTGGTGGCCTTCAAATCACTGATCAACCCGGCTCTTGCGAAGTCCTACGCTGCGGGCAACGGAAGCCTCGTGGATGTGACGAAGGCGACCGGCGCCTACGTTCCGCTCAGCCGAACCGTCCGGTACCGCCCCTACGGCACGATCCCGACTGCGGTCGCCCGGGTCTGCAGCCTGACGTGGTTCTGCTCCCAGGGGAACATCCACGCCACTACGACGGGCTACACCCTCATAGGGAAGCTCGTGGTCGCCCGGTTCAATTCCACGCGCCGGCGTTGAACACGCATCCGGTGTCGGGCGGTAGGACAGATGAACCTTCTGCCCTGCACAGGACCCGGGTCAGCGGAAATTATGGGGCTGATGTCCAGAAGTTGTGCGTCTTGGGGCTCCAATGGCACTATCTCAGGAACGGCGGCGGCCGCCAGAATCATCTCTGAGGTCGATCTCTCGGCATAGGGGCCTCGTACGAATGCGGCGCAGGAGTTCGGTGCGTCCTCGGAGGAGGTCTCGCGATGCAGAGGCGGTTCGTACGAGTTCTGGCGGCACTCGTCACCATGTGTTCGGTTGGGGTCGCCCTCTCGGGCGCCGCGGCCAATGCTGTCGCGAAGCCGGCCATCGCGAGCGTGCGACCGATCACCAGCAGCGCTTCTCCGACGCATGCCGGCTCGGCGGATACCCCCTCCCCACTAGGACCGTCCCCGGCGCATTGGCAAGGTGGACAGCGGCCGCACATCGTCGGACACGCAATCGGATCAGGGACCGACGAGTCTCTCGAGAGCACCAACTGGTCTGGCTACATTGCCAGCGGTACGAGTGGTACGAACTTCAGCGGCGTAGGTGGCGACTGGACTGTCCCTTCGGTCGTCGCGTCGACGGCGCCGGAGTACGCGTCCCAGTGGGTCGGCATCGATGGAGTACTCAGCACTGACCTCATACAAACCGGAACAGTTGAAACTACCTCGAACGGCGCAACCTCGTACGAAGCCTGGTACGAACTCCTTCCCGCAGGAGCGGTCTCGATCAACTCCCCGGTCTCACCTGGGGACGTCATGCTTGCGACGATCACCGAAGGTGCCCCGAGCATGTGGACGATCTCGATCAAAGACCAGACGCAGAACTGGATCTACACGAATACGTTTTCGTACTCGACTTCAGGGCAAACCGCAGAATGGATCGAAGAGGCCCCGACGGTGGATGGCTCACAGTCGACGTTGGCGGACTTCGGATCGACCACTTTTTCGGCTCTCAGCTTCAGCGGTGCAGATACGTCCTCAGTTGGCTTCACCGATGTCGACATGACCAATCCGTCAGGAACGATCATCGCCTATCCGACACCTCAGACTTCGAGCGGCTTTTCCGTCCTCTACGGCATCCCCCAGCCGAGCGTGACCTCCATCAGCCCGGCGTCGGGGAGCACCGCAGGCGGGGACATCCTCACGATTGAGGGCAACTATCTCTCGGGGGTGACTGCGGTCACGTTCGGAGGAGTGGAGGCCGCGGACTACCTCAATGTCGACGGCTCTCTCCTGGTGACCACTCCACCCGAAGGCGCGGGCACCGTGCCTGTGGTCGTCACGACGCCCGGAGGCTCGGGAGTCGCGGTGGACGCCTTCACGTATGTCGCACCACCGCCGCCGCCTGTCACGACCCCCGTCACAGCCCCGGGTACGACGCCTGTCACATCGCCTGTCACATCGCCTGGTACGCCCACCGCGACCCACGGCTACTGGCTCGATGGCTCCGACGGTGGGATCTTCACGTTCGGCTCAGCCCAATTCTACGGCTCGACCGGTTCTCTCCGGCTGCAGCGTCCTGTTGTGGGCATTGTCCCGACGGCGGACAAGGGTGGGTACTGGCTCGACGCTTCTGACGGTGGGATCTTCGCTTTCGGAGATTCCGGGTTCTACGGCTCCATACCTGGTCTGGGATTGCATCCTGCGGGATCGGGAAAACCGAACAGTCTCAATGCGCCGATTGTCGGCATGGTGCCTTCAACTGACGGTGGCGGGTATTTCATGGTCGCTTCCGATGGTGGCGTCTTCGCCTTCGGCGACGCGCGCTTTGCCGGAAGCTGCCCGGGTATCGGTGGTTGCTCGGGAGCGGCAGTGGCCGTCCTGCCCGACGCCAGCGGGAACGGCTACTGGGTGGTCACGCAGACCGGCCACGTCTACACCTTCGGCGACGCCTCCTATTTCGGGGCACCCGGACCCCAGAGTGTTCCCGCGACCTCAGCGGTCCGCACGCCTGATGGGAAGGGCTACTGGATCCTCTTCGCGAACGGTTCTATCGACAACTTCGGAGACGCCGGCGATTTCGGGAGCCCATCGGGACAGTTCGGCGGCCTCAATCCCGCGACCGCCATCTTCACTACTTCAGACGGAGACGGCTACTGGGTGGCTTCGGCAAACGGAACGGTCGACAACTATGGAGATGCCCCGGATGAGGGGTCAATGGTTGGGACGCGCCTGAACGGCTCGATCATCGCAGCGACGGGCTGGTAACACGCCACAACGCTTCCGGCGCCTCGACGGGGTTCGATTCGTCGAAGCGAGAGGGGGCGGTACCAGTTCGGCATTGGGCCCGATACACAACGATTCGACAACAACCCACGACTTTCGCCGCTCCGCTCCCATCAGGCGCCGACACCTCTGTTGATGGATAGCTATTCCTCACTCCGTTGGCTCGAAGGGCGGGACCTCGAGGGTTTGCTGCGCGCGGGCCGGGAAGCCGCTGCAGGCCTCATGGACGTCTCCAGAGTCCTGGACGACATTGAGATCGACCTGACCTTCGCCCGACATGCCGACAGAAGGCAACTTCGGCAATCGTCCGAACGTCTAGAGAGTATTGCGCGCACCCTCACTGGTGAAACACAGGCAGGCAGTCCCGTTGGGGCGAAGCACGCATCCATGGTCGGCAAGGTCGCTCTGGCTGCCGCGACGATATCGGTGCTCCCGTTCGCGGAAGGCGCAGGTCGCGTAGCCGGACAAAGGTTCAAGGCGTCCTACGAACGCGCCATGAGGAACCTCGAACGAGTCCACCAGTACGCGGAGTCCGCGCAATCCAAGACGAGGGGAGGTCTGAGACTTCAGATCACCGCCTTGTTCGGGCAGCTCGAGGTTCTTGCCGCAGAGCTTGGCGTGGAGATGGCAGAGCGTTTTGACGTAGGACAAGTGACGAACACGCTGCAGCTTCCCCCAAGCGAGGCATTCGACGGTCTTCGTCAGGCGATCGAGAAGGTCCCGTCCAATGGCATGCAGGCTCCCGGGCAGGGGTCTCAAGATCCCACGGCGGGAGCGACGGGCGGACTCCTGGAGAGGTTGGCCGTCATCGAATACAGAATCGCGGAGGTCTTCGCACAGATGGCTGGCGACGTTCCCTCGTAGCTCTCGCAGAACTCATTTTGCTCGGGGTCCGACATTCTGACCCTCGTGCCCTTCGTCCTCTGAGCGAAGTCGATCGACTCCGGCCCATCGAATGGGCGGTTGACCGGCATTTCCAGATTTGGTAACAACACAAGGGGGGTCATCTAGTCACGTGGAGATGCCACATGGGAACGATTACCACTTCGGATGGGACGGAGATCTTCTACAAGGACTGGGGCAGCGGACAGCCCATCGTGTTCAGTCACGGCTGGCCATTATCGGCCGACGACTGGGACACCCAAATGCTGTTCTTTCTGCACCACGGCTACCGTGTGATCGCCCACGACCGGCGCGGACATGGCCGATCTGCGCAGGTCAGTGAGGGGAACGACATGGACCACTATGCCGACGACCTGGCCGAGCTGACCAAGCACCTTGATCTGCACGACGCCGTCCACGTCGGGCACTCCGCAGGCGGTGGCGAGGTTGCGCGCTACATCGGCCGCCATGGGGAGGACCGAGTCTCGAAGGTCGTGCTGATCAGCGCCGTCACGCCATCTGTTCTCCAGACCGACGCCAACCCGGCTGGTGTGCCCAAGGCGGCCTTCGAGGCCCTACAGGCGCAGCTGGCGGCGAACCGCTCGGAATTCTTTCGAGGCATGCCTTTGGGGCCCTTCTACAACTTCGACCAAGCGGGTGTCGATCCCTCCGAGGCTGTGATTGCGAACTGGTGGCGCCAGGGCATGATGGGCAGTGCGAAGGGCCACTACGAGTGCATCACCGGATTCATCGAGGAGGACTACACGGAGGACCTGAAGAAGATCACCGTGCCGGCCCTCGCTATGAATGGGGAGGCCGACCAAATTGTGCCCTGCGCCAGCTCGGGCCCGCGCGCGGTCGAACTGCTCAAGCACGGAACGCTCAAGACGTACGAGGGCTTCCCGCACGGTATGCCGACGACACACGGTGAGACCATCAATGCGGACTTGTTGGCTTTCCTCACATCCTGACTGCAACCCGGTTGAGATCACACGCACCACGTTCCAACCTGAAATGTCGCCTGGATGACCGATCGTTCCCGACCGATCCGACCGCTGCCCCCGGGACCCCGGCGTGTCATCGATTGAGCCCGCGACGATTTGCTCAACGCCCCAACTTCGACGGGTTGGATCTCGCAGAAGCGAAAGGAACGATGAAAGTGCAGTCCGGACGTTACGGACCTCGTGATGCGTGACGACGTTCGCGACGCTCTCGCAATCGGCCCATCCTCAACCATGGAGGACCGCACGATCGACATCACCACGACAGGCCGGAGTTCACGACGTCCCCGACGGATCGAAATCGTCTTCTACCGGATTGAGGGTTCCATCTACCTGAGTGGGATCCCGGCACCGCGTCGCCGAGACTGGCTGGCAAATCTGAGCGCGGATCCGCACTTCACTTTCCATCTCAAGCACGGCGTCGTGGCCGACCTACCTGCGGTCGCCACCGTGATCACCGATGAGCCCGAGCGTCGCAGGTTGCTCGCCCCGCTCGTCGACCAATTCAACGAACGTCGTGGCGACGACAGCGAGTGGCCTCGAGCCGAACTCGACGAGTGGGTCCAGGGCAGCCCACTCGCCAGAGTCGACTTCGTCGAGGTTGATTGAGCCACTGTCCCACCCGCCCCTGGTGTGGCAAATGCCGCTCCATCATCGTGAGGGTGCCTGCGTCCCACTCCAGATCGGCTCCGAGCATGGCGGCGGTTGACCCGGGTGCTGCCGTGCCGGTGGGCAGAGCTCGAAGAAACCGAGGGTTCGATCATGGAGTTCGAACCCTCGGAGCGGCGCCCTCTTGCCCGCCCCATGGGGCGGTCCACCATTCTGGTGACCCGGTGCTGCACCAATGGGGGTAGCATGGTGCAGCTGACCGATCTCCTGGCAACCTTGTCACCTGCAACCTTCGGCGGAAATGGCTTCCCCGTGGCGTTCCAGTTCAGCTTCACAACCCGAGATCTTCCGGATATACACGTCGTGACTTTCCATGGCGAGTTGGACATCGTGTCCGCCGATGGCCTCGCTGACGCCCTGGTCGAAGTAGCTGGCTCTACCCTCGTCGTCGATCTCTCGGACCTCACTTTCATGGATTGCAGCGGCATCGACGCTCTCGTGCTCGCGCGCAATCGCATCCTGGCCAACGGACAGGGTCAGCTGGTAGTCACCAGACCGACCGCGATTGTCCGAAAGGCGCTGGAGACCGTAGGGCTCGGTGGGTGGATCGTGGGGTGGTCGCCAGACTGGAATGAAGAGAGTCACCCTGGAGGTCGGTGACGGCACAACCCGTCGTGCACTTTGAGATCGTGGAACAGACCCAGGGCGGCTCCGTGACTACTTCTCCCTGCTTTTCGGGGAGCTTCGCGCTGCCCTCTCCCGTCGCGGAGGAGGTGTCCGCGCCGAACGAGTATGGGTTCTTGGATCCCATTGCGACCGACGCGAAGGGACGGGTATCCCCGGTGGGGTGGGAGGTGGACCGGGTTACGAGAGCCATGCTGTCTTCTCCATAGGTGTGCCGGACGTCGGAGCCTCATTGCAGCGGGCTGAAGACCTCGGCGGGACTCGGGTCATGGGTCCCGTCACGTCGCCCAATGGACTCGTCGTCGGCCACTTCAAAGATCCAGAAGGCACTCTGATCGGTGTCGCGGGCCCCATAGCGAGAGCGAACCTCCGACTACTGGGACGCCTGTCTCCGCGGTGGTCAGGCCCGAGACCCGCCGGCGCCCTTCGGGACCCGCCTCCATGCAAACGCTGCGGCGGCACGCTGGACGAAACTCTCGGACCGAAGCGTATCGTCTTCGATCCGCCCACCGTCACGAATTGCGGGCCAGAATCACTTGCGAGAGTGGTTCATATGTTACGAGGAGGCTCCAGTGCCCGACTTGCCGACCATCGCACACGTGACTCTGACAGTCAGTGATCTCGACCGCAGTGTCCAGTGGTACCAGCGGCTCCTCGATGTGGAGTTCTACCGGGACGAAAGCCCTGGTCCGTTTCGGCGGGCTGTCTGGCTCGTCGAAGGTCAGACGCTCGTCGGGCTTCATGAATTCCCCGACCCGGCCGACGGCCTTCCCTTCGATGAGCGACGAATTGGTCTGGACCATCTGTCATTCGCCTGCAGCGGCCGAGATGAGCTCGAGGCCTGGGCAGTCCGCATGTCGGAACTCGGTATCGGCAATGGTGGGATCGTTGATGCGAGCTACGGCTCCGCTCTCTCGTTCCGTGACCCGGACAACATCGCTTTGGAGTTCTTCACGCCCGCCCTTTAGAGGAAGCCATCCCGCATCTCTTGAGCGTCTGTTGTGCCACTTCGGCCCGGTCCGACTCCGACAGCGCCTCGACGTACTCGGTCATCTTCTTCGCTACCTCATGGTCCGAAGCGTCGGGGGACCAGCGGTTGGTCGTCCCGCCGTTCAACTCGCCGCTCCGTGTACCAAAAGCGCCGAAACGACCCCGGCCCGTCACAAGCAGGCCGGGGTCGTTTCGTACATCTCGGCACGTGCGTTGGGCAGTATTAGCGAAACGCTGATTCAGGCATGGATCGAGTCGTTGGCGGTATGCCATTGCCTCCCACTTCCGTGATCGTCGGGGGCGTCGGTGAGGGGCGGAAGCTCGCTCAGCGCTGGTGCGATGCGGCCGCCTTACGGGGCGTTCACGGCGATTGCCTATCCCCATCGGAGCGGCACAACTGCGAAACTCTCGCGGGGTCCGGCGTGACGACCATGCATGCAACGTGACGCCTCCGCGAACAGCTATCGAAGGACTAGCGAAGCGTGCTGAGCGTCACCGCAGGTCCTGGTGTTTATGGACCACACCCATTGCGCGGCTTGGATTCGATCGCCACTATGAGTCGGACCTTCCTCAATATTTCCGAGATCGTGGACAGACAACAAACCGCACAGCGCTGGCTCATCGAGGCGACACCGGCCCTTGGACGCGTGAGGGGCGCCGAACGCCGTCTCTCGGTATCCCTCGCGGTGAACGAGGTCACCATGTTGGCGGCGTCCGACGAGCTGGCTGCTTCGACTCGGGATGCCATGGCGTGGATGGCGACTAACACCTGCCCGGTTGTGGAGCTCGGGTCGCGCGTTGCTCAGATGCTCAAGACCTGTGCTGAAGTCGCGCTTACCGCGCAGCGAGCGATCTCCCATCCATCGGGCAACATGGAAGCGATAGTTGACCGCTTGAGCAACCTGCTCGCGATTGTCGGGGTCTATACGTACGCGCTGGACAACTGGTAATGCCTGGCCCGGGTCCCGACCAAAGAGCCATGAGGGGTTGGTTGGGGTGAGCAGCCCTCGAGGAGGATGCGGATCACTGGGTCGTCACGTGCCCCGAAGTAGGAGCATCTTCCAAGCATCAGCTCCCGATCGGGGTCCGAACGCCGCTGGAGTTCCGCGTGACCACGGAGCGGGCCGGGGCGGCGGCTACGTGACAGACATCGGTTTCAGCCACTTATCCTCGAAATCGGCCACCCAGGCGTCGGGCATTCTTAAATTTGACCAAAACGACAACGGATCGTTGAGTCCTATCCCGTGGTCAAGCCAGGTGGTGAGAGCAAGCCGTGGCTCACGAGGACGAGACTCTCCGAGGATCCAAAGTCAGACCTCAGTTGCGCAATCCGGCGGATCAGGTCTTCACGACGTTCCCATCCCGCAACCACGTCTCCCTTTAGCCATTTGGCGACGGCGCTCGTGTGCTCGTCGGCTGAGTCGTACCACGGCTTCTTCACCTCGCTGAGCTGATCCCGGACTCGGGCAACCACTGAGGGGAGGGCCAGCGCAGCGGTTTCGCGGGCTCTGCGTTCCGGACTCGTCAACACGATTGCGCTTGCAGATCGGCCTGCCAGGCTCGGTCCCAGCATGGTCGCGTCGTTCCTGCCTTTTTCGGTCAGAGGCCAGTCGGCTCCTGGCGTCTCCCCGACCATGAGCGGCTCGGCGTGCCGAAGGAGAACTACCGGCGTCACGGGGTCATCCTCGCGCGGTCAGAACGGGATCGACTTGGCGGCCGGGGTCCTCCGTGTCAGGGATAGCCCTGTACGCCGGTTGTGCGGGCGGGCTCAGGACGTACCTGTCTGAACGGTCCGATCAACCCGTTACAGCATCGTAGGTCCGACCAGGCGTAACGAGGCGGAGCATTGGGGCAATTTCTGTCGCAAATCCGTGAGGGGACTTGATGGCCGGATCACGATCACGAAGGGTCTCTGCTTCGGCATTATTCTCAGCGAGCACGATTCCGATGCCATAAGCCCCTCGTGGGTCGCCCACTGGGCCAAAAGCGAGTACGTGTCCTTGTTCCGTGAGTGCGGACCAGTACTCGACGTGCTCCAACATTGTCGTCCTCTCGTCGCTCGACATGTCGAACGGGAAGCTGGGGCGTGGCGGAATGAGCCGAAATACGAAACCCATCATCATGTGAACCTTACCGAAGGACAAGCCACCCGCTCAGTGGACGTGCCCCCGGTTCGCGGGAAGGAGGGACACATCCAGCAGCGAGCGAGACAGCTTCCAGATCCGTGGGACTCTCCAAGGTAGGTACGAATATGCTTTTCGGCCATGCCGTCGTGGACAGTGATTGCACATGCGGAGCCCGAGTTCGCCGGCAGGGTTCGGAACCTGATGGAAGCCGGTCGCCACAAGACACTGGCGACGTTGCGCGCCGATGGCTCGCCGAGAATCTCGGGTATCGAGTGCGAGTTCACCGACACGGATCTCCGCTTTGGCTCGATGTCCGATGCACGCAAGGGGGCAGACCTGAGGCGGGATCCCCGATTCGCACTTCATGGGCCGACGTTCCACCCCGAGGAGGGCCACGAGAACGACTGGCCGGGCGAAGCCAAGGTTGCAGGGCGTGCCATCCCCGCGGGTCCGGTGACCAAGGACGAGGGCGACAACCCTCCTGACGGTGAGATGTTCATTGCCGACATCACCGAGGTCGTAATCACCTCGCTGAATGCTGGGGCCACCAGGCTCGTGATCGAGTCTTGGACGCCCGGCCGAGGGCTGCGAAAGGTCGAGCGGGACTGACGAACTGGCAGGGAAGGCATCCCAGTTTGTCGGAAGGGCGTAATGCACCTGGCAATCGGTCGGCCAGTCGCTCACGATGGCAGCACGCGCCCAAATGCGAACGCGCTGAGCATCTCACCCACGTCCGTCGGTGAGGGGTGCAATGCTCCGGAAGACGCAGATGGGATGAACAGTCGGCCATCGGAAACCGTCGGAACTGGTGGGCCGTACAGGACTTGAACCTGTGACCCCTTGCGTGTCATGCAAGTGCGCTACCAGACTGCGCCAACGGCCCGTTGGACAACACCCTACCACCGCGTCAATTCGGTCCCAAGCTGCCACGCCACCTCGCGAGGGCAGACCCGAGGGATCCTCCATACAATTGGACCCGTGACCCCCACCGAACGCCCGCCTCACGAGAAGACGACCGTGAACCCGCTCCCCCGCCTCGAGGACCACATCACGCGAATCGCCGAGGAGGGCTACACCATTCTCCCCGACGCCATCGAACCGGATCTGGTCGATGAAATCGACGAGGCACTTCTCAAACTGGAGCACGACCTGGGAACCGTCCCGGCCGAAAACCTGTTCGAGGGAGCGCGGACCCTGCGGGTGTACAACCTGCTCGTCCACGGCGCCACCTTCGAGAAGATCCCCGTGCACCCGAACGTGCTGCCAGTGGTGGAAGCGGTGCTCGACCCCGGCCTCTTGATCTCGTCGCTCTCCTCCATCGCGATCGGGCCCGACGAGCAGGCCCAGCCGATTCATGCCGACGACCAACTCATCCCGCTGACCCGACCGCACGTGCCGATCATCTGCAACACCATGTGGGCCATCACCGACTTCACCGAAGAGAACGGGGCCACCCGCCTCGTCCCGCGAAGCCACCTCCTCGAGGAGCCTCCCAACCCGCTCGAGCACTACGAGACCATCCCCGCCGAAATGGGCAGGGGCAGCGTCCTGGTCTGGGTCGGGAGTCTCTGGCATGGCGGCGGCGCCAACCACACGAACGTCCGGCGGGTGGGCATCGCCATGAACTACTGCGCCGGCTACATACGGCAGCAAGAGAATCAGCAATTGGGAGTCCCGCCCGCTCTGGTCAAGACCTTCCCCCACCGTTTGCAGGAACTGATCGGCTACTCGGTCTACAACGGCCTCATCGGCCACATCGACAAGAAGCATCCGGCCCAGGTCGTCCTCGCCGAGGACCAGGGTGTCGACATGGTCTGGGACCTCCTGAAGACCTGATCGGGCTCAGGCCGCCGGCAGCACCACGGGGGCGACCGGCCACACGTACTCGCGCGGGTCGGTGGGGATCATCCCCTCGGCAAGGCGCCAAGAGTCGTAATTCTCCGTCCACTCCCGGTGCCAGTCGATCTGGTCGTGGTGGAGCCGTGCGAGATCGCACCCCCATAGTGCGTCATAGCGCAGAGCCAGGGCGAAGAGGACCTCGATGGATGCGGTCGCATCCGCCGAGGCATCGTGCGCGTTCCCGATCTCGATCCCGTACAGCGCGCAGAGGTCGACGAGCGTGCGCCTACCCTTGCGATCGGGATCGAAGTGCCGGTCGATGACGACGGCGTCGAGCACCGGCCCGCACCAACCCCGCTCGACTGGACCCCAGCCGCAGAGATCGCTTGCCTGCGTTTCGAGAATGGTCAAGTCGTAGTCGAGCTTCATCCCGGCCAGGGGGACACCGCGCGCCGAAGCGGCCACCACCGCGTCGGAAACCAGGGACATCGCCTCTCGGAGCGGCATGCCCTCGTCCCGCGCCCGCTCCGTCGAGATGCCGTGGACGGCCATCGCCTCGGCCGGGATCTCGCGGCCGGGGTCGATGAGGCCGGACCAACTCGTGGTCACGACGCCCTCCACCACCGACACCAGCGCGTAGGACACCGGAACGTCGTTGAAACGGTCGATCCCCGTCGTCTCGAAATCGAGCCCGAGCAGCTCTCCCGTCGGCCAAGCACCCACGAGTTCGATCTTTGCAGCGGGATGTGACACGGCTGCGGATGCTCTCCATACCCCGCCAGCCCGTTCGAGCCGGGACGTCCGGCCTCTCGGCAGTCCCCGTTGCTACGGTCATCTCGATGAGCCGCACGGTCCGTCCCCGGAAGCGATGTGCCCTCGTGGTCTCCGCGGCGATGCTTTCCATGCTGGGAGCTCTGGCCACGGCGATCGCCGCCGCTCTTCCGCTTCCCGCCTCGGGGGCCCCGCCGCCCGAGGCCGCCGGCGCCGACCCGGCGGCCCTTGTCCACCCGCTCGACGGCACGGGGACGGGGCCCGTCAGCCCGGGCACGGTGGGCCAGTTCCCCGGAGCAGACGTCCCCTTTGGCATGATCCAGTGGAGCCCCGACACCAGCCCGAACGCGGCGCAGGCCGGCGGGGGCTACTCCTACGGCGACTCCGAGATCAACGGCTTCAGCCTGACGCACCTGAGCGGAACGGGTTGCCCGTCGTATCAGGACCTCCCGATCCTGCCCACCGAGGGCGCCATCACCTCTCCGGCCACGACAGTCGCCGGCTTCTCGCACCAAAACGAACGCGCATCTCCGGGCCTCTACCAGGTTGTGCTCGGTGAGCAGGCCCCCATCTCCGTCTCACTCGCGGTCACCACGCGCACAGGCATCTCGAGCTTCGCTTTCCCGCCCGGAACCGAATCCAACATTCTGTTCAAGGTGGCGGACAGCATCAACCCGGTCACCGCTGCGAAGGTGCGGGTGGTGGGCCACGACGAGGTCGAGGGCCAGGTGTCGAGCGGGCAATTCTGCGGGACCGGCACCCCCTACACCCTCCACTTCGTCGCGCTCTTCGACCGGGCGTTCTCGTCGGCCGGGTCGTGGAGCAACGCCGGAACTTCTCCGGGAACCACCACCTGCACCGGCACCAGCTGCGGCTCCTACGTCACGTTCGACACGACCAAGGATCGCAACGTGCTGATGAAGGTCGGCATCTCCTTCGTCAGTACGCGGGACGCGATGCAGAATCTCGTGTCCGAGGATCCGGGCTGGTCGTTGCCACGGATCAGCACACAGGCGCACAACCGCTGGAATGCACTGCTCCGGCGCATTGCCGTTCACGGTGGCGCCGCGGCCCAGCAGCACATCTTCTACACGGCCTTGTACCACTCACTCCTCTTTCCGAACGTCGTTTCCGACGTCTCCGGCCGCTACGAAGGGAGCGACGGCAAGGTCCATACGGCCGGCGGCCGCGAGGTGTACGCCAACTTCTCCGAGTGGGACATCTACCGCAGCGAGGTGCAACTCGAGTCCCTGCTCGACCCGCACGCGGTCGGTGACATGGTCCAGTCGCTCCTCGACGACGCACAACAGACGGGTTGGCTTCCCAAATGGGCCATTGTCGGCGGCGACGAATCACAGATGAACGGCGACTCGGCCGACCCGATCATCGCCGATGCTCTGGCCATGGGTGTCCACAATTTCGACGCCGGCTTGGCTCTCAAGTACATGGTCAAGGGAGCGACACAGAACGAGAGCGCCCATGGCCTCGAGATCGAGCGGCAATACCTGAGCCAGTATCTGTCCCAGCACTACGTCAACGCTGCATCCCTCGACCTGACGTCCATCGACTACTCAATCGGCGGCTCCGTCACCCTCGAATATGCCATCGACGACTTCTCCATCGCCCGGGTCGCGACGGCGGAGCACGACCCGTCTTTGGCCTCGGCCATGAGCCGGCGCGCTGCCAACTGGGAATACGAATTCAATCCCGCCACTGGCTCTACGCAGGCCCGCGGCGCCGACGGCAGCTTCCCTCCAGGCGACGCCTTCGAGGCGTCCCAGCTCGAACCGGGCGGACAGCTGGGTTTCGAAGAGGGCAACGCGGCGCAATACACCTGGTCCGTCCCGCAGGACCTTGGTGCGCTGGCATCGCTCGTGGGGGGCGACGTCGCCGCCACCAACAAGCTCGAGGCGTTCATGAGCTCCCTCAACGCCAGCCGCGACTCCCCCGAGGAGTGGTCCGGCAACGAGCCTGACGAATGGGCGCCATGGGAGTTCGACTATTTCGGAGCGCCCGACCAGACCCAGCGCTTCGTGCGCGCCATCGCGGACAGCGAGTACGCCGATGCACCGGTGGACGAACCGGGGAACGACGACCTGGGCGCCCTGTCCTCGTGGTATGTGTGGGCTGCGCTGGGGCTGTTCCCCGTGACCCCGGGCGAGGCGAACCTCGTGCTCGCCAGCCCACTGTTCCCCTCCGTGACCATCACACTCCCGGATGGTCGACGACTCGTCGAAACGGCACCGGGGGCGAGCCCCTCACGCCCCTACGTCCACGCGTTGACCGTCTCGGGCCTGACCAGACCCAGCGCCGGTACGCCGGCGTGCGCCAGCACAGGGAGGAGCACCATCCACTCCGGGACCTGGGACGTGCCCTGGCTGCCCGCCTCCGCCCTGAGGGCGGGCGGAACCCTGCGCTACACCCTCTCGGCCAGGCCGGACCCCACCTGGGGCTCATCACCGGGCGCCAGCCCCCCCTCCTTCGGTGCCGACCAGCTCCCGGCCGTCGGGTTCTCACTGCCGAGTGGTGCGACGACGGTGACGGCCGGCCAGCCGAAGTCGATCACGATCGGGATGGCCTCGGCCGGGGATCAGGCCACAACGGTCCGCTGGCAGGCGGTGCCCGATCCGGGCGGAATGGCGGTCACACCGTCATCAGGAACCCTGACCGTGGCGCCGGCCAACTGCACTTCGACGGCGCCCGCCAGCGAGTCTCTCAGCATCGCCGCTCCCGTCACCGCCACGGGCTCCGCCTCGCTACGGCTGAACCTCAGCACCACCGGCGGCCTCACACTCCCGCCCATCGTCTTGGATGTGGAAGTGCAGCCCTGAGATCTGGGTCGTTCAGCGAGGGCGCGGCTGACGGAAGACCTCGTTCACCAGGCCTTGAGCGTCTCCGAATGGAAATCGATAATGGCCAGCAGATCGCCGAGCCGGCCGAAAACCGCCTCGATGTCGGCGGCCGAATTGGTCAGGGCCATCTCGGCAGTGAATGCGACCTCTGCGCAGGTGCTGAGCATCAGGCCGACGCGGGCTCCGACCTCCCGGTCCGGGCAGGGGTTTCCCGCCATCCACGCCATCGCTTCCCTGGTGGATGCTTCGAGCTCGTCCGCCGCGGCCAGCATGGTGACGTGGTTCATGCTCATCGCTGCCGAGAATCGTGTCTCGGCGTTGGTCACCCGGCGAAGGTCAGCCCCCGCCTTCAGGAGCCACTGTTGAGTTTCTAGTTCTTGGTCCATGACGATCTCTCGAAGGGTAAGGATCAGAGGCGCACCACCGTGGTACGCCGGAACGGCCCCTCCAGCGATTCTGGCGAGCGCATGCGATGATCCATAGGGCCGTTCGTACCCTGGCCCGACAACCCCTCGACAACTCCACGGGGCCTCGCTGACCGTGCCCAAATCCGTCTCCGCTGCGAGCTCCCTGATCGGGCCTGCGGGCGATGATCGCTCCATTGCGCTCGGACCGGGGAGCAACCGTCCAACGGTCGGAGGTGAGGCCCGACGTCCGCCCCCGTGGCCCGACCCAATAGTCTGATGTCACGTTCTATTACGGTCACGGTTCCTGGCTCTTCCTGGTCGTCTTCGTCGCGTTCTTCGTGATGCGGATCCTCCCGGCACGGCGGCAACGGCAGCGGCGGCAGCATGGGGTCCCGGCTCCAGCGAGCTCGTTCACCGACGCCGCAACCCGGCATCAAGCCTCTGATGCCGTCGACGCGTCATCGGGCAAGGTCGCATTCACGGGGATCGCTCCCGGTTGGCTCATCGACCCAACGGGCCGGCACGAACACCGGTACTGGTCGGGATCTGAATGGACCGAGCACGTGACCGACGGCGGTGTCCCCGGCATCGACCCGCCTCCCCCCCGAGCCGGACATCAGGCATCCTCGTAAACAACCCGAGGTGCGGGCGGCGGGCACGGCGACGCCAAGCCGGCCTCGGGGGGCAACGGTCACGCAGATTTGGCCCGGGCCACGCGCTTTGGTCGCCATCCGATAAGACGGCCCAGGTACCTTCGACCGGACGACGCGATTCGGCCGGCGCTCCCATTCTGGGAAAAGGCGCCGGCCGGGTCGCGTCCCGGCACCTCCTCATGCGCTCACCCCGCAGTGTCCGACAAATGGCATACGTCCGCAATGCATTTCCTACAAAGGCCTCACGGAGTGCGATTAGCCTTTTGCCCGGGCCATCCGAATCGGAAATCGGTCTGGCATGACCGCGCGCATCGGCCCCGCTCTGGCTTCAGCGGGGCCGATGCGCGTGGTCATACGGAATCTGGAGGCGGCGGGCGGAATCGAACCGCCGTACGGGGCTTTGCAGGCCCCTGCCTAAACCACTCGGCCACGCCGCCGCGTCTTCGCACGAACGGGCGGCCAGCCTAACGGGCTGCGTTCCCCGCCCTCGGCCTCGATCCCCACTCGGGTCCGGGCCGGACCTTCCCTAGTGCCGGAAGCGGGAGACCAGCCAGAACACGGCTGCAATGAGGGCGATCACGACGGCGATCTTCACGAAGAAGAAGATCACCCCGGCGAGACTGCTGAGAATCCAGAAGGCGACAATGATCCCGACCACCGCCACCGCCGTCATGGCGACGGCATGGGTGAAGGTCATGGGGGTCTTGCCCTCTTTGCGTTCCACGTCTTTGCTCACGAACCCAATGCTACGTTCCCGCCATGGTCGCCGAGACGTCACTCCGTGATCGGCGCAGCAGGCTGCTGGCCGAGCCGGGGCTCCGTGGCCAGGAATTTTGTCGCCGATATGCCGCTGAGGCGGACGCCTGGCTCTCCGGCCTGGCCGAACGGGCCGCCGGGGATGTCAAACGACACCTCGCCCTCGTGGCCGTGGGGGGCTACGGCCGGAGCTCGCTCTGCCCGTACAGCGACCTCGATGTGGTGCTCGTCCACAACGGCCACCGGGACATCGGGAAGGTCGCAGATGCCATCTGGTACCCGGTCTGGGACCAGGGTGTCCACCTCGACCACTCGGTCCGACGTCCCTCCGAGGTCCTCAGTGCAGCGGCCGAGGACGTCCGAGTGGCACTCGGCCTCCTCGACGGCCGGCTCGTCTGGGGCGAGGCCAAGGTCGCTGAGCCTCTCCTCGAGAAAGCTCGCGCGGCGTGGCGCGACCGGCTGGGTGCCCGGTACCTCCCGCTGCTCCGGCAACAGATGGCCGAACGCCGTGCCACAGCCGGTGACGTGGCCTTCCTCCTGGAGCCTGACCTCAAGGAGAGCCACGGCGGGCTGCGCGACGTCAGCGTGCTGCGCGCCATCTCTGCCTTCGCCCCGCTGCTGGCCGACTACGCGGAACTCGATTCCCTCAACGGCGCCACGGCACTCCTCACCGACATCCGGGTCGAGCTGCACCGCCTGGCTCAGCGCGAGCACGACAAGCTCCTCCTGCAGGACCAGGACCAGGTGGCAGCGGCCCTCGGTTTCGTCGATGCCGACGCACTGATGCTGGCCGTGTCGACCGCGGGCCGGCAGATCGCCTGGGTCAGCGACGACGTGTGGCGCCGGCGCCGCCTGTGGGACCCCTCCCCGCCGCCGAAACGGCGTTTTCGTCGCAATGCGTCCGACCACGCCACTCCTCCGACACCGGTGGATCTCGGGCCTGACCTCGTCGAGGTCGACGGCGAGATCGCCTTGACGTCGCTCGCCCCGGTTTCCGACGATGCCTCGCTTCCCTTGCGTCTGGCCGCCACCGCAGCCGAGCTGGACCGTCCGATCGCCAAGGGGTCCCTGCACCGCCTGGCCGACCGTATGCCACCGCCGGGTGACCCATGGACGGACGCGACGCGCTCCGCCCTGGTCTCGCTGCTTGCCCTCGGTCGCCCCGCCATCGACAAGATCGAATCCCTCGATCAGCACGGTCTGCTGGTGCGGCTGATCCCGGAGTGGGCGGCCGTCCGCAACAAGCCCCAGCGCAACGCCTACCACACCTACACGGTTGACCGTCATCTGCTCGAAGCCGCCGCACTGGCCGCCGAGCTCACCGACACCGTCGAACGGCCGGACCTCCTCCTGGTGGGTACCCTTCTGCACGACATCGGCAAGGGGTTCCCAGGCGATCACACCACAGTCGGCATCGAGATCGTCGACCGCATCACGACGCGCATGGGGTTTGCGCCGGCGGACGTCGCCGTACTGGTCGACCTCGTTCGTCAGCACCTCCTGCTGCCGGACACCGCTACCAGGCGTGACCTCGACGATCCCACGACCATCGCCCGCGTCGCACAGGCCGTCGGCAACAGGCTGACCTTGCACCTGCTCGCCGCGCTGACCGAGGCGGACAGCAGGGCGACCGGTCCATCCGCCTGGGGCGCCTGGAAGGCCGGCCTCGTCGCCGACCTCGTCCAGCGCACCGACCGCGTGCTCCAGGGAGAACCAGAGCAGACCGCGCCGGACCGCATTGTGGCGTCGAACCGGGACCTCATGACCGAGGTGCGCGCCTCAGGACTCCCGTCGGTCTCGCTGCAACCGCCCCACGTCACAGTGGCAGCGCCGGACCGTCCCGGCCTGTTCTCCTCCGTAGCCGGTGCCCTCGCCCTCAACGGCATGGACGTGCGCGCCGCCAACGTCGGCGGCGAGGACGGGGTGGCGGTCGAGGTCTTCACTGTCGAAGTCGCCCGGGGGACGTGGCCCGACACTGCCAAATTGCGCGAGGACCTCGCCGCGGTGCTCTCGGATCGCCTGGCGCTCGGAGAGCGGCTCTCCGAGCGAGAGCGCATCTACCCGCTCCGCCGCGGGTCGGCGGCCCACCTGCCCGGAAGTGACATCAAGGTCGACAACGAGGCCTCCGACACCGCCACCGTCCTGGAGATTCGGGCGCTGGACGAGATCGGCATGCTCCACCGCATCACCCGTGCCCTCTTCGATGCTGGCCTCGATGTGGTCTCGGCGCGGGTCTCCACACTGGGCGAAATGGTCGTTGACGCCTTCTACGTTCGAGATTCCGCAGGATCCAAAGTCACCGACGACATCCGGCTCACAGAGATCACACAGAAAATTGCGGCTGAATTGGGACTCTAGGCCTGAGGTTTCCCTTGTAGAATCCGCTGGTCATGCCCGGCGAACACGTACGAAGCAAAGGCGGCAAACGGAGGTGGCTCATCGTCACTGCGTGCGTGGTGGTGCTGGCCGTCGCGGCCGGTGGCCTTGTGGTCGTCGACCGGATGCACAACAATCAGGCCGCCGCCACGTCGGCCTCCCCGCCTCCTGCCCTCACCGTCTCGTCCGTCTCGCCGACCGGAACCAGCGTCGCCGCCGGCTCCACCATCACGGTGCAGTTCTCGACGGACCTCGCACCTGACAGCCCGCTGCCGACCCTCAGCCCGCCAGTGGCTGGCAGCTGGGCGGTGCTGTCGCCGTCGTTGCTCGAATACCAAGCGACAGGGCCGCTCGTGCCCGGTGCGACCCAAACGGTGACTGTCCCCGGCGGGGCTTCGGGCGTCATCGGCTCAGAAGGTCAGCGCCTGGCGCAGTCGGTCACGTCGCAGTTCACCGTGGCGCCTGGTTCGATCCTTCGCCTCCAGCAGCTCCTGGCTGAGCTCGGGTACCTCCCATTGACGTTCACGCCGGCCTCGCCGCTGACCTCGCCGACCCAGGAGGGCAACAACCAAGTCGGATCGTTCAGCTGGCGGTGGGCGAATCAACCGCTCGCACTCGAGACGCTGTGGACTCCCGGTGTGAGCAACGTCATCACGACGGGTGCCGTCATGAACTTCGAGAACCAGAACGGCCTGAAGACCGACGGCGTTGCCGGCCCGCAGGTCTGGACCGACCTTCTCGCGGACGTGCAGAGCGGAAAAGGTGACGCCAACGCGTGGAACTACGTCCTCGTCAGCCAGTCGCTGCCCGAGTCGGCGACCGTCTACTCCAACGGAGCCGCCGTCTACAGCACACCCGTCAATACGGGAGTCGCTGGGGCGACCACGGCAAACGGCACATTTCCTGTCTACGTCCGGTACACGGTGACCACCATGTCCGGCACCAATCCGGACGGCTCCCACTACGTCGATCCCGGCATCAAGTGGGTGAGCTACTTCAACGGGGGTGACGCCCTCCACGGCTTCGTCCGGGGCTCGTACGGCTTCCCCCAGAGCGATGGATGCGTCGAGATGCCCATCGCCAACGCCGCAGTTGTGTACCCGTTGACACCGCTGGGGACCCTCGTCACAGTCCAGCCCTAAGAGAGGCGAACAGGGCTCCGCCTCCGCGCGCCCTAATGTCTGTATTCGATGTCTACGTTACGACGGGTCGTCGACATCATCGGGCGGGTCCTCATCGGGCTGGGCGTGTTGCTGCTCCTGTTCACGGCTTACCAGATCTGGGGCACCTCGGTGCAGGAGGCCCACATACAGTCCGGGCTGCGTACGCAGCTCCAGCAGGAGACGAACAGCGATGCGGTGCGCCGCGCCCTCGCGGAGGAATCGGCGCTCGACAAACTCCCGACCGGACCTGCCGTCCCGGCTCCTTCCACGAGTGCCCCGGCCGAGGGGGACCCCATCGGTGACATCCGTATCCCCGTCATCGGCATCAACCAAGTGGTGGTCGAAGGGACCAACACGCCCGACCTCCGCAAAGGGCCCGGGCACTACACCGGCACGCCCCTGCCGGGCCAGTCCGGCAACGTTGCCATCGCCGGCCACCGGACCACCTATGGTCATCCGTTCTACAACCTCGATTCGGTGAAAGTCGGCGACCCCATCGTCCTCACCACGCTGCAGGGGATCTTCGTGTACGACGCCACCAAGAGCTTCGTCGTCTCTCCCAGCGACAGTTCGGTGGTCGACAACGTCTTCTCCGACCAGCTCACGCTCACGACCTGCAATCCGCGCTTCAGCGCCACGACCCGCCTGGTCGTCCAGGCCAAGCTTGCACACTCCCAACTCTTCCCGAATTCCGGCTTGGCCGTGCGCCCTCTCCACTCGGACCCGAAGAGCCAAAGCCTGGCCGGCGACTCGGACGCGTCGTTCACCGCCACTCTGCTCTGGGGATTCTTGACCGTCGTGGTCGTCACGGGGATCTTCCTCGCCGCTTGGCGCTTCCGGCGCCAGCGCTGGGTGATTTACGGGGTCGGCGCCGTGGGCACGCTCGTGTTGCTCTGGTTCTTCTTCGGCGCCATCAGCCCGCTGCTCCCCGCCAGCTTCTGACCGCCGTGCTCGTCGAGGAGCCACTGGCCGACCACTTCCGGGGCTTCGCCGCCGTGGTCGAGCGAGACGGCGGCACCACGTACCCCGCCATCTGCCGCTCGGTTGCCGACGATGACGACCTGCTGTCGCTCCTCGCCGGCGCGCCGCTCCCCCAGCGGCGTCCCCTGTTACTCCTGGCGGCCGTGCACTTCCTTCTGCTCTCGGGGACCGAGCACCCGTTGGCGACGTTCTACGACACCGTGGCCGTCGTGCGGGGCACGCCGTCCGGCCCGCGGCCCCGGGATGGCGTCGCTGCCGCCTTTGCGGACTTCTGCCACGTGCACCGCGCCGAGCTCGAGCGGTTGGTCGCGACGCGCTCGACCCAGACCAACGAGGTCGGGCGTTGCTCGGCTCTCCTGCCCGGCCTCTGTCTGATCGCCTCGCTGTACGAACGGCACGAGCCACTGTCGCTGCTCGACCTCGGCACCTCGGCGGGACTCAACCTGCTCTTCGACGACTACGCGTACACCTATCGGGCTGCCGAGGGCGGCGCGGTCCGCACCGCCGGGGTCCACGATTCACCAGTCGCTCTCGAGTGCTCCGTGCGGGACGCCGTGACGTATCTGCCGGATCTCCACCTTCCGGTCATGGCCGAGCGGGTCGGGCTTGATCTCTCACCCGTGAACCCGTTCTCCGACGACCAAGCTCTCTGGCTGTTGGCCTGCCAGTGGCCCGACAACCTGGCGCGCTTCGGCCGCCTGCGCGCTGCACTGGCTAACGTGCGGGCAGCTGCGCACCCGCCACGGCTCGAGCGTGGGGACATGCTGACGGACCTGCCCCGGGTGGTCGCATCCATGCGGGGTGCCGGGCCGCTGGTGGTATTCCATTCCTGGGTCGCCGCCTATCTCAGCGAGCAGGAGCAGCTGTCTCTGACCGAGCAGGTCGCCGGGCTGGGTGCGCACCGCCCCGTCCATCACCTCTACTGCGAGAGCCCCTTCGAGACACCCGGCCTTCCCACCCCGCCGTCACCGGTGCGGCGCGAGGGGCCGGATCTGGCGACCACGCTGGTCCACGTCGGACCCGGAGGACGACCGGCCGTGCGCTTGGCCGACACCCATCCACACGGGTACTGGATCCGTTGGTGGCCTGAAGCAGCGGGGGACCCTGAACCCCTTGACCGAGGGAGGGAACACCCGGCCCCTTGACGAGGGGCACCGCGACTGGTGTGACGACATCCTCCCGCCGGCCGCTGAATGATCTCGAGCCACAGCTGGGCGGCCCGGATTCCAACGTCGCGACGCGCCCAGCCACGCCGATCACACCTCGGCTTATGAATCGATCTCCAGGCGCAAAGCCGGGAGCGAAGAGGAAGATGGAGGCATCAGAGGTCCAGCGTGCGGTGGCTTCGACCATGTCGACCGCAGCAGCGCTTGCCCAGGCAGTCGACGACGCGATCATTGTTCATGACTCGGAATAACCTCGCTCTACGGATGCTGCCTCGTGACGTCCTTGCCCGAGTCGCGCCTGTAGACCACGCGAGTGCCGAATCCGCGTTCTTGTGATGGTCGCAGCGTGGCGCTGGGGTCCGAGCGACCAACTCCCCTACGGACAACGTGCGGCCCGAAAACTCCTTAGCGCCCTCCGCGAGGGTCGACCTTAGCCGGCGCTCGACGTTGTGATGCGTCCACTCGGTTTTCCGTGGGTGCACAGGCATCGGTGACAGTTCTTCGTCGCCTATCGACTCTCTCGAAACACGTACACATACTCGGGTATATCACCAGGGTACGTCACATGCTCAACGATCTGGAAGCCCGGCGGCAGTGCCTTCAGGAACTGGCTAATCGGGCTATTGGGATCGTACTTTTCTAAGACGTCAGGGCGAACAGCGAAGTAGGTGACCAGGAACAGAGTGCCGTTCCGAGCGAGCGACGCCGCCTGTCGAGCAACTTCGGGTGCCGGCGTTGACGACAAGCCAAAGAACACTGGTTCGGGGTTGGGGCTGGCTAAATAGGGAAGCTGCTCTGCCAGAGGTGGCACACCAAGTCGGAGCACGGGGTGTGGATCCTTGCCGGTGGGTCGGCGGGCACGGTCCTCCATGTTGCCAGGTGTGTAGGTAGAGCTCGAGGTCCCAGCGAGTGCAGCGTCGAGTTCCGACAGCGGATTGGAGAAGAGCGGTACGCTCACAACGGGATCTCCGCTCCTCCCGTTTTGGTCGATAAACGCTACTGCCGCGTCCGCGTTCCCGCGTTGAGCGGCTCCCGTGAGCATCTTTGCTCCACCGATGACAAACGCTCCGATCGTGAGGGTGACTGCGGCAACCCGAAGAGGACGGGGTGGGGTGGTCACGAGAGCTCCGATGGCCAGAGCCATGGCGGGCCACGAAGCGATCATATTTCCACCGCCGAGCACGTCGACTCGCAGCCAGCTGTAGAGAATCATGAGAACCGCCGGCACAAGTGCGAGGACGATGATCAGCACAACTCGGGGCGCGATCTGCCACCGCGGCCGGTGATGCTTCCTCCACTTCAGTACCAGTCCCAGCACCCCCAAGGCCAGCCCGGCAACAGCAAGAACCAATGCGAAATTGCCGGGCAGAACAGTGATTTTGATGATGGGGTGACCGATCCAGAAATTCTCAAGGATGCCGTCGATATCGTGAGCGTCGACGGGAACCAAGTAGGTGATGAGATTTGGCGCAGCAAGGTCCGCCCGGAGGCCGCCGAGCCACGGCAAAAACCCAATCGCGGCGGCCACATTTGAGATGACCAGCGCTCTTCGCTCCGTGGGCTGGGACCAGAAGGCCCACACCAGTTGGGCAACGAGAAAGAACACCACTGAGTAGTGGCTGTACACCGCAGCACACGTCGAAGCCGCGTAGCCAGCCCACCACAGGAGCCGGTTCGTGTCCAGGGCTCGCAGGAGGCTGATTGAGGACAAGAGAGCCAAAAACACCACGAGCATGTACGTGCGGGCCTCTGTCGAGTAGAAGATCATGTAGGGGGAACACGCCACCAACGTGGCGGCGACGAGCGCGGCGCGTCGGCCTACCGTCCACAGCCCTAACAGAAATGTCAGTGGAATTGCCGCGGTGCCGGCGAGCAACGAAGTCAATCGAATGGACTGTGCGGTGTTGCCGAGGAACCCCTTTGTCACCCAGGCCAGAATGAAGTACAGCGGCGGAGTGGTTTCCTGACGGCTGTAGACGAGGTTCATAACCCGAGTCAGGCTGTGCCCAACAACGATATAGAAGGTCGAGATTTCATCGCCGGCGAGGGAGTCATTGAATGAGGGCAGTCTGAGCAGCAGGCCACCCAAAGTGATGGCGATGATCAACGCAAGATAGAGCCTCGGCAATGGGCTGCGGTCGACCAGTTGGGAGACGGCACGTCGTCCTTGTTCGTGTGCCGCCTCGTGCCCGGCAAGACCAACCTCGCTCACCATCGTGGACTCACTCGTGAGAGGCCTGCATCGGCATGGTTCCCACATCCCAGAACGTAACATCAGCACTCGGCCGCAACCGAAAGTCTGCGAGCGATCGCTTCCGCTGGCCGCGGGTGCGGGTCGACCCGTAGGGCTGCAGCGAGGGCTCCACCACCAAAATGCAGTGAGAATTCCAATCCAGTTCTTCACCACAAGTGGCACCTGAAGGCTCGAGGCACAATGCCACATTGCCGCGTGTGACCATGGCAGCCCATCCCACCGCACTGCGACCGGAACGGCCGCGGATGGCGTCCGCCGCGGCCGTCACGTCGTACCTCGGGTGCTCGCGCGCCGTGGCGCTCTGATTCTCGACGTCCATTCCATCCCCGAGATCGAAGGACAATTGGTCGATCCCTCCCAGGCTCAGTCCGGAGACGCTGACCCCGAGCAGCCGGATTCCCTCCTCGGGATCGATACGGGCCAGCAGCGGCGGCCACCTGCCCGAGGGCGGCGCCGGTTGCGATGGGTTGTCCGAGCGTGTGGGAGCGGGTCTACCGCGACAAGTCCTTGAACTTGATCCTCACCGTGATCGTGGGGGCCGCGGTCGACGCGCCCGCAACATGGTCGCCACCGAGTCCGCCGTGCGACGGTGTCCCACAACTGCCTACAGATAGGGTCCACAAGGGTTCACGGGTGAGACAGTCGGTGCTGGTGGAGCGCACGGACGCGCACAGTGTTTCAGGGGTAAGACGAGCATGAGCGGCGAAAGGATCCGTTGGTGGCCTGAAGCCACCTCCTGATTTCCGCGCCTTGGTTGTCCGGCTAATTTTCCGGCCCCCAGGGCGCATCGCGCCGCGCCGGCACCTCGATGCCCTCCTCTGTGACCATGGAGGCCGCGCCCACTGCGCCCCGCCCGAAGCGGTCGCGGATGGCGTCGACCGCCGCCGTCGCATGCTGCCAGGACTGCTCGCGCGCCGTAGCAC
>Ga0302325_10006127_pt1 | contig 27150 bp, 28 predicted proteins | sample Palsa_T0_2_FD_201948 | JGI IMG/M metagenome (GOLD analysis project Ga0302325, IMG submission 201948) | Peat permafrost microbial communities from Stordalen Mire near Abisko, Sweden - Palsa_T0_2 | ecosystem: Environmental > Terrestrial > Soil > Palsa > Peat permafrost | place: Sweden: Abisko... | reverse complement strand
GAATGTCAAGCATGTCCGCCACCAACTGCCCGTACTGCCCTTCCTTCCCATCCGCCTGGGTCGTCAGGCTGAGCACGATCTTGCCCGTCGGATGCACCCGCAAAAAGACAGCTCGATACGCCTCGTTAGCCACGGCTCAATCTCCTCCTCGTTGCTGGATCGCTACTCATCATCGTTTTCCGCGGGTGCACTCTCACCCTCGGTGACGCGCTGCCGCTCCTGGTGCGTACTCAGCGCGTTGTGCTCTTCCAGGTCGCAGAACGCCGGCTGCGGTCCCCCCAATGGATGTGGCGGTACCGCGGGTCGCTCGCATCCTGGGTATATGCACGTCTTGGTCGTGGTCTCAGTCATGTTTGCACTGCTCCTTGATCATCTGGTGGCCCCCATCCAAATCTAGTCGGTCGCCACCCACACCTATTCGTCCGCCCATCCCGGAGTGGTATTGCCGCGACTCGGTCCGCAACCGCTCGGCATCGCAAACGAGCTGCCGGCGACCGGCGTGGCGCTGCCCCAGGCTTCCTCGTCCCCGGTCTCGTCGACCGTCGGGGCCTTGAAGTTCATCATCGGGGACTGCCGGCGATCCCACTCCTCGACGGCGATCGCATCGGCCACCTCGTTCAGTGCCGCCAGCGTGTGGCCGCTGACGAGCGCGTCGCAATGCGGCAGCGCCGCGAGCATCCCACCCGCCTGCGGAGAGAAGTCGTCCGCGCTGACCCGCGGGTTCACCCAGATGATCCGGTGCGCCAGTCGCGCCAGCCGCTCCATCTCGCGTCCGACCACGGCCGGGTCGCCGCGTTCCCAGCCGTCGGAGAGGATCACGATCACAGCGCCGCGAGCCATGCCGCGGCGTCCGTGAATGTCGTTGAACGTCTTCAGCGCATCGCCGATCCGCGTGCCGCTCGACCAGTCGGGGGCGGCCGCCGCGGCGCGCTGGATCGCGCGCCCGGGGTTGCGACCGGCGAGCGCGCGCGTCAGGCGGGTGAGGCGCGTGGCGAAGGCGAACGCCTCGGCGTTCGGGCCGGTCCCCGCCGCGCACATCAGGAACTGCAGATATGCGCGCGCGTAGGGCTCCATCGAGCCCGAGATGTCGCACAGCATCACGAGCCGGCGCGGTTGGATGCGGCGGTGGCGGCGCGCGAGCTTGATCGGGTCGCCGCCCGTCCGGAGGCTGGAGCGAAGCGTGCGTCGCATGTCCACGTGCTCCCCGTGGCGCCCCTTCTTCCGGCGGCGGGTCCGGCGCAGGGGCGTCGAAAGCTCGAGACGCGTCATCAGCTTGTAGAGCTGCGCGAGCTCGTGGGGCTCGAGCGCGTCGAAGCTCTTGGTTCCAAGTACCTCGTCGTCGCTGGCCTGCGCGATCGGGATCTCGGTCTCGGTTCCATCCCCGTCCCCGTCCTCGTCCTCGTCCTCGTCGCCCGGTGAGATCGACATGCTGCTCGGGTCGGTGTCGCTGTTCGACACGCTCTCAGCCGTCTTGTGCTGCGACTTCGGGCGCTCATCGGCCGGCGTCGTGAGCGTCTGCAGCTCGTCAGGCGAGAACTTCTCATCGTCGAGTTGCTGCCCGAAGATCGAGAAGAAGACCCCGTCGAAGGCCGTGACGTGGGCCATGCCGGACACGAACACCGCTCGTGCCGTCCAGTACAGCCGCCGGCGGGTGATCGGCTTGGTCAGCGTCAGCGCCTCAGCAAAGTGCGCGGAGCGCTCCGGCGTGACCGGAACTCCTTCCATCCGCAGCCGCTGGCTGAATGCGCCCACGACTGCGGGAAGGTCGAGATGGATGGTCTCGACCCGGAACACGCCGTCGTCAATTACCGTCGTCTCAGTCACCGCTCCCCACTAGCTGCTCGAGGCCGGCCGCGCGGATCACCTCCTGATCCTCGCTGTACTTCAGCACCGACCCAAGCGTCCGGTCGACCGCCTCGGCATCGAGCTGCTCGACACCCAGCAGGCTGAGCGCCGCGAGCCAGTCGATCGCCTCGGCGACCCCGGGCGGCTTCTGGATGTCGCTCTTGCGCATCCGCGAGATCGCATCAGCAACCTGCACCGCCAGCGTATCGGACGCTCCTTTCACCCGGCGGCGGATGATGTCCACCTCGCGCTGCCGATTCGGGTAGTCGATCCACTGGTAGAGGCAGCGGCGCTTGACCGCGTCGTGCAGATCGCGCGTCCGGTTGGAGGTGAGCACGATGATCGGTGGGTGAGTGGCGCGAATCGTTCCGATCTCCGGGATCGTCACGCTCGCCTCGGCGAGCAACTGGAGCAGAAACGCCTCGAAGTCGTCATCGGCGCGGTCGATCTCGTCGATCAGCAAGACCGCCGGTCGAGGACCTGGGTGCTCGAGCGCGGTCATCAGCGGCCGGCGAATCAAGTAGTCGGGGCCGAACAGGTCCGACTCCTCAAGCTCGGCGTTGCGAGCGTCGGCGAGGCGAATGCTCAGGAGCTGCTTCGGATAGTTCCACTCGTACAGGGCCTCCGAGGCGTCGATGCCCTCGTAGCACTGCAACCGGATCAGCGGCGTATCGAGGATCATCGCGAGCGCCTTGGCCGCCTCGGTCTTCCCGACGCCGGCTTCTCCTTCGAGCAGCAAGGGCTGGGGCAGGCGCAGGCTCAAGAAGATCGTCGTCGCCAGGCCCTCGTCGACGAGATAGTCGACCTCGGCGAGGCGCTGGCCGAGCGTCTCGACGTCGGGCACGAGCTGACGAATCTCGTCTGCGGCGACGCCGGTGGCTCCGCTTGGACTCATGCTGCCCCCCGATCCGAAGAAGTGCCCGCGCCGACGAGCCCGGACTGTCCCGCCAGCGCCAGGACGGCCTCGTAGTCCTCAGGCGTGTCGACGTCGAGAGGAGTCGGGCCGGCGACCGGCACCTCGACCACTTCGCCGGAGCGTTGGTCGAGCAGCCGCCATACGCCCTTGTCTCCATGCAGGTCGGCGAGCTCGTCGAACACGCTCCGCGCGAACGCGAACGGGTGGCCGCGGCCGTCCTCGTAACGGCATACCGCCAAGGGCGCGTCGCCCCGGCCGGCGAGCAGTGCCGCAACGGTGGCGGCGGGCACGCCAGGCTGGTCGCCGAGCATCAGAACCATGACGTCGCAGCGAGGGTCGACGGCTCCGAGTGCCGCGGCGATCGATGACGAGCAGCCGGCGCCGTAGCCGTCGTTGATTACGACCTCCGTGCCCGCCAGGTCAACCTGCGAGCGGACGTCCTCAGCGGCGCCGCCGATAGCCACGATCAGCTGGTCGAACTGGCACTCGCGAGCAACGCCCACAACGTGACCCAGCAGCGTGCCGTCCAGGTAGGGGAGCAGCTGCTTCGGGCGTCCAAGTCTGCGCGAGCCTCCGGCTCCGAGCACGAGACCGGTGACGAAGGAATCAGCCTGCGGCGCTTGCATGCTCATGCTGCGCCTCGAACTTGGCTTTGCAGCCCTCGCAGCAGAAGTAGATCGACTCGCCGTCATGCTCGACCGACGGGGTACCGGGAATCGCCGCGACGGTCATCCCGCAGATTGGGTCGACCGCGATCGTCGGCGCGGCCTTCACTGCCGCCTTTGCGCTCGGGCGACGCGATCCAGCGGCCGCATGATGGACGATCAGATCCGGCGACGGAGCAGTGGCGCCGATCCGCTCCCCGCGGCGCACGGAGATTATCTTCGCGAGGATCGACAGCGCGACCTCGGCCGGTTCGCGGGCGCCGATGTCGAGCCCCGCGGGATAGTCGACCAGCTCGATGAGCCCATCGGCGACTCCGTCATCCCGCATCTCCGCCAGGACCGCGGCCCCGCGCTTGTGGCTAGCCACGAAGCCGACGTACGGCACTCCCGCCTCGAGACCGCGCCGCATCGTGTGGAACTCGTCACGTCCATGCGCCGCGACCACCACTGCGAGATCATCCGACGTCGGGTCCGGAGCACCGTTCTCGACGGCGACGATCTCGAGTCCGAGCTCTCCCCCGAGCCGGTGGATCGCGCCGGCGATCGGCGCATCACCGACGACGAGGACACGTGGCGCCGGGAGCACGGGCTCGAGAAAGACCTCGATCGCGCCTCCTGACAGGCATGTGTTCTTGACCGTCACGGCTCCCTCCTCGGTCGAGAGCTCCTCATGGTCGGGGATCACGTCCTCGCCCTCGGCGATGGCGCTCTCGTCGGGCGCGTCCGGCAGGATCCGCAGCAATACGGGCTCGCCGGTCTCGATCGCCTTCAGCGAGAACACGCGCACGCTGTGCTGAGCGCAAACGCCACCGACGAACCCCTCGATCATTCCGTCGCCGAGTACGAGCGCGACATCCCCCGGACGCGCGCTCGTGGGCCGCTGCGCCCGGACGACGGTCGCCGTGACGAAGGCGACGCGCTGCGCGGCGAGCTCGGAAGCTCGCCGCGTCATCGCGTTCTTGATCATTGCGGCGGCTCGGCGCGTCCCTGCATCGCCGCCCACACGCGAGCGGGGAGGCAGGGAATGTCCATGTGCCGGACGCCGCGGCCCCGCCACAGCGCGTCGATGACCGCGTTGGCGATGCACGGCACGGAGCCGACGTTGGGGGACTCGCCGACACCCTTGGCGCCGAGCGGGTGATGCGGGCACGGGGTGACCGTCTCACCGAGCTCCCAATCGGGGCATTCGAGCGCCGTCGGGATCAGGTAGTCCATGAACGACGAGTTCAGGCAGTTCCCTTCCTCATCGAACGTGATGACCTCCATCAGCGCGATGCCGAGACCCTCGGCGAGCCCGCCGTGGATCTGACCGTCGACGACCATCGGGTTGATCCTGACCCCGCAGTCATCGACCGCGATCATGCGCCGGCAGTGCACGTACCCGGTGCCGGGGTCGATGTCGACGACGGCGATGTAGGCGCCGTAGGGGTAGGTCAGGTTCGGCGGGTCATAGATGACCTGTGCGTCGAGCCCACCCTCCAGGCCCGCCGGCATCGACCTGCCGCTGTACGCGTACTCGGCGATGTTCTCGATCGGAGCGCCCTTGCTCGTGTCGCCTCGGACGAACCAGCGGCCCTTCTCCCACGCGAGGTCCTCGGGGCGGGTCTCGAGCATCGTCGCCGCGATCAGGCGCGCCTTGTCGCGCACCTTGCGTGTCACGACCGCGACCGCCGCGCCGGAGACCGGCGTGGAGCGGCTGCCGTAGGTACCGAGCCCGTACGGCGACTTGTCCGTATCGCCGTGCCTGACCTCGACGTCCTCCGGCGGGATCCCGAGCTCTTCGGCGACGATCTGCGCGAACGTCGTCTCGTGGCCCTGGCCCTGGGTCTGGGCGCTGAGCGACACGACCGCCTTGCCCGATGGGTGGACCCGCAGGTCCGCGCCATCGTTCATCGCCAGCCCGAGGATGTCCATGTGCTTACGCGGCCCGGCGCCAACGCCCTCGGTGAAGAACGCGACTCCGATGCCCATCAGCTCGCCGTTCGCGAGCTTCTCCGCCTGCTCACGACGCAGATCCTCGTAACCCGCGATGTCCATCGCGACCCGCATCGTCTTCGCGTAGTCGCCGGAGTCATACGTCCACCCCGTCGTCGTCTCGTACGGGAACTGGGACGCCTGGATGAAGCTCCGCATCCTGAGGTCGACCGGGTCCACCCCACCGTCGATAGCGAGGGCATCGACCATCCGCTCGACCAGGTAAACGGCCTCTGTGATCCGGAACGAGCAGCGGTAGGCGACACCTCCCGGGGCCTTGTTCGTGTACACCGCCTTGACCTTGACGTGCGACGCCTGGAGGTCGTAGGACCCGCACACGATGTGGAAGAACCCAGCCGGGAACTTCGTCGGCTGCGCGGTGCTGTCGAACGCGCCGTGATCGGCGATCACATCGACCCGCAGGCCGGTGATCTTCCCGTTCTTCGAGCACATCTCGCTGTGCATGATGTAGTCGCGCGCGAAACTGTCGGCGGTCAGGTTCCCGGTGCGGTCCTCGATCCACTTCACCGGCACGCCCGCGACGATCGAGCCGGCGATCGCGCACACGTAGCCCGGGTACACCGGCACCTTGCCGCCGAACCCGCCGCCGATGTCCTGGCACATGATCCGGATGTAGTGCTCGGGCAGGCCCGCCACCTGGGCGTATACGGTGCGGTGGGCGTGCGGCGCCTGGTTGCCGTTGTAGATGTCGAGCTGACCGGTGTTCGGGTTGAAGTCGGCGACCATCCCGCATGTCTCCATCGGCGCCGGATGACAGCGCGGATAGATGATGTCCCTGACCGCGACCACGTCGGCCTCGGCGAACACGCGGTCCGTCGCCGCCTTGTCGCCGGCCTCCCACGTCGGGCTCGCGAGATTGTCACGCTGACCGATCTTGTCGTCGCGAATCAGCGGGGCACCGGGGTCGAGCGCCTTGCGCGCATTGACCACGGCGGGCAGCGGCTCGTACTCGACGTCGATCAGCTCGAGCGCGTCGTTCGCCGTGTACTCGTCGACGGCGATCACGAACGCGATCTCCTGGCCCTGGAAACGGACCTTGTCCCCGGCGAGCACAGCCTGTGTGTCGTAGGAGATCGTCGGCATCCACGCCAAGCCCAGCGTCTCGAGGTCCTTGGCCGTCACGACCGCGGCGACTCCGGGGTGCGCGAGCGCACGGGTGGTGTCGACCGAGAGGATCTTCGCGTGCGCGTACGGGCTGCGCAGAACCTGTCCGTACACCATGCCCGGCAGCCGCAGGTCATCCAGGTACCTACCCTGGCCGCGGATGAAGCGAGCGTCTTCCTTGCGCTTCAGACGACCGAATCCAATCGGGCGCTCTGTTTCTGCGCTCGGAAGATTCTTCTCGATGACTGCCATGAACTGCCTCCCTATTTCGCGGCCATTTCGTGCTCCGCCGCCCAACGAACGGCGCTCACGATGTTCTTGTAACCCGTACAGCGGCAGATAGCTCCTGAAATTGCTGTACGGATCTCATGCTCAGTTGGATCAGGATTCTCATTAAGAAGCGCCCGAGTCGTCATCAGCATCCCCGGCGTGCAGAAACCACACTGCAGCGCATGCTGCTCGTGGAAGCCCTGCTGGATCGGGTCGAGCACGCCGTCGATCTCGAGCCCCTCGACCGTCGTGACCTCGTGGCCGTCGGCCATCACAGCCAGCGTCGTGCACGACTTGATCGGCTTCCCGTCCATCAGCACCACGCACGCACCACAGTTCGAGGTGTCACAACCCCAGTGCGTGCCGTGAAGCTCGATCGTCTCGCGGATGAAGTGCAAGAGCAGCAGACGCGGCTCGACATCCCGCGAATACATCTCTCCGTTGACGTTTATCGAAACTTGCATAAACCTGGCCTCCTAGTGTAGAGAACGTGTTCCGCGGCCCAAATCAGCGCTTCCACGAGATCCTCGGCGGATCGTCGGAAGCGGGCGGCTCGGGAGCGGGAGCGGGAGCGGCTGCGGCGGGCTCGGGGGCGGCCGCCGCAGGCGGGGCCGCTGCGGGAGCCGGAGCCGCCGCCGCCGCGGGCGCCGGCGGAGCCGGCGCAGACGGCGCGCTGGGGGCCGGATAGGGCCGGCTCGGTGCTGCCATCGCGCGTTCCGCCGCGCGGGTGAGCGCCCGAACGCTCATCACGCTCGCGAGGTGACGTTTGTAGTCGACCGGACCGCGGCTGTCGGCACTCGGCGAGCAGTCCGCCGAAGCGATCTGGCCCGCCTGGGCGAACAGAGCCTCCGACGGAGCCTTACCGCGGAGGAGCTCCTCGGCGCGCGTGACGTGGATCGTCGTCAGCCCGACGGCGCTGAGCGCGAGACCTGCGTCGACAATCGTGCCACCGTCGACCCAAACCGCGGCCGAGGCAGCGCAGATCGCCCAGTCGCCGGCGCGCCGCTCCACCTTCTCGTGGGCGCTGCCGCCACCCGAACGCAGCGGGATCCTGACCTCGGTCAGGATCTCACCCTGCTGAACCGCCGTCATGTACGGACCGACGTGAAACTCACCCATGCCGACCAGCCGCTCGCCATCGGCGCCGCGAATGACCGCCATTGCCTTCAACGCCGAGCACACGGCCGAGAGGTCCTCGGCCGCGTCCGCCTGGCACAGAGAGCCGCCGATCGTGCCCCTGTTGCGCACCACCGGATCGGCGATCACCTCTTCGGCGTCCGCGAACACGGGGAAGTGCCTCGCGAGCAGGTCGGACTTCAGCAGATCGACGTGCCGCGTCATCGCGCCGATCCTGACCTCATCGCCTTCGACGCGGATGTACGAAAGCTCGGTCAGCTCGTTGATGTCGACGAGATGCGACACATTGGCCAGCCGCAGCTTCATCATCGGAAGCAGGCTGTGGCCGCCCGCGACGATGCGAGCGTCGCCGCCGACCCTCTGGAGCGTCGCGAGCGCGTCCTCGAGACTTGTCGCACGGGTGTACTCAAATTTTGCCGGGGTCTGCAAGGTAAGTCCTCCTCCGCTCTCGAAACACTAAAAAATAGTCACAGGATTGAGCGACGCGGCTGCTAACAACTGGATACGCAAAAGAATATGACATGGATCACGCAGCGGTCGTCGTTTGGGTATTGCGGAACGACCGTCCTGGGTTTGCCAGTCCCCCCCCGCCCCCCCCGGGCGCCGCACCCCGAGAACGGGCGCCGTCAGCCGCAGACGCCATCAGCCTGCTGGCGCTGCTACCCGCCGGGCGCGGACCGCTCGCAGGACGCGAGCGTAATCCCCGCCCAATTTCACCGGCGCCGGTACCGGAGGATGCCGTCGGCGTCGCCCTGGGGCGCAGGTGCGGCAGGAGTGGGAGCACTTCTCTCCACGACCGGAGCAGATGGCATCGGAACGTCTCCACTGGGGCTGTACTGGACCGGAGAGTCCTTACCGACGACCGGGGATTTTGGCCGTTCACCCGGACCGCGCGGGTCCGGATAGAGCGTCCGCGGCGAGGCGCTCGCGTAGAGCGGATCGCGAAGCGCGGCACCGCGCAACGGCGCCCCGAGCGGGGATCCACGTCCAAGGCGCGCAAGCTGAAGGGCGCCCCGGGTGTACACGACGCCGATGCGACGCGGCTTGCCGCGGCGACCCTGACGCGCGAAGAAGGCTTGGCCGCCACCGGGGAACATTCCTTCGATCAGACCGCCGGCGTCGTCGACGCCAGCCTTCTTGATCAGCAGGCCCTCGAGCAAATTCGTTCCGGCGCCGAGATCGCTGACGATCTTGTCGACGAGCTCGTTGACGGGTCCGGTCTTGGCGACGAGCTCACCGACCGGAGGGATAACGACATCGAGGCCCAAGGAGATCTTCCTGAGCTCGACGATCGTCGCCACGAGAAAGACGACGATGGCCAGGACGATCAGAAGGACCGCGGCGATGACGATGACGGCTGCTGGAGCGACGGCGAAGAAGATCATGGTTTGATTTACGCGTCCTCGAGAAGGATGTCAAGGGAACCGCCGAAGCTCGCGACAACCCCGATGATCTGGTTGACCGCGGTCTGCGTGGTATACAGCAACTTGACCGCGTCGAGGTCACGCGAGCCTGCTTGCGCGACGCCGGCGATCGCGTCGATCGTGGGTGGAATGGTCTTCGAGGCAAGAAGGACGCCTCGAAGCAGCACCACAACCACCGGGAAGACGACGAACAGCAGCACGAGCGCTCCGACAATTCCGAGAATCACCATGGTCAGGCCCCCGGAGCCGCGTGTTCGACAACGATTTTCGCCTTCGCATCGATCCCGGGCAGCAGACCGAGGAGCGTGCCCGCGCGCTGGTTGACGGCGGTGAGTAAGCCGGCGAGCGGACGCAGATGCTGCGCCTCCACGGTGACCAGCGCCGAGGCCAGGGTCGAAAGGCCGTCCGAAATCAGGACCAGGCGACGCCGGATCTCGATCAGGGCAAGAGCCAGAACCACGACGAGGACGACAGCCTCGACGACACTCAGGAGGATCAATAAGTTGGTGCTCAGCATGTCATCCTTCCGGGCTATAGCCTTGAGATAGCGCGTTCATGTAGCCGTCCAGCACAACGCCTTCCTCGGCGATGATGTCGAGGACGGGCGGCAGGTCGGCAAGCTTGGGGATGTTCGACGTGTTCCCGGCGATCGCGCCGGCGCCGACGAGAAGACCGCCGACGCTTTCCCTGATGTCCGCTACGAAGCTCAGCAGCAGGAGCATCAAGGCGATCACGACGAGGACGACGACGAGACCCAAGCCGAGGATCACGTACCAGACGATCCGCTCTGTATCGGTCAGCGCGGCAGTTGCCAAGGGGATCATTTTCCGACCGCCACCTTTCGAAGCGAGCGGGCCGAATGGAGGATCCTTACGCCCGAGTCGAGGATCTTGGGGATGTCATTCAGCTGCGTGCTCTGATCCTGGATCGTGTCGACCGCCTCCCTCGCGAGATGCGCCTGATCAGCGATCCGCGAAGCCCAGCGCATGACCGTCATCACGATCACGACGGCGATCGATGTGACGGCAAAGCCGAGGGCCAAACCGATTTCCCAGACGTTTATGTTTGCGCTGATGAATGTCATGACTTGTTGACCAGGCCGCAGTCCGCGGTCTTGCCGAGGAGATCGATCAGCTGGGAGCAGTCAATCGAGTTTGCGTGCCCTACGACCGTCGCGGTTCCGTCCTCGGTCCCGACGTTGGTGAGGATCCCGTCGAAGTCGCTCTTGATCCCCGTCACGGTGCCGGTGATCGTGTTCACCTTGCCGCTGACCGTGGCGAGATTGGGCTGGATCGTGTGCACCGCGGAAACGATTCCGGCGAAGTCGTTGTCGGTGCGCGTGAGGTCGGCGGTGATTCCGTTGCCGCCCGTGCCGATCGGCCCGACCAGGTTATCGATCTTGTTCACCCTGCTCCCAATCGAGTTGACGCTGTTGTTGATCGACGCGACCGACCCGCCGATCGAGCTCACGTGCCCGCCGATCGACTGGACCGACGCGCCGATCGCCAGCACGTTGGAGTTGATCGCCAGCACATTGGCGTTGATCTGCTTGACGACGCCGTTGATCGCCGTGGCGTTGGTGAGGATCGGCGGCACCTTCTTCTGGATCGACTGGGCGAGCGTGAGGATGTGCGCGGCCTCGCCCGTCAACGGCTGCGCCGCGGAGTTGATCTCCACCGTCTCCCGGGCCACCATCCCCGCGTACTTGATGAACGACAGGTTGTAGTGAATAGGGCCGAGCTTGCTGTTGATCACGCGCACCCGATGCCTGATCTGAACCGCTGAGGTCAGCGTGCCGGTCAACTCGAGGACCGATACGAGGGCCCACGCGATCACGACGGCGAAGCAGATGCCGGTGAGCGTGGCGCCAAGACCGATCGTCTTCTCGTCCTCCCTCATCGGTGCCCGCCCCTCGTCGTTGCGCTCGTAGTCGTCTGAACGAAGACGCTCATTTAGCCGGGCACCCCGACGGAGCGATCAGGCCTGGCAACGGGATCGGAATGGTGTTCAGCACCTTCGCATTGCAGATGCTGTTCAGGTGGGCGTTGGCCTCCTGAAGACCCGTCTCGATGTTGCCGGCATCCGTATTGACCGCATCCAGACCGGTTGGGGCGCCCAGCAGGGCCTGGAGCTGCGCGTTGATCTTCGTCGTGCCGTCGCTAGCGCCTTGGGCCGCGATCAGCGTCGTGTTGATCTCTCCCGCGCGATGGTTGATCGTCGAAGCCGTGCTCGTCACGTTCGCGAGCGAGTTGGAGATCGTAACCAGCTTGCCCGAGGTGTTCGTGAGCGAGCCGGAGACGCCGGTCAGCGTGTTTGCGACCGTGACGAGCGCGCTCGAGATCTGGCCGAGCGTGTTCGAGCTGGTGACCAGCGAGTTAGACGTGTTGACCAGCGAGCCCGACGTGTTGACCAGCGAGTTCGTGGTGTCGACGAGCGATGACTCGACCTGGCCGAGCGAGCCGTGGATCGCGGTCAGCGAGGTCAGGATCTGCACTCCCTGATGCGGAATCGGCAGCAGGGCGGTGTTGATCTTGGTGAGGTTGCCGTTGATCTCGCCGATGAACATCGGCAGGGGGTTGGCCTGCCCGCGCACGGAGGCGACGGATGCGTTGGCCGAGAACAGGCCGTCGTTGATCGACTTCAGGTTGCTGACGATACCGAGCAGGAACCCGATGACGACGATGACGACCAGGACCAACGTCGTGATCCACAGCCACAGCCACCTGACGAAGGTTGGGTGCGGAGGCGATCCCGTGGCCCGCCGTGATCCCCCGGGCCTGGCAAATGTTGCAGCTTCCATAAGGCCAAGCCCTCCTAGAGACCGAGTGCGTTGAGGATTTGCTGGACGCCGTTCAGCGGGTTACTCGCTGGGGCGGAACTTGTCGACGGCGCTGACGACGCGCCGCTCGCCGAGGTGGGCTGGGCGCTGCTCGATGCAGCTCCCTGGACGCTCGGCGCGCCTGTGGCGGCCGGCGCGTTGGACGGCGCCGTGCTCCGTGTGACCTGGGCGGCCGAGTGCCTCGACGTCAGGCTCCTCAGGCGTGCGGTCGCTTGCGGGCTCAGCTTCGGCGCGCTCCTGACCTCGGCCGAGAGGTTGGTGCACTGACCATCGGTGCTGAGCGCGCCGACGACGTGCACGTCGATGCAGGCGGCGTTGGTGAGGATCTCGAGCGACGTGCCGAGAATCGCGGCCGAATTGCCCTTGATGTTCGCGGCTGTGGTGATCGCCGCGCTGGCGTCGCTGTTGATCGACTTGACGTCGCTGTTGATCTTGTTCGCCGTGCTCAGGATCGAGTCCGCCTCGCCGTTGATCGACGTGGCGCTCGAGTTGATGCTCGTCGCGCTGTTCAGGATCGAACCGGCGCTCGAGTTGATCTTGCCGGCGGTGGAGGCGATAGCGCCTGCCGTACCGTCGATCGATGCCGCGCTCGAGTCGATCGAACCGGCCTCGCCGCCGATGCTCTGGGCCGTCGAGTTGATCGTCCCCGCCGTGGAGTTGATCGTCTGCGCGGTCCCGAGGATCGTCGTCGCGCTTCCGTTGATCGACGTCGCCTCGTTGTTGATGCCGCTCGCGACATTCACGATCCCGTTGAGCTCGCCGTAAAGCGGCTTCGCAGATGCCAGAATCGACAGCGCAAGCTGGTTGGTGTGGTGAAGCTGAATAACCGACTTAGTCGACGCGTTGATGTCCGTCGCAGACCCAGCGATGTTCTGGGCCTTCGTATTGATCGACTGAGCGGTCGAGACCGTCTCCGCCAGCAACACCGCAGCAATCGCGACGGCCGCTAAGACGCCGACGAGCACAACGATGCTCACAACAGTAAACCGCCTCATTCCTCGCTCCTCCCGCAGGATCGGGGCCCGCTGCCTAGATGACGGGGCGGCAGTATATGCGTAAGTGTCGACGGCGTGCAACCCCGAATCTCGGGGCGGGTGCTCGAGACCGCCGTTTGCAGCCGGTTAGCGGGGATTTCGTGCCGGCGGCGGCGGAGGTGAAGTCGATCGGCCGCGAGCTCGTCCGGCGAATACGAGCTCGCACCGGCGACGGAGATCTATACGCGTCCAGCGCTCGGCCGGATCACCGCTCGGCGCTCGCGACGGCGGCATGCTCGCCTCTTGGCTTGGCATGCGCGACTTCGATCCCACCCGTGCTATATGCTCCCGGTCCGTGCGTTCTCTTCAGGTGATCGCGGTGGCGTCATGACCACATACGCATGCCTCGGCCATTGGTACGGCCAGCTGCTGTTCGGCGCGCCGTGCGTCGGAGCCCTGGGCATGATCGTTCGCGACTCCTGGCGCAAGCGGAAAGGCCCGCCGCGTCCGCCGAACGCCAAGCCGACGCGCAACCGCGCGCCGAGCGCGTAGTCGCACCCTGCGTCTCAGGACTCAGTCCGCCTCGGGCTCTCCACCCTCAGCGACCTGTTTCTCTGCGCCGTCCCCTTCGCCCTCTCACGCGCGCGCCCCCGCGCCTCCGCACGCGCGGAGGAGCGGAGGCACGAGCGAGCTAGTGGCTCATCGCGCTGCCGGCTCGTAGGTCTGAGCGAGGTCGTCCATCTCGGCCTCGTGACGCTCGAGCTCGGACAGCGCCCGCAGCAGCGCCTCCTCGTACTGGTCGTAGCTGCGGAACGGTCGCAGCCACGACCATCCGCCGCGCTCGCGGAGCTCGCTGGTCCGGTCGCGCTCGCCGGTGTTGACGCGCGGGCGACGGCTGGCTGGTGCGATCGTCGCATCGGTCTCGGGCCGCCTCGAAATCTCGGGCGCGATCGGCGCATCGGCTTCGGGACGCCGGATGCTCGCGGGAGCGACGGGCGCAGCCGCTTCGAAACGGGTGCTCGCGGGAGCAATCGCCGGCTCCGCCGGAGCGGGTGCAGAGACAACACGGCGCGACTTCGCGAGCTGATGCTCGGCGATCACTTCGGAGAGCGGCATCTCGTTCTGAGCCGTCTCCTCGAGGATGCTCGCCTCGAGCATCGAGCTCAGGGCCAGTAGCTGGCGCTTGGTGGCGGGACGAAACGAACCGCTCGCGTCGGCGTAGCGATCCCAGGCGCGCGCCACCTCTTGCGCCTTCTCGACGCTCGCTCGGCTGATCCGCTTCCAGCGAACATCTGCGGCCACCATCGGGCACACTCCACCTGCCCCGTCGACGTGCGCGCCGGCGATGATCCGGTGGCCCTGGATCCCCTCCAGCACGGCTTCGCGCACTTCGAGCGGCAATCTGTCGATCGTCGCCCTAAGTTCCTGAGCAGGTCGGCGCCTGGTTTTCACGATTTGCATCTCCCTGTGGCCTGGATTGTCCTAGCACGACCCAACGTAACGGCGGGAGTCGATACCGTCAACGGGCTGACAGGAGTCTTGCAAGCGAAGGGCTTGCCACAGACGTGTCGACGGGGTCCGTCCGAGCCTCGGAGGCAACCGAGGCGATCCCCTTTCGACCACCCAAGCGGCGGGACTGATCCATAGCACCGGCCGACACGTATATGATCCCAAAAAGACGGTAAGGACGAATAGTTCACGGGCGTTTGCGACACCTGTGCAGGGGTGCTCAGCGGCGCGACACGCATCACCGATGGGAGGAGAAACTCGATGAGCCCACTCGTTTCACGAGGACGATCAGCGTACGCGCCACAGGGTTCGCGCGGGTCGTCGGACCACAACATCTCTCGACCCGTCGCCCTGATCTTGGGCGTCACCTATCTCTTCGCGGGCGTGGTCGGCTTTGCCGTTACCGGCTTCGGCGGCTTCGTGGCGAGCAACGGATCGAAGTTCCTCGGATTCCCGCTGAACGGCTTCCACAATGTCGTCCATATTGGGATCGGGGCGATCCTGATCGTGGCGTCGCGCCTGCCGGACGCGACGGTCACGCAGGGCATCCTGCTCGGCGTCGGAGTCCTCTACACCGCAGCCGTCCTGCTTGGCTTCCTCGGCAAGCTCCCGATCATCGCCGTCGTCAGCGCCGGTAACCCCGACAACTTCCTGCACCTGTTCTCGGCCCTCGTGGCGATCTTCGGTGGACTGGCGGGCGCTGCCGAGCAGCGCGACTCAGATGCGGCGTTTGGTGGTTAGTGACGTCAGGTGAAGCCCCGGGGACGGATCTGAGCACGTCCAGTGATGCCCCGGGGACGGAGCTGAGCGCACCACCCGTAGGCCTCAACGCCTGGGATCGGAGCCGTCTGCCGATCGTACCCAGGTGGCTTGCCACGCTGGGGATCGCGGCGGTGCTGCTTGCCGCCAGCGCCTGGGTAATCGGCCAGCAGTTCGGGTCCTCCCCCGCGTCACGGCAAGGGTCCAAGCACCCGTCGCCCGTCCCATCGGGCTTCACCCAGTTCAAGGACCCGGCAGGGACTTTCGCGGGTAGCTATCCGTCGAGCTGGCGGCGGCTCCAGCCGGTGCAGCCGCGCAGCGGCCAGAATATCCTGCTCGTCGCGGGTCCCGCCGGCTCCTCCTATCTGATCGGCAAGACCCCGATCGGCGCCGTGGTGACCGCGTCCAACCTCGCCGCCGCCAAGGCGTTCACCGCCCGCGTAGTGAAGAGCGGAAATGACGTCAAGTATCTCCACTCGCCTGAGGCCGTGACGCTCGGTGGCCTCCCGGGCTACCTCTACCTGTACACCTTCGTCGACCGCGCAACTGGCGAGCAGGGCGCGCACGCGCACTACTTCCTGTTCGACGGCAAGACGATGATCACGCTCGTGTTTCAATCATTGCCGTCGACGAGCTTCCTGGCCGCGGCTCCGCTGTTCGACCGAATCGCGAAGACCTTCCACGTCCTGCCTGCCGGCTGACGCCCGGCGGATCTCACCGCGCGACGAAGGCGCGGTGCTCGGCATCGAGCCATCCGGGCTCCAGGGCCTCGATAAAGACGTCGCCGCCCCGAACCTCGACTCGGTGCGCGGCCACTGAGTAGCGGCCGAGGCACTCCTGGCCGGTGGCGAGATCGAACCGCCGCTCGTGCAAGGGACAGATGACCGTGCGCCGAGCCACGATCCCGTCAGCGAGCGGGCCTCCGCGGTGCGGGCAGGTCGCGTCGAGTGCAAACCAGGCGTCCTCGGCGCGGAACACGGCCACGCGCCTGCCGTCGACCACAACCGCTCGCCCCTCGCCGACGGGCACGTCGTCGATGCTGCACACGCGGATCAGCGCTCCGTCCCCCCGACATGCGCCGGCACATCGTCGAGGTCGCCGAACTGCCGCGGGTGATAGGGGTCGTCGCGCTCGAGCCACGGGTCGCGCGTGGCCGCCTTGGCGATCCGCAGCCGCTCGACCAATGCCGTACTCGAGTGCTCGTCGAGCACCGCGGCACGGACCTGATCCAGCCCCATCCGCGGGACGAAGTCGTAGGTCCGCTCCTTGTACTCGGCGTGCTCGCGGTAGTACTGCAGGAAGGCGGTGCTCACGCGGAGCGCCTCGGCGCGGGTCTTGACCGTGCACAGGACGTCGCCCTCGCGGACGTTGCCGCCGGCGGCGCCGCCGATCCGCACCTGCCAGGCGCCCTCGAGCGCCACCACACCGATGTCCTTGACCGTAGCCTCGGCGCAATTGCGCGGGCATCCCGACACCCCCGACTTGACCTTGTGCGGCGTGTGCAGCCCTTCCCACGCCTTCTCCATCTCGATCCCGAGCGCGATCGAGTCGCCCAGTCCGTAGCGGCAGAAGTCGGTCCCGACGCAGGTCTTGACGGTGCGCACCGCCTTCGAGTAAGCGAACCCGGAGGTCATGCCGAGGTCGCGCCAGATCGCGGGCAGATCCTGCTTGCGGACTCCGAGCAGGTCGATCCGCTGACCGCCGGTGATCTTGACCATCGGCACCTCGTACTTCTCGGCCGCGTCGGCGATCCGGCGCAGCTGATCGGGCGTGACGACGCCGCCGTGGATCCGCGGCACGACCGAGAACGTGCCGTCGCGCTGGATGTTCGCGTGGACGCGGTCGTTGATGAACCGGGCGTGGCGCTCTTCGCGGTGGCGATTGGCGTTGGTCTCGGAAACGAGATAGGCCAGCGCCGGCTTGCATGCCCCGCATTCGCGCCCGGTCCTGCACGCGCCTGTGACCTCGCTGACCGACCGCCAGCCGTGCTCGCGGATCGCCCCGGCGAGATCCTCCCGCGTCTGTCGCTCACATGCGCAGAGGTAGGCGGGCTCGTGCTTCAGTCCGCCGGTTGCGGCCGCGACGATCGCGATCACGCTCGCACGGCACGAACCGCAGCCCGTGCCCGCCCGGGTGCGCGTCATCACCTCGCGCGGCGTCGCGCAGCCGCCCTCGCTGACGGCGGCGATCAGCCCACCCTTGCTGACGCTGTTGCAATTGCAGATCTGGGCGGCGTCGGGCAGGTCCTCGGGACCGAGCGCCGCCGCCGCGGCCAGCCGGCCGAGCGGGTCGGGCAAAGGCTCCGCCGCGGCGATCTCGGCCAGCAGCGCCTCGGAGCCGCGAACGTCCCCGAGCAGCACGGCGCCGGCGGCCAGCCCGTCGCGCACCACGAGCTTGCGATACACACCGGTTCCGGCATCGATGCTGATCGCTTCGGTGTCGCCCTCGGCGGCGCCGATCGCCACCAGATCGACCCCCGCCACCTTGAGCCTCGCGGACGGCACGGAGCCGCGATAACGCTCGCCGGGCAGGTCGAGCAGCGTCGCGGCGGCCACCCTCGCCTGCTCGAGGATCGGCGCGACGAGCCCGTAGACGACGCGGTCGTGCTCGGCGCACTCGCCCACCGCCACGATGCCCTCGGCGGAGGTTCGCATCCGGTCGTCGACAACGATCCCGCGGTTGACCTCGACCCCGGCCAGGCGAGCGAGCGAGGTCTCGGGGCGGATTCCGATCGATACCACGACCAGGTCGGCGTCGAGCTCCTCGCCGTCCCGGAAGCGCACCGCATGGACGCGGTCCTCCCCGACGATCGCATCGGTCTGGCGTTCGAGCACCACGTCGACGCCGAGCTCCCGCAGCTTCGGCAGCAGCAGGTTGGCAGCGCCGGCGTCGAGCTGGCGCTCCATCACGCGGTCCATCAGGTGGACGACGGTGACGGGGCAGCCCTGCGCGACGATTCCCCTGGCCGCCTCGAGGCCGAGCAGGCCACCACCGATCACGACGGCGCGGCGCACGCCCGCCGACGCCGCGGCGAGGCGAATGGCATCGCAGTCCTCGGGACCCCGGAAGGCGTGGACCCCGTCGAGGTCGATGCCGGGGATCGGTGGCAGCAGCGGCAGCGAGCCGGTGGCGAGCACCAGGCGCTCGAACCCGATCATCTCGCCGTCCTCGAGCTCGACCGCGCGCAGCTCGAGTGCCAGGCGCGCCACGCGCCGCGCGGTCAGCACCCGGACCCCGTGGTCGGCGAACCACTCCCCGGGCCGGAGCGCCAAGCCGCCGGGATCCTCGCCGGAGACAAGCAGCTCCGACAGGCGCACCCGGTCGTAGGGCAGCCGCGGCTCACCGCAGACGAGCGTCAGTGGTACGTCGCGGTCGCGGTCGCGGAGCGCCTCCACCACTGCCTGGCCGGCGATCCCGCCGCCGACGATGACGATTGTCCGTTCCGAGGAGGTCATGCGGTCATCCTCGCGTCGCGTCGATCCGAGCTCGCGAGCAGCGCCTCGAGATCGGCGGCACAGCCGCCGCAGCCGGTGCCCGCGCGCGTCGCCCTCCCAAGCCCAGCCAAGGTGGTCAAACCGCCGCGCCGGATCGCCTCGATCGCCTGGCCGCGCGTGACCGCGTTGCAGGAGCAGACGGTCGCCGTCGGGGCCTCGTCGGCGGTCTGATCGCTCCCGCCGGCCGATTCGAGCAGCGAGGCGGGAACCGGATCCCCGGTGCGCAGCAGGGCGGAAAGCTCCCTGGCCCCTGCGACGTCGCCGACGAGCATCGCGCTCGCGAGTCGCTCGCCGTCGAACACCAGCCGCCGGTAGCGCCGGCGGCGCGTGTCGGCGAACAAGAGCTCATCGAGACCCCGCTCGGAGCCGGGATTCCCTCCCGCGAACAGATCGACGCCGGCGATCTTCAGTGTCGTTGCCGGGGTGGCGCCATGGAAGGCCGCCGGTTCGCCGGCGACGTCCGCGCCGGCAACGCGCGCCTGCTCGGCGAGCGGCGCCCACAGCCCGTACACGGTCCCACGGTGCTCGGCGCACTCGCCCACGGCCCATACCGCAGGAGCGCTCGTGCGCATCTGGTCATCGACGACGATGCCGCGCCCGCATTCGATCCCGGCCTCCCGAGCGAGCGAGATCTCAGGGCGCACACCGGCGGCGATCACCACCACCGAAGCCTCGATCTCCTCCCCGTCGTCGAGCAGGACGCGATCGCCTTCGATCGCCGCCACCGCACGTCCAAGCCGCATGCGCAGCCCGAGCGACCTGAGCGTGCGCTGGAGCATCGCGGCGGCGCCGCGATCGAGCTGCTGGGGCATCAGAGCTTCGGCGAGCTCGACGACGGTCACCCGTACACCGCGGGACAGCAGCCCGGCGGCCGCCTCGAGCCCGAGCAGGCCTCCGCCTACGACTACGGCTTCGATGAATCCCGGGCGGCACGCGTCCGCGAGGGCGTCGACATCGCCCGGGGTGCGAAAGGTACGAACGTGCGCGGCGTCGACGCCCGGGATCGGAGGCAGGAAAGACCGGGATCCCGTCGCGAGCACAAGCGCGTCCCAGGCGTGGCGCACACCGGCCTCGTCGATCACGTGGCGATTCTCGAGATCGATCCGGCCTGCGGCGCAGCCGGCCCTCAGATCCACCCCGTGCGATTCGAACCAGGACCGCGGCCGAAGCTCGAGCTCACCGGCGCCGCACGTCTGGGCGAGCAGCTTCGAGACGAGGATCCGGTTGTATGGGATCACCGCCTCTTCGCCGAGCATCGTGACGGCGAGCTCCTCCGGCCGGCGTCTCAGCACCGCCTCCTCCACCACTCCGAGCCCGGCCATGCCGGTTCCCACGACGACGAGCCGGCGTTGGGGGCGCTTCGCGCCCTTGGGAGTTGGCCTGGCGGCCAACGTCCCGGGTCGAGGCGCTTCGCGGAACCGCGTCCGGACCGGCATCGGGCCGCCGCCGGCGGTGGGCGCGGGCTCGACCCGCACCGCCAGCGCCTTCAGCTCGGGCTGCTTCGAGATCGGGTCGGTGGCGCGGTGAGTCGCGGCGTTCACCGCGCCCGCGCCCGAGGCAGCGTGGAGCGCTCCCCAGTGAAACGGCACGAACGCCACGCCGCGGGCGATGCCGGGTACCAGGGCGGTGCGCAGACGCAGCTCGCCGCGGCGGGAGCTGACGAGCGCGAGGTCTCCCTCACCGACCCCCGCCGCCTTGGCGTCCTCTGGATGGAGCTCCAGGATCGGCTCGCGGGTCCTGGCGTTCAGCGCCGCCGACTTGCCGGTGCGGGTCATCGTGTGCCATTGGTCGGCGACGCGACCGGTGGTCAGGAGCAGCGGGTAATCGTCGTCCGGACTCTCGGCCGGAGGGGCGTGCGGCGTCGGCGCGAACCGAGAGCGCCCGTCCGCGGTGGCGACCCGCCGGTCCGAGTACAGGCGCGGTCTGCCATCGGGCCACTGGATCCCTCCCTCATGTAACAGGCGCTCGTGCGACAGACCGCTCATGTCGCACAGTCGCCCGGCTGTGCAGTTGGCGAACTCCTCGAAGACGCCTGCCTCATCGGGCCAATCGAAGTGCTCGCCGAACCCGAGCGCGTGCGCCAGTCCGGCGAAGATTCGCCAATCGGGGCGCGCCTCCCCCGGCGGCTGCAGCGCCCGGCGCACCAAGCCGACGCGGCGCTCGGAGTTGGTCATCGTCCCCTGCTTCTCCGGCCACGCGGCGGCCGGGAGCACTGCGTGCGCGAGCGCCGAGGTCTCGGTCGGGTGATGGGCGTCCTGCACCACGACCAGCTCGGCGCGTTCGAGCGCGGCACGCACCAATCCGGCGTCGGGCATCGACACAGCCGGGTTGGTCGCCGCGATCCAGAGCGCCTTGACCCGCCCGTCGGCGGCGGCCTCGAAGAGCTCCACCGCGCTCAGCCCGGGGCGCTCGGAGATACCCGGTGCCGACGCCGGGATCCGCCAGTGCGCTGCCATCGCCACGCGGTCCGACAGATCGTCGACCCGGCGGTAGCCGGGCAGCAGGTGCGCGAGCCCGCCCGTCTCGCGACCGCCCATCGCGTTTGGCTGACCGGTCAGTGACAGCGGCCCGGTGCCCGGGCGGCCGAGATTGCCGGTCGCTAAGCAGAGGTTGATCAGCGCGCGGTTCTTGAGCGTTCCGACAGTCGACTGGTTGGCGCCCATCGACCACATCGCGAGCGCTGTCCGCGCGCCGCCGAAGCGCCGCGCCGCCTCGACGATCAGCGGCTCAGGAACTCCGCAGACCGCTGCGGCCCGATCGGGTGGCCAGTCGCGCGCGACGGCGATCGCCTGATCGAAGCCCGTCGTGTGGGCCTCGATGAACCGCTCGTCGAGCAGCCCCTCGGCCTCGATCACTCCAAGCATCGACGCCAGCAGCGCGAGGTCGCTCCCCGGGCGCACCGGCAGGTGCAGGTCCGCGGCCTGCGCGGTGGGAGTCGGCCGCGGATCGACGCAGATCACGCACGCCCCCTCGGACTGGCGATCGCGAATCCGCGACCACAGGATCGGGTGGCACGCCGCTGTGTTCGATCCCAGCAGCAGCAAGCAGTCCGCGAGCTCGATGTCGGCATATGCGCCCGGCGGTCCGTCCGAGCCGAAAGCGCCGACGTAACCCGCGACCGCGGATGACATGCACAGGCGCGAGTTCGAGTCGAGGTTGTTGGTACCGAGGAAGCCCTTGACGAGCTTGCCGACGACGTAGTAGTCCTCTGTCAGGAGCTGCCCGGAGATGTAGAAGCCGAGCGCGTCGGGCCCGTGCTCGGCGGCGATCGCCTGCACATGACCGGCGAGCGAGCGGAGCGCGTGATCCCAGCCGGCCGGCTCGAAGCGGGCGGCTCGGTCGGAGCGGATCAACGGCACCGTCGCCCGGTCGGGTGCGTGGACCGCGGCCGCGAGCTCGAGTGGCTTGCGACAAGTGCGCCCACGATTGACCGGGTACAGCGGATCGCCGGCGACCCCGCGCAGCCGGCCACGGGCGGTCTGCACGAGGAGGCCGCAGCCGACGCCGCAGTACGGGCACAGAGAACGGGTCTCGGTGGCTGCCGACACCGTCACATGGTGCTTGTGCCGGGTTTCCCGGCGGCGTCGGTTGGATGAACGCTGTGTGAATTTGCCCGTTGTCGAAGCTGATTTCGACATCCGGCCAATGACTGACCGCGATCCGAGTGCCACCCTGAGGCTCGTCCAGGAGCCCCGCTGCATGCCCACCGATACAGATCTGACGCTCTCCAATCGGGACTACGTGATGCGAACCGTCGAGGAGCGCGGCGTCCGTTTCGTGCGGCTCTGGTTCGTCGATGTGCTGGGCATGCTGAAGAGCATCGCGATCCCGGTCACCGAGCTCGAGACGGTGCTCGAGGATGGCGTGGGGCTCGACGGGTCGGCGCTGGAGGGCGGCGCACGGCTGGCCGAGCGCGACGTGATCGCCTACCCGGACCCGAGGACCTTCCAGGTCCTGCCGTGGCATCCGACCTCGATCGCCGCACGAATGCTGTGCGACGTGCGACTGCCGGACGGGACGCCGTTCCCCGGGGATTCGCGCCACGCCCTGCGCCGCGTGCTCACGCAGGCCGCCGAGATCGGTCTCACGATGCAGGTCGGGGCGGAGATCGAGTTCTTCCTGTTCGAGGAGGAAACCGATCCGAGCAAGCCGCCGGTCCCGCTCGACCGCGGCACGTACTTCGACCTCACCCCGCTCGACGACGGCAGCGACTTCCGGCGACGAACGATCGAGTACCTCGAGCAGATGGGGATTCCCGTCAAAGCCTCGCACCACGAAGTCGCGCCCTCGCAGCACGAGATCAAGCTGGCGCATACCGATGCGCTGTCGATGGCCGACGCGGTGACGACGTTCAAGCTCGCGGTCAAGGAGGTCGCGCGCGAGCAGGACGTATTCGCGACATTCATGCCGAAGCCGCTCGAGCATGAGTCCGGATCGGGGATGCACGTGCATCTGTCGCTGTTCGAGGGCGAGCGCAACGTCTTCTTCGATCCGGAGGAGGGCCCCCTGTCCGCCACCGGCAGGGCGTTCCTCGCGGGTGTCCTCGCGCACGCGCGTGAACTGACCGCGGTCACCAACCAGTGGGTGAACAGCTACAAGCGGCTGGCGGGCGGGTTCGAGGCTCCCGAGTACGTCAGCTGGACCCGCCACGCACGGTCCGCGCTCGTGCGGGTGCCATCGAGCCGTCCCGACCGCGAAGCCGCAGCTCGGATCGAGCTGCGATCGCCCGACTCCGCCTGCAACCCGTACCTGTGCTTCGCGCTCGTGCTCGCCGCGGGGCTACGGGGGATCGAGCGCGGCTACCAGCTCGGCGGGGAGACCGGCGACGAGCCTCTGCCGGGAGCGCGCGCCCTTCCCGAGGACCTCCGCGAAGCGGTGACCCTGTTCGAGTCCTCCGAGCTGGTGCGCGAGGTGCTCGGCGACCGTATGTGCGACTGGTACGTCCGCAACAAGCGCCGCGAGTGGGATGAGTACCGAAAGACGGTGACCGAGTTCGAGCGCAGCCGCTACCTGCGGGCGCTGTGAGGATGGGCGACGCGTGGATATATGCCCACCGAGACGAGGCCGCCGACGAGGCGGCTCGAATGCTGGCTGAGCTCGGCTTCAGTCCCCGCCGGGTCGCGATCAACGGCTCGTTGCGACCGCCCGGCGCCGATGGCGGCACGGCGCCCCGGCCCGACCTCGCAATGGTGCTCGACGCGCGCGGCGACGCCACCCCGGTGTGCACGCGGCTGCGGGAGGATGAGGATCTGGGTGGGGTGCCGATCGTCGTCAGCGTCGAGCCGGCTGACCTCGAGCTCGGCCCGGAGATGCTCGAGGCGCACGAGCTGATCGTGGCGCCGTTCACGGCCGCCGAGCTGGCGGCGCGCATCGCCCGGGCGCGGCGTGCGGTGCACGGCATCGCAGAGGACGAGGTCGTACGCAGCGACCGGCTCGAGCTGAACCTCGCGACCTATCAGGTGACCGTCGACGGTGAGCCGGTCGACTTCACCTACATGGAGTATGAGCTGCTGAAGTTCCTGCTGACGCATCCGCGGCGGGCGTTCTCCCGCGAGGCGCTCCTCAGTCAGGTGTGGGGCTACGACTTCTACGGCGGAGCCCGCACTGTCGACGTGCACGTGCGCCGGGTGCGCGCGAAGCTCGGCTCGGAGCACGCGACCAAGATCAAGACCGTGCGGCGGGTCGGCTACCGGTGGGAGGCATAGCGGTGCCCAGCGTCAACACGAGCCTCGGACACAGCCGCTACGACGGGTTCCGGGCGACGATCCGGACCGTCGGGACGGGCGTTCGCGGCAGTCGCGCGCTGACCTTCGAGGAGGCGCACGATGCGATGGCGGGACTGCTCGCGGGCGAGGTCTCGGATGCCCAGGCGGGCGCGTTCCTGATCGCGATGCGGATCAAGGGCGAGCAGCCCGACGAGCTCGCGGGAATGGCGCAGGCGTTGCGGGACGCGACCCCTCGCGTCCGGATGGTGGTCGAGCGACCACTTGTGGCCTGCGCGGGAGCGTACGACGGGACGGCGGACGCGCCTCAGCTGTCGCTCGCGGCCGGCGTGGCCGCCGCATCGTGCGGCGCGGGCGTAGTGATGCATTGCGGTGACACGCTCGGACCGAAGTACGGGACGACAGTCGCCGACGTGCTGGCGGCGCTCGGTGGGCCGCCCAGGCCGACGCTCTCCGAGTCACGTGCGATGCTCGAGCGCTCCGGCGCGTGCGTCGTACACGCCGGCGCGGCGCTCCCCGGCTGGAGCCGCCTGGCGGAGCTGCGCAATGAGATCGGCCTGCGCGGCCCCGTTCACTCCGCCGAGAAGCTCGTCGACTGGTTCGGCGCGCGGAGGTTCGTCGTCGGACACACTCACGGGCCGTACGCCGAGCGGCTGGTGGGCGCGCTCGAGCGCCTCGGCGCCGAGCGTGCGGTGGCGGTCCGTGGGCTCGAGGGTTCCGACGTGATGCGTCCCGGGAGGCCGGTGGCGTATGAGCGCGGCAACACCCTCGAGCTGCCGGAGCTGCTGGGCGCGCGGCTGCGCGACGGCGGCGGCACCGAGGAGTCGGCATGGCTGACCTGTGTCGCGCTCCGCGGCGAGGGAGACGACCTGCTCGCGCACACCGTCGCGCTCAGTGCAGGGCTGCGGCTCTACGCGGCGGGGCTTGCCCCGGATCCCCTGCGCGGGGCTCGCGAGGCGCGCGAATCGCTCCGCGACGGGCGCGCCGCGTCGACGCTGGCGGCGCTGCTCACCGGCTGAGCCGCGCCGAACTGATGCCCCTCGGTCGCAGATAACGCAACCGAGTGCCATCAGTTCGCGCGACCCGCACCCAAACCCGTCCCGTCAGTCAGTACCCCGTCTGCATGACGACCGAGGAGCGCTTGGCCTGGACGAAGCCGGCGATGATCTGGGCCAGCGACTTGTCCACGTCGAGCTCCTCCATCGTGTAGCGCAAGTGCTTTGCCACCCTGTCGAAGGCGTCGTCGGTGATCCGCAGTCCGTTGTGCGCCTCGGGCAAAGAGCGCCCGGTGTCCGCGCCACCGCCGAGGGCGAAGGTGAGGAAGCTCTTCTGGTGGCGCTTGAGCGAATCCTTGTCGATCCCCTCGAAGTACTTCTTCAGCTCGGGATCGGACCATACGCGCGTATAGAAGCGGTCCACCACCTGCGTGAGTCCGGCATCGCCGCCGACGGACTGGTACATCGTTTCGGTGATCTGCATGCTGATCTCCCGTCGCGTTGAGGTTGCAGCGAGAGTACGAACGGGCTATTTCTGAGCATCGACGGCCGCGTGAACAGCGCGTTAAATCGGCCCACCCGAGCCCGCGCTGCGTTCCGCCGGACTATCCGGCGTTTCGCATCACGACCCCCCCAAGGTTTCTGGCGGGCCGCCCGCGACCGGGGCTAAGCCGCAGGCGCGAGGGAGCCATGTGACGCGCCCGCCACACCTCGCGCGTCCGACGCCACCACCCGCCCGCCGGCGCCCCCGGCCGCCGGCAGGCCCCACCCCGCCTACACCGCCCCCGCGAACGCTAGCGGGCGATTCCGAAGCGGCAGCGCTGGAAGTTGGTGGCGATCACCGAAGGCGACTCCAACGCCAGGCTCGCGTTCAGGACGCGGCCTTCGTTCATGAACACGAGCACCGGCACGCGGGCAGGCTTCAGTGAGCTCAACTGGTCGGCGCGCATCTCCTGCTGGCTGACGTTGCCGGGCAGCGAGTCGAGACGGTTGATCCAGCCATTTGGCCGCAAGGTCTTTCCGACTGCCACCAGCAACGGGTAGCCCCACTCCTCCGCGACGACGGCCACCGAGTAGAGGGCAGCGATCGCGTCGACGTCGTCGGTGCAGACGGCGAGAAATCCGGTAAACGGGTCGTTCGTGAGCCCGGGGATGTCGTTGCCGACGGCCAGGTTCCCGAACGGCCACTTCGACGTCGACGAGGGGGCTGCGGGGCCGGGGCCCTCCTCCTCGCCCCGCCCGAGGCCGACTTCGCGGTACAGCGCCGTGAGACCGCCCCCGATCACGAGCATGACCAGGATGATGAGGACGGTCAGCACGCTACCCCCATCCTCCGCGCGCCAGTTCGCGCTCTAGTTCGCATAGACGGCCTGCGCGTCGAGGCCGCCTTCGACCCCCGGCGGCAACGCACCACTGCCGTGGGCGTACAGCGCCACGTCCTCGAGCGTCTTGCTCTGGCCCCCGCTCGCCCATGCCCCGTCGGTCCATCTCAGGTTCCCCG
>Ga0302325_10006126_pt1 | contig 27155 bp, 31 predicted proteins | sample Palsa_T0_2_FD_201948 | JGI IMG/M metagenome (GOLD analysis project Ga0302325, IMG submission 201948) | Peat permafrost microbial communities from Stordalen Mire near Abisko, Sweden - Palsa_T0_2 | ecosystem: Environmental > Terrestrial > Soil > Palsa > Peat permafrost | place: Sweden: Abisko... | reverse complement strand
AAGTGGAATGTCCGCATCGACTGGGCCGATGAGGGCTATCCAGGCGTACTCTGGCGCGACATTGACCTTTGCAGCGTAGACAGCATCACGCTGCGCTACGATCGCGCGACCGATAAAACTTCAGTCGAACTCAAATAAACCGCAGCAGCGCGCATTCGCCAAATAGGCGGCGCCTGACCGGCGCCGCCGTTCTCTTCTCCTGGCCGCCGTAATTCGCCGTTGCGGTCCCGCCGTCTCGCTCGCATCTCAAACGTTCAACACCTTGGTGATGCCGACCGTTGCGCCGAACAGATAAACGCCGTTGATAAAGGCGATGACGAAACCAATCTGCTTATCGCGCGCCGTGGCGGTCGATGCCGGATCCGAGATCGCAATCAGCCAAATAAGAAATGCTATAAGCAAGGAAATGACGAGAACCACCCAGTTGTTGCCGGCCAAGGGCGCATACAGAAATCCGATCACTTTCCAAATCAGCCCGACGACAAAACTGGCCACCGGAAAGGTCACGATTGACTGCGGCGTAATGAAAACGCCCTGAGAACCGGTCGCACCGGCGCGGGTGGGCGTCGGCGTTCCCGGCGGTAAGGCAGCCGCCAAATGATGCGGCATGCGTACCGGTATATTGAAGAAGTCGTAGAAGCGCGGCATGGTTTTCCCTCCCTGTTGATCCCTTCAAGTCACCACCGATCTCGGAAAGCTAAACCGGGGCTACTCCGAAATGGCGTAAGATCGGCTCGATCGGATTAGCGAAACTCACCTTGTTGAGCGACGAGCCGTTGGCGACCAGTCCAACCGCGGCGTCGTTCATGTCGAGGACAATTGCGCCGGAATCACCTTGATCGGAGAACAAGCCCCGGCTGGTCACGATGCCGAGCTGGCGCTCGAACAACGCGTCTCAGAACCCCGGATAGTGCGCGATGTAGTCCGTTCGGGTCGCGCGGCGCACGCAACAAAATATTGCTGAGAAGACGCTGTGCGTCTTCGACATTCATCGGCATGCCAACCAGCCCCGAGCGTCAGCAACTTAAAATTGTATAGGCGGTTGGCCGCAATGGGAAGCGTAATTTTTTTCCAATAAAGCTGGAAATCAGCGGACGGGCGGCGGGCGATGCCGACGCTCAATTCCCGTCGTTCTCTCCGTTCTCTTCGGTGAGCCGCTCAACCGAGGCGACACGCTCGCCCTCGGCGGTGGAGAACACAATCACGCCTTGAGTGGAGCGGCCGGCGATGCGAATGCCCTCGACCGGGCATCTGATAAGTTGACCGCCGTCAGTGACCAGCATGATCTGATCGCTCTCTTCGACCGGAAATGAAGCGACGATCGGGCCGTTCTTCTCGGTAATCGCCATGGCGACGATCCCTTTGCCGCCGCGGCCGGTGGTGCGGTACTCGTAGGACGACGTGCGCTTGCCAAAACCTTTTTCCGAGATCGTCAGCACGAACTGTTCGGCGGCCGACAATTCGACGTAGCGAGTCTGGCCGAGCTCGATCGCGCCGCTTGCCTCCTCGGCATCGGCGCCGTTTTCCTCGGCCTCGATCTCGCCGTTGCCGCCGCGACGCACCGCATTGGCGCGCTTGAGATAGGCCGCCCGCTCGTCGGCGGTCGCCTCGACGTGGCGCAGGATCGACAGCGAGATCAGTTTGTCGCCGTCCGCCAGATTGATTCCGCGAACGCCCATGGAGGTGCGGCCCTGGAACACGCGCACGTCGTTGACGGCGAAGCGGATGCATTGGCCTGACGCGGAGGTCAGCAGCACATCGTCATTCTCGGTGCAGATCTGGACGTCGACAATGCCGTCGCCCTCGTCGAGCTTCATGGCGATTATGCCGGAACGGCGCACGTCGGAGAAATCGGAAAGCTTGTTGCGCCGGACCGTGCCGCGGGTTGTGGCGAACATGACGTCGAGCTGTTGCCAGGTCGACTCATCCTCCGGCAGCGGCATGATGGTGGTGATGGTCTCGCCCTGCTCGAGCGGCAAGATGTTGATCAGCGCCTTGCCGCGTGCCTGCGGCGCGGCTTGCGGCAGCCGCCAGACCTTCTCCTTGTAAACTTGGCCGCGCGAGGAGAAGAACAACACCGGAGTGTGCGTCGAGGCCACGAACAGGCGGGTGACGAAATCTTCCTCGCGCGTCTGCATGCCGGAGCGGCCTTTGCCGCCGCGCTTTTGCGCCCGGTAGGTCGACAGCGGCACGCGCTTGACGTAGCCGGCATGCGAGACGGTGACCACCATATCTTCGCGCTGGATCAGGTCCTCGTCTTCCATCTCGCCTTCTTGATCGATGATCAAAGTGCGGCGAGGCGTGGCAAACTCGCTTTTGATTGCGGCAAGCTCGTCCTTGATGATTGTCTGGATGCGTGCGCGCGAGCGCAGGATGTCGAGATAGTTGGCGATTTCCTCGGCAAGCTTATCGAGTTCGGCCTTGATCTCGTCGCGGCCGAGCGCGGTCAGCCGCTGCAGTCGCAGGTCGAGGATCGCCTTGGCCTGCTCGCCGGAAAGCTTGGTGGTGCCGGCTTCGGAAACGCTGTGCCGCGGATCGTCGATCAGCGTGACCATGGCGGCGACGTCGCGCGCCGCCCAGTCGCGCTCCATCAACTGTTCGCGCGCCTCGTTGGCGTCCTTCGAGCCGCGGATCAGCCGGATCATTTCGTCGATATTCGCCACCGCTATGGCCAAGCCCACCAGGACGTGGGCGCGGTCGCGGGCCTTGGTGAGAAGGTGCTTGGTTCGCCGGTAGATCACCTCCTCGCGGAACGCGATGAAACTCGTCAGCAAATCCTTCAGGTTCATCACCAGCGGCCGGCCGCTGTCGAGCGCCACCATGTTGGCGCCGAACGAAGATTGCAGCGCCGTGAAGCGGTAGAGCTGGTTGAGCACGACGTCGGGCACGGCGTCGCGGCGCATTTCGACTACGACGCGATAGCCATCCCGGTCTGATTCATCGCGCAGCGCGGAAATGCCCTCTATTTTCTTCTCGCGCACCAGTTCGCCAATCCGCTCCACCATGTGCGCCTTGTTCACCTGGTAAGGGATTTCGGAAATGACGATCGCCTCGCGATCGCCGCGCAGCGTTTCGAACTCGACCTTGCCGCGCATCACGATGGCGCCACGGCCGAGGTGGTAGGCGGCACGGATGCCCTGGCGCCCCAGAATGATGCCGCCAGTGGGAAAATCCGGGCCCGGGACAAAGGCGATCAAGTCCTCGATCGACAGTCCGGGATTGTCGATGAGTGCCACGCAGGCGTCGATCACCTCGCCGAGATTGTGCGGCGGGATATTGGTCGCCATGCCAACGGCGATGCCGCCGGCGCCGTTGACCAGGAGATTGGGAAAGCGCGCCGGCATTACCACCGGCTCGCGTTCGGAGTTGTCGTAGTTGGGCTGGAAGTCGACGGTGTCCTTGTCGAGATCTTCGACCAGCGAACCCGCGACGCGCTCAAGCCGCACTTCGGTGTATCGCATCGCCGCCGGCGCATCGCCGTCGACCGAGCCAAAGTTCCCCTGCCCGTCGATCAGCGGCAGGCGCATGGAGAAGTCCTGCGCCATACGCACCAAAGCGTCGTAAACCGCCTGGTCGCCGTGGGGATGATATTTGCCGATCACGTCGCCGACCACGCGCGCAGATTTGCGGTACGGCTTGTTCCACTCGTAGCCGTTTTCGTGCATCGAGTAGAGGATGCGCCGATGCACCGGCTTCAATCCGTCGCGCGCGTCAGGCAGCGCGCGCGCCACGATCACGCTCATGGCGTAATCGAGGTAGCTCTTTTTCATCTCGTCGGTGATCGAAACCGGGCGAATGTCGGACGGGCCGCCGTCTATCGGCGGGGTGTCACTTTCGTCAGCCACGCAATTAATCCTGGCAAGAAGCGAGCGCGAATCTGCGCTCGATTTTCATAGCCGATTGGGCGTTATAACGCCACTTGTTTCGGCCTTCGAAAGGTAAGGTTTTTCGCTGAAATTTCAATATGTTCCAGCCGATATCGGAGGCGGCGTTTTGCCGGTCGCGCGGGCGGGGCGGATGCAGAGTTTTTCACGCTCATTCACAGAGGGAACGCGCGCAGATTCCGCTCGTTTCGCGCTTGCGCTCAACTCTGCCTCCGCCCACCCTAGCTCGATCAGAAGGACCGAGCCGCATGCAGCTCGACTTCGCCATCTCGGCGCTGGTGACTTTGCTGGTCGTGGTCGATCCGGTCGGGCTCGCGCCGACGTTCCTTGCCGTGACCGAGGGGCTGCCGGACCAGGCGCGCAAGAGCGTGGCGCTGCGCGCCGCCCTCATCGCCGGCGCCATCCTGATCGGCTCCGCGCTGATCGGCGATTGGCTTTTGCGCGCGCTTGGCATTTCGCTGCCGGCATTTCGCATTGCCGGCGGACTTTTGTTGTTCGCCATTTCCTTTGAAATGGTGTTCGGCGCCCGTATCCGCCGCGAAGGAGAAGTCGCCGAGCAGGCGGTTGAGGAGCATGTACGCAACGTTGCCGCGTTTCCGCTCGCCATTCCGCTCCTTGCCGGTCCCGGCGCCATCACGGCAACATTATTGCTCGCGGGCCGCGCCGGGCATGATTTCCTGCTCGTCGGTCTCCTGCTTGCCGTCGTCGTGTTTGTCGCCCTGGCGTCGTTTGTCTGTTTCGCCGCCGCCGGGCGGATCGGCCGGCTGCTCGGCCTGACCGGCAACATCGTGCTGTCGCGGCTTCTTGGCGTGGTGCTGGCCGCTCTTGCCGTCCAATTCGTTGTCGACGGAATTCGCGCGCTTATTCCCGTCTAGGGCCGCGCCCGCTGCCCGCTAGTTTCTCTCTGCAATATGCGGGTCGCAAATGCTTCATGATGGCTTGCGATGTTGCGGCATCCCCAGCCGAGGAGAGGATCATGGATCACGACATCCACGAACATCATGAAAAAGCCGCTCACCATCACGACGAAGCGGCGAAGCACCATCGCGAAGCGGCAAAGCATCACAAGTCCGGCCATCACGAGAAAGCGGCGCACCACTCGAAAGTCGCCCATGGCCATTCGCTGCACGCCACCGATCATCACCACCACGCTTCCAAAAAGCACGCGGAACATCACGGCTGACGCCGAGCGTTGCCGAGGTCACTGCGTAACTAAAAAGTGTGAGAGGTGGAGCGCGACCGCCGAGAGCGGCCCTCTATTTGAGGGTCACGGGACTTCGCCGAAAATCGCCCGGCGCCGCTGGAGGCTTTCGGCCGGCCAAAGCTTGCGCGAGTCATAGTAGGAGTCGAAGGCGGGAACGTTCTCCGGCAAAGTGACCCAAGGCAGTTTTGACCTGACATAAATGTGCACGTCCGGCTTAAGCGCCGCGGCATCGTCGAGAGTGCCGACGCGCACGAAGCGCAGCTTTTGCACGCCGCCATAGATGCTCCAGAGCGCCACCCGGCAAGACGAGCAGCGATAAATCTCATGCGGCTTGCCGCTCGGGGTCGGCACCGCGATCGGTTCAGCATTGCCGGAAAGAAGTAACACCCGGTCGGCTTCGATCAGCGCATTGAGCGCGAAGGCGCTTCCGGTTTGCCGTTGGCAGTCCCGGCAGTGACAGCAATGCACGAACATCGGAGGCGAACCGAGCCGATAGCGCACAGTTCCGCACGCACATCCGCCCTCCAGATCAGCGGCCATCGTGTTCTCCTCCGAAATCAGCTCAGCAATTGTGTCGCGTCGTCCCACAAGGCTCGCACGACTTCACCGGCAGGCAGTGTTTTCGCTAAAGCGGCCGACTGACCCGCCCATGCTTGCATGCGGCTAATGTCGTTCTCCTTCACCGCGGCGGCCCGCATGGCTGCCGTCAGGCCACGCTGGACCGGATGCGGGGCCGGCGGCGGGGCGGAAAGCGCGGCTGCGGCACGCACGTAAGCTGTTGCGATGCTGCGCCCCGGACGCCCGGAGAAGGCGCGGGTGACCGTTGTGTCTTCCGGCGCGGCTCGTCCGATCGCGTCGGCCCAGGCCGGCGCGATGTTCGCTTCGGGGCAACGCAACAGCGCCGTTCCGACCTGAACGGCGGAGGCACCCAGCACCAGCGCCGCGGCGACGCCGCGACCGTCCGCGATGCCGCCGCTCGCGACTACCGGCACCTTCACCGCATCAACCACCGCAGGCAGCAAGCTGAACAAACCAACCAAGCGCGTCTCGGCGGTGGCGGCATCGAAGGCGCCGCGATGTCCGCCCGCTTCCATTCCCTGCGCGACAATAACGTCTGCGCCGGCATTTTCAGCCGCTTTGGCTTCGGCAACCGTCGTCGCGTTGGCAAACCACCTGATGCTCTTGCTCTTCATCTTGGCGACGAAAGAATCCGGATAGAGCCCCATGATGGAGGAGATGATCGGCGGCCCGGCCTCCAGCAACGCGTCGCACTGCGCCGCGAAATCGGGCGGCGTCACGTCGCCGGCTTCGCGGGCCACCTCGGGGCCCCAGACTTTAAGAAAATCGCGCACGGCGTCTTCCGCGGCTGCGTCGCGCCGCGGCGGCGGATCGGGGATCCACAAGTTGAATTGAAAACCGCCGTTGGTCTTCGCGCGCACCTCGGCGGCCCATTGCCGGATGGCATCCGGTTGCATAAGCAGCGCGCCACAGCCGCCGAGACCACCGGCATTGGCGACCGCGATGGCAAGCGAAGCCGGGCATGCGCCCGCCATGGGCGCCATCAAAATCGGCGCGCGCAGATTGTACGACTCGCAAAAAACTGTGGCGCGAGCAACGGCGTCGTGTGCTGGCATGGAGATAATCCTAATCGAACTGGCGAATCGGCGCGACGCTTCATTTCAACGCGGACACGCGCACCGGCCATTCTTCACCAAACATGCGGCTGCCACACCATCAGCGCGAAAATGGCGACGACCGCGGCCAATGCCGGCCAGCCCAGGCAAAACCACGCGACAAACAGGCGGCGATACTCGTCCGACAGCTTCTTTGTCGTCATCGCCGCTTCGCGCGCCAGGTTGCGCATGCGGATCTGGATGAACACGACCGGCAGCCAGCACAGCAGGACAAACAGATAGAGGAAAATCGAAAGCACGATCCAGGATTCTTCCAGCGGGAACAGCCCGATCGCCCGCGCCAAGGCCCAGCCACTCAGCAGCAGCACGGCCATACCGGCGGTGATGAAAGTCAGATTGGCGACGACCGCAATGCGCGTGGTCACCGCGATCACGCCGGGATGCCGCGTGCAATTGGCCGTGAACATGAAGAAGGCAATGCCGAGCCCGGCGCCGAGCAGGACGCATGCGCCCAGCACGTGCACGAACTTCCAAATAAAGATCAGCTCCATCGGCACTCGCCGTGAATCGCCGCGCTGGCCAGATGGCTAGTGGTCCGATTCTAACATTCGCATCAACTCTCGGCACCCTCTCATGCGAATGTTAGAATCAAGGGACCACTAGCAGAGATCAGTGCTAATGGAGCTTTGGATTTGACGTTCGCCTCAAAAGCAAGCGGTTTTAATGGGTAGCGAATGTCGAATCGGCTCCATTGCATGCGGCGGCATAAAGCGTCACTGGCCGAACACCACGGTGGACATGATCCGGCCCGGGAATAGTGTGAATAGCCCGGCGATCACCAGCGCACCAAAGAATAACGAAAGCATCGCAATGCGATGCTGCTGGACGCGATGCCGCCGGGCGTGAAGTACCGCAACGGGCAACATGACCAGCGTGAAAATCGCCAACAGATGAATCGGACTCCAAGGCCCCCACAGCCGGATGGTGTGTATCCAGAAGGCGCTGACGCTGACCGCAAGCATGAGCACGACCCACACCCAGCCGATCGTGCGATGCGGGATCGTTCCCTTGGGCGCGCTGAACTGAACGACGCCAAGAACAAAGGCGGCCATTGCCGCAAAAGCGTGAAGTCGAATGGCGCCGTCGGCCGCGAGCAGCGGAGCAAGCGTCATGAACCGTCGCCTTAAACCACCTCTCCCCGCCGGGGAGAGGTTGGCGAGCAGCTAGCTGCGAGCCGGGAGAGGGGTCTAGTCACGCCGTGTATGCCCCCCCTCTCCCGTTTCGCGATCTTCCATCGCCCAGCGACCTCTCCCCACCGGGGAGAGGTGAAGCAAAGCAATGATCACGCTGTCGTCCCCGCTCCGCATCGCTTCGCTTCGCAGGGGAGATGAATTCTTAGAACGGAATCTCGTCGTCCATGTCGCCGCGCGAGCCGCGCCCGGCGCCAGCCGCCGCTGCAACGCGCCGCGTCGGACCCGAGGAGCCGAAGTCTCCGCTAGCTTCCTCACCACCGATATCGCCACCGCCGCCGCCGCCTGCCGCGCTGCCGGCGCGATCGAGTAGCGTGAGCTCGCCGCGAAAGCCCTGCAGCACCACCTCGGTCGAATAGCGGTCCTGGCCCGATTGATCTTGCCACTTTCGCGTCTGTAGCGCGCCTTCGATATAAACCTTCGAGCCTTTCTTGAGATATTGCTCGGCGATCCGGCACAAATTCTCGTTGAAGATCACGACCCGATGCCACTCGGTCTTTTCCTTGCGCTCGCCGGTGGCCTTGTCTTTCCAGGAATCTGAGGTCGCAAGCCGCAGGTTGGCCACGGGGCGGCCGTCCTGGGTGCGGCGAATTTCCGGATCGGCGCCCAGATTGCCGATCAGAATGACTTTGTTGACGCTTCCCGCCATAACACGCTCCGTTGGCTTCGCCTGCCTCACCTAGCCGACTTGGCTGCGGTCGATGCAAGCGCGATCGGATTTATCCACATCGGCAGCCGCTCTCGTAGCCGTCTTGCCGGCCCACCGCATTTATGTTCTTACTTTGTTCCCATCAAGGGCGCAAGAGGCGCTTCAATCCGATGTTAACCATCGCTGGAATTATGCGCCGGCGCACACAAAGGCGACCAAGGCGGGCGGCATATCCCATTAACCAAAATTCGCCAGAGTTTCGTACCAGAAACGGCCGGATCGGAGTGCATCGGGGTTAACCAGATCGGCGACATTTTATTGGCGCATTGTACGTGCCGAATGTCTCCGGGTTGTGGCCTTTCGGTCACACCGATTTTGGGGCTTGTCCGTTAGTTTGGGTGTGATGGGGCAAACGGGGCGTCATGCGAACAACAACAACACGAAATCACGCGAGTAAGGAGAACATTGCATGAAGCGGATTCTGTGGGCCGGCGCATTCGCGCTCGTAGCCGGGGGACAAGCGCTATCGGCGGATCTGCCGCCGCCCGTGGCACCGCGGGCGCCTGCGACCTATGTGCCGACGACCGTCCCGGTTTATAACTGGAGCGGCATCTATATCGGCGCCAACGGCGGCTATGCGTTCGGCACGAGCGCTTGGAACGATCCTACTGGAGCGTTGGCTACTCCTCCGGGGGCCGTATCGACCGGCAACTTCAACACCAACGGCTGGCTCGCCGGCGGCACCGTCGGCGGCAACATCCAATGGGGCGCCGTCGTTCTCGGCATCGAAGGCGATTGGGATTGGTCCAACATTAACGGCACGAACTCGAGCCTCGCTGCTTGCCTACCCGGAGGCTGCGAAACCAAGGCGGATTGGCTGGCGACGGTGCGCGGCCGCGCCGGCTGGGCGATCGATCGCGTGTTGCTCTACGGGACAGGCGGCGCCGCGTTCGCGCCCGTGCAAACCGGTTTCAATGGCGGACCGTTTCAGTCCACCACCCAGGTCGGCTGGACCGCCGGTGCCGGACTTGAATTCGCCTTTGCGCCGAACTGGACCGCCAAAGCCGAATATCTCTATGCCGATCTCGGCAGCTCAAACTGCACGGTTGATTGTTTCGGCAACACCTCGGTCAAATTCACCGAGAACATCGTTCGCGCGGGCATCAACTTCAAATTTAACCCGTGGTGACGGATCGATCGCGCGAATAGCGCAGTTACGAAAACCCCGGGCCTCGGCCCGGGGTTTTTGTTTTGCGCCGGCAAGTGCCGCCAAATTGCCTTGGCACTGCGAAGATGAAAATATGCGCCGCTTCCGCCGCCTTTCTCAGCGGCACTTCACTACGAAGCTTGCGAGCGCGCGAACCTTGCCATGACGCTTGAGTTCTTTGGCGGCGACGCCAACCGGCCGTGGCGATGGATGCTGGCGATCAACGCCGCGATCATCGTTGTTGTATTTCTCGATCGCGCCTTCCTGCACGTGCCGCTGCTGCAATACAGTTTTCTGCTGACGACCTATCACTTCGGTTTCGTCCGCCGCGCCCTGGTCGGCAGCATCATCGCGCTGTTTACCGACAAGGTGCCGTTCTTTTTGGTCAACACCATCGGCCTCGCCGGCTTTATCATCACGCTCGCGCTGTTTGTCGCGGCGTTCCGCAAGGCGTTCGGTTTGACGCAAAAAACTTTTCCGCTGTTCGTGTTCGTTGTCGGCTCGCCGTTCTTCTTCAAGAATTTCATGTTCTGTCTCGGCTATTTCGACATTTACGGCTGCGCCTGGGCGCTGGTGGCGCTGCTTATCGGCACGGGCCCGCTTTATCCGCTGATCATCGCGCTAGGCTGCGTCGCCCTGATCCTGATGCATCACCTGCATTTTCTGCTTTATGTTCCGACCATCGGCTTCATTGTCGCGCTGCGCTATGGGCAGAGCCCGAAATTGTCGGCGGCCAAGGTCGCTTACGGCTTATGCCTGGCCGTGCTTCTCGCCGGCGGCTTCATCGTCTGTGACTTTTTCGGCCGCATGCCGGTGCCTGCCGACACCTACCTGGCCTATGTGGCAGCGCGTGCGACTCGGCCGATCAATCCTGAATGGGTGTGGACGTGGTACGCGACGCTGCCGCAGGAGCTGGCGCTGACGCGCATGGTGCTGGTCAAAAATGTGCTGCGTTTTCCGGTCTATGCCGCGTTGATCGCCGTGCACATTCCGGTGGCACGTTACATCCGGTCGCTAGTCGCCGCGCTGCCATCACGACTTCTTCGTCTCGCAGCGATTTCAAGCCTCGCCGGCATCACGCTCGGCTACGTCGTCATTTTCGTCGTCGTCTTCGACTATTCGCGCTGGGTGTCGAATTGGGCGGTGTGCATGTTTCTGTGCATGATGGCGCTCAAGCTTGCGTCTCCGGAGAACCAGCAGGAAGAGGCGCCGCTCCGTCCCGCCGATAAGACCAACCGCGTCCTTGGTTGGATCGCCACCGCCATTCCGAGAGTGGGGACGACCATCCCGTTTTGACGGGTAATTTCCCGCGCTTTTCCCTGGTAAAAGCCGGGTGCCGCGCTGGCAAACCCGGCCCGTTCTCACTATGTTCGGATAATCCGTCCTGACGGCACTGGCGGGCGCTTTCTCCGCTCATTCCCGCGCAAGCGGGAATCCACATGGCCGCGGGACAGTTCGCCCAAAGTTCGGGTCCCTGCTTCCGCGGGGACGAGCGGAATAAGTGAATGAACGATCTGTTCGACAGTTCCGACGGAAAAGGCAGCCGCCCGCGCAGCCGCGCTGCGGACACGCGGACGATTTCCATCCGCGGCGCGCGCGAGCATAACCTCAAAAATATCGATCTCGACCTGCCGCGCGACGAGCTGGTGGTCTTCACCGGGCTTTCCGGCTCCGGCAAGAGCTCGCTGGCCTTCGACACCATCTATGCCGAAGGCCAGCGCCGCTATGTCGAGAGCCTTTCCGCTTACGCCCGGCAATTCCTGGAGATGATGCAGAAGCCGGACGTCGATCAGATCGACGGCCTCTCGCCGGCCATCTCCATCGAGCAGAAAACGACGTCGCGCAATCCGCGTTCGACCGTCGGCACCGTCACCGAAATCCACGATTACATGCGGCTTTTGTGGGCACGCGTCGGCGTGCCCTATTCGCCCGCTACTGGGCTGCCGATCGAAAGCCAGACCGTCTCGCAAATGGTCGACCGCGTCATGGCGCTACCGGAAGGCACGCGGCTTTATCTGCTCGCGCCGGTGGTGCGCGGCAGAAAGGGCGAATACCGAAAGGAGCTCGCCGAGTTCGGCAAGAAGGGCTACCAGCGCGTCAAAGTCGACGGCAAGTTCTATGAGATCGGCGAGGTGCCGGCGCTCGACAAGAAATTCACTCACGACATCGATGTGGTGGTCGATCGCCTGGTGGTGCGTCCAGACATCGCCACGCGGCTTGCCGACTCGCTCGAACAAGCACTGAAACTCGCCGACGGGCTCGCGATCGCGGAGCTGGCTGAGACGCCACCGCCATCATCCGGCGGCACCGAAGATGCGAGATCGGGCCATGACGAGAAGAAGGCGGAGCGCTCCAAGGCCAACCGGCAGCGCAACGAGACCGCGGAGCGCCTCGTCTTCTCGGAGAAATTCGCCTGCCCAGTGTCGGGCTTCACCATTCCGGAAATCGAGCCGCGGCTGTTCTCGTTCAACAACCCGTTCGGCGCTTGCCCGAAATGCGGGGGGCTGGGCGTCGAGCAACACATCGATCCCGACCTGGTCATTCCCGACAAAGAGCGCACGCTGCGCAAGGGCGCGATATCGCCGTGGGCGAAATCATCGTCGCCCTATTACGTGCAAACACTCGCGGCGCTCGGCAAGCACTACAAGTTCACGCTCGACACCAAGTGGAAGGATTTGCCGAAGAAGACCCAAGAGGCGATCCTCTACGGCTCCGGCGACACCGAGATCCGCTTCTCCTACGACGACGGCATGCGCGCCTACGATACCAAGCGGCCGTTCGAGGGCGTGATTACCAACCTCGAGCGCCGCTTCCGCGAAACCGATTCCGATTGGGCGCGCGAGGAGATCTCGCGCTATTTCACCGACGTGCCTTGCGAGGCCTGTCTCGGCTACCGGCTGAAACCCGAGGCGTTGTGCGTACGCATCGGCGATAAGCACATCGGCGAAGTCTCCGATATGTCAGTCAAAGGCGCAGCCGCCTGGTTCAATGAGCTACCCCAGCGGCTGACCTCGAAACAAAACGAGATCGCCGTTCGCATCCTGAAAGAAATTCGCGCGCGGCTGAAGTTTCTGGTCGATGTCGGGCTCGACTACCTGACGCTTGCCCGCGCTTCGGGCACGCTGTCCGGCGGCGAGAGCCAAAGGATTCGGCTCGCCTCGCAGATCGGCTCCGGCCTGACCGGCGTGCTCTATGTGCTCGACGAGCCGTCGATCGGGCTGCATCAGCGCGACAACGCGCGGCTCCTGGAAACGCTGAAGCGGCTGCGCGACCTCGGCAACACCGTGATCGTCGTCGAGCACGACGAGGACGCCATCCGCGCCGCCGATTATGTGGTCGATGTCGGGCTTGGTGCCGGCGTGCATGGCGGGAGCATTGTCGCGCAAGGCACGCCGGACGACATCATGGCCGCGCCAAACTCGCTGACCGGACAATATCTCAACGGCGTGCGCGAAATCGCAGTGCCGGAGCGGCGCGCGAGAAATCCGGCGCGCGTACTAAAAATCGTCGGTGCCCGCGGCAACAACTTAAAGAACATCACCACCGAAATTCCGCTCGGCCTGTTCACCGCCGTCACCGGCGTATCCGGCGGCGGCAAGTCGACGCTGCTGATCGATACACTCTACAAGGCGCTGGCCCGGCGACTGAACGGCGCCAACGAAGCCCCTGCCCGCTTCGACCGCATTGAGGGCATCGAGCATCTCGACAAGATCATCGACATCGATCAATCGCCGATCGGGCGTACGCCGCGCTCAAACCCTGCCACCTATACCGGCGCGTTCACGCCGATCCGCGAATGGTTCGCCGGCCTGCCGGAGTCCAAGGCGCGCGGCTACGAGCCCGGCCGCTTCTCGTTCAACGTCAAAGGCGGGCGCTGCGAGGCCTGCCAGGGCGACGGCGTCATCAAGATCGAGATGCACTTTTTGCCCGACGTCTACGTCACCTGCGACGTCTGCAAGGGCAAGCGTTACAACCGCGAAACGCTGGAAGTGCTGTTCAAGGGCAAATCCATCGCCGATGTGCTCGACATGACCGTCGAGGAGGCGTTGGAATTCTTCAAGGTGGTGCCGCGGGTGCGCGACATTCTCGCGCTGCTGCGGCGCGTCGGCCTCGATTATATCCATGTCGGCCAGCAGGCGACGACTTTGTCGGGCGGCGAGGCGCAGCGGGTGAAGCTCGCCAAGGAATTATCCAAACGCGCCACCGGCCGCACGCTCTACATTCTCGACGAGCCGACCACGGGCCTGCATTTCCACGACGTGGCGAAATTGCTCGAGGTGCTGCACGAGCTGGTGGAGACGGGCAACACCGTCGTCGTCATCGAGCACAATCTGGAAGTGATCAAGACCGCCGACTGGATCATCGACCTCGGCCCGGAAGGCGGCGACGGCGGCGGTGAAATCGTCGCCGCGGGAACGCCCGAAGACATCGTGCGCGAGAAGCGCAGTTACACCGGGCAATATTTGAAGCCGGTGCTCCAACGCGGCGCCGCGAGCGCCAAGCGCAAGCGGCGGATCGAGGCGGCGGAGTAATTCCCTCTTCCCCTGCCGGAGAGGGTTAGAGTGAGGGGTCGGAAGCCGTCAGGCTCTTTGCTGACTGCAATGTTTAATTGTGCTAATCTGCATCGGCTTGACGAGGACTCCATTATGCCATTCGACGTGACCCGAGCGGAATTCAGAGCGCTCGAACTCGAGGTCGAGGGCGAAAAGCTCGTCACGCGCCATATCCTCGAACAGACGCGCCGCAATGGCGACGACCTGGCTGCGGTGAAAACGCGGCTGGATCGGATCGAGGAGAAGCTCGATGGCGTCGACTTAAAAGGGCTGGTTCGCAAGGTGGATGGCCTCGACAGAAAAGTCGACGGTCTTACCGAAAACCTTCCCCGCATCGTCGGTGACGTCATGCGCGAAGTGTTGCGCGAGCGCGACGGGAAATGATCCCGATACGAATTTAATTCGCCGGTGCTGGCCGGGAGGGCCGCCAGCGCAAGCACGAGCAGCACATCGAGGCCGCTGAGTAATTTTTTCCGCCCCGCACAGCACGGAAACTCCCCATGCCGGAAAACGGACTCATCACCGTCGCCAGCGCGCACAACGTGCGCGAAACCATGGAGCGCCTGCTTGCGGCGCTCACGGCGCACAACATGACCGTGTTCGCGCGGATCGATCACGCCGCCGGCGCCGCTTCCGCCGGTCTGCCCCTGCGCGCGACCGAGGTGGTTTTGTTCGGCAATCCGAAAGGCGGCACCGCGCTGATGCAGGACCGGCAAACCGCCGGCATCGATTTGCCGCTCAAAGCTTTGGTCTGGGAGGACGAAGCCGGCAAGGCGCAGCTCAGTTACAACGATCCGCAATGGATCGCGCAACGCCACGGCCTCGGCGCCCACAGCGCCGGCCCGATCGCGGCGATGACGAAAGCTTTGCAGGAGATCGCGACGGCGGCGACGACCAAATAACGCTCAAGTGATCTGCACCAACACCGAGCAGCGGATCGAGCCGGCGCTTGAACCCTACAATTGCTTACTGACTTGGCGGATCGCGATATCGCAGCTCGGTGAGCACGAAATACGACCCGCTCGCTTTTAGGAGAGTTACTTCTTGCTCCAATCGGTCCCACTTGCGTCCTCGATGGCGGCTTCGTGATACCAGCCGCTGCCGGACGCAATCTTGACGCCGGATGCTGTCTTCACGCCGGCGGACTCCATCGCGTCGTGCGCCTTCGCTAGCGCGAACCGGCCGCGCGGCGGAAAGGCGTAGATCTGGGCCGAGCCAGTGGCGGCAAGCGATCCGGAAAACGTGGTCATTTTTTTATCCTCGGGCAGAGCGCTGATAGCCGAGCGCATCGTCAACTGAGTCTGTTACTCACAACATAACGCCTGCCTCGCCGGTTTGCCCGGAATGCCACATCACATATCAGCGCATGGCTACAATATGTGCATCGGCGCGATTGCGCATTCTCCCGGCATGACTCCGGCGCCGTATTTGCTGCGCGGCGCGCGGGCGCACTCCTGGTGCCCTCACCAAGCGCCGCTTGGCATAGTCCGTGCTTAAAAAAAGGCCGAAGCTGCTGTTCGCCGCTTTTCGCGGCAGCAGGCGCGTCACCCGATCCATCCGGATCGTCGCGTATTGCACGAACTCCAGAGAGAAACGCCGGAGATCATCATGACAAAATACAAGCTCGAATACATTTGGCTCGACGGTTACAAGCCGACGCCAAACCTGCGCGGCAAGACGCAACTCAAGGAATTCGATTCGTTTCCGGCGCTCGAACAGTTGCCGCTGTGGGGCTTCGACGGCTCGTCGACCATGCAGGCGGAAGGGCACAACTCGGACTGCGTGCTCAAGCCGGTCGCGCTTTATCCTGACGCGGCGCGCTTAAACGGCGTGCTGGTGATGTGCGAAGTGATGCTGCCGGACGGCACGACGCCGCACGCCTCGAACATGCGCGCCACCATTCTCGACGACCCCGGCGCCTGGTTCGGGTTCGAGCAGGAGTATTTCTTCTACAAGGACGGCCGGCCGCTCGGCTTCCCGGCGTCCGGCTATCCGGCGCCGCAAGGCCCCTACTACACCGGCGTCGGCTTCACGAATGTCGGCGACATCGCGCGCAAGATCGTCGAAGAACATCTCGATCTCTGCCTTGCCGCCGGCGTCAACCACGAAGGCATCAACGCCGAGGTGGCGAAGGGCCAGTGGGAATTCCAGATTTTCGGCAAGGGTTCGAAGAAAGCCGCCGACGAAATGTGGATCGCCCGCTACCTGATGCTGCGGCTGACCGAGAAATACGGCGTCGATATCGAATTCCACTGCAAGCCGCTCGGCGACACCGACTGGAACGGCTCAGGCATGCATTGCAACTTCTCGACCACGTTCCTGCGCGAAACCGGCGGCAAGGACTATTTCGAGGCGCTGATGAAGGCGTTCGCCGACCACCGCGAAGAACACATCGCGGTGTACGGACCCGACAATCATATGCGGCTGACCGGCAAGCACGAGACCGCGGCGATCGGCGACTTCACCTATGGCGTCGCCGACCGCGGCGCCTCGATCCGCGTACCGCACTCCTTCGTCACCAACGGCTACCGCGGCTATCTGGAAGACCGCCGGCCGAATTCGCAAGGCGACCCGTACCAGATCGCCTCGCGCGTCCTCAAAACCGTCGCGTCGGTGCCGATCGGCGGCAAGGTCAGCGCCGCGGCGTAGCGGCGCCGCTTACTAGCTCCGCTCCAGGAGCTCGACCGACACGCCTTCCGGCGCGCGCAGGAAACAAACGCGCACGCCCGGCCGGACAGTAGTCGGCTCCATGGTGAATTCGGCGCCCTTGGCCTTGAGTTGGACGACAACGGCGTCGATGCCGGTGACCGCGAGGCCGAAATGGTCGAGGCCGCGATACGGGGTCTTAGGCGCGGTGTTGACGCCGTCTCCGTCCTTGACCGGCATGATAAAGACGTCGGCGCCGCCGACCTTGAGGTCGATGCGCGGCGCGCCCTGCAAGGTGGTGCGGATGACTTCGGCGCCGAGGAATTTCTCGAACCACGCCGCCATCGCCTCGGGGTCCGTGGTGCGCAGATGAATGTGGTCCCATTTGAAGTTGGTCAATTTAGGTCTTCTCCCTTTCATACCGCTATGCGCGTTTTTCTACGCCACCGCGACCGCATCGATTGCCACCAGCACGCCCGGAATATCGGCGCCGAAGCGGGCCATGACGCGAGCCGGCCTCTTGCCGGGGAAGAACTCGGCGTAAGCGGCGTTCATTTCCTGATAAAGCTCCGGCCGCGCCAGCAACATCGTGATCTTGACCACGCGGTCGAGTGAAGAGCCAGAAGCTTTGAGGATGGTTTCGACGTTGCGCAAGCATTGCCGGGTCTGCTCGGCCATGGTGGCGCCGGCGATTTCGGTCGAGCCGCCGCCCGGCTTGACGGGAATTTGGCCGGACACGAACACAAATCCGTTGGCGATGACCGCATGCGAATACGGCGAATGCGGCGGCGGGTAGCCGGCAACGTCGACGTGATGGATCGCGGTCATGACGCGGAAGTCTCGATCTTGCTGAGAACCTCTTGCATCTTCTGCAACACCTCGCGAGTCCGTTCGGCGTAGAACGCGTTCACCACCTCGCTGACCGTCTGCACCTTGGGGTCGAGCGGATTGATGCCCGCCGCCACCAGGCGGGCGTGCAGCTCCTTAAGCACTTCATCTTTCTCGAACATCTTGTCTCCAGTGCGGGCCCTCCAGGCCTACGCCGCGTCGGCCGGCCGGACACGGCGAGTGATTTCGACTCCACGCTCACGCTCAATCACGGCAATATCGTACTGACTTTGCAAATCGAGCCAAAATTGCGCACTGTTACCGAAGTAGCGGCCGAGCCTCACGGCCGTGTCCGCGGTGATTGATCGCCGGCCATTCAAGATATCGGTGATGCGGCCGGACGGAACGCCAATGTCGAGCGCAAGACGGTTGGCGCTCAGCGCGCGTGCACTCAATTCCCGTTTGAGCAGACGACCTGGGTGTGCGGCTATAGGCATAATCTCATCCCTTGTGGTAATCCGTGATCTCGACCTCGTAAGCATCGCCTCTGCGAAATTCAAAACAGATGTGGCAGCGCGCATTGACGTTCATCGCCAATTGATTTTTGCGCTCACCTTTCAGTTTATACAGACCTACGCTCTTCAGCGGGCTGAGGTCGCTTAGGGCCTTGGCGACATTCAGCGCCAGTAGCAGATCAATCGCCGTTTCAAAATCGAGCCCGCGAAGCTGGTTTGACTGGCCACCTTCCCAAACCTTGCGGGTCACGGAATTGCGCCACGACCGGATCATGGCATAAATATACTACGCCAGACGGTGAAGGGCAATTCGTCCCGAGTTAACCGAAGCTTATCGTCAGCAGGCGGGCGGGTAGAAACGGAACGAGAGGGCGCATTGCACGCAGGCCCGCGCTACGCCGCCCTCTTTGCCGCCAGCGCGGGTTTAAGTTCGCGCTGGAAGAAGTCGAAAAACGCGTCCTCCTGCGGGCCGATCTGGGTCAGAACAATATGGTCGAATCCCGCTTTCACAAACTTCTCGATCGCCTGCAAGTGCTTGTCGGCCGACGGCCCGCAGCTGATTTTCTCGCCGACGTCGTCGGGCGTCGCGGTCTGGCTCGCGGCGGCAAAACCTTCGGGGTCGGGCAATTCCGCCATCACCGGCCATCCGGTCAGCGACCAGCGGAAGTATTTGTGCGCGGTCTTTTTGGCTTCGTCCTCGCGCGCGGCGTAGCACATCGCGATTTCGCAATAGCGCGGGCCTTTGCCGCCGGCCTTACCGTAGGCTTCGATCAGCTCCGGCTTAGGCTCGGTGGCAATGAGGCCGTCGGCCTTGGCGGCGGCGGTGGCGGCGCCGCGCGGGCCGGCGACGGCAACAATCACCGGCGGCTTCTCCTTTGGCCGGTCAAACAACCAAGCGTGGTCGAGGTTCAGATGCTTGCCGCGATAATTCTTAAGTTTGCCGGAAAGCAGGCCTTGGATGATGTCGAGCGCCTCGGCAAGAAGTTCCTGGCGCTCGGCGCGTCCGGGCCAGCCGTCGCCGACGATGTGTTCGTTGAGCCGCTCGCCGGCGCCGAGCCCAAGTGTAAAGCGGCCGCCGCTGAGCAGGGCGACGGTCGCGGCCGCTTGCGCGATAATCGCGGGGTGATAGCGCACCGTCGGGCAGGTCACCGCCGTCATCAATCCAAGGCGGCTCGTTGCGTGCGCCGCGGCGCCGAGCACCGACCAGGCGAACGGCGAATGCCCCTGCTCCATCAGCCAGGGAAAGAAGTGGTCGGAAATGGCGGCGAAGTCGAAGCCGGCCTCTTCGGCGCGCTTGGCGTTACGGACAAGATCGTTCGGTCCGTGCTCCTCCGACATAAGCTTGTAGCCAAGCTTGACCATGACGTGCTCCTTGCCGGCGCGCACTTTCCTGCCGGAGCCGGCGTTACCGCCAACGTCCGCGGCCGCCGAAAGTTCGCCGCAGCCTCAAAGCTAACCGATGTCGGCCGATCCAGATAGCGGCGCGACCGCATCTCCCGCTCGCCGCCGCGCCTCCCCAAATATCAATCCAAGCGCCCGTGGCCGCCGTGAAAAGGGAGCAACGACACGTGCCCACCGACTTACCCCGCCTCATCGGCATCAATCACGTCGCGCTTGAAGTCGGCGACGTCGACAAGGCGCTCGCTTTCTACGGCAAGATTTTCAGCTTCACCCTGCGCGGGCGCGGCAAAGGCCAAGCCTTCATCGACCTGGGTGATCAGTTTCTGGCGCTGATGCAGACCGAGGCACCGCATCAGGACCGGGCGCGCCATTTCGGCCTGGTGGTCGACGACCGCGCCCAGGTCCGCGCGCTCGCGCAGGCCGCCGGCGCGAAAATGGTCGATGGGCCGTTTGTCGATTTCCTCGATCCCTGGGGCAACCGCGTCGAGATCGTCGCCTATGCCGACATTCAGTTCAGCAAAGCGCCAAACGTCCTGCGCGGCATGCAGTTCGCCGGCGACAAGAGCGCGGAGGCGAAGAACCAATTGGCTAAAAAGAACATGGCGCCGTAGGCATCTGTTCGTCACCACTGAGCTTGACCCGGGTGGCCATGCCAACGTCCCGGCTGCATGGACTGCCGGATCATTTGCCACGAAGACGGCGCGTGCGCGCCTTTTGTCCGGCAATGACGATGTGTCTCACGCCTTCGCCGGAAAGTCCTCGGTATAGAACGCGCCGTCCCGGCCGAAATACATCGCCTTGCGGCCGCTAATGAACACTTCGTAGTGCGAACAACCGGCCGCCATGATCCGCCGCAGGAATTCGGCATAACCGATTTCCTCGCGCTGGATCGCCTTGACGGTCGCGGTCACGCGCTCCCTGTCGAAGGCCGGCGCTATCGCCGGCGGGTCGGCGAGCGGCATGGCTTCGTCGCGAGATTGGCTGCCGGAATTGTAATAGGTCTTGCGCAGCGTCACGAGGTCGGCGGTATAGGACGTCACGCCGTTTTCGGCGAGCTGCGCCACCACGGCGGGGAACGGCGTATCGGCAAAGCTCGCGGCCATGCAGTGTTCGAGAATTTGGGTATTCATCTGGCGTCTCCTGGCGGTTGGGCGGGTTTACTTTGGATTGCACGGATCGACATCAGCGACCGCCTCAAGCAGCCGGCGTAACCCGCGCTGCAATGACGCAACCTCCGACGCCGAAAGCTTCTGCGTGAGTACCGCGTGATAGCCGGCGGCTGCCTGGGTGATCCGCTCAAGCGTGGTGCGGCCGCTTTTGGTGAGAATGAGATGCGGCGATGCGCGGTGATCGGGATTGTCGCGGTATTCGGCGGTATGCTCGGCGACCAGGAGATTGGCAATGCGCTGCACGTTTTGCCGGGTGACGCCGAGGACGCGGGCGATCTGCGGCACGGTCTGCGGGCGGCCTGAGGCGGCGCTCAAAACCTGCCAGCGCGCCTGAGTCTGGCCGACGGTCGCGGCGATCGCCTCGCCGTGCTCGCGTAGTCGCCCCGCAAGCTCGTAGATGCCCGCGACGATGATCGGGACCTGCTTTTCGGCCTTGGCCCGCGATATGCCTTTCCTATTCATGGTTCTATATTGCCATTATGACATCATGTTGTCAACTCTGTTCCGCGCTTACTTCACGGCGGTAGAAATCCGCGCCTTTATGCACGTCGTCCCCGCTTACGCGGGGCCGAACGGTAAGCAACTTGCGAGCCCCGCTTGCGCGGTCCCTCCCCGCCCGGTACCCATTGCGGCAATAACAGCAACGCCCTTGAGGAGCCGGTTGTGAGCGAACCCAATATGGACCTGGCGCATCTCGGCCATGTCGAGATTCTGACGCCCAAGCCCGATGAATCGCTGAAATTTTTCACCAACGTTTTCGGCATGACGGAATCGGGCCGCAACGGCGACAGTGTCTATCTGCGCGCCTGGGACGATTACGAGCGCGCCACGCTAAAGGTCACCGCCTCAAACACTTCCGGCGTCGTGCACACCGCGTTCCGAACGCGCAGCCCCGAGGCGCTTGAGCGGCGCGTCGCCGCGCTGAAGGATACGCCGCATCATGTCGGCTGGATCGACGGCGATATCGGCCACGGCCCGGCCTATCGATGCCGCGATGCCGACGGCCACGTGATCGAGCTTTACTACGAGACCGAGTGGTATGCGCCGCCGCCTGAGCTCAAGCCCGCGCTCAAGAACCAGGCGCAGAGATATCCCGCGCGCGGTATTTCCGTGCGCCGGCTCGATCATCTCAACTTCTTCGCCGTCGATATCCCGGGCGCGCGGCGCTTCTATATGGAGAATCTCGGCATGCGCATGACCGAGCAGATCCTGTTCGAGACCGGCGAGCAGGCAATCTGGCTCACCTGCACCAACAAGACCTACGATCTTGCGATTGCGCTCGATCATTCGGGCGTGCCCGGCCGCTTTCATCACGTTACCTACGCGGTCGACAGCCGCGAGGACGTGCTGCGCGCCGCCGATATTTGCCTCGAGCACGGCGTCTACATCGAGACCGGTCCGCACAAGCATGCCATCCAACAGACTTTCTTTCTCTATCTCTACGAACCCGGCGGCAACCGCGTCGAGGTGGCGAATGCCGGCGCGCGGCTTATTCTGGCGCCAGACTGGAAAACCGTCGTCTGGAACGAGGCTGAACGGAAAAAAGGCCAAGCTTGGGGGCTCAGGACCATCGAGTCGTTCCACAGCCACGGCACCCCGCCCGCGCCACATAAAGAAGCCGCGGAGTAGCACTCAGCACCGGCTGCCCTTACCGCTTGCCGGCACCCCATATCGGGCGGTAGCGGCCGGCTGCGCGGCGGCGTAATCTTGCAGTCCGGTGCCGCGGGCGCCGTTAGCGGGGGCCTATCATGATTTTGGGATTATCGACCGGTGCTTTTACCCTTTTGCACGTCGCCATTACACTCATCGCAATCGGCAGCGGTCTGATTGTCGTCGGCGGGATGTTTGCTTCGCGCCGGCTTCCTTTCAACAACGCGCTGTTCTTATTGACGACGGTGCTCACGAGCCTGACCGGATTTTTGTTTCCGATCCACGGCTTCACGCCGGCATTGGGGGTCGGGATCATTTCCTGCGTGATCCTGGCGGTGGCGCTGTTCGCCTATTACGGCAAAGGCCTGTCGGGCGCGTGGCGATGGATTTACGTGGTCACCGCGATCGTCGCGCTTTATTTCAACGTGTTCGTCGTCGTCGTCCAGAGCTTCATCAAGGTAGGCGCCCTCAACGCGCTCGCCCCGACGCAATCCGAGCCGCCCTTCATGATAACGCAGGCGGCGGTTTTAGCGATCTTCGTTCTCATCGGCATTGGAGCGCTGATTTGCTTCCGGCCGAATCCTGCCGCCTGATCCGAGGAACTCTGCACCAGCAGGCGTTCGCGGTCGCTTTGCGACACGCGTTAGGCAAATAGCCCAGCGTGTTCGCGGCGAAGTTCGCGTTTGAGCAACTTGCCGCTCGGATTTTTCGCACACTTGTCGGGAAAGCGCCTGGCGCTCCGGTGCAGCAAATCCGCGAGCGTTTGGCGGCGAAGCGCGGTGTGCATGGGAGCCCCCCGGTCATAGAGCTCTTTGTTGTCGGGCGATTATGAACGGACCTTAGCGCTTCGCCTATGCGCGGCATCGCCCCTCCCTTTGCCGCAATCGGTCCCTACATGGCGGCAGTTGCGCGACCCAAAGGGAGAGACGCAATGACCCCTCAGGAACAGCAATTGGTGGAAGAATTGTTCGATCGCTTGGCCCAGGTTGAAAACCTGCCGCGCGATCCGGAGGCTGAGCGCCTGATCGCGCAGGGCGTCGGCAGCGCCCCGCATGCCGTCTACGCGCTTACCCAGACGGCCCTCATCCAGGACGAGGCGCTCAAACGCGCCAACGTCCGTATTGAGGAGCTGCAGGCCGAGCTTGACGGCACCACTGCATCCGACACGCAACGTGGAAGCTTCCTCGATTCCATGCGCGACGCCGTGCTGGATCCGCGCGCTTCGGCACGCAGCTCGGTGCCGAGCGTACGCGCGGACGCGCCGCAGACGGGTTATGGGCCGCAAAGCCAGCCGCCCGATTATCCGCCACCGATTCCGCCCGGCTCTGGCGGCGGTCCGCCTTTCGGTGGCGGCGGCTCGTTTCTCGGCAGTGCGGCGTCCACCGCCGCCGGCGTGATCGGCGGGGCGTTGATGCTCGATTCCATCCGCTCGATGTTCGGCCACCATGGCGGCGGCTTTGCGCCGAGCGGGTTGGGAAACTTTGCCGGAGATCGCTCATCACCATGGCGCGATTCGGCGGGCAGCGCCGCCGACAGCCAGCTCGCGCGCGATGCCGGAGTGGATCACATCGGCGATCACGTTCGCGATTCCGGCGACCGTCAATCGTTGGCCGACGACCGCAACGCGCAGACCGCCGAGGCCGACGACGAGGATATGTCCGACCAGGATGATTCCGACAGCGACGATTGGGATTCGTCGGATGGCGGCTTTGACGACGCGTGAAGCGCGCCCGCGCGCAAAGCGTAGGCGGTCTAAGGTTACCCGCTATTTGAAATAGGTTACGCCGCAGGCCTGCTTGCCAATGCGCGCTTCCAGAGATTGCTTGGTGGCCGCCGTCTTCGTACCCGGCTTCGGAAAATTATATTCGATAGTAACGAAATCTTCCTCCGCGGCGCTGGCGACGGCGTCATAGGCGTTCTGGCCGATCGGCTCGTCCTGGTACTTCAATTCGCGCACGTCAGTGCCGAGCATTACCGGACTTTGGAATGCGGTGAAATTCCCATCGGGAAGGCCGAAGCAAAAGACAAAGAGGTCGCGATCGCGGAATTCCTTGTTCTTTTCGTCATTGAACTGCTTGAGCGCCGCGGCCGGGTCGGCCTTGAGCGCCGTTACGGCACGCTCAAGCATGGCCTTGCCGTCGTCCGCCGAGGCGAAACGATCGGCACCCAGCACGGTGCCACCGGTCAGCGCCACCAATACACACAACGAAGCACACAAGGTTCTCGTCATAGCGCTCTGCCGGCTCCCAATTTGGGGGATGATAGTGACGGAGGGTATAATCGTTTCCGACGGCTTCCCGAACGTAAATCGGGCAAATCCGAAGAAATTAGGGCAGCCCGTGGGCAGTGCCGCACCGGATCGCGCGGTTCCGGACGTCCGAATCCGCATAACTGCGGCGCTGATTGCAGATTTAGCGATTAGCCGGGGCCGCGGCGAGCTCTTCAAGCCGCGCGGCCAATTGCTTGAGTTGCCACTTCCGCGCGAGCGCGGCCGCCTTGGCCCAGGTCGGTGTCCGGTCCGGCAAACGCGGCAAAGGCGCTTTGCGGTCCATGGTGGCGATGGAGCGATAGAGCCGCAAGTCTTCGGCCTGTTTGGCGTAGCGGCCGGCCTTGAGGATCGCATCCAAATTGCCGAATTGCCGCAATAATGCCGCGGCGCCGGTCGCACCCAAGCCGGGCGCGCCCGGCAGTTTGTCGGAGGGATCGCCGCGCAGCGCAATGAAGTCCGGCACCTGCCCCGGATCGACGCCATAACGCGCGCGAACTTCCGCCGGACCGATACGCTCCACGCCACCGCCGCGGACCGGATAAAGGATCGTCGTTTTAGCCGACGCCAACTGAAACGAATCGCGGTCGCCGCTTGCGACCAGCGCCAATCCGCCTCGCCGTTCTTCAGCGGTGGCCGCGGCGGCGAGAAAATCGTCAGCCTCGTAGCCCGCACCTTTGGCGTTCGCAAAGCCGCATGCCGCAACGAAGTCCGGAATCACCGCGAGTTGTTCGATGATGTCGTCGTCAAATTCGCGTCCGCTTTGATACGCGGCGAAGGCTTCGTGCCGGTAGGTCGGCGCCTCATAAGTATCCCATCCGACCAAGACCGCGCGCGGCCTCTCCTCGCGGTAGAGCCGCAGTAGCAAATTGGCGAAACCGAGTATGGCGCCGGCCGGCCGATCGCCCTTTCGTCTGATATTCTTCGGCAGAGCGTGAAAGGCGCGGTGGGCAAACGAATCTCCGTCGATTACCAGAAGCGGGCGCCGGGTTGGCCTAGCCCTTGGCTCTTCTGCGCGCGCAGCCGGTTGGTTATTCCGCTCATTCCCGTGCAACCGGGAATCCAGACCGGGTCCCCGCTTTCGCGAGGACGAGCGGGCGACATCGCGCAATTCGATCCAGACCGGTGCGTGATCGCTGGCGTTTTCCTTGCCGCGAAACGCGTGATCGACACCGCCACGGACGAGCCGCTTCGCCGCCTTCGGGCTGAGCAACAAATGATCGATGCGCAGCCCGGCGTCACGGCGCCAGCGCTCGCGCAGATAACTCCAATAAGTGTACATCGGCTCGTCCGGATGCAGCACGCGAATGGCATCTTGCCAACCCTGGCGCAGGATGTCCGCGTAACGCGCGCGGCTCCCCGGCTGGAGAAGGGCATCCCGGTCGTAAGACTTTGTCGGATAAATATCGCGATCCGTCGGCACCACGTTATAGTCGCCGGCCATCACCACCGGCACGTCGGCGGTCATCAGTTCCACAGCATGAGCCGCGAGCCGGTCCATCCAAGCAAGCTTGTAGTTGAATTTCGGCCCAGGTTGTGGATTGCCGTTCGGCGCATAAAGCGATGTGACCAGCACGCCGTTAACCGCCGCCTCAATGTAGCGGCTTTGGCGGTCGCCGGCGTCGCCCGGAAGTTCGGTCCGGGTGACAACCGGCTCGCAATCGCGCGCGAGGATGGCGACGCCGTTCCACGACCTCTCTCCACGCCAGACTGCGCCGTAGCCCAGCTTCTCGATCGCGGCCTTGGGGAATTCACGATCCACCGCTTTCAGCTCTTGCAGGCAGAGCACATCGGGTTTCGCCGCGCGCAGATATGCGAGCAGATTGGCGAGCCGCTTGTTGATATTGTTGATGTTGAAGGTGGCGATTTTCATCGGCGCGCGAAGCGGGTTGCAGGATAGGCGGCGGGGCGGGCGGACCGTATATTAACCGCATGTCCGATGTCCGCGACAATACCGCCCTCTCCCGCTTTGAGCTCGACGCCGATGACGTCACCGCCGTGGCGAACTATCGCCTTGCCGGCAACGTGATGACGATCACTCACACCGAGGTGCCACCACACGCCCGCAACAGAGGTATTGCCTCACGGCTGATCGAGGGGATTCTCGTGGATGCCCGCGCACGCGGGCTCAAAATCGTTCCGCTCTGCCCTTTCGTCGGCGTCTACTTTAACAAGCATCCCGAAGATAAAGACCTCTTGGCGTAAGCCCGCCCAACCAACGCACGCTCTAAAGCCGCGCCACCGGCCGTTTGCCCTTGGCGTTCGCGCTCGGCACCTTCACCCAAGCTTCACCATCCAG
>Ga0302325_10006119_pt1 | contig 27181 bp, 28 predicted proteins | sample Palsa_T0_2_FD_201948 | JGI IMG/M metagenome (GOLD analysis project Ga0302325, IMG submission 201948) | Peat permafrost microbial communities from Stordalen Mire near Abisko, Sweden - Palsa_T0_2 | ecosystem: Environmental > Terrestrial > Soil > Palsa > Peat permafrost | place: Sweden: Abisko... | reverse complement strand
GGCGCCAAGGGGATTCGACGACAGTAGAAACTATTGTGTGTCGGCGCTGCGAGGTGTACCGTTCGTTTTGACACGGATTGCGTACCCGCACCGTGTTGGACTCTGCCCTTAGCGTCGGCACCCTCCCGGGAGCGTTGCTCCAGTCCCAGGTTGCGCACAGCGAATGCGTCGATCAACCAGGGAGGCTGACAATGGCCCTCGCAATGCTCCCCTCACCTTCGGAGCCTGTTCGCGGCGACCGATCCGCGCCGATGACCCCGGGGGTGCGCGTAGAGGGGGCGCGCATCGTGGTCGTTCTGCGGGGTGGGACCGATGTGTCCACTAGGCCGGTGCTCTGCGACGTGTTGTCCCGGGTGGTGGCCGTGGGGGCCGGGGATGTGGTCGTCGACCTGGCGGAGACCACGTTCATCGACACCGCGACCGCTCGGGTGTTGGCCACGGCTGGCCAGCTACTGGACCGCCAGGACCGGCGGCTGACCGTCCGGTCGCCGCCGAGGCTGGCCGCCCGGGTTTTGCAGGTGTTCGGGCTGACCGATCTGATCGAAGCAAAGCACCTCGGTCCTAGGGCTGGCGCGCCCAACAGGCCGTCGGTCCATCCCGACGGGCTTGACTGCGATCGGCGACCGATGAGCTCGCCGCCGCTGTCGGACTCCGAAATGGATGAGGCCGGATGGTGACCTCAGCGACACCTGCCGGTGACAGGATCGGGAGGATCTGGGCTGAGCTGTCGGTCGGGGGCCACGGGGCGCCCTCCGCGGCCCGCCTGTGCGAGGCCAGCGCGGCCAGCATCGGCGCCACCGGCGGCGCGATCATGCTCATGTCGGGTGACGTCGCCCAGGGATCGTTGTGCACCACCGACGAGGTGAGCACCCGGATCGAGGAGTTGCAGTACGAGCTGGGCGAGGGCCCCTGCGTTGAGGCCTACCACACCGACCGGGTCGTGCTCGAACCCGACCTGGCCGATCCGGCCACCGCCCGCTGGCCGGCGTTCACTCCCCTCGCCGTCAGGGCGGGAGCGCGGGCGGTGTTCGCGTTCCCCCTGCGACTTGGTGGAGTGCGCCTCGGTGCCCTCAACGTCTACCGGGACCGGCCCGCTGCTTTGAGCGACGACCAACACGCCGACGGGCTGGCGATGGCCGATGTGATCACCCAGTGGGTGATCGACACGCAGGCCAGCGCGCCGGCGGGGACGGTGGCAGAAAACGTTGAGCGGAGCGCTGACTTCCACTACGGCCTGCACAACGCGGCGGGCATGGTGTCAGTCCAGCTCGACGTAAGCGTCACCGAAGCGCTAGTCCGCCTGCGGGCCTACGCCTTCGGCCACGACTGGCCGCTCAGCGCCGTCGCCGAGGACGTGATCGCCCGGAAGCTGCGAATCAATTGACCCACCCGCGGTAGGTGCCCGGCAATCAGCGCAGGCGCCACCAAGACCGCGGGGGCTACCACGAGCCCTCTGATCCTCATTCAGTAGCTGGCGTGTTCCCCAGCATTTGTGTGCGTATCTGGACCGTTGCTGTCGCCACAGCAACAACCGCCCCCTGTTCGTCGAGGAGTTCACCAGCGAGGAATCCGACATCCCGCCCGCGCCGCACCACTCGTCCGCGGCCCAGCAGACGCCCCGGCCGGGCTGGCCGGAGGAACTGCACGTGCAAGTCGGTTGTAGGAGCAAAGTCGCCAGCATCGAGGCCGGCAACCAACGCTGGTCCAAGAGTGTCGTCGAGCATGGCGGCCAAGAAGCCACCTTGGACGACCCCGGCCGGATTGACGAACGCCTCCGTGGCGTTGAATGCCACCTCAATGGTCCCTTGCTCGGGATCGATATCCACGAGGGTCCACCCGAGGGTCACCGCTGCCGGAGGAAGGGGTACTCGGCCTTCCATCGCATCCCAGAACGGGCCCTCACGTATCACGGCACTCAGCCTGGCAGACTGCGCCATAGCCGCGTGCTGGCGAGTCAGGGGGGGGATCTACGGCCGGGTCGATGCGCCGAACCGCTGGCAGCGTATCGTTATTGGCATCTGAGCAAATCGCCAGTTGATTTTTTCCGGCCGAAATCGGATCGACTCCTCGAGCACCCCGCCACTGACCAGGTAGCCAAGCCTCATGATGTCCAAGTGACCGCCGGTCATGGCGATCCTTGCACCACCACTCTCCACTGCTGGGAATGCCGCGACCACCGGGTCCGCGTGACCGTCCGTCAGGCAAGCTGGAGCGATGAATGAGCCGAGCGACCCATCGCGACGAACTACGGCCGGGTCAACGCACCCGGGCTTTGATTCTCGGGCAAAAGGACTGGGCCCACTGCCCATAGCCCAACCCGGAACACGATTCCAGTGGGCGACGTGCCGTGAAGGTGATGGCTCGGTGCACCTAGACGACTGCCAGTTGTCGGCGTTGTACTGGTTGGCAGCGAAGATGTCCGACAGAGTCAGGGCATGGTTTCCATCGTGAGCTCACTTCCCATCTACGCCTCGAGGCTCCGGGGCCTCGCTCTGCTCGACGCAGACGGCCTGCAGATCGGCCGGATCGAGAATGTCGTCATCCGCCCGTCGGCCGGTAAACCTCCGCAGGTCACCGGTCTCCTCGCGGACGTCCAGCGACGCCGGATCTTCATCAACGCCGGGAGATTGGCCGAAGTCGACTCGACCGGTGTGCGCCTCAAAGGGAGCACCGTCGATTTCCGGCGCTTCGCCCAGAAGCCGGGCGAAGCCTTGGCCTCGGACCTCTACAAGCGTTCCGTCGCCGGCCGGTCAGTGATGGACATCGCCCTGTCCCCATTCCCTGACAGTGCCGAGCCATGGCAGGTGACCGGCGTGGCCCTCAGCGTTTCGCGTGCCCTGCGGCGGCGCGCAGGCGAGACCGTCGACTGGCGCGCTGTCCCGCAGCTATGGGACACCGGCGCCGATCTCGGACAGGTGGCGCCCCTGCGGGATCTCCACCCCACCGAACTGGCGCAGACCGTGTCCACCCTCACCCCGGCGCGGCGCCGGCTGCTCACCGAGGCCCTCGACAATGAGGAGCTGGCCGACGTCTTGGAGGAGATGACCGAGGACGACCAGGTACGCCTCCTCGAAGGGATGTCCGTGGAGCGGGTCGCCGATGTGATCGAGGAGATGGAGCCCGACGACGCCGCCGACCTGCTGGCGGAGATGCCGGCCGCCACGCGCGACGAGCTGCTCGGCGTCATAGAGGGTGAAGATGCGGCCATCTTGCGCCGGCTGCTGCGTTATGACGCCACCACGGCGGGCGGGCTCATGACGCCGCAGCCGGTGATCCTGACCCCGAAAAGCACCGTCGCTGAGGCCCTGGCTCGGATCCGTCACCCCGACGTCGACGCCGTCGAGGCAGCCCAGGTCTTCGTCTGCGAGGCGCCTACCACCACCCCCACCGGTCGCTTTCTCGGGGTAGTCGGTTTTCAGCGGCTACTGCGAGAGGCGCCGTCAGTAACGGTCGGTGAATGCGTCCAGAGCACCGACTTCGTCCGACCCGAGATGCCCGAGAGCGAGGTGGCAGAACGCCTCGCAGCGTACGACCTGGTCGGCTTGGCGGTCTGCGACGAGGCGGGCCGTCTGGTGGGAGCGATCACCGTCGACGATGTGCTCGACCGCACCCTGCCCGTCGGCTGGCGCCGGCGAAGGAGGTGAGCGCAATGGCGCTAAAGCCCCGCAGGGAAGGATCGGGGGACCGGCTCTCCACGCCCAGGGGAGCCGCGTTGCGATCCGGGGCGGTATATGACCCGGACGCCTTCGGGCGCTTCTCCGAAGGTATCGCCCGCTTCTTCGGCACCGGTAGGTTCCTGGCTGGGCAGACGGTCCTGGTGGTCTTCTGGATCGCCCTCAACACCCTCGGCCTCATCCACCACTGGGACCCCTATCCGTTCATCCTGCTGAATCTGGCCTTCTCGACCCAGGCGGCCTACGCGGCCCCGCTCATCCTCCTGGCCCAGGGTAGACAGGACGAACGCGAACGACTGAGCATCGAAAGGGATCGGGAAGTGGCCGCGAGGACACAGGATGACACCCGGTTCCTCGCTCGCGAACTGATCGCCGTCCGGCTTTCGGTGGCCGACACCGTCACCACCGATGACCTCGACCGAGCCCTCGCACGGATCGAGGGCGCTATCGCCCGGATCGAGGCTCGCTTGGAGGCCGATCCTTGAGCAACAGCAAGACCGGCAAGGGGCTTTGCGGCAAGAGTTGGGCAAACCACCCGTGTTTCCTGTGTGACTGGCGGAACATGCGTGACCGTCGGGTTCACCGGGACGGCCGGCACGCTCGCGATATCCACCGACGGTGGCGTCAACTGGACCAATGAAACGATTCCCGCGGACACGTTCAGCCTCCTAGGTGTCTCGTGCACGTCGGACACGAACTGTGTGGCAGTCGGTCGGACCACCGGGGGCGACGGCCTCTTGCTGACGAGCAGCAACTCGTTGACGACCTGGTCCAGCCAGACTCTTCCCGCCACCATCGATGAGCTCGAGTCCGTCTCTTGTTCCTCGTCGACTCTCTGCACGGCCGCCGGTCAGGGGTCGCTCGGCGGCGCGATCGTCACCTCGACCGATGAGACCACGTGGACTAACGAGACCGTGCCGTCGGGTTCCAGCGTGTTGAGCGGAGTTTCATGCCCATCGGATTCGGACTGTGCGGCCGGATCCGTCGGTGAATCGGCTGGTGGCTTCATCCTGTCCACGTCGGACGGTGGAACGTCGTGGCTCAGTCAGAGCGTCCCGGCTGCGACGGGCAGCCTCAACGCCGTCTCGTGTGCTTCTACCGCCATATGTGAAGGCGACGGTTCCAACACGGCCACCGACGGCATAATCCTGGCCGGCACGAGCCCGGAACCGGCGTCGTCGGTCACCACGGCCTCGGTCAGCCCAACCGTGGTCGCTGCCGGACAGTCGGTGACGTACTCGGCCACGGTCGCCAACCTGGCCAAGGTCCCCCTTGGTGTCCCGACCGGCACCGTCAACTTCTCAATCAGCTCGACCCAACTCTGCAAGGCCACGTTGATCGGCGGTTCGGGTAGCTGCCAAGCGACGAACGGCCCCGTAGGTACCGACACCGTCACCGCGACATACAGCGGCGATTCGACCTACGCCGGATCAGTGGGCACCGCGACGTTGACCGTCGAACCGGCCGTGATCGCGCCCACGACCGGCTACTGGCTGGTCGGCTCCGATGGTGGGGTGTTCAGCGAGGGCGGTGCCCACTTCTACGGATCGCTCGGGGGCATCCATCTGGCCGCCCCCATAGTGAGCATGGCGCCGACTGCTGGCGGTAAGGGCTATTGGCTGGTCGGCTCCGACGGCGGCGTCTTCACGGAAGGCGATGCACCCTTCTACGGGTCGCTGGCCGGCATCCATCTGGCCGCGCCGATCGTGGCCCTGGTCCCGACCCTCGACGGTAAGGGCTATTGGCTGGTCGGGGCCGATGGAGGGGTATTCAGCGAGGGGGACGCTCATTTCTATGGTTCGCTCGGTGGTATCCATCTGGCTGCGCCGATCGTGGGTATGGCGCGGACCGACGACGGGAAGGGTTACTGGCTGGTCGGTTCCGATGGTGGGGTGTTCGGCGAGGGGGACGCTCATTTCTACGGCTCGTTGGGCGCCGACCATCTGGCCGCTCGAATCGTCGGTATGGCCCCGACCGCCGGCGGCCTGGGCTACTGGCTCGTGGGCTCAGACGGCACCGTCTTCAGCGAGGGTGACGCCCATGTCTACGGGTCGCTGGCCGGTGTCCACTTAGCCGCTCCGATCGTCGGTATGGCCCCGACCGCCGGCGGCCTGGGCTACTGGCTGGCTGGCTCTGACGGCGGCGTCTTCACCGAGGGCGATGCGCCCTTCTACGGGTCGCTGGGCGACGTCCACCTAGCCGCGGCCATCGTCGGCATGGCCGCCAGCTGACTGTTGGGACAGTTCAGCCCTACCTCCACCAGGGTGCCGAGATCCTGCTTGCCACGTCTTTGGCCGGGGCGCTGAGATCGTCGAGGTTCCGGCGGAGGTGGTCGACGTGCTGGCCGACCCAGACCACCTGGCCGTCGTCTACAACGCCTTCCGGATCACCGAGCGGCAGCCGGGCCAGTTCCTCCGCCACCGTTAGCGGAGCGTGGCCAAGCCCGGTCGCCAGGGCGTCGTACAGCCCGGCTACCCGTACCGCCTCACCCATCATCATCCGGGCCTGGTGGTGATCGGCCCGGCGCACCGGTGCCCGGGTGCGGGCCAGAGCATGGGCCATAAAGCGCAGACGCATAGCCCCTCCAGCCAGGTGCCACAGGTGCTCTTTGGCGACCCGTTTCGAACCCTGCTCAGACAAAAGTCCCCGGAGCGCCTCGTCCAGGCGGGCGCCGGCGGTTACGACCGACGGTCCTCCGTCCGGAGGTTCGTCGCGCAAGCCGAGCGCCCATGCTGTCGCCTGGACCAGGTAGAGCCCGCCAGTCCGGAAGGCCTCGGCCAGGTCCCGAGCCACCACCCCCGTCGCCCCGCGGGGCCAGAACAGCACGCCGACCACCACGCTCAGGCCCACTCCCAGGGCCACGTCCTCGATCCGCACCTCACCGACCTTCCAGCCAACCGGCACGATGATGTTGTAGAGCACGCTGATCGTCACCGTGAACGCAGCCTGTCCGACTGCGAACGGTGCTGTCCCCGGCGCGTAGCCGGCGATCAGTACGGCCAGCGGCAGGGCGACCCACAGCGCGGTGGTGTTATGACCGATGGCCACGATCAACACCGCGCCGACTACGAAGCCGGCCACCGTTCCGGCGATGGCACGCAGGGCGATCGCTCCAGTGGCGGCCGCGCTGGTGCGCAGGACCGACAGAGCGCCGAGTACCACCCAGAAGCCGTGTTGGACGTTGGTCACGTCCGCCACCGCCACCGCCGCAGCGAGGGCAACCGCGCCCCGGACACTGTTGAGGAACCAGATCGACCGCAGATTGGCGTGCCGCCCGACCACACCTTCGACCGCGAGGACCAGCGGATACTTGCCGGCAGCGCGGCCAACCCCGGTCGAGCCGCCCCACCATCGGTCTACCTCCTCGGCCGCCTCCGACGGCTCGATTCGCCGAGCCGCGACCAGGGCATCGAGAGCGGCCATGCGGACCGCACCCGCCACCAGGCGGCTGTGGAAGGTCCGATGCACATCCTCGTGTGGAGGCGACGAGTCGAGCCCCACATCAGACACTGGAGGGAGCAGGTCGCCCAGAGCGTGCGCCGCCTCCTCCAGACCCTCGGCCCCACCGCCCTCGATCAGCTCGGCAGTCAGGCGAAGGGTAGCGCTGGCCCGCTCGAATCGCTGACGGTCGGCTTCTCGAGCCCGAAAGCAGCCCGCCTCCTCCGTCGTCGCCTCGGCCGCCGAGGTCGTGCACCACTGCAGATCCTCCACCAAGCTGGCGATGGCCTGGTCGCTGGTGGTCAGCCCGGTCGGCCGGTAGGGAACCTCGGTAAAGGCGCTGAGCAGATCGTGCTTGGCTACCATGGCTGCCTCGGCCCTCTCCGTCGATCGGTCGCCGGCCAGCGCGGCGTCAAGTTGATCGGCGACGGCAGATGCGCAGATGCTCGCAGCCCGGCGTAACCGGTCGGTCGGGATCCGGGCGTGCAGCACCATCACGGCCATCGTGCCCGCCGCTGACGCCAGCCACCATCCCTCCAGCCGCGACGGGATCATGCCCACGGTGCCAGGCGAGGCCGCCGGGAGCACGAAGGCGAGTAGGGCAGCGGTGCCCCCTGACGCCGCGTTGGAGCTGATCACGCCGGCAAAGAGCACGCAGAAGGCGACTGCGAGTGTGACCACGGCCGCTACCACTGTCACCGAGTTGACCGCTGTACCAATGACCACAAAGACGCTACCGATCACCGCCAGGCCCACATGGGCCACCAGCTGGTCCCGCCGGCCGCCGCCGAACCCGGCCAGTATCAAGGTGGCAAAGCCGCCGAACGCGGCGAACGTGGCCATCTGGCGGTTGCCGATCACCTCGACGCAAAGGGCGAAGAGGCCCGCAACCACGATGGCGGCCCGCACCGCCCGCAAAGCCGCCGGGACCGACCACACCGGGCGCAGACCCCGAACCACCGCATTGATCCGGCCCGCGAGGGCCGTCGTGGGGGCGGCTACGGGTGCGGCCACCCACCGAATCTACAGCGAGGCCCGAGCACGCATGCTAAAGGCCCGGGTTTCCTTGGTAGTGCTAGCCCAGATTATGCCTCCGCCGGAACGCCGCCATGTTGACCCGGTTGGCACAGGTGGTCGAGCAATAGCGCCTCGAGGAGTTGCGGGAGAGGTCGACCAGGACGTCCCCGCAGTCCTCGGCTTCGCACACCTGGAGCCGGTGCAGCTCACCCTGACGCACGACGTCGATCATGGCCATGGCCGCTTCGACCGCCATGCGATCGACGAGCGGCGTCTCAGGCGACGTCGCGTGCATGTGCCAGTCCCATCCGTCATGGCGAACGAGCTGGGGCAGAGCCCGGGCCTCGCGAAGTATGGCGTTGACCTGCTTCACGATCGCGTCGGCGTCCGCCTCCCAGAACCGGCGCAGGACCGGCCGCAAGGATCGGACCGAGTCCAGCTCCGGGGCGTCGTAGCGACGACTGCCCGTCCAACGCCACTGCTCGGCGAAACGATCCAGCTCGGCGATATCTCCGAGCCGCTCTCCTGCCCGTCCGGCCGTGTTGACGAGCGCGGCGGTGCCGAGCAGTGCCATCTCCGTGTCATGGGCAAAAGGCGATTTGACTACTGACATAATGGGCCTTAGGTTCGCGGTCATGAGTGTAAGCCGTCCACGGCACTTACATCTCGATGTCGGGGTAGTCACTGGCCTTCTGTCAGCGGCAGCCTTCGGCACGTCCGGGGCCTTCGCCACATCTCTACTGCGGGCCGGTTGGACTCCAGGTGCCGCGGTGGCCGCCCGGCTTGTGATCGCCGCCCTGGCCCTGTCCGGGCCGGCCCTGCGCCAGTTACGGTCCCGGCCGGGCGCGCTGCGGCGGAGTTGGAAGACGGTCGTCTTCTACGGCCTGGTCCCGATCGCCGGGTGCCAGCTCTGCTACTTCCAGGCCGTTCAGCACTTGTCGGTCGCCGTCGCCCTCCTATTGGAGTACTCGGGCACCCTCATGGTCGTCGGGTGGATGTGGGCCCGCCACCACCAAAGGCCGAGCCGGATCACCGCGGCTGGCGCGGCCGCGGCCATCGCTGGCTTGGTGTTGGTGCTCGACCTCATCGGCGACCATCACCTTTCCTCGGTCGGCGTGCTGTGGGGCCTCGGGGCCGCTGTCGGCCTGGCCGTGTACTTCGTCGTCTCCGCCCGCCACGACGAGGGCCGGCTGCCTGCGCTGGCCGTCGCTTGGGGCGGCCTTTCGGTCGGCGCAGTGGCGACGCTCGTCGCCGGGGCCGCCGGCGTCGTTCGGCTGCGCGCCCCGCACACGACGGTCGTGCTCGCCCACACCAGGGTCAGCTGGTTGGTGCCGCTGCTCGGCATCGGCCTGCTCGCCGCCGCCTTCGCCTATGTCGCCGGGATCGCCGCCGCCCGGGCCCTTGGCCCCCGTCTGGCGTCATTTGTCGGACTGGTCGAGGTGCTCTTCGCCACCATCTACGCCTGGCTACTCCTCGGCCAGAAGCTGACCACGACGCAGCTAGGAGGTGGCGCGCTGGTCGTGGTAGGCATCGCACTGGTCCGCATCGGCGAGTCCGCCCCCGCCGCAGAGAAGGAGACCGCGACAGAACCGGTCGCCCCGGAAGCGGCGCTCACCTCGCCTTGAGCTGCGGCGGTAGCGACGACCTCTCGCGGTTCAGCACCAGAGTTCGTCCGGGCCAAACAACAAGTGCTTTGAGCTGCCGGTCGATCTCTCGAAGCCGGAGAGGTGCCAAACTCGGGACGGATGACGCCAGAGGGACGAGAACCGGGAGAAGACTCAGTCGACGCAGAGCATTCCGTCGCCAAATTGTTCGGCTCGCTTCACGACCAGCTCAAACGGGTCGAGCAGATGATGGGACCGGAGGTGGCGGCGGCGAAGGGAGTCGAGCGGCAAATGGTGCCGGCGTGGCGGCGCGCCACCGATGGCGAGCACCGGCTCCCGGTCGCGGCCGCGGTGGCTTTGGCGATCGCCTTGCAGTTGGTCTTGCCCAAGCACCTCGCAATCCGTCCCACGTGGCTGCTGCCCTCACTCGAAGGGCTTCTCCTGGTAGGGCTCATCGTGGCCAACCCGAGACGGATCAACCGGACCTCGACGACGCTGCGGGCCGCGAGCGTCTCGCTCATCGCCCTCATCTCGCTCGCCAATGCCTGGTCGTCCGCCGAGCTCATCAAGGGTCTCGTCAACGGTACCGAGGGCGATCATGCCTCGCTTCTTCTGTCACGCGGCGCCAGCGTGTACATCACAAACATCCTGGTGTTCGCCCTGTGGTACTGGGAGTGGGACAGAGGTGGCCCGGTGGCCCGAGCCCGAGGCCTGCGACCCTATCCCGACTTCTTGTTCCCACAGATGGCCCAGCCCGAACTCGCCCCGCCTGACTGGACCCCCAACTTCATCGACTACCTCTACGTGTCGTTCACCAATGCCGCCGCTTTCAGCCCCACCGACACCATGCCGCTATCACGGTGGGCAAAAATGCTCATGCTGCTCCAGTCGGCCGTGGCCCTATTGACTGTCGCATTCGTGGTCGCCCGCGCCGTCAACATCCTCAAGTAGCGAAATTCGCCCACAAACGCCGGCCGCACTGATCAGGCACGCTTCGGCCCCCACCGAAAGGATTAGGCCTTAGCGTCGCATCATGACCAACACTGACGTGGACGCCAGTGGCGCAGAGCCCCGGGTGGACGGCCCGCCGCGACCAGCCGCGTTCTCGAGATCGGCGGAAACTGCTGGGTGGGTCGCCTCTCGCTACGAGGACGTTCAGCTGGTCCTGGCTGACGACCATTTCGAGGTGCCGGTGCCAGACGACGTAGGCGCGTCCGGCGCCGTCGGGACGATCTCGTGGCTCCGGTCGTCGGTCTCGCGTTTCGTCAACGGCGCCGAACATGATCGGCGCCGGGCCCGCCTGCTCGAACAGTTGCAGCAACTCGACCCCGACGAGCTGCGAACGGCCGCCGCTCAGCGCTGCCATGAGGCGCTGAACGGGGCCAATCGTCCCGGCGACCGAGTCGAGGCGATGGTCCTGCTGGCTCGACAGGTCCCGATGGCCACCATGGCGAGCCGTCTCGGGATCGCCGACCCCGAGGGTGCCGCGATGGCGGTCATCGCGACCGCGGCTGGTTACTTCCCAGGTTCGTCTCCTGCCGCTCAGAAGGCGGCTGACACGGCGACCGCTCACCTGATAGGCATGTTCGGCTCGGCTGACTTGACTGTGGTCGTGGCCCGGATCGCACTCATGGTCCAGGCCTGCGACGGGACGGCTGGATTGATCGGAGGGGCGCTCAACGCTCTCCAGGACGGGCCAGACGCCGCGGCCGACTGGTCGACCGATGCGCTGCTAGCCGAGGTTGTCCGCCACAGTTCCCCCACTCGGGTCATCCGTCGAGTGGCGCGCGGACCGATCGACGTAGGTGGCTGCCAGGTGTCGGCGGGCGACGCGGTGACGTGCGACATCGGGACCGCGAATCGCGACCCGGCCGTGTTCGGGCGACCGGCACGATTCGAGCCGGGCCGGCCGAGCCCGAAACCGAATCTGTCGTTCGGATACGGGCTTCGGCCCTGCCCCGGCTCGGCCCAAGCGCTGGCGCTCGCCGCCGGCGTCGTCGACACGATCAGGCAACGATGCACGTTCCTTCGAGGCGCGCCGATCAGCTACGAGCCGGCCCCGGCCTTACGGATCCCGCAGCGGCTCGACGTAGTTCTCGGATAAAAGAACTGGCCGACCAGGCTCCGGGCGAATGTCTCCCCGAACCGTTGGTGCGGGATCACTCGCGTTAGAGAGTTAGAGATGGGACTCCTGATCACTGCGCAAGGTGCGGTCCGTTCGACAGTGGTCGGTGAGCCTCAGCACAACAATGGACCGCCCTGGCGGGGACCGTCTTTGATGGCCAACAGGTTGGCCTGCACGTAGGAGATCTGCATATCCACGTGGCCAGGGGTAGGGAAGAACGTCCTCAGATGGCTGACTTGCCACCGCGAGTTGAGGTCGGGGATGGCGAAATGCAGGTCCTTCTGTGTGATGTACATGAAACTGTTCTCGTTGTAGAACGTGGTATGGCTCGGATCCTGAAAGGCCCCCCGGCCATCAGTGCTCGGGGTCTGGGACAGCATCACACCGGCGTGGGCCAGCACCCGGTGGCACTCGTTGAAGAAGGCGGCGCGCTGGGGCATCCGCTGCAAGACGTCGTAGGTCTTCAAAACCGCGACGGTCGAGTCAACGGCGTCGATCCTCGGTTCGTCCGGATCGACTACCACATCCTCAAACCGATCGTCGGGCTCATCGCCGATCCAGATCGGGGAACGCAAACGCAGGCGGCGCAGTCCCATCCGGGCCGCCCAGGCCAGGGTCATGTCCTCGATGAACTGGCGGTAGTAGACGACGGTCTGCTCCTGGATTGCCGCGTTGATCCGCTGCTCGCGCTGGGTGTTATGGGGATGGATCCGCTGTAGGTACAGGCAGCGCTTGATCTGTACGAATTCGCCTTCCAGATAGAGCCGGCACATCAACTCCTGGTCGTCGAGGATTTCCAGCTCGGCGTTGTAGCCACCCACCTTTTCGTATGTCGTGCGGCGAAAGGCGCGCACATGGTTGGGGGCATACCAGATGTACCCCAGGTTGTGCGGAGTGGCGACCATCGCATGGCAACGGTCGTACGTGGCCCCTTCGAAGGTTCCCTGGGTGTATACCCACCCAAAGCTCGGATCGAAGTGCTCGTGATTGGCGCTGCCGTCCTCGTTGATCTGGGCGAAGTCCGAATAGGCGAACACCACCTTGTCGTCCTCGAAGGCGTCCACCAGTTGGGCCAGGCAACCTCGGCTGATCACGTCGTCATGATCGAACTCGACAAGGATGTCGCCGGACGCCAGATCACAGGCAGCGCGCTTCAGAGCTCCCACCCGGCCCCGTGTCTTAGCGGTCGCCCGGCTCACCTTTACCCGGTCGTCGCGTTCCGGCGGAGCCCAGGTAGCCGCCTTGCCGTTGAGCAACACGACCCATTCCCAGTCCGCAAATGACTGCGCCGCCAGCGACCCGTAGGCGGCGTCGAGATAGCGGATGTCGTGGCTGGGCGTGAACACCGACACCCGGGTCACGACGCCGGCACCTTTGCCTTCAGTGACGCCGGGACCCTCGACGCCAAGGAAGGTTCGAGCTTGACCGCCTGGCGCACGTCCGACACCGCATCCGCCGTTTGGTTGGCGGTGGCTTCGAGCAGGCCCAGGTTCAGCAGCGCCGTGGGAGCATCAGGCTGGATGGCGATGATCTTCCGGTACAGCGCCATCGCCTGCGATGCGTTGCTATCGGTGACGATTACCGCCTCGTTGTACAGAGCCGGTACGTAACTGTGATTGTCGCCAACGGCCTGGCGATACGACTGCAAGGCCTGCGCCGTCTGGCCTTCCTGCTGATAGACAACCCCGAGGTCGTAGTAGCCGACGGGCATGTCAGGGCTTCGGTTGATGGCCTGCTCAAACAGCTGCTGGGCCGCGTTCGTGTTGCCCTGTTGCAGCAACAGCCTCCCGGCGTCGATCAGGGTCTCAAAACTGGCGGGGCTGCTTGTCGGGGACGACGCGGAGCCGTGACCGGAGCTGCAGGCGCCGACGGAGCCAGTCAAAGCCGCGCACGCCATCAGGGCACGGGCCGATCTACCCACGGAAAGACACGCCGACTGGCCCACGAGCAGAAACAATAACGTCCACCGTCCGGCGCTGTACCTTTTGCCCAATGGGCACAGCGGACGGTGACGCCACCCTCTCTCCTCCAACGCCGGTGGCGCCGGCGCCCGGTTCACCAACTGGAGTAGGCGCAGGAGCCGGCTCGGAGGGTGCACCCGTCCCGGGCCTGCCGTCGGCCATGACCGGCTCTGACGCCTCGCCCCTCCTTCTCACCCTGAAACCCGCCAGGAAGCGCCCGGTGTCCAAGACAGGCCGGCGGACCCGGCTGCGCCAGATCTTCGTCGTGTCGCTGGCCCGCTCGGGGTCAACCCTCCTGCGGTATCTGCTCGACACTCACCCCGAGATCGCCAGCCCGCCCGAGCTCAACCTTTCGGGTCTGCTCTCCCACGTGGTCGATGTATGGACCCGAAGCAACGAGGCGCGGGGAATCGTGCTCCAACCGGGGGCCCCCCTCCCGCCCGAGATCTGCCGGCGGGCCCGCAGGGTGGTCGACGAGATCATGAGAACCTTCGCCGATGACACTGGGGCTTCGGTGTTCTGCGACAAGTCGCTCACCACGGTCGATCACCTGCAGGTGGTGGGCCAGTGCTACCCGGCGGCGTCTTTTGTCTTCCTGTACCGGTACCCCCTTGACTTCATCGCCTCGGGTATCGAGGCGTGCCAGTGGGGTTACAACGCCTACGGTTTCGCCCCCTACGTCGCCGGCAACGTCGCCAACTTCGTCAGCGGCCTCGGCAACTACTGGATCGATCGCGTGTCCAAGATGGTCGAGTTCGAGCGCACCTGCACCTCTGCGCACGCTCGCCTCTACTACGAGTTGCTTTGCGACGATCCCAACGGCACCCTCACCGACCTCATGCACTTCCTCGACCTCGAACGTGACGACACCCTTATCGAGCGCACCTTCGACTCCGACCACGGGCATGGCCCCGGCGACTACAAGATCGATTTCACCCGGTCCATCAGCGCCGAGTCGATAGGTCGCGGGGCCACCATCCCCCAGTTGCTCGGCCCAGGTCAGGTCAGCCGGATCAACGAGCTCCTGGCCGAGCTCGACTACCCGTCTCTCGAGGCCGGATGGCGCGGCAACCTGGCGGGAATGCTCGGGTTGAGGAGCGCCAAGGACACCATGGGAGAAGCTCGACGGATCGCCGAAGAGGTTGTCGCGATGCTCTCGGCTCGCCGGCCGCCGTCCGTCGGGGGGGCCCACCTGGCGTTCCTGCCGATGTATGTCGTGGTCCGAGCCGGGGCCGGGTCCGATGCCTGGATGCTCGTCGGAAGCGACGGGAGGTTCACCCTTGTCGATGAGCCGGTTGACTCCGGTGAGACGAGCGAGCGCCCCAAGGTCCGTTGCGCCGGCGACGTGCTAGTCCGGGTCGTCGGCGGCGAGCTCACTCTCGGACAAGCCATTCACGATGGTCGGGTGCGGTACGAGTCCGCTCCCGGTAGCCAACCGCGCGACACCAGGCCCCGGAGGGCCTTGGCCGCCCTCGCGGCCGTGCTCGATGCCGGGGACGAGACCTGATCGATGCACTACCTCGACTTCCTGGCCGGACTGCACGAGCGGCTGCGGCCGAGAACGTACTTGGAGATCGGCATCTCCCAGGGGCACAGCTTGGCCCTCAGCCGTTGTCCCTCAATCGGAATCGACCCACAGTTCTGTGTGACGGAGGGCCTGCAGACCCCGACTGTTCTGGTGAAAGCCACCAGCGACGCGTACTTCGCCCGCCTGGAACGTGACCGCACCGGACCGTTCGGCAAATTTCCCGTTGACTTTGCGTTCATCGATGGGCTGCACCACTTCGAACAGGCGCTGCGCGACTTCATCGGGATAGAGCGTCACGCCGCGGCGACCAGTGTCATTGCCTTCGACGACGTCTTCCCCCGTGACGTCGAGGAGGCGGCGCGCTTCCGCGACGTCATGCCGTGGACCGGCGACGTCTTCCGAATCCCCTTTGCCCTCAAGAGATGGCGCCCCGACCTCACCTTGATCCGGGTCAACACCGATCCGACCGGGACTCTGGTCGTCGCCCACGTCGATTCGACCAGCCCGCTGCTCACCGATGCGCTCGACGACATCGTGCGCGATTACGTGGAGCCCGACCCCCAGGCTGTCCCGGCGGCCGTGCTGCGCCGCCACCAGGCGCTCCGACCGGAAAAGGTCCTGGCCCTACCGATATGGGACGAACTGGTGGCCGCTCGCCAACCCATTCGCGGCCGGGCGGTCCCGGTGGTCGGACCAGGGGGGCCGAATTCTTGATCACCTCACCAAAGGCGCGCACCTCCCGCGCTACTCACGGGGGACTGGGCGAGCCGGTACCAGGGGTGGAGGTCGTGGACGTCGACCTGCGTCGTCCGGTCGGAGGTGCCAGGCGCAGGTCGGGCGCCGCCGACGATGGGATGCGGGACTCGAGCGAGGGGTCGAGGTGCACTGCCTGGCGCAGCTCGGCGCCGGCGAGCGCATCAGCATGCGACTGAGCCTCTAGGAGACCAAGGTTGAACAAGGCTGATGGGGAGTCCGGCTGGAGGGATATCACCTTGCGGTAGAGGAAGATGGCCAATGGTGCGCTCCGAGCCTGATAGATCACCGCCTCGTTGAAGAGGGGCGGGACCATGGTCGGGTCTAGGCGCAATGCCATCCGATATTGCTCTAGGGCCCCACGATCCTGACCCTCCGCCTGGTACACCGCTCCAAGGTCGAAGTACGCGCTGGCGTCGGACGGTGCGGTCTTCACCGCCTGCTCGAAGAGCAGCAGTGCCGCGGAGTCGTGTCCTTGCTCGAAGGCGGCGTGGCCTGAACCGAGGAGCTCCGCCACGGATGGTGGAGTTCTCGTCGTACCTGAGCAGGTACTCAAGATCATCGCCATAGCCGCCAAGGCGACCGTCGCCAGGGTGCGCAGAAGAGACCCTCGGTGGGGTCCGACCCATTCTGTTGGACCTGCCACGGGCATCGATTTTAGTCCAGGTCCGCAACCAGCTCCTTGCCCGCCACTACCCACGTCGCCACCGCCTCGCGATATCACAGCGGCTCGCCCCGGATGATACAGATTCGTGCTTAAGAACGAATTTCTGTACTCCTTGTACTAAAGGACAATTTGTCTAAAAACCTGGGCCGGCAGCGATTACACATCTTTGTTCACGCAAGCCATCGGCAACGGCAGGGGGAACGAGATGCCCAGCGGTCGGTCCAGGAAGACGATGAAGAGGGGGGCGGTGGTCGCCGCTCTCACGGCAGTCACCTTTACGGGCACGGCGGCCGCGACGGCGTCAGTCCTGCCGACTGGGGGCGGTTCGTCGCCAAGTGCCGGCGGCTCCACGATCTACGCCTGCTACTCGACGTCGACGAAAGAGTTGTTTCACGCCACCTCGGCCACCTGCCCCACTGGCGAGACGTCGGTGTCATGGAACGCCGTAGGACCCCAGGGACCCCAGGGCAAGGCCGGGGCCCAAGGCAAGGCCGGGGCCCAAGGCAAGGCCGGGGCCCAAGGCAAGGCCGGGGCCCAAGGCAAGGCCGGAGCGGCCGGTGCGCAGGGGGCCCAGGGCAAGGCCGGGGCCCAAGGAACGGCCGGTGCGCAGGGAGCCCAGGGCAAGCCCGGGGCGCAAGGCGCAGTCGGCCCGCAAGGCCCCACTGGAGGTGCGCAGGGAGCCCAGGGCAAGCCCGGGGCGCAAGGCGCCACCGGTGCGACGGGAGCGCCCGGCGCTCAGGGTGCGCCTGGCGCGCAAGGTGCCACGGGTCCCGCAGGGGAGACCTGTGGAATGTACGGCACTGGGGACGAGACCTCAGCGAGCCCATATTCGCTCGCGAACGGGGCCACGACGATCGTGGGCGTCCTCAGCCCGTGCAACACCGGAAACTTCATTGCGACTGCCGCCCAGACCGGGGAAAAAGGAGGCAACGCCAACGGATACCTCGCTTGCAGGTTGGCGACGTATTCGGCCAACGGTACGACCTTCAGCGCGACACCGTGGGCCTACCAGGACGCCACATCGACGCCAGGCACGATGACTGAAACCGGCAGGCTTTCAATAGATCCCGGCTCCGTTGTCATCGAGGAATGTTTAACTAACACGACGTACGCCAGCATCGCTACTACGGACATGACGGCCATACAGGTGAATTCGGTGGTCACGACCGGGAGCAACTCAGGACCGCAGCGCGCCCATAAGCCGGTGCAGCACACCTTCACGCCCTCGGCCAGTCAGCGGACCCGAGCGGCCACACAATATATGCGAGCCGGTAACAACCAAGAAGGTGACGCCCGCAAATGACACAGCTAACGGAATCTGGAACCAAAAGGGGGAGGCCGGTGACCAAGGCGGCAATCTACTTGAGAAGGTATCGGTGGTTCACTCGATCGATCGTCGCGACTGTTGTCGGGCTGGCGCTCATGGGCAGTGGGTCGGCTTCTGCGGCCAATGGGTCCCAGCAAATAACAAAGTCGCAGTGGAAGCAGGCCATAACGCAGCTTCGGACGCCCAGCAGCGGCTGCTTCCACGCCTCGTATCCCAAGGTGGAATGGCTGAAATCTGCGTGTAAAGTTGCGCCAAAGATGGCCTTCCAACCCGCTACCGTCGGCAATGGCGACGACTGGGCGACTGAGACGTCAGGCACACTCTCCCAAGTCCAAGGTGAATTCCAGTATGTGAGCCCGGGGATCTCCGAGTCGGGTCCGCTCAACGGTGGGGGACCGTTGCTTCCCAACACTTACAGCTTGCAGATCAACAGTCAGTTCTTCAATGATCCTCCGAAGTGCTCAGGAGCCGCTACGCCGAGCGATTGCGACGGATGGGAACAGTTCGTCTATTCCAGCGATGGGAACTCGATATTCATTCAATATTGGCTGATTGACTATGACACGACCTGCCCATCGGGCTGGAATACCCACGGAAGTGATTGCTGGATCAACGGCAATGCGGCCAACTATGTCGGAGGGACTATCCCGGCGTCGGAATTCCACGAGCTCTATTTTGTCGGATTCGCGACGACCGGCAATGACACAGTGGAGCTGGGCACCGAAGCCAACGGCGAATATGGGGTAACCGCCGTCTCTACCGCCGAGAGCACTAACTCGCTCGACCTTGCGGACTACTGGAATACCGCCGAGTTCAACGTCGTTGGCGACGCCGGGGGCGGCCAGGCCACCTTCTCGGCTGGCTCGACGCTATGGGTCCAGACATTGTTGGTCGGAGACACGTCGGAATCGGCTCCCGCGTGTGAGATCGCCGGTACCACCGGTGAGACCAACAACCTCAGCCTGGTTCGCACCCACTACGAACCCGGTACGTACAACTACCCGATTAGCGTCTTCAAAGAGACCAACGACAGCAGTACTGTCATCAATCCCCCCTCTGCGACCTGTTCCACCGCCCCTGGTCCTAGCTAGCTAGGGGATTGCCAACCTCACTGAGAGGGTGATGACTAGACGGAGCCAAGGCCGCCGGCACGTTGCTGGCGGCCTTGCTCATCCTCGCCTACGCGGCTATGTCCGGGGTGCGATTCCCGGCCCGCGTGGTTGGGCTGTGCCGTTGGCAGTGATTGCACTGGCGTCCGGAGCCACCGCCTGCAGCCATGTGAGGGCAACGACGGTCACGGGCACAACGGTTCAGCAGAGCCCCCCGACGTCATCGGCTGTGGCAGGTTCGGACGGATCCAACACGATCACGACGATTGCCGCCGCCGGCTCTTGCGAGCACTTTGTGACGACGGTGAGCACCAACGCGTCGAGCTATGCACCCGGCCAGATCGTGATCATCAGCGTGACCCAGACAAACGAAGGACCGACCTGTCATGGCCTCCCGCCGCAATGGTGCGGATCCTTGCAGGCGTTTGCGTCGGCCTACAATTCGGCTGGCGAAGACGTCTGGGATTACGGCGCGAGCAAGACCATCCCAGGCCAGATCACCTGTCCGTACACGCCCGCGCCAGGTCCGAGTTGGCCGGCGCACTACTCGAACACCCAGAAACTCCTCTGGAGCCAGGGTGAGTGCGCCAGCGACGAGACCGCCGGCCCGGGCAAGGGGAATCCGAAGTGTCCGGGCACCCAGGTGCCCGCTGGCACCTACCGCATCGTTGGCAACGGGACTTCAGCGCCAACCAACATCACCATTACCAGCTAGACCCCCCTACTGACTGCGTGCTATTGACGTACCAGTAACAGCACGCGTCGGGCCCGTAGCTCAGTGGTCAGAGCGGGGGACTCATAATCCTTTGGTCGCAGGTTCGATCCCTGCCGGGCCCACCACAGTGCACTGGAGTCCGGCGTCGGGAGTCCGGGACTCGGCGTCCGGCGACAGGCGCCGGCGTTCCGGTCGCCGGCGTGGGATAGTCGTACCCGTGGAGTTGACCGACGTAGACCTCCTCGGCGCCCAGGACCACTATCTTGCCGTCGTCGCCACCACTCGCTCCGATGGGACGGTGCAGGGGTCGCTCGTGAACGCCGGCGTGATGGCGCACCCGGTCTCAGCACAGCAAGTCGTGGCGTTCGCCACCTACGGCAAGGCAAAGTTGTCCAACCTGCGGTCCAGGCCGCGGGCGACGGTTGTCTTCCGGTCCGGATGGCAGTGGGCGACTGTCGAAGGACCCGCTGACATCATCGGCCCCGACGATCCGTTCGCCGGGTTCGATCCCTCGGGACTCCCCGAGTTGCTGCGGTCGGTCTTTCGGGCCGCCGGGGGAACCCACGACGACTGGGCGACCTTCGATCGGGTAATGAGCGAGGAACGACGAGCTGCCGTATTGGTCCATCCGCAACGCATCTATTCCAATCGATCCTGACACCCGGCGATGATCGAGCCACTCGCGAAGGGCGAGCCCTATCCGGGCCGCTTGCCGCCGCTGCGGAAGCAGTGGCTGCGAGTCCCCCTAGGGATCCGTTACACGGTCGTGGCCGTTCCCCTGCTGGTGGTCGGGCTCTGTTTCGTCGCCAGCATCACTCTCGGGGTGGTGATGGCCGTCTTCGTGGGGGGCGTGGGCGCCGCGACCGTCGTGTACATCAAGAACCGCACGGACCGGCACAACGCGGCAATCGACCGCGGCGAGATCCGCGTGGTCGCGGATCCGCATCTGCGGGCGGTCGCGTCCTCCGGGCTGGACCCGGCTGTCGTCGACCGGCTGGGGGCGCTGGGGTATGCGGCCGGAGACATCGGCCGGGTGACCCGTTTCGACGAAGGGTGGATAGTAAAGCGCCGCGATGCCCGCGCCATCTCGGTGGTGGTAGGCGACGACGGTGAGTTTGCCCGCTTCGACCCCACCCGCGTCGACGATCTCCGAGCGGCAGCCGAGTACCAGGCCGGTCGAGGCCGGGAGCCGACCGGTTTCTGACCGCGCCCGGTATTCATATCTTTTTGTGATATCCGATACCTTATAGATGTCCAATATTGCACAAAATAGGTTTTCCGGGCTCCGGGAGCCGGTACCGGCGCCGGCGGCGGGCAGCGAGGAGGCCCGGTGCCGGCGCCGGCGGGGAGCACCGAGGAGGCAGGCGTAGCGAGGCCGCGTCGAAGGCCACCCGCGGCGGGCGACTCGGCGCCGAGGTGGCATTCCGGGCTGGCGGGCTCCTGCGTGCGGCAAGCTGGGCGGGTGCGCAACCCGATGTTCGTCCCAGATGACCAGCTGGCGTCGCTGATCTTCGAATACTGCCAGGAGCGGCTGGCCCTCGACCCGGTGGACCTCGACCTACCCGGCGACAAGGCCGAACTCGATAAAGCCCTGGACGGGGTGCTGGGACCGCGCCCGCAAGACCCCGCTTCGATCCTCAAGCTCTTCGCGGAACAGCTGGCCCCGGCGGTCATCTCGTGCGACAGCCCCCGCTTCCTGGCCTTCATCCCCGCGGCTCCGACGAAGGCGTCCCTGCTGTTCGACATGGTCGTGTCGTGCTCGTCGCTACAAGGGACGTCCTGGCTCGAAGCGGCCGGGGCGGTGGCCGCAGAGAACCAGGCCTTGCGGTTGCTCGCAGACATGGCGGGGCTGCCCTCCTCTGCTGGCGGCTGCTTCGTGTCGGGCGGCAGCGCCGGCAACCTGTCCGCCTTGGTGGTGGCTCGGGAGACCGGCGCCCACCGGCTCGGCACCGGTAGCCCAGCTCGTCTGAGGGTGGCCGTCAGCGATCAAGCCCACTCGTCGATCGTGAATGCGCTCCGGGTAATCGGTATGGATGCACTGGTCGTCAACACCGACGATCACCGCTTTACCGGGGCCGCTCTGGAAGAGGCGTTGGCGACCGATGCGGATCCGGCCAGTGTGGTCGCGGTCGTGGCGACGGCCGGCACGACCAACGCCGGGATCATCGACGACCTAGCCAGCGTCTCTGTCGTCGCGGAGTCCCGCCGGCTGTGGCTACACGTCGACGCCGCCTATGGTGGGGCGGCCCTCTTCGCGCCATCGGCGCGGGATCGCTTCGCCGGGATCGAGCGAGCTGATTCATTTGTCGTCGATCCGCACAAATGGCTGTTCGCGCCTTTCGACTGCGCCGCACTCATTTACCGCCACCCGCAACTGGCGCGCGCCGTCCATACCCAGGACGCCAGCTATCTGGACGTGCTCCACACCGAAGCCCCCGACGAATGGAACCCGAGCGACTACGCCTACCACCTCACCCGGCGGGCGAGAGGGCTTCCCCTGTGGTTCTCCCTGGCGGTCAACGGCACCGACGCGTACCGCGACGCGGTCGAGGCGGCCCTGGAGCTGGCCCGTCTGACGGCGGCGCTGATCGAGGACACCCCGCACCTCGAGCTGCTGCTTCCGCCAGAGCTGTCCGTCGTGCTCTACCGCCGGACGGGCTGGGCTGCCGAGGACTACTACGCCTGGTCGGCCAAGCTGCTCGCCGACCAGATCGGCTTCGTCACGCCTACCAAGTGGGAAGGGGACACGGTGGCCCGCCTGGCGTTCCTGCATCCCGACACCACTCTCGACATCGTCGAGGAGATCCTGGCCACCATGGCCTGAGGGGCGTCAGGCTCGCGCCGCCGCTGAGCGCGGCCCTTGTTCGCTCTAGCTGGGGGGCCGGGCCCAGCTCCACGGATAGCTGAGGTCGGCCACCGAGCGGGACGCGGCGCTGATCTCCAAGGGGGCGAAGGTGTCGATCATCACCGCCGTCTCGTCTGTCCGGGTGGCGTCGACTGACGCCTCCACGCTCCCCGGCTGCGGGCCGTGAACAAACCCCGACGGGTGCAACGTAAGCGACCCCACCCCGACACCCGACCCGCGCCGGCTCATGAAATCCCCCGCCGCGTAGAACAGCACTTCGTCGGAGTCCACGTTGGCGTGGTGGTACGGAACCTTGACCGACTCTGGATCGAAGTCGTAGGGGCGGGGCACGAAGCTGCACACCACGAAGCCGGGCCCCGCAAACGTCTGGTGCACCGGCGGGGGCTGGTGGATGCGACCGACCAAGGGCTCGAAGTCCCGGATCGACAGGGCAAAGGGATACGCGCAGCCGTCCCAACCGACCACGTCAAAGGGATGATTGGCGTGACAGTGCCGGGACCAACCCTGCCGGCTGCGGACCAGTACTGGAGCGGGACCGTCCTGGTCGGCTACGAGGGGTTCGAGAGGCGGCCGGAGATCCCGCTCCGAGAAGGGTGCGCCCTCCCGCAGCTGACCGGTCGGCGTCAGGTAGCGACTCGGGATGCTGACATGTCCGGCCGCCTCCAGCACCAATGCTTGTAGGTGGCCGTCTTCGGGCAGGACCCAACGGTGCGTGGTCGACGCGGGGATCACGACGTAGTCGCCGGCTCCGACCTCGATGGCCCCGAAGACCGACTGCAACGTGGCCGACCCGGTGTGGAGGTAGACCAGCTCGTCGCCGGCGGCGTTGCGGTACAGCTCGCTGCTCTGGTCGGCATCGACCCAGCAGAGGGTGACACTGGTGTTGCCAAGTAATACCTGCCGGCCGGTTACCGGGTCGCCGCCTCCCGCCAGCAGAGGGGCCTGGAGGTGCCACGGGAGCAACGGATCGTTGGTCGCGAGCGCGGAACGTTCCAAGCGGACCGGTTCCACCCCGGTGATGGCACTGGGCGAATGGAGGTGGTACAGCAGGCTGGACGCCCCGCTGAAGCCCTCCTCCCCCATCAGCTCCTCGGCCAGGCGACGCCCGTCGGCCCCCCGGTGCCAGGTGTGCCGCTTGCGGGGCACGTCACCGACGCGCATGTAGTAGGTCATGGGGGCGTCACCTCCTGCCCGCATGGCACGACGGTCCCGTTGACGTCGCCGAGCGACAGCCACCCGGGTCCCCCACGCGGCCCGCACCATCCGCGGATCGTCGCCTTGTCACCGTCGGCCAACCATGTGCGAGTGGTCCCGTCCCCCAGACGCAGGGCCCGCCGGCCGCCGCCTGTCAGCTCCATCAACGAACCCTCCGTCCCCGCCGTCGGACCCGAGATGGTCCCCGACGCCAAGAGGTCACCAGCGCGGACGCCGGACCCGTTGACCGTCAGGTGGGCCAGCTGCTGGGCCATCGACCAGTACAGCCCGGCAGAGCTGGTCGTCGACACCACCTGGTCATTGATCGACAGCTGGAGACCCACGTCGTAGCCGCGCGGCTCACCGGCCTTGAGGTAGGCGGACGGTTCCGGCTGCTGCACAGGGCCGTCGACCCGCCAGGGCTCGAGGGCGGCCAGCGGCACCACCCAAGGTGACACCGACGTGGCGAACGACTTGCCGAGGAACGGCCCGAGTGGTTGGTACTCGAACGCCTGGATGTCGCGGGCGCTCCAGTCGTTGACGAGGACGACGCCGAAGACGTGCCGTTCGGCGTCGGTGACCGGGATGGACTGCCCCCTGGCCACGCCCGAACCGATCACGAAGCCGAGCTCGACCTCCACGTCGAGTCGGCGGGTGGGGCCGAACTCCGGCTGCTGTCCGGGCTGGTCGTGGGCGGCGGCCGGGTCGCCCGGCCCGATGAGCCCGGCCGGGCGGGGGATCTCCGAGCCGCTCGCCACCACGGTGCCGGCCCGGCCGTGGTAGCCGATCGGCAGGTGGCGCCAGGCCGGCGGCAGCGGTTCGCCGTCCGGGCGCAGGATGCGCCCCATGTTGGAGGCGTGCTCGAGGGAGGCGTAGAAGTCGGCGTAGTCGCCCACCTCCCACGGCAGGACCAGCCGCACCTGGTGGCGGGGCCGGCGAGCCCGGTCCGGCTGATCCGCGAGGCCGGCCTGCAGCTGGGCCCTGGTCGCGGCCCAGGCGTCCGGCCCGAGGGCGAAGAAGGCATTGAGCGAACCGGACGCCCAGACCTCGGGACCCACATCCAACCCGGTGGCGTGCACCAGGTCGATCACCTCGTGGCGCCAGGCCACCACCACGTGACCGGCCTCGTCCACTCCGTAAGGAAGGTTGTCGGCGCCGAACCCGGCGTCGTCAGGGCTCATGGGTCAAAGATTGCCGCGTCTGGCCTGCTCGCGCTCGATCGCTTCAAAAAGGGCCTTGAAGTTGCCCTCTCCGAACCCGCTGGCGCCTTCCCGCTGGATGACCTCCACGAAGAGGGTCGGCCGGTCCGTCACCGTCTCGGTGAAGATCTGCAGCAAGTAACCGCCGGCGTCGACGTCCACCTCGATGTCGAGGCTCTCGAGGTCGGCCCAGGGCAACTCGAATCCGGTTACTCGCATCTTGGCGTCCTCGTAGTAGGTCGCCGGCATCTGCAGGAAGCGGACTCCCCGGGACCGCATGGCCCCTACCGCGGTGACAATGTTCGGCGTGGCCAAGGCAATATGCTGCACACCCGGACCTTGGTAGCTGTCGAGGTACTCCTGGATCTGGCTCCGCTTGAGACCAGGGGCCGGTTCGTTGATGGGCATCACCACGCCGGCGCCATTGTGCACGACGGTCGAGCGGAGGGCCGAGTACTGGGTAGAGATCTGCTCCGCGTCGAAGTGCCGCATCTCGGAGAAGCCGAGCACCTCGACGTACCATGCCACCCACTCGTCGAGGCGGCCCTGCTCCACGTTGCCCACCACGTGGTCGATGGACGCCACTCCGACCGGGGCGCCGGCGGGACGGGGCGGGAGTCGCTCGGCTGAGAAACCCGGGCCCCATACGCCGTGCCATCCGGAGCGTTCGACGAAGAGGTGCCTGGTCTCCCCGTATGTGGCGATGGCAGCGGTCGTGACCGAACCGGCGTCTCCATTGACGCTGGCGGGCTCGGCCACGACCGTCGCACCCTTCGCGGCGGCACCCGTCGCCACCGCAGAAGCATCCTCCACCCGCCAGGCCAAGTGGCGGATGCCGTCGCCGTGGCGCAGCACATGACGCGAGACCTCGCTGTCGGCCGCCAAGCCGGCCGTGACCACAAACCGGACGTCCCCTTGGGCGAGCACGTACGACACCCGGTCTGCCACCCCGGTCTCTGGCCCGGCATAGGCAACCACTTCGAAGCCGAAGCCGGAGGTGAGCCAGGCCGTCACGGCCCGGGCGTTGCCCACCCACCATTCGAGGTGGTCCCAGCCGAGCAAGCGGGAGGCCACCGTAGGGGCGGTTTCGACTAGAGCGGTGTGCGCCATCCCTCATTATGCGCCCAGGCGCGCCGCAGAGGTCAATATCTGCGCAGATTACACTACTGATTGATCAGCGTAACCCTGATATGATGAGCAAATCATGCAGCCGTACGAGCTGGATCGCGTGGATGAGCGTTTGATCGCGGCGCTGGCGTCCTTTCCCCGAGCTGGCATGCTGCAGCTGGCTCGAGAGGTGGGAGTGGCTCGCAACACGGCCCAGGCCCGTTTGGACCGTCTGCTGGCGGTCGGGGTCATCACCGGCTTCGGTCCGGACCTGGACCTCCGCCGGGTGGGCTACACCGTGTCCGCCTTCGTCTCCCTCGAGATCGCCCAGGGGCGAGAGCCTGCCGTCGATCAGCACCTCGAAGCGATCCCTGAAGTGGTCGAGGCGTACATGACGACGGGTCCGTCCGATCTGCTGTGCCGGGTGGTCGCCCGCGACAACGACCACCTCGGCCACGTCATCAGCCGCATCCTGGAAGTTCCGGGCGTCGCCCGGACGACGACGTCACTGGTGCTGGCCACCCGCATCGCGCCCCGCAACCGGCACGTGGTGCACGCAGAATGAGGAGGTGGACTTGACCGTAGACCCCGACCGTGATCGCACCATGGGAGTGATCCCGACCCGGTACTCCCCGGTGCACACCGAGCCGGACGGCCGGGTGACCGTCGAGCTCGCCGGCGACCATCCGGGGGTCACCGACCCGGTCTACCGGGCCCGCCGCGACCACCTTGCCGGGTTGGCGGCCGCCTGGGTACCAGGCCAGCCGGTGCCGACCCCCGACTACACCGACCAGGAGCACGGCGTGTGGCGGGAGGTGAGCGCCTCGCTGGAAAGCCTGCACGAGCAGTACGCCTGCCGCGCCTTCCTGAATGGCAAGGACGCCATCCAACTGCCGA
>Ga0302325_10006118_pt1 | contig 27182 bp, 17 predicted proteins | sample Palsa_T0_2_FD_201948 | JGI IMG/M metagenome (GOLD analysis project Ga0302325, IMG submission 201948) | Peat permafrost microbial communities from Stordalen Mire near Abisko, Sweden - Palsa_T0_2 | ecosystem: Environmental > Terrestrial > Soil > Palsa > Peat permafrost | place: Sweden: Abisko... | reverse complement strand
CATGGTAATCCAACGGCGTTGATCGGGGGGCGGACATGCCGGAAATCCCTTGCTATGGCGGACATGTTGCACGCGTTTCTCTGTCCATGTATTCCCGGTTCCAGTTCGATACCCCAGTCTGTTGAGGATCGAAACGATGGCGCCGTCTTCACAAACGAGGGCGAGTTCGCGGATCAGCGACGTCACTTCTTCGGAGTTGATGTGGTTGTGGTAACCGGTCCGGTTTTTGCGCACAGTGAGTTCCGTATGAGTACCGCCAGCCCAGTGCAGCTTGAGATGCACCGAGGGAGGATCATCCGTTGTGTCCGCCACTACTTCTTCGAGTACCGTTCGGAGTATGCGCTTCTTCAAGGTGACCGGAGAGTTCGGATGGTCCCACAACTGCTCGAGATCATCCCCTAGTCTAAGCAGTTGTTCTCGCTGCTCAGGCGTCAACTGCGGCGCTTCGATCGTTGCTTCTTCCAAGCGGCGCTCCATCTCGGTAGCATGCATCAGGGCGTTGTTCCATCGCTTCTCCAGCTCCCCTGCAACCAGGCGGTTTTCCGGTTCGGTTGCTTGATACTGTCGCTCAATGCGTCTGGCTTCATAGCGAGCTTTCTCGACTGCGAGTTCGAGGGACCGGCGCTTCTCGTCTATCTGGCTTTGACTCCTCTCCAGAGCATCGAACGCGGCCTGAATCCCAACAGGCCGCAGAGCTTCCAGAACCTCAGCAGCAACTTCCTGATCCACACGTGTTCCGCCGAAGGTGATGCAAGAGCGTACCGTCTGCCGACTTCGATCTCCATTGCATCCATAGCGTGGCAGCGGCCCATGCTGCTTGCTGTTCACATAAGAGACCTGCAGCGCGCGTCCACAACGGCCGCAGCGCAATAAGCCGGCCAGAAGGGCAGGACCACTCCGAGCCGCCCCTTGCGGCTCTCCCATGCGTGCATTCCAGCCTGCATTAGATCGAATCTGTCGTTGATTGCGCATGAACTCTTCCCAAGTAATATAATCCTCATGGTGGTCTTGAATCTTCACTTCCCACTCTTCTTCCGGACGGGCATGACCGCGCGTTTTGCGAGCACGGCCATCCACAATGGAGGTGCGGGTGTGCTTCCTGCCCCAGACAAATGTCCCTGCATATGTGGGGTTCTTGAGGATGCTGAAGATGCGCGGGTAAACCGCTTCGATCCAAGTAACCTTGCGGTTCCCGGACTCGCGCGATAGCGCCGGGATTAGTAGCTTTTCATCTCGATACCAGAGCAGCACCTGGCGCACACTGCCAAGTTCGCGAAACTTCCGGAAGATACCCGTTATGGCTTCCTGTATCTGGCGGTCGGGTGTCTTCTCCATACCTTCATCCTCTGTACGGATGTAGCCGACAGGAACTTGCGTCAGTACGAGGCCACGCCGAATCTTCTCCTTGAGTGCTTCCATTGCGCGTTGACGTAGAAGGCTTATTTCGAACTCACTCATAGTGCCCTTCAGCCCGAGCAAGAGCCGATCGTTAAGCAGGCTGGGATTGTAGACGCCATCGTGATCGATGACGAGCGTGCCAGCCATGGCGCAGAGATCGATCAGATGATGCCAGTCTCGGTTGTTCCTCGCGAGACGCGAAGCCTCGAGCGCCAGAATCGCCCCAACTCTTCCGTCACAAACTGCGGCCAACAGCCGGCCGAATCCTGGACGTTCCACGGAACCTGTCCCGGAACGGCCGAGGTCTTCGTCGATCACAACGACGCTTTGGAAGCCAAGGGAGATTGCACGTTCGCGCAGATCATACTGCCGGCGTTGACCCTCCAGGCGTGTACGTACCTGCTGCATCGTTGACTGCCGGATATATACATAAGCCTCGCGCTCAGTATGCATCGCTTGGATCTTCTCGCTCATCGCTCTTCTCCTCTGTTTTTCCTGTTATGGCTGCGAGCAGCATTTGACTGAGCAATTCCCGGCAGCGCATCTGTGCCGCCTCGGGAAGTTCCGGGCTGTTGGGGATTTTCCACTGAAAGATTCCTTGACGCGGTGGACTCACGAGCACCTCCTAGCGAAGATGCTTCTGAAACTACCGCGCCGGCCGCGGAAGAGATAAGAGGTTGTGAATCGAGGAGTGAACGAAGCTCCAAGAGTGCCGCGAGTGCCATGCTCGGCTCCCTAACGATCTCCATTCCACGGCAACGTTCTTCATCGAACATCCAATCGGGGATGACGAGCTGGTCACCACTGGGAAGAACGACCTGGATCTGATCGAGCCCGAATGAGCGGCATCGTCGTACGACGGTCACCGTCTGCCCGAAACAGGGATGATGCGGATAGTGAATCGTTAACGAAACATGCGTAGTGTGTGAGTGCTTCGCAGCCGGCCAACAGAAGCAACCTGATTTTGTTCGGCCGCACGCTCCCCAAAGCAATCAACAAGTTACATCGTCAAAAAGCCAGTTGTTCCGCTAATTTGGACAGCCCTGGCTGAACTTAGCGTGGGAAGGGAGTTCTCACACACGCTCTCAATCCCTCCGTCGCCCTGTGTCTCTCCGCGGTCCATTCAGTCCTTACCTCGCAGTAAACTTGTCCGCCGTTGCCAGGTCAGCTTGCCTGGAGGAGGAAGGCTTCGACTTCAGAGGAAGAAGGCAGCGAAGGCTGGGCGCCGGCGCGGGTAACCGAAATGGCTGCCGCTGCAGCGGCGTAGCGCGCGGCTTCGGCTGGCGGCTTTCCGCGAGTCAGGGCGACGGCGAAAGCGGCGTTAAAGCAGTCGCCGGCGGCGGTGGTGTCCACCGCGTTCACCGTGAAGGCGGGAACTCGCTGAGCAGGGCAATCCCGACCGGCCAGGAACACCCCCTGGGAGCCCAGCTTGAGGGCAACATTGCGCACCCCCATGGCCAGCAATTTTTCCGCAGCGGCGGCGGGATCGAGATTGACCCGGCCCAGCAGGATCTGTGCCTCGGTCTCGTTGGGCGTGAGCCAGGTGGTGCGACCGAGGAGTGCTTGGGGCAGGGGCATGGCGGGAGCAGGGTCCAGCATGAGGGGAGTCTTAGCCTGACAGGCTTGTTCCGCCAGGCGTATCACGGTTTCGAGCGGAGTTTCCAGCTGCACCAGAATCATGCTGGCGTGTTGCACTGCCTCTCGGTGGGCATCGATATACGCGGCGGAGAGCAGATGATTCGCCCCTGAGATCACAATGATGGAGTTCTCGCCATTATCGGCTCTCGAGATGTGGGCCACTCCGCACGGACCGGCCACCATTTGCACTGCGTGGGTATCGACACCAGCGGCTTTCAAGCCAGACAGCAGCCTCTCGGTAAAAAGGTCGGTCCCGAGGGACGCAATCATGTCTACCGGAGCACCCAGTTTCGCGATGGCCACGGCCTGGTTGGCGCCCTTTCCTCCGTTGAACACATCGAAGGTGCTACCGAGAATTGTCTCTCCCGGGTCTGGAAGGCGGTTGGCGCACGCCACCAGGTCGATGTTGATGCTGCCCACTACCAACAACTTTTTCTCCACGATCTCTCCCTCAGCGCGGCTTGGCCCGTCCGCTGGGAAAGAATATCGCACCGGATTTCAGGTGGCTATGGAGGCCGGTAGGAAGGTGAAAAGGGTGGAGGCGCGGGCCGGAATCGAACCAGCAATAAAAGGCTTTGCAGACCTTCCCCTGACCGCTTGGGTTCCGCGCCGTTCTCAAGTGACTGCTTTGTTCAAGTTCAGGGCAGTCAATCGCTCCTTGAAGTTACTCTAGGGCGAACGTGATGTGGAAGAATACAACGTTCCAGCGGGCGTCGCTATCCTTGGTAACCGGAATGGATTACCGCCGCACAGAACTTTGATATCGGGATCTCCGGCGGGTAACTGCCGGAGAAAAACGGACGACACGACAGAAAGCGTAGTCGGACGCACCCCGATCCCCGTCTATCCAGGCACGGTTGAAGACATGATCTTCCCGAGTTGAACCGGGAGTTTCAATATTTCGGAACTGGATGACTTTGACTTGCTCGTCAGCACTCACCGGGCGAGATTGCTTCGGCTGGTGACCTTTTCCACAGGCGACCAGGATCTTGCAGAGACGGTTGTCCAAGACTGTTTTCTAAAGGCGTACCGGGCCCGGGAAAGTTTTCGCGGTGACTGCAGTGTGAGCACTTGGCTGTATACGATTGCCTTGAATGTGATGCGCGACTATCAGCGCCTGCAAAAACCACACTTTTGGAAAAGCGCCGGCCTGACAGCGGTGGATCTTACCGACGCGAGCTCCGCGCTCGCCAGCCAGGAGCCGTCGCCGGAAACACGCATGTTGGCCGGAGAGCAGGCCAACCGCGTCCAATTGGCATTGAAGTCTCTATCCCCGAAACAACGGATCGTCTTCATTATGCGTTTCCTCGATGAAATGGAACTGCAGGAGATCTCAGCCACCACCGGGATGCCGTTAAGCACGGTCAAGACCCACATTCGCCGGGCGATGAAAGCAGTGCGCAGTCGATTAGGAGGAGCGCAATGACTCCTCACCTGACCGACGAGCAAGTGGCGGACTACTTGTCTGGCGAGTCAGTGAAAACAACCGAGACTCACCTGGCCGAGTGCGCAGCGTGCCGGGGTGAGATCGATCGATTGCGTGCCTCCTTGCGCGCCTTCGACCAGGCAAGCATGGCGTGGAGCGAAGCACGAATTGGTTCGGAACCTGTTTCCAAACCTGGTCGTGTGTTCAGCCGGATGCAGTCCGGCTGGCGTCCGCTGGCGGCTGGAACTCTCGCTGCTGCGACGGCCATTGTCTTCACGTTGCTGTTCACGGTTCATCACCGGAGGCTCTCTGCGGATGGGAACGTGAGAGCATCCAATATCAGCGACAGTACGGCTGAGATTGAACGCGATAATCTGCTGCTGCGCGCTATTGATGAGGAACTCGACTCTTTGGACCTATCCCCCAGCAAGATGTATGGAATTTCGAGTACCGGAGATGACCCTTACACCAGGCGACGAAGTGGATTGAGGTCGACCCCTTGAATCTGCAGAAAAGGAAGCTCCGAACCGCGATGCTGGCGGTTCCCATCTGCTTGCTGATATGGCTTACTGCGCAACCGCCCGCGCCGGCTCAGGACTGCCATGGGGGGCCGCCGCCTCCAGATAGAGGCGCGGCAGCTCCTCACCGGCCACCCCCCGGTGGCCCCCCTCCGGGATATCAGGATAGTCTCCATGGGCCGCCTCCCGGACCCGGCGATGGAACCCGAAGCACCATGCGTGGCGGGCTGCAGCTGGGGCCGCCCGGGCGATGGTGGGACGACAAAGAGTTTGCCCAGGAACTTGGTTTGAGCGCGGCGCAAGCAAGAAGGATGGACGTGATCTTCCAGGCGAACCGATCCACACTGTTGGATCTCTATCGCTCGCTCCAGCAGCAGGAGTCAATCCTGGAGCGGCTGACGACGGGGGCCCGTTTGAACGAAGAACAAATCTTCCAACAGATCGATCGAGTCACCACAGCCCGCGCGGTCCTGGAAAAGGCAAACGCCCACATGCTATTGCAGATTCGACAGCAGATGACCGACGAACAAACCGAGCGGCTGGACCAGCATCGTCCAAAACCGCCAAGTTGAAACCAGCAGTATGCACCGCATCGTGGGCGATCAGACGTCTACTTACACAAGTAACTGCGCAATAAAGATCGTGTAATCTCCGCCTCAACCGCCCCCGTCACAGAAGTCAGATTATCGCGGTTCACAACGTTCGCGGTCTGACAAGACAACGCGAAGAGTGGTTTTCCCTGAGGAAACCACGATGAGGCCGGCCTTCGGTCAGCACCAGTTGCGAAACCACTTCGACAATCTGTCGGTAGCCACCCCGGGGTGAAAACCCTGCAAGATTCCCGCTGTGCTCGACGCGATCGTTCTGCTGCGCGCATTTTCTTTGGCACCTTATGTCTGCCCATTTTTCAAACGAGGGTTGCTGAATGATGATGCGTAAAGAATTTGTAACGTCTCTATGCTGTGCTGCGGTTTCGGCCGGCTTCGTATTACTTGTATCCACCCGCACCACGGTCCAGGCCGGCGCGGGGGGCACGGCGGCGAAAGATCCCGGAGTTCGTAGCGGTGCCGCTGGCGGCGGCACTCCGCTCCCCACGCTCAGCGCGGAGCAACTCGCATTCTTCCAGGATGGATTATCCCGCTTCGTCGCGATCGATTCTGTGGCTGGAACCATAGCAGGCGAGACGGACTCTGGCCTGGGGCCGACTTTCAATTCCAACGGTTGCGGAAGCTGCCATTCACAGCCGGCAACTGGGGGAACGAGCCCAAGCACGAATCCGCAGATCGCGGCCGCCACCGACAATGGCGCAACCAACTCCATCCCGGATTTCATCTCCGCCGGCGGGCCGGTGCGAGAGGCGCGGTTTCCCTTCCACTTGAACTCCGACGGCAGCTTGAGTCAAACCCCGGATGGTGGCGTCCACGATCTATTTACCATCGCTGGACGGACCGATGCGCCCGGCTGCAATGTGACGCAGCCCGACTTTGCGCAAATGGAGAAGCTGGGAAACCTGATCTTCCGCATTCCCACTCCGGTCTTTGGAGCGGGTTTGATCGAGAACATCCCTGAGGGCACCCTTTACGCCAACATGGCCACAAATGCCGCACTCAAGCAGAGCCTGGGAATTTCAGGCCATCCCAATATCAGCGGCAACGATGGAACCATCACCCGATTCGGGTGGAAAGCGCAGAACAAATCGGTCGCGATGTTTTCCGGGGAAGCCTATAACGTCGAAATGGGCGTAACCAACGAGCTTTTTCCGGAAGAACGTTCGCTGCCCCCCTCCTCCTGTCTCTTCAATCCAACGCCAGAGGATACGACCAACTTTCCCGCATCGGGTGCGGCGATTCTGAGCGACATTGTCGCCTTTTCGAACTTCATGCGCTTTCTTGCGCCTCCAGCTCCATCCACGCACGGCATCCCGGGCAATCCTTCCCCTCAATCGATCGCGAACGGCCAGTCCCTGTTTGCCCAGGTTCACTGTAGTCTCTGTCATACTCCCGCGCTGCAGACGGGGACTTCATCCTTCGCCGCGGGGCTGAGCAATCAAAGCGCGGCGCTATTCTCAGATCTGTTGGTGCACCACATGGGCTCGGGACTCGCTGATAACGTTTCTCAGGGTACGGCCGGCCCGGATGAATTCCGCACTGCTCCTTTGTGGGGTTTGGGGCAGCGCATTTTCTTCCTTCACGATGGCCGTGCCACCCCCTCCAATGGCGGCCTGCTCACGGCGATCCAGGATCATGCTGGTTCCGGTTCAGAGGCCAACGACGTGATCCATCTCTTCCAGGAATTGAATAGCCAACAGCAACAGGATTTACTGAACTACCTGCGCTCGCTGTAGCGCCTTTTTCACTGGGCGAGGCGATCACTCACTTCGCCCAAAATTCTGCCTTATCGCAACCCCTGGAAGGCGATACTCTTATTCCCGGATATCGAATCGCCGGGAGGACGGAATGATGGGGGAAACAGATAACAGGCGCAGAGAGTTTCTTAAGCTTGCGTCATTCAGCCTTGCGGGCCTTGCCACCAATACCGCCCGGGCACTGGGCCAGGCGCGCGATGTCATCCAGCGGCCGGAGACACCGGAGCGTGCACTCAGTCTGCTGGCCGAAGGGAATCAGCGTTTCGTGGCCCAGAACCTGGTCTCATTCCGGGAAGATCTGGACATCCTCAAGGCGCACTCGGAAGAGCACCAGGAACCATTCGCGGCCGTGCTTTCCTGCGCCGACTCCCGCGTGCCGGTCGAATTAGTCTTCGATCAGAGCATCGGTCATCTCTTTGTGGTTCGGGTGGCCGGCAATGTTGCGACTCCGGACACCATCGCTAGCCTGGAATACGGGGGAGCGGTGCTGGGCATCAAGGCAATCCTGGTGCTTGGCCACACCAATTGCGGCGCCGTCAAAGCGACCATGGCGGGCAAGGCGGTACCGGGGCAGATCAGCACCCTGTACCAGTACATTCATCCGGCAGTCGCCGGGTCCAAGGGCGACCTTACCACCGCCAGCCGGCAAAATGCGAGGCTGCAAGCCTCGGTGTTAAGTGAGACTTCACCAGTTTTAGGGGAGCTGGTGAAACAGAAAAAACTGGCGATTCGCGCAGGCCTGTACGATGTCGGCAGCGGAAAAGTCACCATGATTGAAGCTTGATCCAGCGCGACGCTGGGGTTCTATCGGCGAGGATGAAGCCCATTCTCCTCGTCCGGTGGGCCCAAACACGAAAGTTGCACGGCCTCGACCCAGGTTAGTAACTAGGGCTGGAACAGATGTCCGACGCGTCCCCTGCCGATACAGTTTGTAATGTTTTAGTACGCCCAGGTGCACAGTCGAATCCACTAACCCACCGCGATCCTGACGATTAACGCATATCTGGCGAAATGCCGGGTAGACCGTTTCCGGCTTGGGTGCATCCTTGTGCTGGTTGTCTGACGCAGTACTGAGGGAACCACATGAGTAATGTTATCCGCGTGTAAGCCGATGGAGTCCAAATTGCGCCGAATTGGTGATGCAATGCAGGGTCCTGTTTCGTATACGATTCGTTTCGCCAGTAGCAGAGAACTTCCGAAAGTTGAAGTTCGGACTATCGGTCAGCAAGTGCTTTGGATCGGAATCCGCGCCCGTTGGCATTTCCTGTTCCGTGAGTGTTGACAAGTTTTGTAAGTGCGAACCGAGGACCCTTGTATGTGGAATTTGCGGCACCTTTCTGCCTGTGTGCGCCCCCGGCGTGGCCGAAACACGACGCTGCTCCTGTCCGCCCTGATGGCAGTCAGCTTGCCCAACGCTGCCCAGGCAGCGGCAGTACCGACCGTGACGACGCTGGTACTTTCTTCGCCGTCGGTGGCTTCGCCGACGGCAGTGACCTTGACTGCCTCGGTGGTGGCCGGCGGGGCGCCGGTAGCGAACGGCTCGGTGAACTTCTGCGATGCTACAGCGCCGCGCTGCGAAGATTCGGCCATTGTCGGCAAAGCCCAGTTGACTGCGGGAACCGCAAAGCTCAAGTACATTCCCGGCATCGGCACCCATAAATATACGGCGGTATTCACCGGGACGGCGGCAGCGACGGCCAGCACTTCCAGCGCGCAGACGTTGACCGTCACCGGGCTCTATCCAACCACTACGGCAATCGCGGCGACCGGTAACCCTAGCGGATACGATCTGACGGCGACGGTCGTGGGCTATGCAAATCATCCTCCGGTATTGGCAGGCACTGTGTCTTTTCAGGACACAAGCAATGGCAACTTTGTTCTGGGAACCGCCCCCCTCGGCGCGCCAACGTATGCGGAGAACTTCACGCAAGCGACCGGTTCTCCGTTCGTCACCGGCAACCAGCCGGCAGCAGGCGGCTCGGCAGACTTCAACGGGGATGGCATACCAGACCTGGCAATCATGAACTCTCAAGAAAATGCGATCGCGGTTTTCCTGGGCAAGGGAGACGGTACGTTTACCCCGGGCAACAAAATCCTTCAAGTGGGCACCACGCCTTGTGTAAACCTATACGAGGCTTCGAACTGCGCCCTCACGGTGGGAGATTTCAACCATGATGGCAATGCTGACCTGGTAGCCACCAGTGGCTACGACAATACAGTGATTGTTCTGCTGGGCCATGGGGATGGCACGTTCTCGCCTGCCAATGGCTCCCCCATTACCGTGGGCAATTTTCCTGAAGCGGTTAAGATCGGGGACTTCAATGGGGATGGCATTCAGGATCTAGCGGTAGCCAATGCCAAAGACAATACGATCAGTGTTCTGCTGGGCAATGGAGACGGGACTTTCACGGAAGCCAGTGGCTCGCCGATCCCCGTAGGCTCTTTCCCATTTTTCGTGGCTATTGCAGACTTCGACGGGAATGGCACCGCCGATATAGCTGCCTCCAACGAAAACGACAACACGGTAAGCATCCTGCTGGGCAACGGAGACGGTACCTTCACCAATGCTCCGGGATCGCCCATTGCTAATTTCACCTACAACCCCGGGCCGATCATCCCTGCAGATTTCAATGGAGACGGCAATGTCGACCTCGCAGTGTCAAACTTTACTCCCTCTGACCCAAGCAGCACGTTAGGCAGTGTAAACATCCTGCTGGGCAACGGAGACGGTACCTTCACCAATGCTCCGGGATCGCCGATCACGGTGGGAGTGGACGCGTGGGCCTTGGCTGCCGCGGATTTCAACCAGGACGGCAAGACCGACCTGGCAGTTGATAACTACGGTCAGATCGGACAATTCCCCACCCAGACCCTGAGCATCCTGCTGGGCAATGGAAACGGCACCTTTGCGGCACTGGGAACTCCGATCCAGTTGGGACAGTCTCCCAACGATCTGGTGACGGCAGACTTCAATGGCGACGGCACGACGGACCTGGCGATTCCCGAGCTGGCTGACGGCACCACGACCATCCTGCTGAACATCTTTACGCAAACGGAAACGGCTAACCTGGCAAATGTCACGATCGCCGGCACCGGCACCCATTATGTGGACGCCGTTTACCTGGGGAACAGTCAGTTCGCCAGCAGCACCTCTACGACGGTCCCATTGGAGGGATCGACGGTACCTACCACGCTGACGCTGACGGCCAACCCCATCGAGCAGATGTTGACCATGCCGGTTACGTTTACGGCGCAGTTGACGGCGATCTCCGCGGAACCCCCGTCAGCGATCCCGACGGGAACCGTCACCTTCTTTGACCAGAGCGTCAATGCGACCCTTGGCACCGCACCCATGGGCGCCAACGGACAGGCAGTGTTCACGACCACTGCGATCGGTCCCGGGCACCATATCATCATCGCGAGCTATAGCGGAGATCCCGATTACCTCGCCAGCACGGCGAATACCGTACCGGTTCAGATCGACGAGTTGCGCATCCTGCGAGTGGGCAATAACAACACCAACATTCTGCCCGGCACCACCGTGGTCTATACCATCCAGGTTGAGCCGCAAGTGGCCACTACCTTCCTGTACAACGTGAACTTTGCGGCAAGCGGCCTGCCTGCGGGAGCAACCGCCACGTTCGACCCAGCGCCCGTGGCGGCCGGCGGCCAAATAACAAACATCAAGATGACGGTGACCACCGCAAATACTGCGTTGAGCACACCACCGGCGTCTCCTTTCAACCGCGTGCCGCTTGCCCTGGGACTTCTGCTTCCCCTGTTTGGCATACGGAGCGTGCGAACGCGGTTGCGGAAGATTCCCCCATTCCTGGGAGTGGCGCTGCTGGCAGCGCTGAGCCTGACAGCGGTCGCAGGGCTGAGCGGGTGCTCTGGTGCAGGTCTTTTCGCGGAGCGGAAAGTTCCCTACACCATCACGGTGACAGCCACCGAAGGAACACTACAGCGCTCAACCACGGTGCCCCTTGCGATCTATTAGACGGGGTGCGCCGCGCGGTGTGGGAGAAGGTATGTATAGATCTTTAGCCTTACTGTTTGTGGGAACGATGCTGGGACTCAGCGCATCGAGCCTCCATGGCCAGGTAGTGCCGGGAGGAAGAGACTTCTCCTTGCCGCGCGCGGAAGTGTCGTTCGCTTATAGTCCGACCGAGGTCAACGCACCCCCGGGCCAATGCGGTTGCTTCTTCATGAACGGCGTGAGCGCGGAAGGAAACTTTCGCACCTATCGCGCATACACGACGGTGGTGGATGTAACCGCGACCCATGCCGGCAACGTCCAAAACACAGGTGAACCTTTTTCCATGCTTATGGTGACCGGGGGCATGCGCCTCAATTTCAGGTTTGGACACCAGCGGACAGATGGATGGGATACATACCACCGCATCAAGCCATTCGCCCAGGGGTTGGTTGGTTTTGCTCATGGGTTTGATGGAGCTTTTCCGAACAAATCCACAGGGTTCGTTGAACCGAGCGCCAGCTCAGTGGCCGTACTGGTCGGGATTGGGTTGGATGTGAAGTATAGGAAACATCTTTCGTTCCGCGCGATTCAGGCGGATTACGGATATACGCGGCTGCCCAACCTCTCCGGCAATGACCAGAACCTGTTGCGGATTTCTTCCGGTATTACGATCCACTTCAAGTAGGGTCGCGGAGATTTACTAGAAGTTGAAGACCGCCTGGAGAAAGATGCTGCGGTTACCGGCGGTCGAGGCGCCGAAGAAGCCGCCGCCAGCCAATGACTGCGATTTACCAAAGAACTGCGATGAGAGGGTGCCGTTCGGTGAGCCCAGGTTCTGATGGTTCAACAGATTTGTCGCGTAGGCAGTGAGAGTCAGATTGTACTTGCGCGATGTTGTCTGATCCAGACGCCCAGGTCCTCCACGGCTACCGCTCAGGCCGCCGGGACCAATGCCACCACCACCGCCTCGACCACCACCGCCTCCACCGCCACCGCCGCCGCTCCTTGCAGCGTGGCCGCTTTCGACCTTCGGCCCAAGGCCAATGACTTTGCTCACCCGCATGTTTAAGCTGGCATTCGATGGACCTGTACCAATGCCATAGGGAATGATCTTCTCATTGGTACCGAAGGGATTTGTGTTGAGGCAACCGAACTTTGTGCTTACTACATTGGGTTCATTGCAGCTCGTTGCGAACGTTGGCCGCGCATTGAACTGGTTATTGCTGGTGAGATCGCTGCCGGTGGTCACATTATATGGCGCGCCGGAGTTAAAGGCGAAGAAGGGTGTCAACGCGAAACCATAGGGCGCGGAGAAGTTGCCCAGTAATACGAAACGGTCATGAACATCGAAGCTCGATCTTCCGTAGTCAAGACCAGGATTCTGAGCCACGGAAGGAGTATAGGTCACGCCATTCGTATCCGCTTTGGCGACATTATAGCTATAGAAGGTGAAGAAACTAAAGTGCGGATAGTTTGCCCTCCCAGACACAATAATTTGATTTTGCCGGTACACCCCCCCGGACTGGTATTGCAAATTGTTCTCTTGCGAGGGCGAGAGCGGCTCGTCGGGATAGATGCCGAGATCCGCGGTGGCAAAGTCAGGAGCTCCAATGTTGTTGGTGAAATATTGGTGGACGCCGCGCCCGTAGAGGTAAGTTACATTTGCGGTGAGTCTCTTGGCCAACTGACGATCGACGCCCACTGCCGCCTGTAGATCCGTAGCAGCATGAAAATGTGGGTCAATGGTGTAGAGGGTCTGCGCTGTGTTGGAGTTTGCTACGGCGATGGGAGTGACGGGGTAAGTCGGATTGGTGATGGTGGTAACCGTCTGATTGATTCCGTTCTGGTGAATGGCCTGGATCACATACGGTGTCCCGGCGTTAGAACCGAAGCTATTTGGCACCGTAAAGCGTTGGTAAAACCAGCCATACCCCGCGCGCAGAACGGTCTTCGGCGGCTGCTTACCATCACCATGACCCAGCGCGTAAGCGAGTGATAGGCGAGGCGCCCAATCGCTCTTGTCATGGACACGATTTTGCGTTTCCCAACGCAGCCCGTAGCTGAAGGTAAAGCGCTGGTTTACTTTCCAATCGTCCTGATAAAAAAGCGCGGCGTCGAAGAGGATCGCGCGGGCTGTGCCCTGATGAACCTCAGTCACCTGGTAGTTGCGCGGTTGGTTTTGCAGATACGCATCCAGATTCTCGAAGTTATATTCGCCGTTCGTACCGCCGGTGGTATAGTCCGCGTCGCGATAGGCCCGCAGACGGGCACCGAAGTTCAAGGAGTGATTGCCTTCGGCGGCCGCGAAATAGTTCTGCAGCTCGAAGATATCCTGGTTGTCGCGCACGACACCGCCATTGTTACCGCCGGCCAGAAAAGAGCCCTGCACGCTGACCGTGGGCGTGTCGTTCTGAGCAATGTTCTGATAGCGAAAGCGGCGATACTGGAAACGAATGTCGTCGACGATTTTCTTGCTCAGTACCAGGCTGTCGCTCGCCTGAAGCGTGTTCTCCATGCTCTGGGTATTGATGGCCTGGGTGGGCAGAGCCAACTGGCCGGTGCCACCGTTGGTAGTGACGCTGCGGAAGAACTCGTAACGAAGGGTCAGAGTATTGGCTTGCCCGAGTTGCAGATCGAGTCGCGGGCTAACATCGATGCGCGAGCTGGGGTTGGGATACGCTTGATTCAGGAGCGTGCCGTTCGGGTTGGCAGGGGTGACGCTGGCTGGGTCAATGGCATCGATAACGCTGACGTTTTGCGTGTTGCGGCCGAAGGCGCTGACGAAATACGAGGCGTTTTTGTTGATCGGGCCGCCTACACTGCCCTGCAGGTTGTAAGAGTAGTAGGGCGGCTCCGCCTCTTGCAGGATTGGATTACGAGAGTTAAAAGCGGAATCGTTGCCGCGCGCTTCGATCTGGCCGTGCAGTTTGTCGGTGCCCGGCTTGGTGAGAATTTCTATGCGCCCATAGCCCAGACGATCGAACTCAGCGGAGAACGGGTTCTGATTGACGCGTATCTCGCGAATCGAAGACTTGGGCGGCATCTGGCCGCCGGTAAACCCGTCAATGTAAATCTCCCCACCATTCGGGCCGGCAGCCGGGCCTGCGAGGGCTTGCAGTTGATTCTCCAGTTCGTCGGGATCATCAGAAAGCGCATCAAGATCTTTGCCTTTGAGGACGACGGCGTTGGCGTTGGAATCGGGGCTGGTATCGACCGTATTCGCTTCAGCCTCCACCTGTACCTGCTGCTTCTCGATCTCGATTTGTAAGGCGATATTCAGTGTTTTAGATTGGCCGGCTGCCAGGGTCACGGTAGAGGAAAAGGGGGCGAACCCCGCGGAGGTGGCATTCACCGTGTAGTCTCCGGGAGCCAGGCCTCGCACCTGGTAAGAGCCGGCGCCATCGGACACCGCGCTGGCAGTCGTTCCCGAGGCCGAAGTGACTGTGACCTTTGCCTGGGGGATCACCGCACCGCTGGGATCCAATACCCTGCCTTGCAGAGCGCCGGCCGGCCTTTGAGCAAAGACCACCGTCGGGGTGATGAGGACACCCGCCAAGAGCGCGATGATAACCAGCAAGTACTTTGTTTTCTTCATTTGCTCGGGTGTGTCCGGAACCGGCCTACAACAGCCTTGTGGAATGGACGCGCTCCTCCCGCAGTAAGTTTCCGACCATAACCCTACGTTTGATGCACGTCTACTTATTTTGCAAAGAAGCGGTAGCGAATGGTCCAGGTCCTGGTTTCGCCGGGCTGCACAGTAACGTGGATGTAAGCTTCAGGGCAAATGGTGGTGCGGATGGACCAAAAATTTAACTGGGCAATGGGCGAATCGGAGGTCTGCTCGACGCCTACGCCGGTCGTCCGGTTCTCCACTGTGAAGTCATAGTCAGCAGGGCTGCTGGAATATCCAGTCAGGTAGCTGGTCGCAGACTGTCTCGGTCCGGAGGATAGTTCTTCCAGATAGACGATGCTTTTGCCGTCGATTTTCGCGTGCGGCTCGAGCGGGCGCTTGGCTTGAGGCTCAAAGGGGAAGTGAACCTCCATACCAGGTCCGGTGGGAAGACCATCCAGCATGAAGAAGTCGTGGTCGTAGACTTGAGTGTCGATGGGCTTGGTACCTGTGTTCTTCAAGCGATGTTCAAGGATGAGCACCGGTTGGTGTTTGTCGAGCTTCAATGTCTTGTCGTAGACATAGGCGTAGCCTAGCGTCGATTGGAGATGATGGGTGAAGACGACTTCCGTTCGCTTGGTGCGAACCGTCCATTTTCCTCCATCGACGACCGGGTAAAGGAAACCGAACTTGTAGGGCGAGTCATCTACCTTGCGGAGAACACCGACGCCCGGTTTTAAGAACAGGCCTCCGGGTTTTGCCTCTTCATAGTTGATCGAGCTGAGACCGTCGCTGGAACGGAATTCCTCGACCGGCCCGGTGATGGAATCGTTCAATAAGGGGTCGTAGCGCTTGAACCAGACTCCGAAGTAGGTGTGGCCTTTGTAGGTCAGGCAAGGAACGACTCCCGACCAATCGAAGCGCGTGGAACGGTAGTACCCCTTCTGAGGGTCGGGTAAATAAACAACGGCCTGCACGGGTCCGTTCGATAGCACGGCCTTGGGGAAATCGGCGGCAATCGATGAAGCACACGCGGCGGAGGCGTCTTTAGCCGCGTTGTTCTCGCCAGTTTGAGCTGCTGCGACGGATGGGGCGAGTGCGGACAAGAGCACGGTGGCCAGAAGTAGGAACAATGCGATCACCTTGTGGAAATTCAACAGTTTGAATGAAAAAGGTACCTCAGTGTCTAAAGAGGCTTTGTGAGAACTCACTTTTGAAGGGTACGGGCTTCAGCCCGTACATTAACTACGCAAAATAGGACGGGCTTTAGCCCCTGAGGGCATCTCTTGTGCTCGCTTAAGCAGCCCTCAGCGGCTGAAGCCGATTCATCTTTACTGCTAAACGTACGGGCTAAAGCCCGTACCCTTCAAAAAGTGCGTTCCCACAAACCCTCTGAAGCCATCATCCATCCGATTCTTGAAGGGCAGGGCTGAAGCCGCGCCCTTCGTTCAGCAGCATGCTAAGGGAGTGCAAAGGCAATGTATACACCGCCCGAGGGCTTCTTGCTGGTCTGGCCGCCGCTGGCAGCGATCACGACGTACTGCTTTCCGTTCACCATGTAGGTTGCGGGTGTGGCGAGACCGGAGAAGGGTAGCTCCGTCTCCCACAACAGCTTTCCCGACTGGCTGTCATAGGCGTGGAACTTCTGATCGAAAACTGTAGCCCCGATGAAGAGCAGACCTCCCGCGGTGACCACGGGGCCTCCGTAGTTGTCCGATCCGGTATTGCCCATGCCCTTGGCCACCAACTCCGGGTATTCTCCGAATGGGATCTTCCATAGATATTTGCCCGTGTTCAGATCGATCGCACTCAAGGCGCCCCACGGCGGCGCAGTTGCCGGGTAATCTTCCGGGTCCAGAAAACGACGAAATCCGATTGTCTTGTAGGGCATGTCATTCTGGGCGTCAGAAGCGGCCGGTTGGTTGTCGCCTGCAGGACGCCGCTGTTGCTGTTGCGGAGCGCGGGTCAGGTAGTGCACGAGCGACTCAACCTCCTGGTCACTGAGACCGTTGAAAGAAGGCATCCGTCCCTTTCCCTGACGGATGGTGGCGGCGATCTCCTGGTCGGTGAGGATACCCTCGATCCCGCGCAAGGCGGGAATGGAGGGAGGCGAGCCGGCACGGTTGATGCCGTGGCACATGCTGCATTGGTTCTGGTAGATCTTCTCGCCGGGGCTGCCGGGCGGCGGAGGAACTGTCAGGCCAACTAGCCAGGCGGTGTTGTTGGAGTTGACGTAAAAGACTCCGGTGATTGGGTCGACCGCTGGACCGCCCCATTCGCCGCCTCCGGCAAAGCCCGGCATGTCAATGGTCAGCTTATCGACGCTGGGCGGAACAAATTGGCCACCGGCGATAAATGTCTTGAACTGCTTTAGGGCCCACGCATGCGCCTCCGGAGTTCTATTGGTCAGCGTATCTTCAGTGACGCTCTGTTGAACGTACGGCTCGGGCAAGGTAGGCAACCACTGGGTGCGCGATGCGACTTCGCCCGGAACATTGCTGGCGGGATACGCCGATTCCTTCAGAGGGAAAATGGGCTTACCAGTAGTACGGTCGAGAACAAAGACGTACCCGGACTTGGTGGTCTGGGCGATGGCGTCGATTCGTTTTCCATTGTGCGTGACGGTGAGCAGAGCCGGCGGCGCAGGAAAGTCGCGATCCCAAAGATCGTGATGAACGCCCTGGAAGTGCCATAAACGCTTGCCGGTTTCGGCATCCAGCGCGATGAGCGAATCGGCAAATAAATCGTCACCGACACGGTCGCCGCCATAGAAGTCAAAAACTGCGGACCCAGTCGGCACGTAAACAACGCCTCGTTTGGCATCCACTGCCATCCCCGCCCAGTTGTTCGCTGCGCCGGCGTTCTTCCATGCGTCTTTCGGCCAGGTGTCATAACCAAACTCGCCCGGATGGGGGATGGTATGAAACGTCCAGCGCAGCGCACCGGTACGCACGTCGAAGGCGCGAATATCCCCCGGGGGTGCGGGATGCGTTTCGGGATTTTGCCCGCCTACGATGATCAGATCTTTGTAAACGGTCCCAGGTGTGGTGAGCTGAACCGATTGCGCTTGGTAAGGTTCGCGCAGACCTTTGCGCAGATCGAGGTGGCCGTTCTCCCCGAAGCTGGGGATGAGCTTCCCGGTGCTTGCGTCGAGGGCAAAGAGTTCGTTGCGAACCGCGGCGAAGATGCGGCTCTCATGGCCATCGGTCCAGTAGGAGACGCCGCGTGATCGCGCGAAGCCGGGGACGTCAGCTTCAAACTTCCATAGCAGCTTGCCCGAAGCTGCATCAAGCGCGATCACACCATGGCTGGGGGTCAAGGTGTAGAGGACGTTGCCCACAACAATGGGCGTGGCCTCCAGATCGCCGCCCTGTTCCGCGGTGTCATACTTCCAGGCCACTACCAGATCTTTCACGTTGGTGCGATTGATCTGGGAGAGGGTGGAGTAGTGATCCTGCGCTCCCTGGCCTCCGTAGACCGGCCAATCGAGCTGTGGAGCCGGCGCAGCTGGACCTGCGCCGGATGCGGCTACGCTGAACAAGCTGAGACCCAGTGCCGTCGATGCAAAAGCCGGTAACTTTGTCATGCCAGCTCCGGCACTATGCTTTGGCTTCGGCCTGGGCTCGATTTTTCAGTGCCTTCATATAGGCGAAGCCGTAGGCTTGTTCAGGAAAATGGCCGCCCACAACCGTTGGTGTGTGGTCAAGAATGACGATGCCGTCGAACTTGACCTCAACCAGGGCGGTCATGATCTTGGACATATCGTAATAGCCATTGTCCATGAAGGTCTCCACAAAGTGCGGCAGGGGTGCGCTCACATTGCGGAAATGGATCTTCCAGATCTTTTCCGGACCGAAATAGCGGATCATCTCCGCCGGGTCTTTGTGCATGAGCGCAGGACCGCCTTCGTTCCAGCAGCCGCAGCACAAGCAGATGCCGACGTTGGGACTGTTGGCGATTTCCATGGCCCGCTTGTAGCCTTCGAAATTGGCGAAGATGCAACGCGGCACACCCGCGAGAATCGGTTCTGGCGGATCGTCCGGATGAATGCCAATGCGGACACTGTTCTCTTCAGCAACCGGCGCAACCTGTTTGATGAAATAGGTGTAGTTCTCCCAGATCTCCTCCTTTGAAAACTCGCGTCCGTGAGAGAGAGGCTCATGGAAGGTCTTACCATCCCACACGCCCACCTTGTTGGGGCTTGCCATATCGAACTCCCTGGCGGAAGCTCCACGAATGGTGGCCCTGCCACTATTCCAGATGCCATTGCCCATATGGGCATAGGTGGTGTAGTAAATGCCCGCCTTGCCCAGGTTGCGGATGTATTGCTTGTATTCTTCAATCTTCTCGTCGCGGCCGGGGAGATTGAGCGTGACCTCGGGCATGTTATGCACGCTGGTGTTGCCGATATTCCAGACCGTGATGCCGGCATCCGCGTACCGCTTCTTGATTTGCAGAAAGCCATCCGCAGTCCTCAGGTCGGGAGTCGAACCTACGCTGACGTACTCGGCGCCCATCTGATTGAGGAAAAGGAGATCATCGTCCGTAGGTTTGGCGGAAGCTTGCGCGCACAATTTGATGCCCGGGGCACTTGGATGCACGGTCGCTGATGCGGTTCGCGGGGATGCGAAAACTCCTGCGGCGCTCAGGGCGCCTCCTACAGCCAGCTTGACAAACTCTCTCCGGTCCGGAGAAAAGCAGGTACTCGCAACCTCCGATGCTTGCTGATCGTTTTCCTTCTGTCCCATTTCACCTGTCCTTTACAAGGTCACATCTCTCTTGCTCATCACTATGCATGATAGCTCTGCCTGCGCTCCGGCAACGGTTTGCGTAACACAACATCGAGAAGACACGTTAAAAGTTGAGCCGCAGGGCAAATTGAATCACGCGCGGCAGGTTGAGCTGCGAACTGATAACCCCGAAGGAAGCGTTGGACTTGTCTGCGGAGTTGTTGCAACAAAGGGCGCTGGGTTGACCGAACTGCACCCGGTTCCACATGTTGAACGCTTCCGCACGAAACTGCAGATTGACCTGTTCGGTGATCGCCGTGCTTTTACGAACCGCTGCGTCCCAGTTGGCGATACCTTGCGTACGCAAGGTGGAATCGGTACGGGGCTCATCTCCGAAACCATAATTAGACGGCGCGGTGAAGCAACTGGTATTGAACCAACCATGCTGCCGGGGAACGGCGCTGCCGGAAAGCTTCTTCTGGCAGCCCGGAACCACGTTGGGCCGGGGTTGGCCGGCGCCAAACTGTTGGTTGAGAAACGTTGGCTGGGCGGTGAAGATCAGGGGAAAGCCGAGCGCGTAGGTGGTAATTCCGTCGACGCCCCACCCGCCTATGACTTTATCCACGATTCCAGTTGAATTTCCCAGAAAGCGCTGGCCCTTACCGACTGGCAGGTCGTACACATAAGCCGCGACAAAGCGATGCGGCACGTTGTAGCTGAGCGGCCCATATTCCGCTTGCAGGTTATTCCAGTTCTGAACTTCTCCGGGTTGAACGGCTTCCTGGAAGCCGGTTTGCGTGTCCGCGGTGCCCATGTCTTTCGACCAGGTGTAGGTTCCCAGCAACGTGCCGCCCTGGGCGAACCGTTTTTCGATGTTCGTCTGCATGGCGTTGTAGTTGGAACCGGCGGCAGTGTTGGCAGCATTCCACAGGTTGAAATATTGCGGATAGGGCCGCAGGAGCTGCCCGGCGGGAATCGTCTTACCGGACAGGTTGCCGGTCGTGATTATCCCGTAAAACGGATTGGGAACCTGGGTCGTCAGCGCGGAACCCATGGAGTCATACTGATCGGGGAGTTGATCCAGACCTTGCCCATTGTCGTTGAGCCCTGCCGGCAGCTGTTGATGGACTCCGTGGTTACCGACATAGGCGATATTAAAGACTGTTTGGTGGCCAAGGTCTTTTTCGATATCCAGGTTCCATTGCTCCGCGTAGGTCGCAGGTTCTTTGGGGACGTTGGTTACAACAGGTTGTCCATTGATCACGCTCAGGTAGTTGCTGCTTCTTCCTACCGGCTCCAGGACTCCGGTGGGGAAGGGATTGCTGAACGAATTAATCGGCACGGTGGTGGGATTGATCTGGGTAAATGCCAGATTCACCGCCGCCTGGTAGGGTTGCGCATCCTGTTGCAGGTTCGCGGTCGGCGCGTAGAGAAGGGAGAAACCGCTGCGGATCACAAAACTGTTGGTCAGCCGATAGGCCAGGCCCAGGCGCGGTGAGAACAAATCGTAGTGAGGCAGCAGATTTGTCCGGTGAGGATAGGCCGGAGTATTCACCAGGTCGACGTTGCCGTGAAGATTCAGGCCGGTCGGTCCGGCCAGCGGATTCGCGTCATCGGCCAAAAAGACTGCCTGGCGATCGTGACGCTCCGTCCAATAGCCTGGATATTCCCAGCGAATCCCGGCGTTGAGCACCAATTTGTTTGTAGCCTGGAAACTATCCCCGACATAAATCCCGCCGTAGAACGTCACAGAAGCCGGGATAATCGCGAGTTCATTAACGGTCGTTTGCGGAAGACCTAACAGGTACGAGGCGAAGGGATTACCGGTGAAGGCATTGGTAAAACCAAACGCTTCCACCTGGGTAGAGTTGGTCTGCCCGTAGTTGTTGGGGGCGCGGCGAATCTCTCCGCCGAAGCGGAGGGTATGCCGGCCCAAGATCATCGTGTCGCTTCCGGAGATGGCGTAGTTTTCTTCCGTAACGAAGATTTGTTGGCCACCGCCGCCGTTTACCGAGAGTCCGGAAACCGCAACGCGAGGAATGACCGGGCCGCAACAATTGGTTCCCAGTGCGGCGATGGTCGCAGCGGGCCAGCCGGTAAACGAGAGATCGAAGGGAATACCGGTGGCGCCGGTAAAACTGGAGTCTCGAAAATAGGAGAGACGGAAATCCAGAATATTGGTGGGGCTGAGGGTGATGCTGTCGCCAAACACAAACTGATGAACGGCATTGTGGCCGGTCGACATGTTGGGCAGATAGCCGTACGGTAAGGCACTGGGATTGAGTGCGTGGTGGTAGGTATATCGGCCGAAAATCCGCTGCTTCTCACTGGCGTTCCAGTCGAGCCGCGCAATGTACTGATTCAACGTCGGCTTGGTGGTGGCATTCACACTGTAGTTGTTGAGGGTGCCGGGCCCGTTGGGGGGCGCCCACCACTTGAACATCGCTGCGGACGTGGGATTGATGCGGCTTTGCGGAATTGTGTTGTTGGGAAATACCGTTCCCGGGGGAGCCGGAACGAAGTTGCCGTTGGCGTCAAACTGGCCTGGATCCGTGATCGGCGTCGAGCTGGTAATGACACCTGACTCCATCGATGCCGTAGGCACGGAGTAAGTGGTAGTGGCGCCAATCGCCGCGCGGATGCCTTCGTAGCTACCAAAGAAGAACAATTTGTCTTTCTTGATCGGACCGCCGATGGTGCCACCGAACTCGTTCTGAATGAGGACCGGTCTTTTCAAGTGCGCCTGATTGGAGAAGAAGTTGTTGGCGTTGAGGACCGTGTTGCGCAGGAAATCAAAAGCGGTGCCATGAAAAGCATTGGTCCCACTCTTGGTCACCATGGTGACGACGCCATTGGTCGTGCCGCCAAATTCCGGACCGATCGCGTTTCCTTCGACGCGAAACTCTTGTATAGAGTCTTGCGAGGGGATATAGGAAATCGCGTTGATATAGCCGTTATTGATGGGGCCGCCGTCGATGAATTGTGCACCCGTGTTAGGGATGCCGCCGGAAACTTGGTAATTCCCGGTAGAGAAACCGTTGCCGTTCATTCCCGATACAGCGTTGCTGGCCTGGGTTCCGCCCTGGGGAACAACACCCGGAGAAAGCGCGAGAAGATTGAAAACATTCCGGCCATTCAGGGGCAATTCGGTCACGACTCTCCCTGCGACCATCTGGCCGAGAGTTGCCTGTTGGGTTTCGACCAGAGGAGCCTGCGAGCTGACCTCGACGGTCTCGCTCACGTTTCCTAACTCAAGCGGAGCGTCTACACGCGTGTTGCCCTGGACCTGTACGACAACATTGGTGCGGATGAAGTGCTTGAAGCCGCTAGCCTCGATGTCGATGCGATAGTTACCGGGCAGTAGATTGACGAACTGGTAGTCACCGGCCGCGTTGGTGGTCGCTGTGCGACGGTCACCGGTATCGACATTGGTCAAGGTCACCGCCGCCCCAGCGACCACGGCGCCGGTGTTGTCGGTAACGGTTCCGACGGAGGATCCGGATGTCTGTTGTGCTCTGAGTGTTGCGGTAAACAACACCAGCACGCAAACCAAGCCGGTTAGGTAACGGTTGAGCAAGCTTTTGACAGTCGGGATCTGGATCGAATCCATGGAAGTGCCTCCATCATTCGGATGGCCCAAAAACTTGACGAAACAAACGCCTAAGTCTGATCAGTGGTTGTTACATGATTGCCCAGGACGCACAGAACGTATGCCCCATACGCAACGCTTGTCAAGCGCATCTCATCATTTGGTACTCGCAGAGCATACGGAGACCGGCTTCCGCAGCATGTTAGTTGCGCATCTGCTAGATACAAGCGGTGTTAGTAGCCGAGGGCGAGACTGGGCCCAGTTTTCCCGTACGAACTAACAACAGTTCCCTTACGAACTATCGCGGTGCGGAAATTGCGGAGGCCCGGTTCGCGTGCGGCCCACCCAAGGTAATGAAAAACGCCTCGGTCCGGCATCCACGCTTTGTGGAACCGTTACCCTTTCCTTTGTCATCCCGACCGGAGCGGAGGGACCTGCGGTTCCGCGGACCTTCGTGGAGATGTTTTTTCGACCGAGCGAACCGTAGCGAGAGATCTGCGGTTTCCAAGATGCTCAGTCCGCATTTCGTCTACGAGGTTGGTCGTGCAATTGCAGGATCGAAGCAAGGGTGAGAGGCTGTTTTAGTGTGCATCGGGTAGCTGGACCCGAATACGGGAGGAGTGGAGCAAGGATATGCGATCAAGATCGATCCAATTACTGATTGCTGGTATTGCATCCGGGGTGTTCTTTTGTTCGGCGCTTGCAGGTGCTCAGTCAACGCCGCAGCGCTCGCTGCTGGCGCTCTCGAAACGAAACCATACCTTGGCCATCGTGGATCCGGTGGCACTGAAGGTCATCGCACATGCTCCCATTGGGCCGGACCCGCATGAAGTCGTCGCGTCCTCCGATGGGAGAACGGCCTATGTGTCCATCTATGGTGGCGGACGGTATCATGCGTTTTCCGTCATTGACCTTGTTGGACAGAAGGCCCTACCCGACATCGATACCGGAGCGCTGAGTGGTCCACACGGCGTTGCCTTTGTCGGGGGCAAGCTATGGTTTACCGCCGAAGGTTCGAAAGCCATCGCCAGATATGATCCGGCCACTGCGAAAGTCGATTGGATCATGGGCACCGGGCAGAACCGGACGCACATGATCTATGTCACAGCTGACGAAAGGCAGATTTACACCACAAACGTCAGTTCCGGATCCGTCAGCATTTTGGAGAAAGTAACGCTTCCGCCGATGAGACCTCCGCCGGGAATGCAGCCGCCACCGGGTGCGATGCCTCCTCCGCCCGACGCCGAGCCGCGCACGGACTGGAATGAGACGGTCATTGAGGTAGGCAAGGGCGATGAGGGTTTCGACGTCTCACCGGATGGACGCGAATTGTGGACAGCGAATGCCCAGGACGGCACGCTATCCGTAATCGACATTGCGTCCAGAAAGGTGATCGCTACGCTGGACGCCAAGGTCTTCAGCGCCAACCGGCTGAAGTTTACTCCGGATGGCAAGCTTGTGCTGATTTCGAGCTTAAGCAACGGCGATCTTGTCATTTACGATGCAGGGTCGCGCAAAGAACACAAACGGGTAAAGATCGGCCATGGCGCGGCCGGCATTCTGATGGACCCTGACGCGGGCCGGGCCTTCATTGCCTGTTCTCCCGATAACTACGTCGCGATTCTGGATCTGAAAACCCTGGAAGTAACGGGTCACCTCGACGTCGGCGGAGAACCCGATGGGCTTGCCTGGGCGGTGCGACCTTGAGCCTTGGCACTGGAACAGAATTTTGCCGCGCGTGGTACTCACTCCGCGGTCGCCCTACTTAAGCGGTGCAAGCTCCAGATTGCGATAGAAGGTCTCGGCCCCCTCGGTTTGAAAGAGAATCTTCCCCTTGGTCGCGCTAAGGTCGGTGGCCTCGTTCACCAGTTTGCCGTTCACAAAATACTTCACGTGATCATGGTCGACCACTAGTTCCAGCTGGTTCCATTCTCCGTGCGGTTTTTCTACGTCGTTCACCGGGTCACGATAGCCGGTTACATTCTCCCAGGGTCCTGAACCGAAGCGACGTGACTTCACATACTCGTGCGGACCGTCTTCTGCTTCGCTGGTAATGAGCTGCCCCTTCACCTTGAGGCTGGCGCCCTTGACCAGCCAGATGTCACCGGTACCTCCCTCGATTATCTGGAACTCGAAGGAGCGAGGCCAGACTCCTTTGGGCGGAGCAAGCAAAGGACCGTCAATGTTGTAGAGGATTCCGCAGTCGCGGGCCTTGCCCACTTTGTCCTGCCAGGTTTTTTCTCCCCACTTGAACTGAGCACGCAAGTAGTAGTTCTCGTATTCCTTTTGGGTCACGATACCGCCGAAGTCATTTCCGGATACGTGGATGATTCCCTTCTCGACCTGGAAGACCTTATCTGTGTCGTGATTCAAGCCCTTCGACTGCAGGAGTATGTCGAAGCCGGTAAAATCCTTGCCGTTAAACAGGCGGACCAGCTTGCCATGCGGAGGAATGCCGCTCGCCATCTGTGCCACTACGGTGGGGACCATTGCGGCTGCAGCCATCCACAGGAAAAGAACTCGTTTGAGGGTTGAATGCATTGGCCTCTCCTTTTACCCAAGACGTTTGCTGGTGGATGATAACGCAGTTCTGCGCTATAAACATGATGGTCGTTTTGGGGTCGTTTTCTGCCGCAGGTTCGCCAAGGAGCATAGATTTGAAGCTGCTGGTAAAGTTCAACCTCCTGTTGATCGTGGTTTTTGGTCTGGGGCTTTTCGTGATTGCCTACCAGGCGCGAAGCTTTTTACAAGAGCAGGCGCAGGCTGAAGTGCTTCGCGAGGCCAGTTTGATGGCAGCGAGCGCGTCAGCCACTCGAAACTACACCGAACACTACATCACGCCCATCATCGAGAAAACGACAGAGCACACAACAACTTTCCTCCCGCAGGCAATTCCTTTCTTTGCATCGACCACGACCTTTGATCAAATCCGGCAGAGTTATCCGGATTACACGTATAAGGAAGCCGCGCTGAACCCGACCAATCTGCGTGATCGCGCCACGGACTGGGAGGCCGATATGATTAACTTCTTCCGCAATTCCCCCAAGGAAACCGAATTAGTGCGGCTGCGAGAGGGAGCGACCGGGCCCACTCTTGCTCTGGCTCATCCGATTCGGGTGGAGAGCGGATGCCTTCAGTGTCATAGCACGCCAGGAACAGCCCCCAAGGCGCTCATCAAGCATTACGGCAGTCAGAATGGGTTCGGCTGGAACCTGGACGAGGTCATTGGCGCCCAGGTCATTTCGATCCCCACTTCAGTCCCCCTCAAGTTGGCGCAGCAAGGGCTGACTCGGTTGCTGATCAATCTATCCTTGATTTTCCTGGCCGCTATCCTCTTGATCGATATCGGGCTGTATTTCATCGTCATCCGCAGGTTAGGCAAGATCTCGCGCTATGCGGATCGGATCAGCCAGGGCGAGATGGACCTGGAGCAGCTCCCTGTCAGCGGCAATGACGAGGTCGCACAGGTAACCCGATCTTTCCACCGCATGCACACCAGTTTGAAGAAGGCGATCGATCTGCTGAATGGATGAGCAGGTTAGGCGCGCGGACGGGTGGCCAGGAATTTCTTCCGGTCCGCGTCTTTCTCAATTTGCTTGGACGCTTCCACGTAGAGGCGGTCGAGATCGGTGTACTGCTTGGTGAGCCGCGTCACGACAATCTTGGCGATCGGCCCGATGAAGGACGCCAGGTGCCGCACCAGCTGGTCGACCGGTGGAGGTAGAGGTCCGGTGACGGGTTGGCTGACCTTGCCGGTGGTCACTTCCTGTAAAGCGCGTGTTGGGGTGAGGGTTGTCGTCGCCTCGGCAAGGTCCGGCATGCTCTGAGAGCGGAGCGCTTCGAGAAACTCCGCAGCGGTCGCGAAGCGCTTTGCCGGTTCCTTCTCCAGCGCCCGGGCGATGATGTCCGACAGCTTTGCTGGAATGTCGGGC
>Ga0302325_10006117_pt1 | contig 27182 bp, 23 predicted proteins | sample Palsa_T0_2_FD_201948 | JGI IMG/M metagenome (GOLD analysis project Ga0302325, IMG submission 201948) | Peat permafrost microbial communities from Stordalen Mire near Abisko, Sweden - Palsa_T0_2 | ecosystem: Environmental > Terrestrial > Soil > Palsa > Peat permafrost | place: Sweden: Abisko... | reverse complement strand
GAGAGAGTCTCCGATGCTGCCCTCCTACTCGATAGGCTCCGGGCTGCCGGCAAATTGAGATGAATGGTCAGGGGAAGACGGGAAGGTTTTCCGGCAAAACGATCCTTCCCGTCTTCCCGCCTTCCTGTTGAAATTCTTCGATGCGTCAGGGACTCGGGGCACTAGGCCACCCGACGCACGAGGCGGGCGATCGCGGACGCGTTCCATGCCGCGAAGGCCACGAAGGTGAGCGCGACGAGCACGGACCATCGCGCGTTCGATGGCTCTTCGCCGTCCGCGAGCAGCCACGCGTCGGGCGGCACGCGTTCGTGCGTTGCATCCTCGATCGCCCGGCGGAGCTCGCGATGGCGCAGGCCGGAGGCGCTCATCCGCGTGAGCCGTCCCGTCAGGGTGCGCGGCGGCTCCCAGCGGCCGTTCTCTTGCCCCGGAGGGACCTGCAGGTCGACCCACACGTCCGGACGTCCAGCGACCGGCACCGCCCGGAACGTCTCGTCGCGGAGCGGCCTTTCGTAGCGGATGCCCCCGGCGGCTCCCAGCATCGCCTCGGCCCGCACGAGCCGGTTGTCGCTGGCGCGCAGCGCCGCATCCGTGACCGATCTCAAGTCGCCGAGCGGGGTCGGAGAATCCCCCGCAAAGGCGTACGCCACCTCCCTGCGGAGCGAGGCCGCGATCGCCAGCGCCGCCACGACCGCCAGCACCAGGAGCGCCACCGTCGTCGTCCGCCCCCGGCGCGAGGGCGCGGGCAGCGCGGCGAGCTCCGGATCGAACTCGTCGGCGCCTTCTGCGCTGCCGGGGCCCGAGCCCGACATGGGCGACGGAGGCAAGGGCCCGATGTCGTGCGGCAAGCTCTCCACAGCATACTCCGACATAGGCGCGTCCGGCGTTGTTCCCGGCCGAAGCGGTTTGGTACTTGGCGGATCGACCGGGCGGGCGATACCCTAGGTCGCGATGGCCACTGGAAAGCAGGTTGTTTGCGCCTCGTGCGGATTCAAGACCAACCCCGCCGGCTCGGTGCGTTGCGCATCCTGCGGCGCCAAGCTCGATGAGAGCGGGCCCAAGTCCAAGCGGCCCCCGCGCAACGACGACCCGGGCCGTCGATACCAGCAAGAAGGCATCAGCGTTCAGTGGCTCTTCATCGCATTCGCCGTGCAGGGGGTGCTCACCGCGGCCCTCGTCTTCGGCTTGCCGATGGTGGTCTCGCTGCTCGACTTCGAGGGGCAGAACGGAATGCTCATGTGCATCCCGGTCTGGTTTCTCGGCGGCACGCTGGTCGGGATGATCTCGCCGGGCCGCACGTTCATCGAGCCCGCGGTTGCCGCGCTCCTCGTCGCGATCCCGTCCACGTTCTTGCTCATCCAGAGCCAGACGGTTCGATCGATGCCGCTCTTTCTCTACGTCATCTTCGCCGGCATCGGCATCTTGCTCACGCTCATCGGATCGTATCTCGGCGAGCGTATCCAGCTCGGGCCGCCGCCGAAGACCGCCGAATAGTCGCCCGCTCAGACGTCTTTCTGATCGCGGACGCGCGCCGCCTTGCCTGCGAGCTCGCGGAGATAAAAGAGGCGAGCGCGGCGAACGACGCCCCTGCTCACGACCTCGACCTTCTCGATGCGCGGCGAGTGCGACAGGAAGATGCGTTCAACGCCGACGTTGAAGCTCACCTTGCGCACCGTGAAGGTGCTGCGCGCACCCGCGCGGCTGCGCTTGAGGACGACGCCCTGGAAGACCTGGGTGCGTTCCTTGTCGCCCTCGACGATGCGGTAGTGCACGCGCACCGTGTCGCCGACCCGAAAGTCGGGCAGGTCGGTGCGGAGAAACTTGGACTCGAGCTCGGCGACTTTGGGCGAGGTGTTCATGGCGGGCACGCACATCCTCGGCAGAGCTGGCGCAAAAGCTTGCGCCGGGCCGGGGACGACGAAGGGAGCGGCTTAAAGCATGCGTCATTTGCTCTGTCAACGCGGCCGAGCCCCGATTGACTCCGAGATCGGCCCAGAGCATGCCTGACGGAGCCTTGACGCGGTCTGCGCTGCGACTACAGTCCCGCGCCTCGTAACTCCCATGAACACGCAACCCGGAATCATCGGCCGCAAGCTTGGCAACACGCAGCTCTTCGAAGCAGACGGCACGGTCACGCGCGTGACGGTCGTCGAGGCGGGCCCCGTGGTCGTCGTCGGGAAGCGCACACCGGAGAAGGACGGCTACGTCGCCCTGGTCCTCGGTCTCGAAGAGCGCAAAGAGAAGCACACGACCAAGCCGCAGGCGGGCTTCTTCAAGAAGATCAACGTGACGCCCAAGCGCATCGTTCGCGAGCTGCGCTGCGACTCCGAGTTCGCCGCCAAGTGGGAGGTCGGGCAGACGCTGAAGCTCGACGAGATCTTCCAGCCCGGCATGAAGGTCGATGCGCGCGGCGCCACACGCGGCCGCGGCTTCACCGGCGTCATGCGCCGGTGGAACTTCGCGGGCGCCGGGTCCGACACGCACGGTACGCACGAGTATCGCCGCCACGGCGGTTCGATCGGCACCAACATGACGCCGGGGCGCACGCTGCCCAACCTGAAGATGGGCGGCCAGTACGGCAACGAGAACGTGTCGGTGCAAAACCTGAAGGTGGCCCGCGTCGACGCCGAGAAGCACCTCGTCCTCGTCGAGGGCGGGATCCCGGGCGCCAAGAACGGGTTCGTCCTCCTGCGGCTCGCCGTCAAGGCGCCCAAGAAGTCCGGCAAGCGCTGACGTCCCGCTGACGTCCTAACGGACGCGCCGGAGGCTCCCCGGCGGGGCCCTTTTCCAGACGAGCCGCCCGTCCGAGGCGACGAGCCGTTCTATCGTTTCCCGTTGGTTCTGGTCTCATCTCGCTGGGAACACTCACCAGTACCCGCAGAGGAGACCTTACCCATGAACGTCTGGAAACCGCTCGCGATCGGCGCTGTGTCCGCCCTCGTTCTCGTCCTTGGCCATGACATCGCGTCGGCGAAGGCGCCCGATCCGTCGCCCAGCGGCGTCGAGGGCGATTACCGCCGCCTGCGCCTGGCGCTCGACAGCCTGCGCGTCGCCCGCGATCACCTGCTCAACGCGGAGCACAACCACGGCGGGTGGCGCGAACGCGCCGTCGAGGCGACGGATCACGCCATCCACGAGACCGAGAACGCCCTCGCCTGGACGCCGTGAGGCCGCCGGCGCCGTGAGGCACGCTCACGCCGTGAGGCGCGCCCGCCATGGGGCGCGCCCACGCCGTGAGGCGCGCTCACGTCGCGAGGCTCGCCCTCATTCGCAGGTGCCCGTCTCCAGGTGGCACGTCTGGGTGCCGGTGCACTGCGACGTCATCGTGCACTGAACGCAGACGTGGACGTTCGCCGCGCAGTGCGTCTTGGTCGTGCTGACCGTGCAATCGGTGTCGGCGCTGCATCCGCAAATGCCATCGGCCTGGCACGCGGTACCGTCGGCGTTCGTCGTGCAGTCCGACGCGGCGCCGCACTCGACGCAGGTGTTGCTGGTCGTACTGCAGACTTTGCCCACCATGCTCGTGGTGCAGTCGGTCGAGGCCGTGCATTGGACGCAGGTGTTGGTGGTCGTGTTGCAAGCCTTGGCCTCCGGATTCATCGTGCAATCCGTCGACGCCAAGCACTCGACGCAAACGCTCGTCGTCGTGTCGCAGACGCGATCCACGCCCGTCGTGCACTGCGTGTTCGACGTGCACGTCGGCACGCACGTGTTCGTCGTCGTGCTGCACACGTCGGTGGTCGGGCAGTTGGAGCTTTCCACGCACGCGACGCACTTCCCAGCGCTCGAGCAGTAGGGCGCGTCGTGGTTGGTGCAATCCGTGGCCACAGTCGCCGACGTACACTGCACGCACACGCCCGCCGAGCACGTCGCCGCGCCGGGTTCATGACAGTCCGCGCTCGCCGTGCACTCGACGCAGGTGTCGCTCGTGGGGTCGCAATAGGGAGTCGCCATCGGACACGTCATGGCGTCGGCCACGCACGAGACGGGCGGCGGCGCCGCGTCGGCCCCCGAGGAGCCCGACGCCCCCGATGATCCCGACGAGGTGGTCGCCCCCGAGGAGCCGGATGGCGAGCCGGACGAGCTCGTGACGGTGCCCGACGACGATCCCGCACCAGAGCCCCCGCTGCTCGACGTGGCTCCATCGCCTCCGCCTCCGCCGCCGGCGCCGCCGTCACCGTTCGTGCCTGTCGATGCCGACGAGCCGCCGCACGCGGCGAAGAGGCCGAGCGACACCCAGAGCGACACACCGAGAAGATTGCGTAAGACCACCATGATTGAACTCTCCTCTCCGGGTTGTGTGGGCAATCGCGGCCCGGAAGTTACAATCAATCAACAGGCGTCTCGTAATCCGGGCGCGCCACGGACACCTTCAAACGCGGACGTCGAATGCGAGCCGTCTCACCCCGCTCCCGCCGCTGGCGCGTCGTCGGCACTCTGGCCGCCGCGGGGGCCGCGGGCTGCCTGACGGGCGAGGACCTCACCCTCGGACACGACGTCGACGCGAGCGCCCGGGCGCTCCCGCCCCCGACGGTCGAGGGAGGCTCGCCAGCGGTCCAGGACGAATCGCTCGGCGCGTCGATCGAGACGCCGCCGGGGACGACGGGGACGATCTGCGCAGGGCAGTGCGTGCCGCTCCACGCCGCGGCCACCGGTGGCGACGGGTCGTACACGTACACGTGGGACGACGACGCGGGCGGGAGCGAAGGACCGGACAACGACGTCTGCCCGACGACGACGACGACCTACTCGGTGATCGTCGGCACGACCGCGAGCGAGGTGGGGGCGACGGCAAGCCTCACCATCACGGTCATCGCGTGCGACGCGGGGGGATCGGGTTCGGCGCCCGACTCGGAAGCGCCTTCGCCGACGAGCAGCTCTCAGGATGCCGAGACGGCCCCGGGGGGGGTCTGCGTCACCAACCCGTCGTTCGAAGGGGCGACCGTGACCGGTACCGTCACACCGGGCGTGCCGCCGACCGCGGTGCCGATGGACTGGGTGGCGTGCATGGGCGACCCCACCGTCGACCCGACCCTCAGCCCCCTCCCGGCCGAGACGGGCGGATCGTTCGTGGGGCTCCCCGTCGGCTCCGGGATGTTCGCGGACGTGACGGCGAGCCTGGGGACGACGCTGTGCGCCACGCTCCAACCGGGCGAGTACTCGTTCTGCATCGGAGTCGGAGTGGCCTTCAGCGGCGCGCCGCCGCAGGACGCACCGGCGCCGGTGCTCCAGATCTGGGGTGGGAGTAGTCCCAACAGTCCCTGCGACAAAGAAAAACTGCTCTGGACGTCCGATCCGATCTCGAACACCGACGCGTGGGCGAAGGTCTGTCCGAGCTTCTTTGCGACCGAGGCGATCACCAACATCATCCTGGTGCCGACCGTCGCCGCTACCATCGGGACGGGGCTCCTGTCCTATGTCATCGTCGACGACATCGTCGCGCCCTGACGGCGACGGACGGCGGCTACTGACCGACCAACGTCGTGAGGCGCTCGATGTGCGGTGACTGAGGAAAGCGCGCTCGGAACGCGTCGAGGCGATGCCTGGCGTCGGACGACCGACCGAGACGCGCCAGCGCTTCGATCGCGAGGACCTCGCGCTCCTGGACGAGCCCGCCCGACGGAAAACGGCGCGCATGCTCTTGCGTCAGGGTCAGGGCGCCGGACGGATCCGACGCGAGCTCCTGGCGCGCGCGGAGCAGGAGCGCACCCTCGGTCGGCCCCGGATCCGGGGCGGCCGCGGGGGCCGTAGTGCCGTGGTCATCGCTGGGCGCATCGGAAGGGTGGGCGCTCGTGCCGACCGACGCGCGCGCAGTGACCGGCGCGCCCGACGGGGGCGCGGTGTCCTGGCCAGGTTGGGCAGGTTGGGCCGGCGCAATCGACTCCGCGGTCTCGGCGGGGTGCGAGGACGCGTTCCGCGCCGTGTCACGTCGCTCCGGAATGGCCCTCGTCCGGGGAGCGTTCTGCGCCGGGTCCGATGCGCGCGGCAAGTCGTCGATCGCCACAGCGGGTGCCGGATTGATGGGGCCCGTGAGCGCTCCCACGGGCGAAGGAGCAACCTCGACCGGCGGCGGCGTGTAGACCCGGATGACGGGCGACGGCCGGGGTGCCCTGTCGTGATACGCCACCCCTGCGGCAACGACGCCCCCCCCGACGAGGAGCGCTGCCGCGATCTTGACGACGATGCCCGCGCCCGCAGCGCCGCTCGCGCCGGCCACGCGTGCGCCATGGGACGCCGCCGCAGAGGCACCGGGTGCCGCCAGGGTCGCGCCGACGCGGCTCCACAGCTCGTCGGTCTCGGAGCCGCTGAAACCATCGGCACGAGCGCGGTCGAAGAGCGCCTGGAGCTCGACGCCCGGCGCCTCGGGCGGCGTGGCGTCGCCGGGGAGCGGATCGTGCTTTTTCACCGCGCCTCCCTCCATCGGACGAGCCGTTCTCGCATGTTGGCAAGGGCGGATTTGCGGCGCGAGTACGCCGTCTGCAACGGCACCCCCACGATGTCGGCGACCTCGCGCATCGGCAGGTGCTCGATGTCGTGCAGGACGATCACCTCGCGCTGACCCACGTCGAGCGAATCGAGCAACCAGCCGAGCAGGCGCCGCTCTTCGGCGCCCTCGATACGCGAGTGCTGGTCGGCGGCCACGCTCTCCTCGGGCGGCTCGGCCAGAACATCTTCACGCCTGCGGCGGCGCGACCGGCGGCTCGACAGCGCCACACGGATGCAGATCTGGCGGATCCAGGTGGAGACGCTCGAACGACCCTCGAACTCGCCGTAGCGGCGGTTGACGACGAGGAAGACTTCTTGCGCCGCATCCATCACGTCTGCCTCGGCGACGCCCATCGCACGCAAGATGCGCCCGACCGCCGCCGCATGATCCTCGAATATCTGTCGAAAAGTTTGTCGCTCGGTGACACGGACTCCGGATGCCAACGCCCCCGGCGCCGCAACCGCGGGCTCCGCCACGACCATGGCATTCGGGGGTTGCGAAGGCCCGGGTTCCGCCATGGTCCGGACGAAGATCTACCCCTTCTGTGTCCGAGTGCCCCTCGTTTTACGATGCGGCCCTCTCCCCTCGTGCGGTCTCCACTGCCTCAGGGCCCTCGCACCTCCACCGCCAGGTGGCCGAACGGGACGACGGCGGCAGTCCGGAAGACGTCGTCCACCGCGCCGCCGCCTTGCGTGTAGCTGTACGAATCGCGTGCCAGGGGCACGCCCGCGCCGATGTCGACGGCGGCGAAGAGGGGCCCCTGCAGGCGGAGACGCGCGCCCATGCGGAGCTCGACCTGGGCGTACCCGCGCGTATGGCTGACGGAAACGTCGAGGCCGACACCCGACGACAGGATCTCGCCGCCGGTCGCCCCCGCGCAACCGTAGAGGCCCCAGTCCTGTCGCGCGAGGTCGAGGGGACACAGGCCGAGACCCGCGGTCCACGCGCCGAAGCGAGCGCCCGCGCCGTTGCGAAGCGTCTGCGAGGCCGGCCAGAGGTCCGTCCACAGATCGATGGGCCATAGGGACGCGATGCGAACATCGCTCGTCAGGCCGAGCCCCACCGAGACGTTCGGCAGCATCCCCACGGCGAATGCGCCGTCGACGCCGACCGAGACGCTCGACGCCGACGGGCGGCTCGGCACCGCCATCGGAGGCGTCTTGGTCTCGGCCGAGTCGACCAGCAGCGCAACGACCAAGACGATGGCCTCGTCGAGCTCGCGGCAGTCGAACCCCGCGACCGACAGCCGACGCTCGAAGACCGCCCCATCGCCGTGGCGAGCCTCGATCACGGCGAGCCAGCCCGCGCCGTCCGGAGTCGGGCCCACGGTGCCATGGATCGCCGTATCGGCGGGCTCGCCCTGCACCACCCGGTGTTGCCCCACCGTGGCTTCGAGCTTGCGCACGAGCCCGGGCCGGTCGATGCAGGCGCCCCCTCCGGGAATCTGGCTCCAGGACAGCGCGATCGTCGCGGGTACCGGCACGCGCTGCGAGGGTAGCAGGGTCGCTCCGTAGCGCGGGGAGTAGAGTCAGGGCGAGGCCGCCACGCTAGGGTCTTCGCGCGCGATGCCACGCAAGAACCCGTACGCCAAGCCCGATCACTTCACCCGCGCGGCGAAGGACGCGGGGTTCCCCGCGCGCAGCGTGTTCAAGCTCGAAGAGATCGACCGCCGGACGCGGCTGCTCCGCGGTGGCATGCGGGTGCTCGATCTGGGCGCGGCGCCCGGGAGCTGGTCCAAGTACGCAGCGCAAAAGATCGGCGCCAGCGGTCGGCTGCTGGCGGTGGACCTCGACCCGCTCGCGACCGCGTTGCCGCCCAACGCCGAGTACTTGCAGGGCGACGCGCTGTCGCTCTCCAACGACGATCTGGCGAGATTCGCTCCCTACGACGTCGTGCTCAGCGACATGGCGCCTCGCACGACGGGCAACCGCATCTCCGACCAGGTACGAAGCTTCGAGCTGTTCATGCGAGCGCTCGCCGTTGCGGATAGGCTCGGGGGGCGGGGCGGATCCTTCGTGGGCAAGATCTTCATGAGCGACGAGCTGCCCGCTGCCCGCATCGAGCTCCGGCGCCTCTACGAGTCCGAGCGGCTGATCCGCCCCGAGGGGACGCGTTCCATCAGCATGGAAATCTTCGCGCTCGGCGGAGGGAAGAGGGAATGACGGGCGCGCCGTCGCACGCCCTCGCGGGGCGCTTCGTCATCGACCGCGAAGTGGGGCGAGGCGGCGTGGGCATCGTGTACCGGGCCCACGACCAGGTGACCGGGCGCCCCGTTGCGCTCAAAGTCATCGCGCTGCCAGGGGTCGACGCGGGCGAAGAAGCGCGATTTCGCCGCGAGGGTCGCGTGCTCGCCGGCCTGCACCACCCCGGCATCGTGCGGGTCGTGGCGTTCGGGCAACTCGACGACGGCCAGCCCTACATCGCGATGGAGTGGCTGGAGGGCGAGGACCTCGCCCAGCGCGAACGGCGCGCTCCTTTGCCGCTCGTTCAGTGCCTGCTCGTCGCGGCGGACGTGGCCGACGCGCTCGCCGCGGCGCACGAAGCGGGCATCGTCCATCGCGACGTCAAACCGTCGAACATCTTCCTGCTCCCCGAAGAAAATGGCCTGCGGGTGAAGCTCGTCGACTTCGGCGTGGCGGCGGCGGGCGACGCGAAGCTCACACGCACGGGCGCCATCGTAGGAACGCCCGCGTACATGGCCCCGGAGCAGGCGCGCGGCGACGGCGAGATCGACGCGCGCGCCGACCTCTACGCGCTCGGGGCCACGCTGTTCGAGATGATCACCGGCCGGCCGCCGCACGTCGGTCCGACGCCGATCGCGATCCTGGCGCGCCTGGTCACGACGCAGGCCCCTCGGCTGGCCGAGGTGTTCGTGAACGCACCGCCGAGCCTCGACGAAGCGATCGCTCGGCTGCTGGCCACGTCGCCCAGGGATCGACCCGCCGCGGCGAGCGACGTGGCGGCGGAGCTGCGCGCGATCGCCGCCGAGATCGAGGGGACGCCGAGCAGCACTCTGACGCGAGGCGGTAGCGGCGGGCGCGACTCGTTCCCCGCGGCGGACAAGACCGGCGGCACCCGCATGGTGACCACGATCGTGGCGACGCAGCTCCCGAAGGGCGCACCCCGCGCGCGCCTGCTCACGCACCTGCGCGCACGGGGAGCCGACGCCACCGAGCTCGGAGGCGACGCGATCGTTTGCCACCTCGGCGTGCGAAAGACGCTCGGCGACGAGGCCGTCCAGGCGCTCGATCTCGGCCTTCGTGTCGCCAAGCTCGAAGCGACCGTCGGGGTGGCGACGGGACGCACCCGCATCGAGCACACGCGCCCGCGCGGCGAGGTCGTCGATCGCGCCGCCGCCCTGGCGCGGGACGCCGCGCGCGGGCAGGTCCTCGCCGACACCACCACGACGGAGATGACGCGCGGGCGCTTCGAGCTGCAGCTACGCGGCGACGGGAGCGCTGTCGTCGGCGCGCGTCACGCGGGACGCAGGGACGTCGGCGGCGTACCGTTCGTGGGGCGCGAGGCCGAGCTCGCGCAGATCGTGTCGGCATTCGAGCGCTGCGTCGAGGACGCGACGCCGCTCGTGGTCACGGTGACCGGAGCGCCCGGTATGGGCAAGACGAGGTTGCGGCGGGAGGCGCTCTCGCACATCGCGAGCCAGGCCAGCTCCCCTCGCATCGTCTTCACGCGGAGCGAGACGTTCGCCAAAGGTCACACGCTCGGGGTCGTCGCCGACATCACGCGCGGTCTGACGGGCGTGGCCAAGGGCATCGGCCGCGAGGCCGCGTCGGAGGCGACGGACGCGCTCATCGCAGTGACCGAAGCGTCGTGCTCGGCGGCCTCGCGCGAGCTCATCGCCGGGCTGGTCGCCAACGAAGCCCTGCCCGAGGTCGACGGCTCCCAGGGCGCGCGCGACGCCCTCTGGCTCGCGTTGACGGACATCGTCATCGGGATGGCGCGCAAGAAGCCCCTCGTCATCGTGCTCGAGGACGTGCAGTGGGCGGACGCCGAGAGCCTCGCCTGGGCGGAGCACCTGCTCGTGCGCGCGGCGGGCCGTCCACTGTGTCTCATCGCGACGGCGCGCCCAGGCTTCTGGCGCGAGGACGCGGCCCGGTTCGGAGGGCGCGACCACGTGCGGATCGAGCTGCGGCCGCTCTCGCGCAAGCAAGCACGGTCGATCGCCACGGCCATCCTGGGCGAGCGCGCCGCCGGCGAGCGGGGCGAAGCGATGGTCGAGTCCATCGCGCTCCAGTCCGCGGGGCTCCCGCTCTTCGCCGAGGAGCTCGCGCGGATCTCGGCCGCGGGCCGCGAGGCGTCCGACGCGCCGACGATCGAGGCCGCGATGCAGGTACACCTCGACGCGCTCGACGACTTCGGTCGGGAGGCCGCGGCCCGGTTGGCCGTCTTCGGACAGATGGGATGGGACGCCGGTCTCGAAGCGCTCGGCCTGCCCAACGCCGCGCAGGTGGTGCGCGAGCTCGCGGCGGCAGAGATCCTGGTCGAGCAGGCGCACGCTCGGTTCGCCGGCACGCGCGAGTTCGCGTTCAAGCACGCGCTGATGCGCGAGGTCGCCTACGCTTCCCTCGGCGAGGACCAGCTCCGCGAGTTTCACGCGCGGGCGGGCAACTGGCTCGCGCTGGTCGGCGAAGACGACGGCATCGTGGCGCGGCACCTCGAGCTCGGCGGCGACGGCAAGACGGCGGCCGGGTACCTGGAGAAGGCCGCTCGTCGCGCGCTCGCCGCGCACGCGCTGCCGGCCGCGGTGGCCCTCGCCGAGAAGGCGCTCGCGTTCGCCGAGGACAAGCCGACGCAGTTCGCGCGGGCGCAGCTGCTCGACGAGGCCTGGAACCGCCTCGACGCGCGCGCGGGCGAGCGCGACACCGCCGTCCGAGAGATGCAGGAGGCCGTGTACGACGCGGCGAGCGAGGTGCGCGCGGCGGGGGCGCGCGTCCGGTACGAGGACGCGTGCGGCGGCGGCGCCGACACCAGCACGCGCCTCGACGACGTTCGTCGTGCGGCGCAGCAGGCGGGCCTGATCGACGAAGAGGTCCGCTGCGCCGCGGCGCTCGCGGCTCGTTACGCCTACGCGGGGGAGCTCGACGCCGCAGAGAAGACGGCCACCGCGCTTTTGGCCCTCTCGCAGCGGCACGCGATCCCGGGTGCCGGGATCGACGCGTGGCAGTCCCTTGCGGTCGTACGCCAGGCGCGGGGTGACGTCGGGGCGGCCCTCGAGGCCCGGCGCAACGCCACCGATTTGGCCCGCGAGGGGCAACTCAAGACACGCGAAGCGACGCTGACGATCAACATGGGCTTCGCGCTCACGACGGTCGGAGCGGGAACCGAGGCGCGCCTGGCGATCGAGAACGGCATCGCGATTGCCCAGGCGATCGGCTCCCCGGGGGTCGAGCGGCACGGAAAGATGATCCTGCTCTGCTGGACGGCCACCTTCGGCACGGACTCGGCGCTCGACGCTCTGCTCGTCGACACGCGTGAAGTCGCCGGCGCGGCGCTCGCGGGAAGCTGGGTCCCGCACGATCGGGCCACGCTCGGGGTGCTCTTTTACCGTGGGATGGAACTGCTGCGCTCCGCCGGAGGAGAAGACGACGCGCGGACGCTGCTGAAGACGGCGACGCAAGGCTACCGCGCAACGAAGATGCTCGACGTCGAGCCCGTCGCGCGCGGGCTCTGGGCCGAGGCCGAGCGGCGCTGCGGAAACGCCGAGCAGGCGCGCGTCCTCGCAAGCGAGGCGGCGGCGCAGCTCGACGACGGCTCGGCGAGCTTGCTCAACGAGGCGCCCGTTTTTCTCGCGCTGCACGATGCCTGCGTCGATCTGGGCCAGTTGCACGAGGCAAGGCAGGCGATCGTCCGCGGCGTCCCGCGCCTCGTGACGCGCGTGCGCGGTCTGGCGGGGACGCCGTACGCGCGGGCGTTTCTGACGCAGCTCACGCCGAACGCCGGGCTCCTTGCGGCGGCCGAGGGGTATGGCCTCGTGCCGGCCGAAGTGAGCGGGGTGATGCTCGGGTCAGCGTGACGTCCCCCGTCGCGAGCGAGTAAGCTCGCGACCCGATGAAGACACCGATGCTTGCAGGGCTCACGCTTCTGGCGCTGACCATCGCGTGCGACGAGCCAAAGACCAACGAGGCTTCACCGGCCGAGGCGGCCGCCGCAGCGGCGCCCGCCCCCTCGCCCTCCGCGCCTCCGCCGCCGCCCGCACCGCCGCCGCCGGCGTTCGTCAAGAAGAGCGCCGCGGACTGCAAGGCCCACCCGGCGAGCGTCGACTTCACCGACAACGCCGCACTGGAGAAAGAGGTGCGGCGCAAGTTGCAAAAGGACAACGGCCCGATCGCGCCGTCGGAGCTCGCGCAGATCAAGTCGATCAACCTGACGACGCAGGAGCCCATCCACCAGATCGACCCCTGCATCTTCCCCATGTTCACCTCGGTCAAAGACCTCTTCCTCGGCCAGGGCGACTACGACAGCCTGGCCCCGATCCAGAAGCTGACCGCGATCGAGGCGCTGCGGGCCTCGATCAGTCACGTGAAGGACCTCCGGCCGATCGAAGGCCTCAAGCGCATGGACCGCCTGGACCTCTCGCACACTCTCATCGGCGACGACGATCTCAAGTCGGTGGGCCAGCTGGTCAACGTGACCGAGCTGATGCTCGACGAGGATTCGATCTCGGATCTCACGCCGATCGCGAACCTGAAGAAGCTGGAGCGGCTCAGCATCAAGAACACGCGCGTGCAGAACCTCGTCCCGATCGCCAGCCTGCGCAGCTTGAAATTTCTCTACATCGCCGGCTCGGCCGTGAGCGACATCTCGCCGGTTCAGCCGCTCGTTGCGCACGGAATGCGGCTCCTGCAGAACTGACGTCGCCGATCACCTGGCGAGCGGTGCGAGCGGTCGCAAGCTTCCCGCGGGGAGCCAAGCGTCGAGGGCGCCGAAGCGAACACGCGTCGACTCGCCTCGTTCGCCGACGACCTCGACCCGCGCACCCTCGGGCACCGGGGTCGAACCCGGCACCGTGACGCCTCGTTCGTCCGTGGGACGCGCGTTGGAGGAGACCACCACTGCCTCGACGAGGCTCAGGCGATCGTGCCGCGCCGCCGCCGTCATCGCCAGGGCGAATGCCAGCGCCGGCGCGGCGACGCCCGCCATCACCCCACCGCCGACGCGAACGCGCGGCCGCCGGGCGAGCCAGCGCACGAAGAGCCCCAGGCCGAGCAACGCGGATGCCGCGAGGGCGACCACGGCCCATGTGTTCTCGACGAGCAGGCCCGCGAGGGTGCGCGACAACGACCGGCCGGGATCGACCTCGACGGGCTGCCCCGCACGGAGACGACGGCGCGCCACCTCGCCACGGACCGCCGCGAGTCCGCGCTCGGCGTCGGCGACGAGCTTCGGGTCCCTCGAGAGGTCGCGCGCCTCCTCGAACCCCTGGGCCGCGCGGCCCAGATCGCCCTCCTTCTCCGCGCCGATGCGCACCCGCTCCGCATACGCGAGACCGCGATCGTAGCTGGCGACCGCGTCGACGAGTCCCCGGTCGGCATACGCCTCGAAGGCGTTGATGGCGTCCCCGACCCGACCTTCCTGGAGCGCCTGCGCGCCGGACGCAAAGAGCGAGTCGACGTCGTCGGCCTGCGCCAGCCCGCGCGCGCCGAGGAGGCATGCGGTCACCACGAGCAAGGCGCCGAGGGATCGGCTTCCCTTCGTGATCCATCGACGCGCTGTGATCACGGGCGCTTCTCCTGCCCTCGCTGGAGCGATCGAATGACCCCTTGCGCCCGCGCCCAGCGCGCTCGCGCCGCATCGCGGCCCGAGTGGCCCGCCTCCGCCTCTTCCGGCGAGAAGCGCGCTGCCTCGCACTCGCGCAGCAGTTTCGCAAAGTCAGACGCCGCGTCCGGCGCGACGCCTGCGCGCTCCAGGCGCTCGACCAGCTCGGAGCCGACGGCGGCACGTACGCTCACCCCGACATGGGCGAGGGTCGCAGCCTCGAGGGCGCGTGCGATCGCCGCGTCGGCGTCCTTCGTGTCGTCCGCGCGGCACGCGACGTCCGCCGACGACATCCGTTCCTTGAGATCGGCAGCCGGCGATGCACGCCGCGTCCGCGCCGAGCGGAGGACCCGGCGCCCGGCCGCGCGCCCGGCGACCGAGAGACCGAAGAGCAAAGGCGACGCGCAGAGACCCACCCAGTAGTAGGGCGAATCGTCGACGTGAGCCCGCTCGACGATCGAGCCCTCGCGTGTCGTCCTCGCCTCGGGAAGGCCGGGGAGCGGACGCTGCTCGGCCGCCGACGCGCTCGCGGCGACGGCCGAGGGGATCGCCTTGACGATTCCCAGGGCGGCGCGCGCGGTTTGATAGCGGCGCTGTTCCGGATCCCAGAAAGGCAGCGCCAGATCGCCGAGGTCGACGTCGCCGCTCTTCTCGATGCGCACGACGAAGTCGAACGACCGTTTGCCGCCGTACGCGTCGTGGCTCGTGGGACCGAGCGCCTCGTGGACCTCGGGCGTGAGCCACTCGACCCCGTCGCGCGCCCCGGGCGTGATGGCCGACGGCAGGTTGCCCGTGCCAGACACCTCGACGTGAACGCCAACCGCGCCGCCCTGCTCGATGCTGCGCGGCTGCACTTGCGCCGCGAGCGCGAATCGCCCCACATCTCCGGGCGCGTATCCCGGAGGCCTGCCGGCGAGCGGTGGCTCGGTCACGTGGATGCGAAAGCCCTCGGTGCGGCGCCCCCCCCCCGCGGAGCCCGCGGCCCGGGTCAGCGTGACGCTCATCGGAGTGATGGCGAGATCACCGGCGCGCAAGGGAAACAGGGCCCACTTGCGTACCAGCTTGACGACCCACGTCTTGCCGCCGATCGACGCGAACCCGACGAGGCTCGGCTCCTGATCTTCGCGCTCTAGCGCGTGCTTCACGAAATCGGCCACCTGGGCATCGTGCAGGTCCTCTTCATCCACTTCGATCCCCGACGAAGCGAGATCGCGGTACTCGAGGACGGAGAAGGTGACCTGCTCGCCGACGACGGCGCTCGTCTTGTCGACGGTCGCATGCAGAAAATAGACAGGACCGAGCGGAGCATCGAGCGACAGCTTGGGATCGATCGCGAACTGGGGCTGCGACGGCTCGGGCGCCGGCGGCGCGATGCCGACGCCGGGCATGCCGGGGAACATGTTGCGCCACGGATCGAACGGCGAGAAGCCGAAGGGCGACTGGGGGCCCTGCTGCGGCCGCGCGCGGCGCTGCGGCGCCTGACCCGCGGGCACCACGCGCAGGCTGACTGCCTTTGCCGCGACGCGCGTCCCGCCGACGTCCACGCTCATCGGCCCGACGGAGAACGAACCGACGCGCTGCGCCTGCAAGCTCCAATCGACGGTGAGCGTGTAACGATCGCTGCGCACGCCGTTGACGATCATGTGCGTCTGCGACGGCGATTGGTTCTGCCCTCGAACGGAGAACCCCGGCGTAGCGCCGATGCGGGGGTCGGACGGCATGACCGCTGCGCTCGTGACGCTCATCTCGAGGTGGAGCAGATCGCCGACGTCGACGACATCGGCGTCGACGCCGATCTGAATCTGAGGGGGTGCTTGGCCGGATGCGGCGGACGCGACGGCGAGCACGACCACGAGCGCGGCGACGACGACGGCTCGCAGACCGCCAGCGCGCGAGGCCCGTCGCCGCGTCTCCTCCGGGATCACTTGTCGGCCATACCGCGAACCCGCCTCTTGGCGAAGCGCTTCGCTTCTTCTTGCTGCAGGGTGGGCGCGTTCTCGAGCTGGTCGAGCATCCGCTGGTCTTCGTCGGGGCTCGCCGCGGGCTGCGGCTGGGCGCCCGCGTCCTTGGGATTGTCGCCCGCGTCCGGCGGCGAAGGCTGCGGCGAGTCGGCGTCCTTGGTCGAGTCGCCGCCGGCGTCCTTTTGGTCGCTCGAGCCGTCGGGACCGCCGCCGCCCGCGTCCTTGGGACCGCTGCCGCCGTCGTGCGGGCCGTCGCTCGCGTCGCCGCGCGAGGCGTCCGAGCCCGCGTCCTTCTTGCTGTCCTCGATCCGCTGCAGCGCAATCGCACGGTTGTACGCCGCATCCCGCCCGACGGGGTCGCCCGCGTCGACTTCGCCCGGCGTCAGCACGAGGGCCTGATCGTATGCCTTCACGGCGTCTTCGTACTCCGCGTCGAGGAACGCCAGGTTGCCCTCGAGATAGAGCGCGCGAGCACGGAGCTCACCGGGAGACTCGCCGCTGCTTGCGATGGCCATCGTCAGGCGGCGAGCACATTCGACCTGCGCGTGCCGTTGCGCCCTGCCGGCCTCGGTCACTCCAGCGTCGATGTCCTCCTCGCCGAAGCGCCGGCCGAACCTCTCGCCGACGCGAAAGAGGGCGAGGCCGAGGTCGAAGGTGCCGTCGGGCCGCAGCGTGACGGCATCGGGCGTTCCGATGCTGCCCTCTTTGCACGGTCCCGTGGACAGATAGTCCTCGAGCAGCGACGCTGCGGCCCCCGCCTCGCCCGCGTCGAGCGCGGAGACCGCCCGCGTCACGACGGGCGCGTCGCGCTCGAACGGCCGCGACGGGTCCCATGCGCAACCCGCCGCCATGGGCAGCAGCAGGAGCAGCAGCATCATCGTGCCGAGCGCGGCGGGCGAGCCGGCTCGCCGTCGCCGCCGCGGCGCCTCGCCGACGAGCGCGTCGACGAGCAGCAGCAGGACGGCGGCTCCGAGCGGCCACGCGTATTCGTCCGCGTAGACCGTCTCGACCTTCTCGCTCAGCTCTTCGCGCATCATGTGCTGCAGGGCCTTGGCCACCTGGTCGATCCCCGTCGTGCCGTGCTCGGCCCGGACGATCGCGCCACCGGTCACCTGCGCGACCTTGGCCAGCTGCGCCTCGCCTTCGGCCGAGAGCTGCGTCGTCAGCGCCTTGCCGTCTTCGTCGCGGCGAAGGCCGTTCATCTTGCCGTCCGGCCCGATGTCCGGGATGACCTCGGGGGCACGGCCGCCGATCTGCACCACGTCGATGCGCGTCCCGTCTTGTGCGCACGACTCGGCCACGCTCACCGGGTCGCCCTCGAGGTCCTCGCCGTCGGTGACCAGGACCATCACGCGAACGTGGTCCTTGGCCTTCGGATCGCGGGCAAAGACCTCGCGCGCGGCCTCGAGAGCGCGGGCGGTCGCGGTCCCGCCCACAGGCATGTCGTCGGGATCCATCTGGCGGAAGAACTGCGCGATCGCGGCGCCGTCGCTCGTGAGCGGGAAACTCATCGGTTCGCCCGCAAAGGCCACGGCGCCAAACCGAGCCCCCGGCAGATCCCGAATGAGCCGCGCCACCTCGGCCTTGGCGCGCGCGATGCGGCTCGGAGCCACGTCGCGCGCGTACATGCTCTTCGAGTAATCGAGCACGACGACGACATCGAGGTTGGTCGCGGGAATGAGCTTGGTGCCGCTGCCGAACTGCGGGCGCGCGAGGGCCACGAACGCCAGCAGCATCGCCAAGACGAGGAGCACCGCCTTGAGCGCGCGCCGCGCCGTCGCATCGAACGTCACGAGTGGCGCCACGACGGTCGGATCGCCAAAGACCTTCCTGGCACGCGCCTGCCGCAAGCTCGCCCACGCCACCGCGACCGCGTAGCCGAGGAACGCGAGCGCGCAGAACGCCGCCACGAGCACGCCGGCGAACGAACCGAAGTCGTGACCCCACCTCACGGGAACCTCCGGACGAGCGCGAGCCGCACGAGCGCCTCGAGCGCGATGAGGATGACGGCCGGAACGAGCAAGAACGGGAACAAGTCCTCCATCGTCGACGCTTCGGACTCGAACTTCGTCTTCTCGAGATGATCGAGGATCGAGTGCATGCTGTTCTCGAGGCCGCTCTTGTCGGTGGCGATGAAGGCCTCGCCCCCCGTCTCGTGCGACATCGATTTGAGCAGGGCCGGATTCACGGGAAAGCGCTTGCGGGCGTACACGGGCTGGCCGAAGAGGTCCGTCCCCGCCTGGACGTCGACGTCGTCGCCGTTGCCGATCTGCACCGTGTACACGCGCACGCCTTCCTTCTCCGCGAGGTGCGCCGAGTACTCGGGCGAGATGACGCCTTCGTTCGAGTCGCCGTCGGTGAGCAGGACGACGGCCTTGCTGCGCGCGTCGCTGCGGCGCATGCGCGCCACCGCGGTACCCACCGCGTCGCCGATGGCCGTCTTGCTGCTGTCGATCACGTTGAGCTCGATCTTGGAGACGAGCGACGCGATGAGCGCGTAGTCGAGCGTGGGCGGCGAAAGCACGAACGCCTGCTTGGCGAAGACGACGACGCCGATGCGGTCGGTCTTGCGACGCTTGACGAAATCGATGAGGACGTCCTTGGCGACGTCGATTCGCGTCGGGCGGTGCCGGTTCATGCGCACACCCGAGCCAGGGACCAGATCGCTGGCCGGCGCGTCCATGACCGCCGCCATCGACCCGGAGAGGTCGAGCACGAGGACGATATCGATCCCCTTCTCTTCCTGCATGTCGCCACGCAAAACGCTCTGCGGCCGGGCGAGCGCGAGCACGGCGAGCAGCAACGCGCTCCCGCGCAGGATTCCGGGCGCATCGCGCAACCGCGTCCGCCAGCCGCGGGGTCCGAGCGACAGCGGCAGGATCGTGGGAAGGCCGAGGCGAGGTACGCGCGCGTCGGTCCCGAGCGTCGTGCGCCAGATCACGTACGGCACGGCAAGAACCGCGACGACGAGCGCCGCGCACCCGCCGGCGCGCGCGAGCCAACCGACGGCGTCTGACGTCGACGGGTGCGGCGCGAGCGGCCCTGGCCACGCCGTCCACTTGGCGCTCCACCAGGCCTCGCCCCGGGCGAGCGCGGGCCAGACGAGCGCCAACGCCACGACCGCGATCGTCGACAGCGCGACGACACCGCCGCGTACCCAACGTTCGCGCGCCGCGCTCATGATCGCCCTCCCGGCGCGGGCGACGTCGCGCCGAACGCCCGCGCGGGCATCGTCGCGCGCACCATCTGCTCCGCGACCGTCAGCGCGCGCTCGCACTCGTCGAGGGTCGGCGTCAGGTCCGCGAATTTCACGAGGTCGCAGTGCTGAAGGAAGCCGGCGATCTCCGCCATCGGGATACCGAACGAGTGCGTGCGTCGGAGCGCCGCGAGCGTCTCGTCGGTCGTCGATTCGAGGCCATCGAACCCGAACCGCGCGCCAAGGTACTCGCGCACGGCATCGTTCACGCGGTCGAAGAAGTCGGGGAAGCGCTTCGTCTCGAGCAGGCCCGCGTGCCGGGCCTCGTGCAAGCGCTCGAGCGCGACCTCCCAGGGTACGCGCGGCGGGGGCGGCGGGGGCACGGGCTTCGGCCTCTTGCGCCAGCGCTGGACCAGCCACAAGGCGATCGCGCCTCCGATGAGCCCGAGCGCGAGCCACTTGAGGCCCTGCTCGAGCGCCACCCACTCCTCGCGCTGGCTGCGCGGCGGTGGATTGTCGCGCGGCCGCGCGTTGGGCGTCGACGCGGTCGGATCGTCGACCAAGATCGAGTGGGGACGCGTGCAAAGGGTGACCACGTCGCCGCTTGCGCGCGCGACCGCGACCGGCAAAGGCGGCAACTTGAGGACGTGGCGGCCCGGTTCGGGCGGCAGCGCTAGCAGAGGCAGGTCGAGGGTCGTCTGACGCCGCCCCGTCTTGGCGTCGGCTTCGCCCGCCACGAGACGGGCCGCGGCCCCGCCCTCCTGGTCGGGAAGCGAGAAGCCCGCGGCTTTGAGCTCGCGCGCCGCCTCGCTCGCGCTTTGCAGCTCGAGGCCGCGCGGCAGGACGGCTTCGCCCTTGCCGTGGGTGACGACGACGTGCAATGTCGCGGCATATCCGCCGAGCGAGCGCTCCGGAAAGGAGTCGACAAGCGTGGGTCGCTCGGCGCCCGTGGGAACCGTCTCGACGCACTCGGCGCGCGCGGCCGCGCAAGCGAACGAGACGACCGCCGCGGCCACCGCCGCGAGAGCGCGCGACAGGGCGGGCTCGCGCGTCATCGCCGGATCCTCCGCGCCCGCCGGGCGAACAGATCCCGCAGGGGCGCCACGAAGGAGCCGTTCGTATCGATGACCACCGAGTCGAGCCCCAGCTTGTTGAACGTGGCGCGGCGGCTTTCGGCGATCTTTTTCATGGCGTTGGCGTACCAGGCGCGGACACGCGGATCGCTCGTGTCGACCAGGACTTCTTCACCGCTCTCCAGATCCTCGAACGTCGCCAGGCCCACGTCGGGGAGGTCCATGTCGCGCGGATCGCGCAAGACGATCGGGACCACGTCGTGCTTGGCCGCCGCGAGGGCCAGCGTGCGCTCGTAGCCGGTGTCGTAGAAGTCGCTCACGATGAACGCGACGCTGCGGCGCCGCGCGACGCGAACGAGCGACTCGATGGCCGCCGCGAGATCCGTGGCGACGCCGAGCTGCGGGCGCCCCGTCGCCGCCTTGCGCGCGCCGGCCGCCGCAGACGCCGTCGGGTCGAACCCGAGGATCTCGCGCACGACGCGCATCACGTGCTTCTCGCCCTTCTTCGGGGGCACGATGCGCTCGACCTTGTCGGTGGCGACGATGAGACCTACCCGGTCGTTGTTGCGGATCGCGCTGAACGAGAGGAGCGCCGCCACCTCGCCGGCCACCCTCGCTTTGGGCGCGCGCCGCGTGCCGAATCGCTGGCTCGCCGAAAGGTCGACGACGAGCATCACCGTCATCTCGCGCTCTTCGACGAACACCTTCACGAACGCGTCGTTCATGCGCGCCGAGACGTTCCAGTCGATGAGGCGCACGTCGTCGCCCGGCTGGTAAGGGCGCACCTCACGGAACGCGAGGCCCTGCCCCTTGAAGCTCGAGCTGTACGTGCCCGTCAGCTGCTCGTTGGCGAGCCGCGCGGTGTGGATTTCGATGACGCGGAGGGCCGCGAGGATCTCCTTCGGGATCACGGCACTTCGACCACCTCGAAGATGCGTTTGACGACCTGTTCGCTCGTGACCTCCTCGGCGTCGGCCTCGTAGGTGAGCACCAGGCGATGGCGCAGGACGTCCGGACCGATCGCCTTCACGTCTTCAGGCGTGACGTAGCCGCGGTGGCGAAGGAACGCGTGCGCCCGGGCGGCGAGGTTGAGGGCGATGCTCGCGCGCGGGCTTGCCCCGTACTCGATGAGGGGCGCCAGGTCTTTGAGGCCGTGCTTGGCCGGCTCGCGCGTCGCGAAGACGACGTCGACGATGTACTCCTTCACCTTGTCGTCGACGTACACCTGCTTGACGACCTTGCAGGCCTCGAGGAGCTCGGCCGGGGTGACGCACGGCTGGACCTTCACCGGCTCGGTCCGCGTCATGCGGTCCATGATCTTTCGCTCTTCTTCGCGCGTCGGGTACCCCACCTTGACCATCAGCATGAAGCGGTCGATCTGCGCTTCGGGCAGCGCGTAGGTGCCCTCTTGCTCGATCGGGTTCTGCGTGGCCATGACGATGAACGGCTCGGGCAGCGGGTACGTGCGGTCGCCGATGGTGACCTGCCTTTCCTGCATCGCCTCGAGCAGCGCGCTCTGCACCTTGGCCGGTGCGCGGTTGATCTCGTCGGCGAGGACGAGGTTCGCGAAGATGGGCCCCAGCTTGGACGTGAACTCGCCCTTTTGCTGGTTGTAGACGACGGTGCCGACGAGGTCCGCCGGCAAAAGGTCCGGCGTAAACTGCACGCGGGCGAACTTGGCGTGCACAGCGTCGCACAGCGTGCGAACAGTGAGGGTCTTCGCGAGACCCGGCACGCCTTCGAGCAGCACGTGGCCCCCGGTGAGCAGCCCCACCAGGATCCGCTCGATCATGTACTGCTGGCCGACGATGACCTGCCCGACCTCGTTCGTGAGGCGATCGACGAAGGCGCTCTCTTTGGCGACGAGTTCGTTCAGCGCTCGGACGTCGTACATGACCAAAACTCCTGGCAAACTGGCGCTCGCGGGCCACGTCACGCGCGGCGCCACGTCTTAATCAGGTCGAGAGGCGCGCGGTTCTAACACGGCCCGGCCCTCGGCGCGCGGGGGCAGACGTGCCGCCCACTTGGTTTATTCCGCCGCCGGTGGAGGACGGACTACATTTCCGCGTCTCAGACCCCGCGCGGCCCTTCAGATGCATGGACGAATGCGCGCCCGCGCGGCACCTTTCATGGGTACGGAATTCCGCGGACGGCCGCGAGGGGAGCTTCGACTCATGCAGACTCGATCCATCGCGTTGATCACGGCGTTCGCGGCGCTGGCGCTCGTGGCCACCAACGTCAACGGCTGCAGCAGCTCCAGCAAGCCGGTCGGCAACGAGCCCAGCGGCGACGAAGACAGCGGCGGCGACGGCAGCACGGGCACCAGCAGCGGCTGCAGCGGCTTTTGTACATCGGAGCCTGAGGGCGGCGGTGGTTCGCCGTGCGTGAACTGCAACATGGCGACGTGCAGCGGCGGGACCAATACGACGACGATCACCGGCGTCGTTTACGACCCGGCCGGCTCCAACCCCGTTTACAACGTGCAGGTCTACGTTCCGAGCATGCCCTTGCCGGCCTTCACGCAAGGCGCCTCGTGCCAGTCCTGCAGCGCGCTGTATCCGGGCGCCGTCTACGCCAGCGCGGTCACGGGCACCAACGGCGCCTTCACCATCAAGAACGCACCCAGCGGGACGAGCGTCCCGCTCGTCATCCAGATCGGCAAGTGGCGCCGAACGTTCACCATCCCCACCGTCACGGCCTGTCAGGCCAACGACGCGACCACGCTGCTCAACACCAGCCTGCGCCTGCCGAGCAGCGGGAGCGAGGGCGACCTCCCGGACATCGCGGTCTCCACCGGCGGGGCCGACTCGCTCGAGTGCCTGCCGCTGCGCATGGGCGTCGTCTCCGGCGAGTACGTGCCCGGCGCAAGCACGGCGGGGCACATCCACATCTTCACGGGGGGTGCGTCCGGCCAGGCGTCGCAAGGCGCCCTGACGTCGCCTGCGTCGCCGCAAGCCTACACCAACCTGTGGGACTCGGAGCACGACCTCAACGTCAACGACGTGGTGCTCTTCTCGTGCGAGGGGCAACCGACCGCGTATCTCGATGGCAGCGACGGCCCCAGCAACCTGCTGAACTACCTGAACAACGGCGGCCGCGTCTTCGCGTCGCACTATCACTTCGCCTGGTTCACCCCGACGAGCGGGAGCCCGGCGAACCCGTTCGCCGCGCTCACGCCGCCGCTCGCCACGTGGAGCAACCTGACCAACGACGCGGAGATCAACGACACCGTCTCGTTCCCTGCGGACATCGTGACCACGCTACCGGGCGGCTCGCCGTTCCCGGAGGGCGTCGCGCTCAAGGCATGGCTCGGCGCGGTCAACGCCCTCGACGCCAACGGCAAGCTCGACCTCTACTACGCGCGCATGAACGCGCTGGTCGGCACCTCGAACACGAGCTCTCAGGCGTGGGCCGCCCTTGACCCGAGCGTCACGTCATCCGACGTCGTCGAGTCGGGCGAGACGTTCACGGCGAGCGCGACTCAGTACTTCTCGTTCGACACGCCGGTGGGCACGGCCGCCGCCGAGCAATGCGGGCGCGCGGTGTACAGCGACCTTCACGTCAGCGGCGGCCCCGGCGTCGAAGCGGACCCGGGCGTGATGCCCGACTACCAGGCGGGGGGCGGCATCGACATCGTGCCGAGCGGCTGCGCCATGCGCGCCCTCACGCCGCAGGAAAAGGCGCTCGAGTTCATGCTCTTCGATCTTTCATCGTGCCTCGTGCCCGTGGGCATGAATCCTCCCATGATGATGGGCCCGCAATAGAGCAGCGCGTACGCCGCGCGGCTAGGGCACGACCTTCACCCGTACGTCGCGCTGCGGGAACGGGATCGAGATCCCGGCCTCGCGGAATCGCTTCTCGATCGCGAACCTCAGCGCGCTGCTCGTGCGCAGGTCCTCGCGGGCGTTCGGGATCCAGCAGAACAGCGCAAAGCTCATCGCCGAATCGCCGAAGTCCTCGAAGCGGACTTCGGGTGCCGGCGCGTCCAGCACGCCCCGGTTCGCCTTGGCCACGTCCATGAGCGCCTCGACGACCCGCGCGGGATCCGTGCCGTAGGCGACACCGACGCCCACGCGGATCCGCAGGCTCGTCGTGGGGCGCGAGTGGTTGACGACCTGCCCGCTGATGAGGGCGCTGTTCGGAACGACGATGGTGACTTCGTCGCGCGTGACCACCGTGGTCGCGCGCAGGCCGATGTCGTCGACCGTGCCGAGCACGTTGTCGACACGGATGAAGTCGCCGTGGCGCACCGGTTGCTCGACGAGCAGGATGAGGCCACTGATGAAGTTTTGCGCGATGTTCTGGAGGCCGAAGCCGATGCCCACGGCGAGGACGGTCGACGCCGCGAGCAGCGCGTCGAGCCGCATGCCCATCGCGTTGACGGCCTCGAGCACGCCAAGCGCCGTGCCCGCGTACCGGACCATCTTCGCGATCGCGAACTGGGCGCCCTGCGATCCCCCGCGCGAGCGCACCAGGCGCCCGACCGAGAACGCCAGCAGGTTGGCCACCGCGATCGAGACGATCGTGATGATCGCGCCGAGCAGCACGCTGCCGGTGGTGATCGTGGCGCCGGCGATCGAGATGAGGTGGCTGTCGAGAAAGCCGCGCAGGTCCCTAGGCACGAGGTCGTTCAAGGCTTGACCACGCCGTAAAGGGCGATGAATACCGCCGAGATCGTGACCATGCGGGCGCCGAGTCTACCCACCCGCGGCCCCTCGAGGAAACGGCCCGCCGCGCGCGAGGGGCGTCCACCTTCCCGCCCCCGCGGCCCCGATGAACGCCAGCGGGATCCCACGCCCCCAAGAGCGTGATACGGTTCGGCCGACATAGGGGCATTACCTACCCGGGTACGGAGAAGACTATGGCCATGCACCGATCGCTTGTTCGTCCCGCCGCGCTGGCGTCCCTGCTTTGCGGGGTAACCGCAATCACCGCGACCGCGAGCGATGCACGCGCCGACGAAATTTCTCCGACGGGCAAGGGCATCGTCGGTGGCGGACTGCTCGGAGCCGAGGTCGTCACGATGGTCGAGGGCCTCGCGGGCGTGCGGCCGCCCTGGGCGTACTGGGTCGGCGCCATCGTCGGCGCCGGAGGCGGCGCCGTCGGGGGATGGGCCGTGGAGCAGGCAGTGAACGGCGACGGCACGATCCCCATGGCGATGCTCGCAGGCGGTCTCGCCCTCGTCATCCCTGCCATCGTCGTATCGCTCGACGCCACCCGGTTCCGCCCGGAAGAGGGAGCCACCGAGGACCATCCGCCAGCGATGGGTCCGTCGGCGGATCCGGGCGCCGCGGGCGGAAGTGTGGTGGGAACTCCGCCTCCCCCTCCTGCCACGCCTGCGCCGGCGCCGGCACCCGCGACAGCGCCGCAGTCGCTTCTCGACGTGAACACCGGCGACGTGCGTGTCGGCGTTCCGGTGCCCAATGTGCGACCGGTGTTCTCGATGGCAGAGCAGCGTCAGTACGGTCTGCGCGCCGAGACCGAGTTTCGTCTCCCGGTGTTGCGCGTAAGCTTTTGATTCTTCGTTCCCCTTAATCTCCACGCCGCTGTAAGATCTGTCGCAGCGTTCCGAGCCGGGGGGCCGGCGCTGCGCACGGAGGCGAATGCAGGGCGCACAGAGGGTTGCTCAGGCGTCGAAACCGACGGACCCGATGCTCGGGAAAGTCATCGCCGGTCGGTACCGTCTGGAGGCACGCATCGGAGAGGGCGGGATGGGGGTCGTTTATCGCGCCCGCCACGTGCTCATCGATCGCATCGTCGCGGTGAAGTTGATCCGGCCGGATCTGCGCGGTGAAACGCACCTGCGCGCGTGGATGCTGCGCGAAGCGCGCGCCGCCAACCGCGTGGATCACGCGCACATCATCGACATCCACGACATCGGCGAGACGGGCGAGAGCGAGCTGTATCTCGTCATGGAATATCTCGTTGGCACGTCGCTCTCGAGCGAGCTCGCGCGCGGCCCGATGGCGCTGGCCCGCGGCGTCGACATCCTCGAGCAGATGTGCGCCGCGCTCGCGCGCGCGCACGACCTGGGTGTCGTACACCGCGACCTGAAGAGCGACAACATCCTTCTGACGTCGCGCGGAGGCCGCAAGGACTTCGTGAAGATCCTCGATTTCGGGCTCGCGCACCTGGCGATGGACCCGCGCCTCGCGCCCAAGGGCGCCGTCTTCGGAACGCCGGAGTACATGGCGCCCGAGCAGGCGCGCGGCGAAGAGGCGTCGGCGCAGAGCGATCTCTACGCGCTCGGCGTTCTGTTCTTCGAGATGCTGACCGGTCAGCTCCCGTTTCGGAGCGACGACCGCGAGACCCTGCTCGAGATGCAGCGATCGGCCCTCCCGCCGCGCCCACGCTCGATCAAGCCCGACGTCTTGCCGGCGGCAGAGTCGATCGTCATGCGCCTGCTCGAGAAGGACCGGCGCAAGCGGTTCCAGGACGCGCACCACATGCACGAGGAGCTCAAGGCGCTGCAGCGCAGCTTGCCCAGCTCTCCGTGGGAAGGCGCGACGCAGGAGAACGCGGCGCCGCCACCGCCGCCGCCGCCACAGTCGCCGGGCGTCATCGAGTGGGCCAGCCGCGCAGCGCTGTTCTCGCGGATGGCGTCGCGCGCGTATCCGGCGGCCAACGCGCCGCCCGAGGTGCAGAGCGCCGTGTCGCAGGCGTGGGACCTGGCGTCTCGCGCGAGCCGGCTCGAG
>Ga0302325_10006116_pt1 | contig 27184 bp, 23 predicted proteins | sample Palsa_T0_2_FD_201948 | JGI IMG/M metagenome (GOLD analysis project Ga0302325, IMG submission 201948) | Peat permafrost microbial communities from Stordalen Mire near Abisko, Sweden - Palsa_T0_2 | ecosystem: Environmental > Terrestrial > Soil > Palsa > Peat permafrost | place: Sweden: Abisko... | reverse complement strand
ACAGCCGCCACGACGCTCCCTCGATTCTGTTGGACGGCTCATCGATGGCGCGCGACACGGAGCACGGTCGCGCGATCACCGCGCAGCTGACGCGCCGCCACGGAACGCTCGAGGAGGCGATCGCCGCGGGGGTCTTTGCACTCGGCACCGCGGGGTTGTCCAAGAGCATCTGCCGCCAGGCGCGCGGAGCGTGCGAGGACTACTTCTACAGCCGGCTCGACCTCACGCCGAGCCACGAGCTGGGCGGACGGGGAGAGATCGTCGAAACGCTCGAGCTGATGCCCGAGCCGATGTACCGGGGACTGGAGGACATCGTCGGCCTCGTCGTGGACGGCGAGTACGAGGAGCTCCGCGTCGCGTCTGGCGATCAGCTCGACGTCGAGGACCTGCGCCGTCGCGTCGAGGACGACTGCCCCGAGTCGCTGGTGCTGCCCCCGCGCGAGACCTACCGGGTCGAGGCGATCGCCAAGTCCGACGATCCGGACCAGCCGGGCTGGGCCTACTTCCTCGACCTATGGACTGAGACCGGTCCGGCGCGCCTGCACATCGAGGGCGAGCTCGAGGAGTCGGGCGAGCGGTTCACAGTGAAGCTGAACGACATCCTGCCCTGATCCGCCGCCTTCCGGGCGCCGTTTTCGCGCTCGTCGAGTCCGTGATGGACGGGCTCGACGGACTGATGCTCGGCAAGGCGCGGGCCGTCCTACAGACCGCGGGCCGGTTAAACGCGGAAAGCCCACCCGTAGGTGGACTCTCGGCCATCAGAAGATCAGGCGGCTTTCGCGGGAAGGGGACGTTCAGACGAAGGTCTCGCCCTCTGGTTGCCCTCGCTATCTGACCCGGTCAGCGTAGCGCACTCGCCTCCGAGCATCGCCTGTGGCGCGACACCCGACGTGGCCGCGTGCCGCTGGCACAAGGCGACCCGAGGGCCGGTCATCGTCCCCCGAGGCCTCAGACCGAACCGCAGGTCAAACGCCCTGTGAAACCGATGAACGCTCATGAACGACGACGGTCGGCGCGTCGGTGCTCTCGGCCGAGACTTACGGCCCGGACAGCCGGGTTGACCTGAGCGCTTGCGTCCGCATAGGATCGCCGCACGGACTCGTGCGGATGTACACGATCGCGGCGCGCTCGGGTCGAGGTTCATCTCACCGCGGCTGATGCATCGGCGCAGTCCGGAACCGGGACCAACCACGGAGGCCGAAGATGAGGACACTGATGAAGGTCAAGATCCCGACCGCAGCGGGAAACGAGGCGATCAAGAACGGAAGCCTGCCGGAAATCGTCGGAAAGGCGCTCGCTGCCCTCAATGCGGAGGCTGCGTACTTCACCTCAGAGGACGGAATGCGCACTGCGCTGATCTTCTTCGACATGACGGACTCCAGCGAGATTCCATCGGCGGCGGAGCCGTTTTACATGGCCTTCGACGCGCAGATCACGTTCGCGCCGGTGATGAACGCCGACGACATGCGTGCCGGCGTCGGCAAGGCGATGGAGACCGCTTAAGGCCCGGGTCTCGCCCCCAGAGGTCTCGCCCCATCAGCTTCGCAGGGCCGATCCACATGACTGAGCGTGTGATGTCCTGAGCGGCCGTCACGGCCTCAGTCGCACGTAGCGTTCCAGCGCTTCAGTCGCGATCTCGTAGCGACCCACGCTGGGATCCTCGTCAGACAGCTGCCGGAACAACAGCGCTCTGATGACCAGCTGAGGGCCGCCGACCTGTCGCAGGAGCGGCTCGAGGAGCTTGACGTCTCCGCCATGCCACGCGATCGCGTCGACGATGACGATCGCGGATGCCAACTCAGAAGCGCGCGCCGGCGGGCCGACTGCCATTCTCGATCTAACCGGGGCGTTGTCCAGGTCCATGTTGAAGAGGATGTACACGACGTGTGGGTCCTCGGCATCGCGGAAGAGGTGTCCGCCATCGCTTCCGGCAGCTTTACGGTCGGCGGCATCCTCACACGGCAGTCCAGGTCGGCATCTTAGGACTGCGGACTTGCGTACCGCGCCAGCTTGAATAAACTGATGTGGACGCCGCGAAACAGCACGAGCGGCGCCGGACCGGGGCCCTTGGTACCGAAACAGAAATCGGATGACGGCGCGAAGCGGGGTCCCTTTCGCGCTGGAGGGGGAACAGCATGAAAAGGCTTGCTCTGGGGCTCATCGTTAGCCTTGGCATTGTCTATCCCGCCGCGGCCGCGGCCGTCGAAACGGCAACGGCTGGATATGTACAAAGGCAGCTCGTGGCTCACTGGAGGACGCCGGACGGCGCTCGCCTGCGTTCCGCGGTCTGCAGTCCTCAAGGTGCGCTCGTAGCTCACCAGGGACGCATTTTTGCGACCTTTTGGAATTGCATCGAGGTCGACGTCGTGTCACGGATTCTATGGGTGCACGTGAGTGTCCGCAATACTCCCGGAGGCGGTCTTAATCGTCCGAGGGAGTATCGATGCGACGCGGCATTTTCATCGACACGCTGCCCGCCTGGTTGATGTGGTCCCGTGGGTGTTGGCGTGCGCTCCCTTGACCGCCGAGTCGTGAGTTGACCGTCATCGTTGGCGATCCTGGTTCGGGCATGGCGCGCTCACAGGTCGAGGACGTCGTCGCAGGCATCGACGACGTCCGGATCGTGCGAGGCGATCACGACCACGGCCCCCATACGAGCGCGCTCGATCAGCAGCGAGACGATCAGCCCGCGGTTGTCGGCGTCGAGCTCCGCGGTCGGCTCGTCGGCGAGGACGACGTCGGCGGCGGTGACGAGCGCTCGGGCTACGGCCACCCGCTGCTGCTGCCCGCCCGAGAGATCCTCGACGAGGTGGTCGGCGACGGGGGCCAGCCTCACGCGCTCGAGCACGGCCTGAACACGCGAGCGCACCTGAGCGCGCGGCACCCGGGCTGCCTGCAGCACGACCGCGACGTTCTCACGCGCCGTCAGCACGGCCACCAGGCCGTAGCCCTGCAGGACGAATCCGAACCGGCGGCGCAGGGCGAGGTCGCTGCCGGGGGTCACAGTCGCCGCGTCGAGCGTGACTGTGCCGCCGGACGGCGCGATGAGCCCGCCGAGCATCGTCAGCAGCGACGACTTCCCCGACCCGGACGGGCCGCGTACCGCGAGGACCCGGCCGGACGACGCGTGCACCGAGACGCCGTCGAGGATTGTTCGGTCGCCGACGGCGTAGCGGAGATCGGTGCCCGTGAGAACGACGGTCACGACGACTCCTCCGAGCGTGGTACGAATGTGATCTCACGTCCGTCGCGCCGGACCTCGAGCAACGTGCCCGGCGGAAATTCCTCGAACAGCTCCGGCGGCAGCTGCAGCGACCCGTCCTGCCCCACGACGGCGTACTCCCGCCCGTGCACGCCCTCGCTCCCGACGCGGCCGTCGCGGATCGTGACAGTCCGCGGCGAGCGAGCGGCCACCGACGCGTCGTGCGTGACGAGCACGACCGTGCAGCCGAACTCGGCGTGTACCTGCGCGAGAAGTTCCATGACGTGCTTGCGACTGACGGCATCAAGTTGGCTGGTCGGCTCGTCGGCGAGCACCAGTTGCGCACCCGAAGACAGCGCAGCTGCGATCGCGACGCACTGCTGCTCGCCACCCGACAGCCGTCCGGTTACCCGGTCGGCGAGGGCGGCCAGCCCGAGTCTGGAGAGCAGCTCGTCCGATGACTTGCCCGACGGCCCGGCGGCGAAGGCCACGTTCTGCCGGACGGTCGCATAGGCCAGAAGGTTGCGCGACGGGTTCTGGAGGACGAGCGCTACGACCGACCCCCGCAGCCGAGCGAGCGAGCGCGGCGCCATCCGGCCGATGTCGTGCGGGCCGATCAGCACCCGTCCGGCCGACGGGCGCAGCATCCCCGCGAGCAGGCCGAGCACCGTCGACTTCCCCGACCCGGACGGGCCGAGCAACGACACAAATTCTCCGGGATCGACGTCGAGATCGATGCCGCGCAACGCGACCACGTCGTCGAGGCCCTCGCCCGACGCCGGGTAAATGTGCACAACTCCTTCGCATCTCACGCCAACGCCCACGGGCTCGATCACTGCTGCGCCCCTCTCAGCTGGCTCGGTGTGGCGGACAGCTCTACCACCCTCGCGATGGCGAAGCTGACGACGACGAAGACGACGACCATCCCGATGGTGAGCGCGGCCAGCAGCGCCCACGGCAGCCCCAGCACCAGCGGCGGCCCGGTCGACGTGTCGACGAAGACCGGCGTGCTGGGCAGCGCGAGCCGTGAACCGACCAGCCCCGCAGCCAGCCCGACGAGTAGCCCGATCCCGAAGACGCTGCCCTGCTCGGCCGCCGTCGCCCTCCGCAGCGTGCGGGGCGAGACCCCGACCGCCTCAAGCGCGGCCAACTCGTAGCCCCGCCGGCGGACGGACAGCACCCGCCCGACGGCCGTCGCGCCGATGGCGAGAACAGTCGCGGCCAGCGCGGAGAGGAGGAACAGCGAGTCGGCGAACGCCGGCCCGCTGTCGTCCAGGGCCGAAAGGTAGGTGGCCGAGTGGATCGTGCGCTGCACGTACACATGCTGGCGCGCCAGCCGTGCCGCCATGTCCGACGGCGCGGACGACGACAGCCACACCTGGTACTGCGTCGTCGCCGCGGCCGTCTGGTTCATCGCCGCAAGGGCGGTCCCGAAGTCGACCATTACCCCGTTGCGGCCGACCTCGGGCAGCGTGACCGCTCGGAACAGGCCATCGACGAACACCGACTGGCGGTCCAGCCCGACGGCCTCGATACTTTGGATCTGGTTGCCCTCTTCCACCCCGGCTTGCGCCGACGCGACAACCGCGGGGAGGGCAGTCGGGATCGCAGCTGAAACGACTGACGGCCACAGCGAGCCCGAAACCTGCCGGACGTCGAGCGACAGCGATTTGCCAGCGGTGCCGATCACCACCTGTCCCTTGCCGTCCCCGCGCCACCGAGTGTGGTCCTCGAACGACATGACCGGCCGCCATCCGCCGTCCGAGCGGACCGAGGCGCCGATGACCGCGTCGATCTCGCTCACCTGCGTGCGGGACGCGAGGTGGGCCGGCGTGTTGGCCGTCAGGTCGAGAGCAGCGACGCGGCAGCCGCTCGCGCACGCGGAGGGCAGCGAGATGTCATACGACCCGGTGCCGGGCACGACCGGCGCGACGGTGCGCACCGCCTGGTTGTGGTTCGGCTCGCTGAAATTCACTGCGAGGTGCACCGGTTGGCTGGGATGCCTGATCAGGTCGACGTGCAACCGCAGCCGCGTCCCGGTCACGGTGACTGGCGCCACGCGGGCGCCGAGACCGTGCAGCACCGACGCCAGCGTGTTCGACGAATTGCCCGGCACCCACGCCCCGACCGACGCGAACCGCGCGGTGTCGACGGCAATCAGCGGCGGCAGCCCGTCGACGTTCGTGTACGCCACCGCCATCGAGTGCCCACCCGGGTCCGCCCGATCGACCGCTGTCCGCAGATCGTAGACGCCGGCGCCTGGCCGGACGATCAGCACGGTGTGGGCACCGGCCGAGTTCAGAGCGCGCAGCGAGCGGTTGTGGCGCGAGTAAGCCCAGGTGGCGACCGCGAACGCAGCGATGGACACGGCCACCGCGACCAGCAGCATCGCGCGGGCCTCGGCCGGGCGGCGCAGCAGTTGGCGGACGGCGAGGAACGTCGCGAGCCATCGCGAGTCGCGCGTCCACCGCACCAATTGACGGGCGAGGAACGGCAGCAACCGCAGCGCCACGACAGCCGCGGCGACGGCCAGCAGCGTCGGGGCCAACACCGATAGAGGGTTCGGGTTACCAGAGTCCAGGACACCACCCTCCTCGAGCGCGATCAGCCCGGCCACCGCGATCGTCACCGCCGCGGCGTCGGCGACCAGCAGCGCGGTCGGCGAACCGGGCGTGGCAGCGCCGAGACGCATCAGCGCCCCGACCGGTGTCACGACGATCCGGTAGGCGGCGACGACCGCGGCCAGGACACCGCCCACCACGCCGAGCGCGGCGACGCCGTACGCCGCCGGCGGGAACGCCACGTCCACCGGATGCCCAAGCAGGCGTGCAGCGAGTAGCCGGACGACGATCCAGGCGAGCAGCGCCGCCACCGGCGCCGCCGCCAGCACCAGCGCGACCGGCTGGGCGAGGCTCTGCAGCAGGACGCTTCCGGCACGGCGTCCACGCAGCTTCGCCAGCGCCACCTCGGGTCCTTGGGCCCTCGTCGTGTTCGCGACCACCGCGTAGAGCAGGAACATCGCGAGCAGCGCAAGCTGGGCCGTCGCTACGGTCACCAGCGTGCGAGCGAGCGATGTCTCGTGAGCTGTCTCGTCGAGGATGGTGGGCAGGCTGGTTGTCACGGCGGCGACGGAGGACGTGTCGGCCGTTCCCGCCCGGTAGGAGAGGTGCGCGACAGTGGCATTCACGTGCGCGATCGTCGTACGCAGTTCGCCGATGTCGTCGTAGCCCACATCTTCGGGTAGCAGCGCCACATTCGCCGACAGCGTCTCCGACACTCGCTGCACCCGGGACGAGAGCGCGGCCGAAGTCACGAACGACGCGTCGCCCGGCGCCGCTTGGTTTGCCGGCCCGGGCTGGCCGAACTGGAACAGGTCCCACGGCTCCCAGAACGACCCGCCGGGCGCGACCGGGCGGTACACCCCGACGACACGCAGCCGGATCGCGACCCCGGTGGTCGTAGTGGTCGCCAGCGTGCCTCCGACCGTCAGGTGTTCAGCCGCGGCGGTGTTGGCGCTGATCAAGGTCTCGCCGGTGGAGTTGCCCGACACACAGCGGCCGCGGATGATGCGCACGTGGACGCACAGATCCTGGACGGACGCGACCTCGCTCGTGAGCGGCTGCGCGCCGCCGTAGACCACACCGACCTGCTCCTCCGACAGCGGCCGCGCGAACAGGTGATCGTGTGCGAACTGTCCGGCGAGACCCTGCACCTGCGCATCCCAGTCGACGCCTCGATAGCCGACCTCGCTATCACGCGAGACAAGGACGTCGCGCTGGGACAGGCTTGCATCCTTCAGATGCCTGGCGAGCACCGTCTCATCGACCGCATGCAGATAGATCGGCCCCACCGTCGCGGCGAAGATCGCCACGACCGCGACCACAAACACGGCGGCCGACGCGGCGGCCCGCCAGCGAATCGCGCGCAGGGCGAGCCGCAGGATGAGCACACGCGATTCTCTCGACACGCGTCGCTCGAGATCAAGCGGGGGTCATCAACGCTTCGACACCGGCACCACGCCGCACATCACCACCAAGTGGATCGACGCGACCGCCGGCAAGGTTTCGCCGCGCACCGGCCACCTCACGCGTCAGGGCCGCCCGGGGTGCGCTGGGCGTTGTTCGAGGTCGCCCGCCGTGCCGGCAATCCCGACCGCGCTTAGAGCATCCGGGCCGCCGACCGCCTTCCAGCCGGGGCCTGCCTGGCCGTCGCGCGCGAAGCTGCGCGAGCACAGCGACCGTACGCTGGCAGATCTTGGCGACGGCGGGCACTTCTTGGGTGTCGAGCGGTACGCAATGAACGCGATTGTGCCGAACGAGCTGGTCGGACGACGAGGGTCCCGTCTCCGTCGACCAGGCCACGGACTGGGGCTGCGCTGCGGGTGAGCTGCGATCGGGCAGAACTCGTTGGTCGCCGAACGGCCTGTGGGCCGCACTGGTCGATCGGGGGTACGGGACGGCGCGGCTCCAAGCCGCCGCGGTAGCGCATGACCACGATGATCTCCTCCGGACGCGGAGGGTCAGGCGGGTATTGCATCCCTTGTGGCGGGGTGCTCGGCCTGCGAGGGTGCCCCGGGGTCGTCGCCGGTGAGCGCCGACGCGAGCGAGGCGCATGCGAGACTGCGCGGGATGGTTATCCGCGCCGCAACGACGGACGACTGGAGGCAGATCTGGCCGTTCCTGCGGACGATCGTAACCGCCGCGGAGACCTACGCCTACGACCCGGAAATGGACGAAGCGACTGCCCGCGAGCTGTGGCTTGCTGGCCCACCAGTTCGCACCGTGGTCGCGGTCGAGCGGGACGAAACGGTGCTGGGTACGGCGAACATGTATCCCAACCGCCCGGGCCCTGGGTCACACGTCGCCAGTGCGAGCTTCATGGTTGATCCGCACGCCGCCGGACGAGGCGTCGGACGTGCGCTAGGCGAGGAGGCGCTGATCTGGGCGCGTACCAGCGGCTTTCGCGCGATGCAGTTCAATGCCGTTGTGGCGACCAACACACGAGCGGTCGGTCTGTGGCGCTCGCTCGGGTTCGAGATCGTCGGCACCGCGCCAGAGGCGTTCAGACACCCGACTGAGGGCTACGTGGGCCTGCATGTCATGTACCGCCGCCTCTGAACGCCCGCTCGACGACTCAGCGTTCGGATCTGTAGCGCGATCGCGATCAGCCCGTAGCAGCAGGTGCTCGCCGCCAGCGACACGAGCAGCGTCCGCCGGCGACCGAAACGATCCGAGAGACCGCCGATCACCGGCGCGGCGAAGAACTGCGCAACGGCACCAGCCGTCGGGTCGCGACCTGTTCTCCGTCGACCGCCTGCATCATCGCGCGCGGCGCCCACAGTGAGTCGATGCCCCTTTCTCGACCGTCATGGCTGCCGCGAAATGCGGCACAACTGCGCCAACCTCTACGGCGCGGAGCAGAGCAGCCAGGTGAGTCAGGCCGGCCGTGTCCAGACGACGAGCCGATGCGCGAGATCCACTGAGGAAGCGCCGAGCAGGGCCTGGTTGCGCTCTTTCCATGTGCCGTCCTCGAGGTCGGCACGTAGGCGCTGAATTCTGTCGTCGACATCCTCGCTCTGCATGCGACCAAACAGGGCCATCGATGACCTGACCTCGGGATCAAGCAGCGCGTGGGGTCGCTTCCAGAACGCCTGGACGAATCCGTCGTGACAGTCCTCGGGGATCATGACTGGGCGAGTCGTGGCTCCGGGGAGCATCGCGAGCAGGTCGCTCACCGGCGCGAACAGGTCGGCGATCCGCGGGTCGGCGCGGCGCGCCTCCTGGTAGGTCTGTCCGAGGCGTTCGTAGAGCGCAGCGGTCATTGTCAGCAGCGTAGATCCGGGCGTCCGACGAGGTCAACCGCGACGCCCCCCAGGCTTCGCGATGGTCCGCGAGGACCCCTTGACTTTGTCTCGCAAACAATGGTATGTTTGCCGCGCAAACTTATGGAGGGCTCGACATGAACGAGGAGGGAGACATGAACAGCAGCGCAGAGCTTGAGCAGGAGACGACCATGGACCCACGGGCCGCTGAGTTCGTTCTGGCGCAGACCCGCGAGCGGGCCCGACGTGAGCTGGAGATCAACTACCCCCTGCTGTTCATCGCGTGGGGTCTGACGCTGCTGCTCGGCTACGGCGCTGTGTGGCTGGCGGTGCGCGGACAGCATCCGTATCGCGGGTTGACGAACACGGGCGGCGTTATCTGGCTGGTGCTGTTCCTCGTAGCGCTGTTCAGCGTCACGGTCAGACTGGGCGTCATCGGACGGGCGGTCACCGGCGTCGGCCACGCCGGACGCCAGTGGGCGATCTTCTTGACGGCTTTGCCGATCGGGTCCGGCGCACTGTTCATCGAAGCGGCCGCGCTGTCGCACGCCGGCGCCAGCCGGCAGGTGGTCGGCGTGCTGCTTGCTGCCGCACCGATGGTGTCAATGGGTCTGGTCTTCTGCGCGAGCTCGGCAGTCCGGCTGGACTACTCCTTCCTGGCTCTCGGGATCTGGCTGCTCGCCGTCGCGGCCGGCGGCACGTGGGCCAGCCCGGTCACGATCCTGGCCGTCTACGCGCTGGCCGGTGGTGGTGGATTTCTGCTGGCGGCGGCGATCCAACCGTGGATCCGCCGCTCTTGAGCGAGAACGGTCTTGACCCAATCATTCACGTCCCCGCGCGCCTGCGGATCGTGGTCACCCTCGCGGCGCTGGACGACGGCGAAACTCTGTCGTTCCCCAGACTGCAACATCTGATCGGGCTGACAGGCGGGAACCTCATCACCCACCTGCGCAAGCTCGAGGACGCCGGCTACATCACCACCAAAAAAACCGGCAACGGCGCCGCCGGTCGAACCTCAGTCACGCTCACCCACCTCGGTCACGCGGCGCTCGAACGCTACACCGCGGTCCTGCGACAGCTACTCGACTCCGCCAACCTGCGCTAACCAGCGCGCATCGGGTCGCAGGCCGGGCCTCGAAAAACGGCCTCGAGATTGGCTCCGAGCGGTCAGGATGCTTCGTCTGAAGCCGGCGGCGCTGCGCATGAAGCCTCCTCGCCGCGGTGAAGCCTGCAGGGTGCCGGACCGGCCCGCCGCCGACGCTCACCGTCCGGCGTGCTCGCCGCGTGGCGCCCCCGGGCCTGGCGGGAGCTCGATCTCCCCGCGCGCGGCGTGTTTGCCGCACCGGTCGCAGCGGAGGTCTGGGCCGATGTTGCCGCCGCAACCGGCGTGCAGGGTGAGCCGGGGTGGGCCGCCCGGGGTCGGATAGTGGCGGTCGCCCCACTTCATGAGCACGATCAGGGCAGGCCCGAGCTCGCGTCCCTTGTCGGTGAGCACGTACTTCGGCCGGCCGGGTCGCTCCGGGTCCGGAACGCGTTCGAGCAGCTCCTCGTCGCATAGCCGCTTGAGCCGGTTGGTGAGCACGTTGGAGGCAATCCCGAGCTTCGCCTGGAACTCCTCGAACCGCGTGAGGCCGACGAGGGCGTCGCGGAGGATCAGCAGCGTCCAGCGCTCGCCGATGACCTCGAGTGATCGGGCGATCGAGCAGACCTGGTCGGGATAGTCACGTTGGAGCACGCTCCAATCGTAGCTGACTTTCTTGACACAAGTCAGGGTCGCGCGTAGTCTGACTTGCATGACGCAAGCTAGCTACCCTGAGGAGGAGTCATGAAACGAAAGCCCCTGATCCTGATCTCGCTGCTGCTGGCGGCGTTTGTGATCAACCTCGACACGACGATCGTCAACATCGCGTTGCCCTCGCTCGTGCGCCAGCTGCACGCGTCGGACTCGCAGCTGCAGTGGATCGTGGACGCGTTCAACTTGCTGTTCGCCGGCTCGGTGCTGGCCGCGGGCAGCCTGTCTGACCGCTTCGGGCGCAAGGGGATGCTGCTCGCCGGCCTGTCGGTCTTCGGTGTCGCGAGCCTGGCGGGCGGGCTGATGGACAGCCCCGGCGCCCTGATCGCCGCGCGCTCGGTGATGGGCGTCGGTGCCGCGATGGTGTTCCCCTCGACGCTGTCGCTGATCACAAACGTGTTCACCGAGCGGGGCGAGCGCGCGCGGGCGATCGGCTTGTGGGGCGCGATCACGGGCGTGGCGATCGCGCTGGGGCCGATCGTCGGCGGCTGGCTGCTGGAGCTCTCCGACTGGCGCAGCATCTTCTTCGCGATGGTGCCGATCGCCGCCGGCGCCGGAGTCCTGGCCGCCCGCTACGTCCCGACCTCGCGTGACCCGCACGCGCCCCGCACCGACCGGGCCGGTTTCGCGTTGTCGACCGCGACAATCGGGTTGCTCGTCTACACGATCATCGAGGCCCCGAACTACGGTTGGGGCAGCGCCCGGACGCTCGGCAGCTTCGCGCTGACCGCAGTGCTGGCGGCGGCGTTCGTGGCCTGCGAGCGGCGCACGGAGCAGCCGATGCTCGACCTGAGCCTGTTCCGCAACCCGCGGTTCGCCGCCGCGAGCGCCTCGGTCGCGATCTCGTTCTTCGCGCTGTCCGGGTTCATCTTCCTGGTCACCCAGATGTTCCAGTTCCTCAAGGGCTACGGCCCGCTGTCGACCGGCGTGCGCCTGCTGCCAGTCGCGTCATTCGTCGCGATCTCCTCGATCCTCGGCACCAAGCTGGCAGTCCGGTTCGGCACGAAGCTGATCGTTGCCTTCGGGCTGTTCTTGATGGCAGCGTTCTACCTGTGGGTTTCGACTTCATCAGTCACGACCGGCTACGGGACGATCGCCGCCCAGATGGTCGTGCTCGGGACAGGGATGGGCCTCACCAGCGCGCCCGCGACCGAGGCGATCATGGGCGTCGTCCCGAAAGCGAAGGCCGGCGTCGGGTCGGCGGTCAACGACGCCACGCGTCTTTTGGGCGGGACCCTCGGCGTCGCCGTGATCGGGAGCGTTTACGCGTCGCTGTACGCCAGCCGGCTCACCGGCGCGCTCCCCGGAGCGTTGCCTGCCGGTGCCGTGCGGACCGCGCACGCATCCGTCGGTGCCGCGCTCACAGTCGCAGGCAAGCTGACCCACGCCGGCCATCCACTGCTCGCGTCAGCGATTCACAACGCCGCTAACTCGGCCTTCTTCCAGGGCTTCCACGTGGCCAACTACGTGGCCGCGGGCATCGCCGCCGCAGGCGCCGCGATGGCGCTGGCGCTGCTGCCCGCCCAACCGACGACCAGCCGCGATGACACGCCGGAGGTGCCAGCACTCGGCACGTCCACCACAGCCGCAGCGCACAGCTGATTCCACCCCCAAACGACCGGAGACAGAACAGCATGAGCACCCAGCAACACACACCCCCAGCGACCAGCGACAGCTCTGAAGTCGGTCGGGCGACCGGGTTTGAACTGGCCAGGCCCGATCAGCCGGGCGCCGCCAACCTCGACGCCGCGCTGGAGCGCAATCGCGCGTTCGCCGCCGCCGGCGGCCACCACGGTGCCGTCGTCTTCCCCAACCTGAAGCTGTTCGTGATCACCTGCCTCGACCCGCGCGTCGACCCCGCGCACTTCCTCGACCTCGGCCTCAGCGACGCGATGGTGATCCGCAACGTCGGCGGGCGGGTCACCCCGGAGGTGATCAACGATGTGGCCTTCATCGGCCAGCTCGCCGAGAACCTCCTGCCCGACGGCCCGCTGTTCGAGGTCGCCGTGATCCACCACACCCAGTGCGGAACCGGCGCACTCGCCGACGACAGCTTCCGCCACCGCTACGCGCAGCGGATCGGCGCGCAAGAGTCGACCCTGCGCGAGCACGCCGTCCTCGACCCAGCGGCGACCGTCACCCGCGACGTCGAGCGCCTGCGCTCCGCACCCGCGATCTCCCCGCGCGTCATCTTCTCCGGGCACGTGTACGACGTCGTCACCGGCCTCGTGCAGACGGTCGTCCCGACCCGCGGCTCAGTAGATCGAACCGATTGAACAACCTCACATCCCCAAGCAGACGAAACCCCGTGACAACCACCGTGGCTCCCGACCTCAACCCGGCCACACCGAACCCAGGAATGGCCAACCCTTGTGAAAGCGGGTGTGGGCCAGGTGTGGTGGCCGTACCGAGATGCCGACCTCGATAGCTTTTGGCCTGAGATGTCCCTGTACCCGGGTACGCCGTATGACTACAGCGCGACGGCCGGCGGGCTGGTGTTCACCGCTGGAGCGTGTCCGCTTGATCAGAAGGGCCGCGTCGTGGCGCCCGGTGACTTCGAACGCCAGGCAGTCCAAACGGTCGAGAACCTCCTCGCAGCCTTGGCTGAGCACAACGTCACAGCGGACGCTCTGCTGAAGACGACGGTGTTCGTCGCGAGCGCGGATCGTGCCGATCTGGTCCGCGTGTGGGACACCGTCGCACCGCGGCTCGGTCGGGCACCCAGCACCCTGCTGGGCGTCGCGCTGTTGGGATACCCCGATCAGCTGGTCGAGATCGAAGCGATCGCGGGAGTCGGCACCGCCGCGTAGGACCTGCGAACAGGCAGAGGACGCAAGCAGCAGCGGGAACGACGCGGCTCGGTCAGCGACGAGGACCGGCCGGCTTCTGCCCGATCGTGTACCACCTGAGTCGGGCAGACCGTTGACCAGTAAGGAGCTGGCCCATGCGGTCACGGGCATGTTGAACGTGTTCGGCGGCCTCTGGAGCGGGGTTCAGTCTGGCGGCGGGTCGTGCTCGGGCGAGGTGTCCGCGCCGCTATGGTGAGCCGACAAAGTTGATCGAATTGGTAGATCACCGGTCCTCGGCAAGCTTGCGACAGACCCTGACCACGAACCGATGACGGTCCCGGCGACGTCGGGGCTGTATGACCGCCGCGCGGAGTGGTCGGCCGGCGAGCAGCCTTTTCGTGCGCGCCGCGGAGCGCGGCCGGCACCGCCCAACATCGTCTTCATTCTCGGCGACGACCTCGGCTGGGGCGACCTTGGGGTGTACGGCTCGTTGCACCATCAGACCCCGCGGATCGACACGCTGGCGCGCGACGGCATCAGGTTCACGCACGCGTACTCGACGTCGGCGACCTGCTCGCCGACGCGGATCGGCCTGTACACCGGCCGTCACCCCGGCCGCTTGGTCGCCGGGTTAGAGGAGCCGCTGCGCACGCGTGACGAACACCACGGTATCCCGCACGACCATCCGACGCTCCCGTCGCTGTTGCGCGACGGCGGCTACCGCACCGCGATGTTCGGCAAGTGGCACTGCGGCTGGCTGCCGTGGTTCTCGCCGATCAAGGCAGGCTTTGAGACGTTCTTTGGCAACCTCGACGGCGCGATGGACTATTTCAGCCACCTCGGCACCGACGGCAAGCCGGACCTGTATGAGGGCGAGGTGCCGGTCGAGCGGATCGGCTATTACACCGATCTCGTCGCCGACCGCGCGGCGGACTACATCGCCGCCGCGGGCGACGAGCCGTTCTACCTGCAGGTCAACTTCACCGCGCCGCACTGGCCGTGGGAGGGGCCCGAGGACCAGGCCGTCTCTGACAAGGTCACCGCCGCCGCCGACGCGAAGGGGCCACTGGCGGCGCTGTTTCACTTCGAGGGCGGCTCGCTTGAGGCCTACAGCCGGATGGTCGCCGCGCTCGACGTCGGCGTCGGCCGGATCCTCGACACGCTCGACGAGCGGGGCATCGCGCGCGACACGATCGTCTGCTTCGGCTCTGACAACGGTGGCGAGCGCTACGCGTTCCTGTGGCCGTTCGTCGGCGAGAAGGGCGACCTGGAGGAGGGTGGGATCCGGATCCCGTTCCTGGTCCGCTGGCCCGCCGCGGTCCACGGCGGCCAGCTGAGCGACACGCCGAACGTGACGACCGACTGGACCGCGACCCTGCTCGACGCAGCCGGGGTCGCCCCTGCCGCCTCGCATCCGCTCGACGGCCACTCGCTGCTGGCGTGGCTGCTGGACGGCGACACGCCGCCGCAACGAGACCTGCTGTGGCGCACGCGCACCCAGGGGGCAGTGCGACGCGGCACCCACAAGCTGTTGATCGACCACCACGGCAAGGCGCGGCCGCCGTTTCGCCCCAACCGCCCGAGCTACCGGCTGTTTGACGTCACCCTCGACGGACGCGAGATGGCCGACATCGCCGGCGAGCATCCCGAGCTCGTCAACGAGCTGCGCGCCGTCTGGGAGGCGTTTGACGCCAAACAGCTGCCCTACCCGGCGGCGACGTCACGGCCCGAGCTACGGCCCGGCACCGCCGACTGACACCCCGAGCGTCAGACTCCACACCGCCGACTGACGCACCCGCGCTCGCGGCCCACACCCCCGGATGACCACGGCGGCGTCTGATCGAACCGCAAGCGACGACGATCCGCCCGCAGACGAGTGTGTCGCTGCGAGGGCGACCCCGTGCGGCGCCTACGCTCTCGTGCAAACTACGGAGAGGGGCAGGAGATGCCGGTCGATCCGCGCGGCGAGGACCTCAAGCGTTACCTCAAGCAGGACCCGGGCGGCCCGGTGGTGATGCTCAACCTGCTCAAGTACCGCCCCGAAGGCGAGCAGAGCTACCGCGCCTATAGCGCGGCCTTGAAGGACTATCTCCCCAGCATCGGCGCCGAGGTGCTGTACGTCGGGGACTGCTCAACGGTCCTGGTCGCCCCGGCCGGCTGGGATTGGGACGCGGTGCTGATCGTCCGCTACCCCAGCCGGCAGGCGTTCAGCGCGATGGTCAGCGACCCGGCCTACCAAGCGGTGACGCACCTGCGCACTGACGCGTTGACCGAGGCCGTGCTCCAGGCGACCGTGCCGTGGCAGACGGCGTCCTGATCAGCAGTCAGTAGCAGCCCGCGAGCCCGTCGCTCGGCGGCCAGACCAACGCGGTCGCGACCGTCCTGCATGTCTGAGTCCGTCCATCCGCCGCCACCGTCAAGCAGCGGAACTCTCGCGCTCGCCACCGATGAGTTTCCGCGGCGCGCGGAGTCTTTCGGGCAAATATGACCCTACACCCGGAGGTGGTCCGATGCGCAAGGTGGTTGCCTACGAGTTGCTGTCGCTTGACGGCGTGGCTGAGCAGCCGATCGAGTTCGTGACCGACTTCGATGACGTAATGCGGGAGAACCTCCGCCGCGTCATCGCCGCCCAAGACGCTGTGCTCCTCGGGCGCCGCACCTACGACGACTGGGCCGGCTTCTGGCCGACGAGCGACATCGAGCCATTCGCGAGCTTCATCAACGGCGTCCAGAAGTTCGTGGTGACCTCGACGCCACCCGAACAGCAGTGGGAGAAGACCGGCGTCGTCGACACGAGCCTCGCGGACTTCGTCAGGGAACTCAAGCAGCAGCCCGGCGGCGAAATCGGGATCCACGGGAGCATCTCGCTAACCCAGTCTCTGCTCGAGGCGAGCCTCATCGATGAGCTCCGACTTGTCATCGCTCCCGCCGTGCACATCCACGGGCGAAAGCTCTTCGATGGCGCGAGCGCCACGCGGCTCTCATTGACCCGTAGCATCACCTCGTCAACTGGCTATCTGCTCGTCGACTACCAGGTCAGGAGCTGACCCAGTGGCATTGGCAGACCGACGGGCCCGGGGCGGACGAGTCGCGCCGGCGCGGGGTGGCGCGGAGATGCGGTCGCCTGTCCGGCGCTCATTTGTCTGCTCAAAGCAGCCCGAGCCGCGGCAGCGATGTCAGCCTGTGTGTTCGCGTGCCCGGCGATGCCCCAACCACCTTCGGGCGACTCAGTGAGCAACACCCAGGTGCGATCGCCGATGCCCGGATCGCCCGCCGCGGACGCGCCGATCTCGGTGAGTTCTTAGACGACGCCGAGCTGCTTGTCCCGGTCGAGCACGGCGACCGGTGTGAGCACCTGAACGCGCACATAGTTGCTCGCCCCGGCCGCGTTCGCGATTGCGTCGGGCGGGAGGTCATGGATAAAGGCAGCCGTGTTGTCGCGGAACAGCGGAAGCTCTGGCACCCCCTCCCTGCGCATTACGGCCGCCGCGAGATCTTGGGCAAGCTGATGCTTGCTCACGAACGTGCCAGCATTCGCATAGACGTCAATCATTGGCATCAGAACCTCGCCCTTCCGAGTTAGGTGTCAAGACAACCGCCGCGCGGCTCGTCGATTCAGCGTTCGTCGGCTGACTCCCGACGACTGCGTCGTGATGAGCCCGGCTCATAGATCGGGACCCACACCTGCGGCCAACGCCGATCGGGCAGCGGTTTCGGCGAGCTTCGCCACGCTATCGGGATGGGAGACCATCGCCACATGGCTACTCGGGACCTCGATCGCGGTCGCGCGCATGCGCCGGGCGAACTCGCGCTCCGCATCGGGCGGGATCGCCTGGTCCTCCTGGGCCACCAGGTACCAGGTCGGTTGTGACTTCCAGGCCGGGACACCCATCTTCGTGTCAAACGCCGCGGCGGCCAACGGCTGCTGAACGGCGTACATGACCCTCGACCGGATGGGGTCGACGTCACCCGCGAAATGGTTGACGAAGTCATCCTCCGGCAGCCATGCGAAGCCCTGGGCGTCGATGTCCGGATGGGCGGTCGCCGGCGTCGGCGGTCCCTGAGCCAGCATCGCCCCGAGCGACTCGCCTTCGTCGAGCGCAAACGCAGCGATGTACACCAGACCGACGACGTTCGGCGCGTCGGTGCCAAGCGCGGTCATGATCTGACCGCCATAAGAGTGCCCTACGACGATCGTCGGACCATCTTGGCGGGCCAACACCTCCCGCAGCCGTCCCACGTCATCCGCAAGTGCGTTCATCGCGAACTGCGGCGCCGTGACGTGGTAGCCGGCGGCTTGCAGACGCTCGATAACGCCGCTCCAACTCGACCCGTCCGCCCACGCGCCGTGAACCAGCACAAAGTTCGACGAACCTTCCATTCTCCTCGTCCCTTCTGTTTGATTGACCAGGAACTTCCGCTGTCCTGTCATGCGACTCCGCTCGGATGGTGCTCACCCACCGAAACGCAATGACCAGTCGGTCGCTCGGCGCGCCCGGCAATCTCCTGGTTCCCCCCTTCGCAGGCTCGGATGACTCGCGGTGTCGTGACCATCGCATGGCGCTGGTGCACCGACATCGCGCGGTCATGCGATATGTAAGGATCAGGTCGATCGGTTGCGACCGCTGGCGCGACGCTCTTCGCCCGAATCCCGCGGGCCAGCCCAGCGACACCCCACCGCGGGCGACCCGTCGGGTCACGATCAAGCACTTCAGGTGTACCCGCGCGGTGGGGTACCGGCTCGTCGTGTCCCGTGCATTTTGGAGGCGGGCCCCGGCATCCGTTCGCCGCCCTAGTACCGCAACTGCTTTCTATTGACAAGCTAATAACGGAACGCTGCACTAGCGATGTCTCGCCAGGCCGGTTCACGATCTAGAAGTTGACTTTGCCGCTGCCGTAAACGATGACCATCTGGGCCAACGTGGTGCCGCTGTTGCTCATGTTGCACTGCCCCTGCTTCGGGCCGCTCTTGTACGTCGAGCCGATGAAGCCGAACGATTCTGTGATCGTCACGGTCCCGTGGATGCCAGCGTAGAGCCCCGTCCCGCCGACGATCGGAGCCGGCGCTGAAACGGTGGCGGAGGCCGAGCAGGTCGCAGCATCCACGGTCGGCGGCGAGCTATTGGCCTTCTTGCCAACAGCCGTGATGTCGAGCTTGATCGTCCCCTTCTTTAGGGTCGCCGTTGCGATCTTCTTGCCATGAGTAATGACAGAATGGCTTGTCCCGTAGTCGCCGACCGCGCCGGTGATGAGGACCTTCCCGTTGCCTTGCTTCTGCGCGGGCTGAACGAATAGCTGGATCCGACCGCCTGCTGGTGTTTGCGATGAGCCCGCCCCCAGCGCGGCCGACGCACCGACGATCCCGCATGCGAGCAGCCCCGCAACTCCAGCCGCTGTCTTTCCTAGCCGCATCACAACCTCCTGAGTCTCGACCAGACCGCACGCCGGATCGACTCATCACCCGATCGCGCGGGTCCCCCGCGTGGGGGCTGGCGCGAGCATAAACCTTGACCACCACCTTCGTTGCAAAAGTTACGCACTCAGAGTCGATGCCGCCCCATCGGCAACGCGGTGATGACCCGAACCGCCCGCGAGCAAGAAAAGCACTCCCCGGTGTGGCGGGTCAGGGGCGGGAGGGCAGGACGGGAAGGGACCGGTCGGGACGGTCGTCGCGGCGGGGCGGTCGTTTGGGGCCGCGCTGGTCGAGAGCGGCGAGGACGAGCTCGATGGCCTTATCGAGCTGCGGGTCGCGGCCGGCGGCCCAATCCTGGGGGGCGATGGCGACCTCGACGTCGGGATCGACCCCGTAGTTCTCCACCGTCCAGCCGGCACCGCCCTCGAACCAGAACGCGTACTTCGGCTGCGTCACTGCCGTGCCGTCCGCCAGGCGGTATCGCAAGTCGATCCCGATGACCCCACCCCACGTGCGGGTCCCAACCAGCGGCCCGAGGTTGCGCTGGCGAAAGCCGATCGACACGATGTCACCGTCGGAGCCGGCGTACTGATCGCACAGCGCGACCATCGGACCTCGGGGGGCGTCGATCGGGTAGGTGAAGGCGTCGAAACCGCGAGCGCTCTCCCAGGCGGTGATGACACCGGAGAGCCGCTCCAGGACGAGCTGCGAGGTGTGCCCGCCGCGGTTGCCGCGGAAGTCGCAGAGCAGGCCGTCGAGGCTGGTCTCGATCCGCAGGTCGCGATGCAGCTCACCCCAGCCCGGTGACTGCATGTCCGGGACGTGCAGGTAGCCGACACGCCCGCCGGTGCTGGCCCGCACCTCGGCCCGGTTGGCGGCCACCCAAGCGTGGTAGCGCAGGGGGCGCTCGTCGGCGAGCACGGTCACGGCCGCGGTGCGTCGTTCGTCTCCTTCGGTGCGCAGGCCGACCTCGACCACTTTGCCGCTGCTGCCAACCAGGAGCGGTCCAGGCCCGGTGACCGGGTCGACAAGCCGACCGTCGATGGTCTCCACGACGTCGCCGACCTGGGCGCTGACTGGCTCTAGAGGGCTGCGCGAGCCCGGCACTGACGGCTCTGCCGTCGGCAGGCCCGTGATCCTCCACCGGCCGTCGTCGCCGCGGCGCAGGTCGGCGCCGAGGTGCCCCATCCGTTGGCGCGGCGGCGCCTCGGTGGGATCGGCCCACACGTACGCGTGTGAGGTGCCCAGCTCGCCGTGAAGCTCCCAGATGAGGTCGTGGAGCTCATCGCGCGTGGCCACCCGGTCGACCAGCGGGCGGTAGCGTGCCACGACGGCATCCCAGTCGACGCCCGCCATGTCCTCCACCCAGAAGTGGTGGCGCATGAGCCGCGCCGCTTCCTCATACATCTGCACCCACTCGTCGGCCGGGTCAACGGTGATCCGGATCCGTTCGAGGTCGATGTCAAAGTGCGTCGCCGGGCGATCATCGTCCTGCTTCGACGGCCGGTCGGCCGGCTGCACTTTCAGCGCTGTGTCCCTGCGGACTACGAGGGTGCGTCCGTCGGCCGAGGCCTGCACTCCGTCGGCCTCTTCGGCCAGCGTCTCGACCCTGCCGGTGGCGAAGTCCAGGCGCTCGAGGCGGCCCTTGACCGGCTCGCCGAACGGTTGCACCCGGTCCTCGCCGAGCTCTCCAGCCACCGGCAGCGACCGCCATACCAACCCGCCGGCCACCGCACGCAGGTCGGCCAGTCGGCCGGCGGCGACGGGGAGCTCGACCAGCCGGGTCGCGAGCCCGTCAGGCTCGACGAGGACTTCGGCGACGCCGCCGGCCCCGGGCGATCCGCCCGCCTCGGACGACTCGCCGTTCCCGGAGTCCGCGCCGGCGCTCGCGGCCGGTTCGGCGTCGGCTCGGGGCGACCCCCATGGCAAAACGCGACCAGCCGGCTCCGGTGACAGCGGACCGGGCGTCGCCGCCGCGAGGCGCAGGAGGTAGGGACGGGTGGCGGCCGGAAACGACAGGTCGAAGCGCAGTTGGTCGTACACCGGGTCGAAGGTCCGCCGCGACAGGAAGGCCAGGTAACGCCCGTCAGGGGTGAAGACCGGCTCTCGATCGTGGAATCGCAGCGGCGTCGCCTCGTGCACCGCCCCGCCGGCGACGTCGGCCAGCTTGATCTGTCGCAGGCCCGCCTCGTCGCTGAGCGGACCGGCCGCCGCCCAGGTCAGCCATCGGGAGTCCGGCGAGAAGCACAGACCACTGGCGATGTCGAACGTCGAGCGATCGAGCTCCCGGGTCTCTCCGGCGGCGATGTCGGTGACCCGCACCGCCCCGTCATCGCCGGCGGTAGCCACCCAGGCGCCATTCCGCGAGGCGGCCAGCTCGACCACCTGGCCAAGCTCCCCGCGGGCCAGGCGGTGACCAGGCCCGCCGGTGACCGCGGTCACCTCGAGGGAGTCCTCACCGTGGGCGTCGGTAACCCACACCACTTGCTCATCGCCGAGCGGTGTCGTGAATCGAGCCCGGACCCGCCCGCCGGGCGATAGGACCCGGGCCGGGCCATCACGATGCGTGCACCATACGGCGGCGCCGCGGACGTCCAGCGCGCTTGCCCGCCCGGTGCGGTCCGGCGCGACCCGACCGACGGCCTCAGCCGCCTGCAGCGGGTAGCGGACTCGCCCGTAGCGGGCCGAGCCAAGCCGAAGCTCGAGGCGACGAGGCGCCGAGTCGGCGGCGAGGCTGTCGAGGATCCACAGATCACCGAAGCAGCCGTAGACAAGCCGGCTGCCGTCGCCGTCGGCGTTGCGGGCGTAGGCATCGCCGTGGTCGCTGTGTCGACGGAGATCGGTCCCGTCCGGGGCCAGCGAGTACACGTTGCCCCACCCCTCGTGGTCGGAGAGGAACACCACCCGCGCGCCCCACCATTGCGGATCCTCGATCTGACCGTCGATCTCGGCAGCGAAGCGACGGTAACGACCCGTTCCGTCGGCGTCGATCCACGCCTTGCCGGCGGTGCCGCCCCGATAGCGCTTCCAGCTGGTGGCACCGCGCGGGTTCTGATCTGCGCCGAGGACGACCCCGCCGTCGAGTGCCTCCGACAGGGCCGAGACCGGGCCGAAGGCGAGCCGTTCCGGCTGGCCGGCGCCGAGCGGCACGACCCAGGCCCACGTCTGCGAGGCGAACGGCTGGCCGGTGGCGCTGGCCGCCACCACCGTGCCCTCCCCCTGCCAGCCCAGGACGCGCGTCGTGGCGTCGCCCCACCAAGTCAGGCGCCGCGGCTCGCCGCCGTCAAGCTCGGTGACCCACACCTCGGGGTGACCGGCCGCGTCCGAGCACCAGGCCACCTGCCGGCCCTCAGGCGAGAGCTTCGGGGTTCGGATCGTCGCCCGTTCGGCGCCGAGCCGCCACGCCGTCCCCGCGTCGACCGACCCGACCCAGAGGTCGTCGTCGTCGACGAAGGCGAGGCAATCACCTCGGATCGTCGGGTAGCGGAGGTAGGCCCCTACGGCCATGGCGCCAACCATAGGTCATGCCGTCGACGCGGTGGTGAGGGTTTGCCGGCTGCCGCCGCGCAGGCCGAGATGCAGGAACTGGCCGCCGCTCACGGCGGGCAGCTTCGGCTCGCCGTGTTCCCGACGGCTACGACTTCGGCCGACGCCCCTGAGTCCGGACCGGACGTCTGTCGCACCCCGCTGCTCGATGACCCGATGTATCTCGCGCTTCCCGCCGACCATCGCATCGCCAGCACCCGGCGTCAGAACGAGGCGGCTGCTTCCACCATGTGCTCGAGCTTGGTCCGGAGCACCGGTCGGCTTCGGGCCGGATGGCGCCCGAACCCGCACGACGGTGAGATCCACAGCCGCTCTTCGCCGACGACACGCGCCCAGTCAGCGGCTCGGTCGCGGACCTTCTTGACCGTCTCGATTCCGTAGCTGGCCTCGTCAACGATTCCCGCGGCCAGCTCTATGCTCTGCGGCATCTCGGCGAACGCGTCACGCTCGAGGTATTCGGCGAAGTAGCTGCACTCCACCGACGCCACGTCGATTACGCCGTCCAGGAGCTGCAGGAACGGCACCCAGGCCGCGTTGCGCACCACGCCTGACATGGGCCGGCCCTTGAAGTTCCCGTTACACAGGTGGACTCCCCGCGTGACGCCGTCGATCCCCTCAAAGCAGCCACCGACAATGCGCGCAGCGTCCTCCGCGGTTATCCGCCGGGCGTTGATCAGCACGCCGAAGATGGGCACGTCAAGCTGCACGTGCGGGCAACCCGCCGCCGCCAGTTCACGCACCTCCCGATTGACGATCGCGATCAGATTGGGCATCTGGCGCCACAGTTCCGGGTTCTGGTCCTGAGCGTGGACCGCGATCTCGAGTGGCCCGACCACCGTCGCCTTCGTCACGCCACCCGGCAACCTCTGCTCGCGTTGATACGCACGCGCATACCCAAGCCCATCGGGCGCTGAGAGCTCACCCTCGATCACGCCGCGCGCCAGATCGTCGTAGTCAAACGGATCGGGCTCGTCAGGCCTGTCGACCTTGAAGCCATGCAGCACCCGCTGCATATGGTCGATGAAGTTGTCGGCGAAATACTCACCGCCGGTCCACTCATCCAACCCCAGATCCCGCTGTTCCGCGATCGCCGCCGCAGCCGCCCGATCCAGCAGATCCTCCCCCTCGTCAGGCGAAAGCTCGCCGCGGTGAAACCGGGCCAGAGCGTCCTCGTCCTCGTCACGCTTCCACCACGACCCGACCACCGTCGTTCGCAACGCCATCCCAAACCGTCCTCGTTCATCCCGTTATCACAACCGTGACCACCGCATCGGCCAAGCGCAGTAGATCACACGCGACTCGATCCTCAATGACCCCGCCACGACAGGACGCACCACGCGGCCTGGAGGCGATGACAGTCGCAGAGTGATCGGGTGTCGGGGCGGTGACCGCGACGAGCCGTCACTCGCGGGTGGGACGCTCCTGGCCGAGGGCCCGCGTGAGCTGCTCTCGCGAGTTGATGCTGAGTTTGAGATAGACGTGGCGGAGGTGGTATTCGACGGTCTTCGGGCTGAGAAACACGGCGGTCGCCGTCTCCCGGGTGGTCTTGCCTGCTGCGAGCAGCAGGGCGATCTGGAGCTCCTGCGCGGTGAGCTCATCGATTGTGCTGGGATCGCGGCGCCGAACCTTTTCCCCAGTCGCCGCCAGCTCGGCTCGGGCGCGCTCGGCCCACGGCCGGGAACCGAGGCGCTCGAATGTGTCCAGGGCAGCCCTGAGCTGTTCACGCGCGAGGACCCGCTTGCGGGCGCGGCGCAGGCGCTCGCCGTACGCGAGGCGGGTCCTGGCCGCCTCGAACTCCTCCGGCGTCTGCGCGTGGAGTTCGAGTGCCCGCAGGAACCAGGGGTCAAACGCTCGCTCCTCGGCCACGAGGCCGAGGCTGCGCATCGACCGTGCCATCGACCACGGCTGGCCTTTGTCCGAGGCGGTGCGCCCGAAGCGAACGGCCAGCTGCTGCGCCTCCTGGCGGCGACCGAGCCGAAGGTAGCTTTCGACCAACTCAGGGGCGGGTGAGAGGTCGGCGTCGGTGATGCCGAGCCCGTCCATCACCGCCTGCTGGCGTTCGAACTGTGCGACGGCCGCGCCGGCCGAGCCCACACCGAGCTCCAGCTCTCCCAGGGCAGCCGTGGCCCAGACCTCGTAGATGCCGAGGCCGAGCGTCCGCGAGAGCAACAGCGCCTCGGCGGCGTGCGCTCGGCATTCCGCCTCACGTCCGCGGCGGGCGTCCAGCCAGCACAGGCCTCCGAGGCCGAGCACGGCCACGCCCTGCTGCCCCGTCTCCCGTGCTAGCGCGATCGTCTCGGTGTACGTGGAATCAGCCACCTGCCACCGATCGCTGGTGGCCTGGTCACGGCCCACGAAGGCGAGCAGGAGGGGCAGGACGCCCAAGGCCGTGCGTGCGCGCGCGTCCTGAAGCGCGCGCTCGATCAACGAACGCCCCGCCGCCGACTCGCGCAGGAACAGCGGGCCGATCACGAGCCACGGGAGCAGGCGCGGGTCGTCACGTACGTCGAGCGAGCTCTCGGCGAGCGCCACCGCCTTGTGGATCGACTCCGCTCCGGCCTCGGCGTCGCCGCCGAGAATCGAGGCCATTCCGGCCACCATCGTGGCCATGAACCGGGCGCGAGTCGAGCCGCCGGCGCCGAGCCGCTGCACCGCCCGCCGGGCTGTCTCGATCATCTGGCCCGGATTCCCAGCGCAGAAGCTGGCCAGCACCGCTTCGGACAGCATCGTCACTGCATCCTCGGGCTCGGCCCGCTCGGCCGCGGAGCTCAGGATCCCGTGCGCCTCGGCGACCCGTCCGTCGCCAACCGCAACGGAGCCGGCGAGATGCTCGATCCTCACGATCAGCGCCGGGTCATGGGTCTGCCCGCGCGCCTCGTCGAGTAGGGCGAGCGCGCGCTGAGGCACCCCCGCGAGCCATGCCGACTCGGCCGCCTCCCAAAGCATCCGGGCCCGCTGGTCGGCGCCGGTGGCCAGCCGTCCCCCGCGTTCGAACGCGCCCGCCGCGCTCGCGTACGCGCTGCGCTCGCGGGCGCGCGCGCCGGCTTGCTGGAGTGCTGCCGCGGCTGCATCGTCCGGGCCGACGGCCGCGGCGGCAAGATGCCACGCCCGCCGGTCGATATCGCGGTCGGGCAGAGCGGAGGCAAGCGCGCGGTGCGCGGCGCGGCGTTCGTCCGCCGGCGCCTGAGCGTAGATCGCGGCGCGCGCCAGGACGTGCCGGAACTCGATCCGGCCAGGACGAAGCCATGCGAGGCCCGCTGCCTCCGCATCGGTGAGCAGCTTCAGGTCGAGGTCCAGCTTCGCGGCGGCCAGCTCGAGCGTGTGGAGATCGCCGGTGTCGCTGGCGGCGGCCAGCACCAGCGCCCGGCGCGCCGCCGGCGTGAGCCGTGCAGTGCGGCGCACGAAGGCGTCCGAGATGGTGGCCGGGACGAGCAATGCCGCTCCAGCCGGGGCGAACGTGAACTCGTCGGTCTCGGCTGCGAGCTCGAGCAGCGCCAGCGGATTGCCTCCGGTGGCGGCATGCAGGCGCCGCGCGGCGTCGATCCGCAGCCGGGGCAGGAGCTCGGCCGCCTCCTCGCGCGTCAACCCATTGACATGCAGGGCCGACAGATCGGCGCGGGCCAGGACCGAGGGTTCCCCCTCACGAACGGCGATCAGCACGGCGACCGGGTCGGCCAGCAGGCGGCGGAAGGCGAACAGCAGGGCCTGGGCGCTCGGCTCGTCCAGCCATTGCGCATCGTCGATCAGCACGGCGGTCGGTCTCACCTCGGCGAACGCGGCGAGCAGGCTGAGCGTCGCGGCACCGACGGCGAAGCGATCCTGGGCGGGCGCCGGCCGGAGCGCCAGAGCCCCCTCGAGCGCGGCGGCCTGGGGCGGCGGGATCCGTTCCAGCGCGGCGAGCGCCGGCCTGATCAGCTCGAACAGCGAGGCGAACGGGATCTGCGCCTCGGACTCGATCCCGCGCGCTCGCAGCACCTGCATCCCCTCCGCCCGCGCGGCGGCGTGGTCGAGCAGCGCGGTCTTGCCGATCCCCGGCTCGCCGACGAGCAGGAGCGCCGCGCTGGTGCCCGACCGCGCCCCGGCGAGAGCGATCTCGATCGCCCGCTGCTCCCGCTCGCGACCGAGCAGCATGGGGCCGATTCTAGGTGGGGTGGGCGCCAAAGACTAGGTGACCCCCGGAAGCGACCGTCTCGACGCGGACCTAGCCTGGCGCCAACGTCAACCCTAGGAGGGACCAGGTGAGCACCATCGAGAAGACCGTCGAAGTCGACGGTGACAAGCTGATGCAGTTCGTCTTCCGGGCCGTCGACGAGGTCGGCGCAACGCTCAACTCGGCGCTCGTCGTGATCGGCGACAAGCTCGGGCTGTATCGCGCGCTGGCCGGCACGGACGGTCTATCGCCGGCCGAACTGGCGCAGCGGACCGGTACCGCCGAGCGGTACGTGCGGGAATGGCTGAACGCGCAGGCGGCGGGTGGCTTCGTGACCTACGAGCCTGACAGCGGCCGCTACGCGCTGCCGCCGGAGCAGGCCGTCGCTCTCACCGACCCGACTTGCCCCGGGTACCTGCCGGGCTTGTTCCAGATCGCAATCGGGTCGGTGATCGACTCGCCGAGGATCAT
>Ga0302325_10006114_pt1 | contig 27196 bp, 27 predicted proteins | sample Palsa_T0_2_FD_201948 | JGI IMG/M metagenome (GOLD analysis project Ga0302325, IMG submission 201948) | Peat permafrost microbial communities from Stordalen Mire near Abisko, Sweden - Palsa_T0_2 | ecosystem: Environmental > Terrestrial > Soil > Palsa > Peat permafrost | place: Sweden: Abisko... | reverse complement strand
CCGAGGACCAGAACCTCAGCGACGACGAGAGGGCCGCCGGCCAAATCTGGGCCGGTCACCATCGGGGCGCGGGTTCGGCCGGATGCCCCCACTACTCGCCGGCGTTCCTGCGCGGTTGCCTGGAGGAGATGAGGGTGCCCGATCCCTAGCTCTGCGGGCGACCGCAAATGGCGAATACTTTCTTAGCGCCTCCTCTCCAATAACCGGCGGCCAGTCGAGTCTCTTAGAGCAGGGGCGCCCCGCATGGCTTCCATTCCGGCCCCGGACGGCCGCTGGCGCAGGGACCTGGCGCTCATCGTCCTGCCGGCGCTCGCCATCTTCCTCTACTGCCTCCTCGATCCGACGATGTTCGCCGACGGCGACAGCAACTGGCACATCGCCACCGGCCGCTGGATCCTGGCCCACGGCGCGGTCCCGCCCACCGATCCCTTCTCCTACACCGCCGTCGGCCGCCCCTGGGTGACGCACGAGTGGCTCTCCGAGGTGCTGATGGCGCTCGCCTGGCTCGCCGGCGGCTGGAGCGGCGTCGTAGTCCTGACCGGTGCCTGCGCGGCCGCCGCCGTGGCCCTGATGGCGGCGGAGCTGCGTCGCTCGCTGCGCCCCTTCTCGGTGATCGTCGCCCTGGGCGTGAGCTTTGGCATGCTCGAGCGCCACATGCTGGCGCGGCCTCACATCATCACGCTGCCGCTGCTGGCGTTGTGGACGGTCCAACTCCTCGAGGCGCGGCGCAAGGATCGCGCCCCGCCGCTCTGGCTGCTGCCGCTGATGCTGCTGTGGTCGAACCTCCACGGCAGCTTCATCTTCGGGCTCGCCTTCACCGCCTTCTTCGCCCTGGAAGCCTTTCTCGCCGCCCCCGCCGACCGGCGCCTGGACGTGGCGACCAAGTCGGGCGCCTTCGGTCTGGCCGCGGGGGCCTTCTCCCTGGTCACGCCCAATGGCGTCCGGGGGTTCTTCTATCCGCTCTACGTGATGTCGATGAAGAACCTGCAGACGATCAGCGAATGGCAGTCGGTCAGCTTCATGAAGCCGACGTCGCTGGGCCTGGGCGCGCTGCTGACCCTCTTCATCTGCCTCTATCGCGGCGTCAGGGTCCCGGCGGTGCGGCTCGCCCTTGCCCTGCTGCTGCTCTACATGAGCCTTCAGCACATCCGGCTGGAGGTCGTCCTGGCCGTCGTCGCGCCGCTGCTCCTCGCCGAACCTCTGGGGCGGGCGCTGGAGCCGGACCGGGCCATGCCACTCTCATCCCCCTGGCCGCCGCGCCGCCAGCTCCCCGCGCCGCTGACGGCGATCGCCGCCGTCTTCCTCGTCCTTGGCGTCTCGAGGATCGCGATCCCCGAGGTCCGCCGCGACGGCGTCACCGCGCCCCTGACCGCACTCGCCCACGTGCCGCCGGCGCTGCGGGCGCGGCCGGTGTTCAACGACTATGGCTTCGGCGGCTGGCTGATCTTCGAGGGTGTGCGCCCGTTCATGGACGGCCGCTCGGACATGTACGGCGACGACCTGATCAAGGTCTATGTCCAGGTCCAGAGCGGCGATCCGGTCGCCGTCGCCAGGGCGTTCAGCCGCTACGGCGTCGCCTGGACGATCCTGCCGCCGACCACGCCGCTGGTCGCGCGCCTCGACGCGACCCCCGGCTGGCGCCGGCTCTATGCCGACAAATGGGCCGTCGTCCAGGTCCGCTCCGACGCCCTGCCGCCGCAAGCGCCCGCCGCCGCCCGGCCCTGAACGAAGCGGGCGGGCCACGCTCCCGAGTAGTCAATGTCACGCCGCGCGCTCGTCGCGCGTCCTTGACGCATGACCGGTCGCTTCTTCGCCCAGCGTGTCCTCTCGGTGATGCTCGGCCTGGCGATGGCAGGCAACGGGATCGCCATGCTGTTCGCCGGACTCGCCTGGTACCGGGCCGTGCCGGGCGTGACCCAGACCGGTCCGTTCAACCCGCATTTCGTCAAGGACATCGGCGCGGCCTACCTTACCGCCGGGCTCGGCCTGGCATGGTTCGGCTGGCGGGCCTCGGGCTTCGCCCGCGGGTTGGCGGTGGCCGGCGCCCTGTTCCTTGCGCTGCACGCCCTGATCCACATCGTCGAGGCTCTCGGCGATCCGGGCGGACCGGCCCACCTCGTCCGGGACTTCCCTGGCGTCTTCCTTCCGGCGTTGATCGCTATCGCCGTGGTCTGGCCACTCGAGACCTCCAGGGAGACCGCCCATGCTTAGAGCCATCTTCGATCGCCTCATCACACGCCTGGAGACGCGGTGGGCCTACGACGCCGGTTATGCGCGGCTGCTCAACCGGGTCAGCCCCTGGACCTTCCTGAAGTTCTCCGTCGCCACCCAGATGGCCGATCGCAAGGCGGCGCCGAGCGCGGCGCTGGCGGCGGCGGGTCTGGTCGGGACGCTGGCGGAAGACTGCGGCCCCTGCACCCAGATCAGCATCGACCTGGCCTCCGCCGGCGGCGTGCCCACTCCGGTGCTGCGCGCCATTCTCGCGGGCGACGAGGCGGGCATGGGCGAGGCCGCGGCTCTGGCCTATCGTTTCGCCATGGCCGTGCTGGCGCACAGCCCGGAGGCCGACGGTATGCGCGAGGAGATCGTGCGGCGCTGGGGCGAGAGGGGGCTGGCGGCCATCGCCCTCACCATCACCGCCGCCCGCATGTACCCGACGCTCAAATACGGCCTCGGCTTCGGCAAGACCTGTGTGAAGGTCAGGGTGGGCGGCGAGGCGGCGCCCTTCACCCGACGCCTGGCCATCACCGCATGAACGAGACGGCGGTCTTCGAAGCCCAACGGCCCAGGCTGACGCGCCTGGCCTATCGGATGCTGGGTTCGGTGGCCGCGGCGGAGGACGTGGCCCAGGACGCCTGGTTGCGCTGGCGGCGCGCCGGTCAGGGTGACTCCGTCGCCGACCCCGCCGCCTGGCTGGTGCGGACGACGACGCGCCTGTGCCTCGACCGCCTGCGCGCCGACAAGGCCGCCCGCGCGGCCTACCGCGGGCCCTGGCTGCCCGAGCCGCTGGTGGAGGACCTGGGCCAGGACCCCCTGGAGCGGGCGGAGGAAGTTTCCGTCGCCTTTCTGCTGGCCCTCCAGCGCCTGTCGCCCCTGGAGCGCGCCGTGTTCCTGCTCCATGAGGTGTTCGACGCCGACTACGCCGCCATCGCCGCCGCCCTCGGTCGCAACGAGGCGACTTGCCGACAGCTGGCCGTCCGGGCCCGCAACCACGTGCGAGACGCCCGGCCGCGGTTCGAGATTGCCCAGGATCAGCTGTTGCGCCTGGCCGCCGCTTTCATCGACGCGTCCCGGCGCGGCGACATTGCAGCGCTCACGCGGCTGCTGGCCGAGGATGCGGTGTTGATCTCCGACGGCGGCGGCAAGCGGCCCGCGGCGCTGCGCCCCATGATCGGTCGCGAGGACGTCTTGGCTCTGCTCGAAGGGCTGCGATCCCGCGGCGCCGGGCTGGAAGCGTCGGGCATCCGTCTCGCCCGCATCAACGGCTTCCCCGGCGCGATCTTCGCATGGGACGGGGGTCTGCAGACCGTCACCTTCGAACCGGACTCCGCTGGCCGCATCGCCGCCATCTACATCGTCCGCAATCCGGAGAAGCTGGCGCGGTGCCCTTGGCCCACCATAGACCCATGACGTTCACCGACATGCTCGAGCGGCTGAACCAGGAACCGAACCAACGTCCGCCGATAGCGTCGAACCTTCCCTACGGTTCGGGCGGTCGGGTCAAGGCTCTGAGCCGATCGGCAAGAACGCCGCTTCCCGACGTTTACCGATCCTGGTGGCCGCCGCGCGGATAGCGGGACAGTTCGGTCCGCGCCTGGGCGGCGGTGGCGGCGTCGCCCGCGAGGTCGGCGCTTCGAGCCAGGCCCTCGAGGCTGCGGGTGCGGCCGGGCGCTCGGGCCAGGGCGTTGCGGAACGCGGGGACCGCCTCGGCCGCTCGGCCGGCGCGCAGCAACTCCTCGCCGAGCAGCTCCCATGTGGGCGCCGCCACCGCGGGCGGCCCGAACTCCATCGACATGGCGCTCTCGGCCTCGGCCACTTTGCGCAGCGCCGCCAGGCCAGCCTCGACATCACCGGCTCGGATACGGGCCGCGGCGGCCATTTCGTCGACCATCACCTGGATGCTCTCGCGATCGGCGCGGACGTCATCGGCCTCGGCGGTGAGTTCGGTCAGCACCGCCGGCGCGAGGGCGGCCAGATGCGAGGCCGCCGCCTGCAGCCGCTCGACATCGTTCGCCCTCAGCGCCGCGACGGCCTCGCCGTAGGCGTCATTGAACGCTGGCGAGGCGTAGCCGGTCGCGGGCAGCGCCAGGGCCTCTCCGGACTCCCGACGTCCGGTCCCGACGGTCTGCATCAGGCGCATGAAGACGAAAGAGCCGAGGTCGCTGCGATCCGGATCGGCGACCACCGGCCGCCCGGCGGCCAACTCGACCACCGCGGCGGCGCGGCATGCGGCCAGCGACGTCGCGGCGTCGGCGTCGCGACCCTCCTGGAGATAGCCGTACATGAGCCAGGTTACGGCGTGGCTGCATCGGACCGGAGGCTCGCCGCTGCCGGCGCGCATGGCGTTCCCAACGCGCAACGCGTTCTGGTTGGCGCCGATCACCTCGTCCCACATGCCCAGGGCAATGAAGATGTGCGAGGTCATGTGCAGGGCGTGCGGCGCATCCGGGGCCACGGCGGCGTAGCGTTTGGCGGCTCGCAGGCCCAACGGCGCATGGATCGGGTCGTCGTAGGAGTGGATCATGTAGTGCAGCACGCCGGGATGGCTGAGGTGGGTCGGATAGACGTCCTCGAGCAGCGCCGCGGACTTCATGTAGATCGCGAAGTCGCGGCCCTCGTGGCTCGTGCCCAGAAGCGAGAGGGCATAGAGGGCGGTGGCGTCGACGTCGTCGGGATACCTCTTGTGCAGGACCGCCATGGCGTCGGCGTAGCGGAAGTCGCGCGCCTCTTTAGTCCCTTCGCCATAGAGGATCTCGACGGCGGCCAGGTAGTCGCGTTCGCGGGGCGTCGGCGCCTTGGCCAGGCGCGCCTCTGGGGTCGCGCCCAGCTTTGCCAGCGCCGCGCGGCCGGCCGCCGGGTCCTGCTCCATCCAGACGGGGTGATTATAGGTCATGGCCTCGCCCCAGTAGGCCATGGCGAAGCCAGGATCGGCCGCTTCGGCCCGCCGGAAGGCGGCGGCGGCGCGGTCGTATTCGAAGTCGTGAAGCAGCGCCAGGCCGGACAGGAAGGCCGCCTGCGCCGCCGGAGCGCCGGAGTTGGCGAAGCTTACGTCGCCGGCGTGCACGGCGTCGGCCGCCGCTCCGGCGCTGGCCTTGACGTCACCGTGGTGCTGCGATTGCGCCTGGGCCGGTCCGGCCAAGGCCATTACGATGGCGCATCCAAGGGCGATCCACTTCATCCGCGAGCCCCGTTTTTTTGACCATTAGCACACGCGGCCCTGAACGAGACCGGTCAGGCGCGGAGGGCGGCGGGGGCCTGCGGTTCGACAGCCAGGACCGACTGGAGGGCGGCGAACAGACGGGCGGCTTCGATGGGCTTGGCGACGTGGGCGTCCATGCCGGCGGCGAGGTAGGTTTCGACCTGGTGCGACATCGCATTGGCGGTGAGAGCGATGATCGGCGTCCGCCGCCGGCCGCTTTGCGCCTCTCGGCGCCGGATCGCCCGGGCGGCGTCGGGGCCGTCCAGATTCGGCATCTGAACGTCCATCAGGATTGCGTCCCACTCGAACTCCTCCCAGGCGGCCAGCGCCTGGACGCCGTCGTCGACGACGGTGACGACGATGCCGACCTGACCCAGCAGGGTGCGAAGGACAATCTGGTTGACGCTGTTGTCGTCCGCCGCCAGCACCCGCAGCCCCAAGGGCGGCGGCGCTTCGAGCGGGGTCGCGGGAGGCGACGGAGCGGACGCTTCGTCCGCCAGCCGCGTCAGGGGCGCGACGAGGGTGAACGTCGAACCGCGGCCAGGCTCGCTCTCGACCTCGATGGCCCCGCCCATCAGCTGGGCGAGCTGGTGGGAGATGGCAAGACCCAGGCCGGTGCCGCCAAACCGCCTGGTGGTGGTGGTGTCGACCTGGGTGAAGCGGTGGAAGAGCGCCCCGAGCGCCTCGCCTGGGATCCCGACACCGGTGTCGCCGACGGCGATCCGCACGCCGCCGTCCGCGTAGGCGGCGGTGATACTGACCGCGCCGGCGTCGGTGAACTTCAGGGCGTTGGAGATGAGATTGCTGAGGATCTGGCGCAGGCGCGTGGGGTCGCCCAGGTAGGCGCCCCGCGCCGCCTCGATGTCGATGACGAAGCCGAGCCCCTTGTCGTTGGCGGCCGAGGCGAAGGCGGCGCAGGTCCCCAGCGCCACCGGTCCGAAATCGAACGCGATCTCCTCGAGTTCGAGCCTTCCGGCCTCGATCTTGGAGAGGTCCAGAACGTCGTTCAGGACCGCCAGCAGCGCCTCCCCCGACTGGCGCAGGGTCGTCAGGCGCTGGCGCTGATCCTCGTCGAGGGGACCGGCGGCCATGGCCTGGGTCATTCCGAAGACGCCGTTGAGGGGGGTGCGGATCTCGTGGCTCATGGTCGCCAGAAAGGCGCTCTTGGCCTGGTTGGCGGCCGCGGCGGCGGCTTCGCCCTGCTGGGCCCGCGCCCTGGCCTCGCGCAGGGCCGATCGGGATCGATCGAGCATCGCGCGCGAATAGATGAAGAAGTTCACCAGGCTGGCGGTCGTCGCGGCGATGGTGACGATGACGACGCCGTGCAGTCCACGATCCTCGACAAAACCGGCGGCGATATAGGCCATGGCCAGGGCGTAGGGCGCCAGCAGGAGCAAGAACATCCTGGGGTTGGCGTAGTATTGCAGAAGCACATAACTAGAGCCGATGAAGAGGCACACCAGGGCGAAACCCTGGCCCAGGATATCGCCGCTCGCCCACAGGGCGGCGGGCATGCCGGCCGAGAGGCAGCTGCTGACCAGGCTGTTGAGGGAGAGGCAATGGGTGAGGACCGCCGCGCGCCGTGTTCGCGGTCGCGCGTTGACCAAGGCCATCAGGCCAAGGCCGGTGAGGACGATCAGCCAGGTGGCGCAAAACCACAGCGCCGTCCACATCGGCCCGACAAAGAAGACGGCGAGCGAGGCGACGCAGACGCTGCTGATCAGGCGGGGTATGTAGTTGCGCGCCGACACCGCGAAGAGGTGGACCGCCGAACTGCCGCCGGTGATGGCCGGGACCGCCGGCCCGGCCGCGGCAAGCGGGCTGTTCGAGGTCGTCATTTCGAGCTCCACGCCTCCCCGCGGGAACGGCGCGAGGTTGCGCCCGCCACGGTTAACGCGGGGTCAAGTCCGGTCCGGGCGGGGCTGGGGGAGCTCTTTCACCACTCGTGGGAAGTTCGGAGAATCCGCAAGCTGGCCCGGACGCGACGGCTGGCTGGCGCCGGCGCCGAGACCAGTAAAGCTACTTCACGCTCGCCGGCGAATAGCACTCTGCTTTGGCTTTCAGCAAATAGGCGCGCGGGTCATCGGGCGAAGGCGACTGGCAGCCGGATTTGCTCTGGTCGTACTTGTAGGCGTAGCCGGTCATGCACGATTCCATGTAGCCGCCTACGTCCTCTGTATGCTGAGGATCGACAGCTTGGCCCGGTGTCGGGGTGTATGGAAACATCTTGGCCGCCGCTGTTTGACAGCTGTCGAACGCCTTCATCTCGGCCGGGTCGCCGGCGCTGCAAGCGGCGAGCGCGAACGCCGAGGCCGCACACGCGCCCATGATCATCCGATGCATGCCACCCTCCCCCGAGCCGCCAACTACTACGCCGATCCGTTCTCATGCTCCAGCAGGTGATCTCTTGGTGAGAGTCCGCCAGGTCGGCCCCCACGAACAAATCGGGTAATTCTCCTTAGTCGAACACCGAAGCCAGGGCCGTGGCGCCGACGCCTTCCTTGATGGTGCGCAGCTCGATGTAGACCGAGGCGATGCCGGCGGCCGTGACGATACTCATGATCGTGCCGCTTGCGGTGTTGGCGAGCAGCCGCGGCACGCTGGTCATCTGGGCGGTGATGTCACCGCCGAAGGCAAGGGTGCCGAAGGTTATCGCCGCGAAGACCGCGCTCACCACCATCAGGACCACGAAGGCGACGAAGGCGAGGCCGAAGATGCTCCACCGGTGTCCGCGCGTGAGCTCGCCGCTGCGCGCGATGGCGCCGAAGACGCCGGTCCGCTCGGCGACCGCCGCCGGGACCGCGACGCTCCAGGCCATCCACAGCATCAGGCCCGGGACGATGAAAAACAGGAAGCCGAAAAAGACGCCAAGACCGGTGACCAGGCCGACGCCAGCGACGGGCAGGACGAAGCGCAGGCCCGTTCCCAGGCAGTCGTCGAGCGAGGCCTTGCGGCCGTCGGCGTCGGCGACGACGCCATGGACCACGGCCGCCTGGAGCAGCGCCGTGAGGATCCAGCTGACGATGCCGGTCAGCAGCAGAAGCCCCGCAAAGCCCAGGGCGGCGCCTGGATCGGCGGCCTGGAAGGTCCCGCCGAACGCCGGGTTCAGCTTGGCGGACACGACCTGGAGCAGGAAACCCGGCGCCCCGTAGAGCGCCAGGGCGAGAACCAGGAAGGTGACGGCGTTGCGGCCGATCGATCCGAAGGTCCGCTGGACGACGCGGCCCATGTCGAATCGTTCCCGCCCGACGGCGGCAGCGGTCATCGGAAATCCCCCCGCATCAGTTTCGGCCGATCAGATATCATATTTGTCGCGCCGGCGGCGCCCGAACAATAGCCGGGTCTCGAGGCGGCCGCGCAAGGCGGCGTAGTAGGCGGAGAGGAAATCCCAGTCGGACTCCGCCGCTCCGGCGGTCCAGCCGATCTTGCGCCGGATGCGCATCGCCACCTCGAAGACCATCGCCGAGTTGTTGTGGCGGATGACGTCTTCCAGGACGTGCAGCTCCTTGACGCCATAGGCGTCGATCTGGGTCGAGGTGAAGGCGAAGGCGCCCCTCTGGCCGCCGCCGGGCGCGGCGAGGTCGGGCAGCAGCCGGCGCCTTGGCGCGCGCACCACGATGGTACCGGCCACCAGATCCCCGACCCGGAGACGATCGCGGTTGAAGAGCGGAAAGAAGACGAAGACCGCGCACCAGATCAGGCCCGCCAGGGTGATCAGGGCGTCGACCCCCCGGCCCTGCGTGACGAGGAACGTCGCCGGCAGGAAGACCTCGATCTCGCGCATGGCGTTGCGGGCGAAGATGGCGTCGGCGGTCAGCGGCCGGCCGTCGCGCGAGGCGACCCGCAGGCCAAGCGCGCGCTTGCCCGGCGTCGCCGCCCCCGGCCGCAGTTCGAAGGCGATGAAATAGGCGTTGCGCAGGAAGAAGAAGACCAGCAGCCAGAGGATGGCGAGGATCTCGCCGGGCTTGCCCTTCAGGGCGATGAAGGCGAGCACGATCGCGATCGTCGCGACCGCGAGGGTCCCGACGATGATCGCCGCGTCGATGAGGAAGGCGGCGGCGCGCGCTCCGGCGTCGGCGACCACCAGGCGCAGATCGACGCCCTCCGGCGTGATCAGGGTCCGCAGGCGCTCCGGCCTCCCAGGCGCGCCGGGCATCGGCTGGACGTCAGCCATCGGAGAGCGCGGGCCGCCTCGGCCAATAAAGATAGGCGCTCCAGGCTACGGCCATGAAGCCGGCGATGGCGTAGCGGACGGCGTCGTCGCGGATCAGTTGGCGTCCGAGTCCCTCGAGCATGCCGGCGACCGAGAGCATCAGCACGACCCCGAACATCAGGGCCGCCGACTGCCGGCCCGCGGCGGCGACCGCGTCCATCCGCGCCAAGGGCCCCGGAAAGGCGAGGGTCCAGCCGATCCGAAAGCCCGCGGCCCCGGCCAGGGCGACGGCGTAGAGCTCGGTCGAGCCGTGGATCAGCAGCCATCCGCCGAGCTGGAAGCCCAGTCCGTGCGGCGCGTAGAGCGCGAACATCGCCCCGACCATCGAGCCGTTGAAGATCATCAGGAAGGCGGTGGGAATGCAGAAGGCGAAGCCGAGCGCGAAGGCCATCAGGGCGATTTGGGCGTTGTGGGTGAAGAGGAAGGTGGCGAACGCCGAGAGCGGCTTGCCGGCGCTGTTGTCGTAGAGGGTGGAATGGAGGAAGGCGGTGGTGGCGCTCGGATCGCGCCCCTGCGCCATCTCGCCGGGAATGAAGGCGTAGAACCAGTCGGCGTCCTGGCGGATCAGGGCGTAGGCGACGACCGCGCCCAGCGCCATCAGCAGCCAGGCGGCCGCGGTCTCGCGCCACAGCGCCCGCGCCGCCGCCGGCCAGTCGACGGCGAAGAACCGCGCCACCCGGTGGGCCAGGGTCGTGCGCGTCCCGTAGACGAAGAAGTAGGCGCGGGTGCAGAGGCTCTCCAGATAGGCCACCAGCTCGTGGTCGAGCGAGGTCGCGCGCGCCACCGACAGCGACGACAGGGCCCCGCGGTAGAGGACCGGAATGGCGAGCAGCTCGGCGTCGCTGAGCGCCCGCGCCCCGGCCCGCTCGGCCTTCCGCACGTGCGCGTCCAGCGCCACCCAGTCCGCCTCCCGCTCGGAGCGGAACCGCTGACTCTTGAGGGTCGGACCGGCCATGGACTCTAGGCCAGGAGAGCGTGAGGGCGGCGGCGCGCGGCGGGCAATCGCTCCTCCGTCAGATCCGGTTGCGGCGCTTGAGTTCGAGGTAGCGGTCGAGCAGGGCCGGCCCGATGGACCTGGCCGGGGCGTCGACGATCTCGACGCCGAGGCGGCGCAGGCGGGCGATGACGAGGTCGCGCTCGCGCAGCAGCGCCGCGGCGATCACCGCCCGCGAGACGTCCGTCGGCGTCACCGGTTCGGCGTCGACCAGCCCCTCCAGTTCCTCGTCCCGCATCACCACGAACAGCAGCAGATGCCGCGCCAGCATCCGGCCGACGGTCTCGATCATCAGCTCGGCGGAAGTGGGATCGGTGAACTCGGTGAAGACCACCACCAGGGATCGCCGCTCCAGCCGCTCGGCGAGCGTAGAGAGACCATAGGTGTGATTGGTCTCCTCGCTGGAATAGTCGATCTGGCCGGCGGCCCTCTGGAGCGCCGCGAAGGCCCTGGTGCCGCTCACCGGTCCGTCGAGGCGCGAGGGCCGGGCGTCGAAACTGAAGAGGCCCACCCGATCGCCGACCTTGAGGCTGACGAAGGCCAGCAGCAGGGCGGCGTTCAACGCCCAGTCGATCCGCGCCAGGCCGGCGATCGGCTCGACCATCGAGCGGCCGGTGTCGATCGCGAGGATCACCGGATTGTTGCGTTCGGCGTGGAACTCCTTGGCCAGCAGCTGGCGATGGGCGGCCGAGCGCTTCCAGTCGATGGTGCGGATATCCATGCCCTGCTGGAATTCGCGCAGGGCGTGGAAGTCGGCGCCTTCGCCGGATTCCAGCTGGCTCTTCAGCCCATGGGCGGACTCGCGGGAGAAGAGGCGCACCGCCTCCCCCTCGACCCCGGCGATGTCGGGGGTGATCGTCACGACGAGACCGGGATCGCGGGCGATCTGCTTCCACATTAGCCGGAGCGGCCCCTTCCAGCGGGCCCAGACCTCGGTCACCGGGGCGCGGCCCCGGCGGACCGGCGTCAGGGTGAAATCGGCGCGGGCCACCCCACCTCGCACCGCCTCGAAGGCCCGCGTCGGCGTCGCCGACACCTTCGGCCCGGTCTCGAGCGCCAACTCGACCCCGCGCGGCGCGCTCCCCTCGAAGACGAGCGCCGCCTGCGCCATTGCGACGCCGTTCACTGAAAGCGCGCCCGGCGCGGCGAGGCTTGACGTCACGTCGCGGCCGTCGGGTCCGATCAGGGCGTCGATGAAGATCAGACACCCCAGGACTGCGATCCAGGCCACGCCCACGAGCCAGAGGTCCGGCGCGAGCAGCCCCAGGCCCAGCGATACCGGCGCGCCGGCGAGCATGGCCACGACCGCGGTCCTGGTCGGATAGACGGTGGCGCGCGCCCTTGAGGAAGCGGGAATGGCGCCGGTCGTCAACGCGGCGCCTCCGCCTGTTCGATCAGGCCCGCGACGATAGCGTCGGCCTGGCGGCCCTCGATCTCGGCCGAGGATGAGAGGATCACCCGGTGGCGGAGCACCGGCGGCGCCAACGCCTTGATGTCGTCGGGAATGACGTAGTCGCGCCCGTCGAGCACCGCCCTGGCGCGCGCGGCGGTGGCCAGCATCGCGGCGGCGCGCGGCGAGGCGCCGCCCTCGAGGTCGGCCGTCTCGCGGGTCGAGCGGACCAGAGTGACGATATAGTCGATCAGCGCCTCGGTGAGATGGACCTGCGCCACCGTCTCGATCGCGGCGGCGACATCGGCGCCGTCCGCCACCGGCGCCACGCCCATGGCCGCCGGGTCGGGCTGGCCGGTCCTCATGCCATGGGTGGCGACGATGGCCCGCTCCTCCTCGACGCTCGGATATTTCAGCACGTGCTTGAAGAGGAACCGGTCGAGCTGGGCCTCCGGCAGAGGGTAGACGCCCTGCTGTTCGATGGGATTCTGCGTCGCCACCGTCATGAACCGGTCACTCAGCGCATGCGGCGCGCCATCGAGCGTCACCCGGCGCTCCTGCATCGCCTCGAGGAGCGCGGCCTGGGTCTTGGGCGGCGCGCGGTTGATCTCGTCCGCCAGCAGCAGCTCGCAGAAGATCGGACCCTTGCGCAGCGAGAAGGTCGAGGTCTGGAAGTTGTAGAGGTTCACTCCCAGGATATCGCCCGGCATCAGGTCGGGCGTGAACTGGATCCGTCCGAAACCGAGATTCAGGGTGCGGGCGAAGCACTGGGCGATGAAGGTCTTGGCGACCCCGGGCGGTCCCTCCAGCAGGATGTGGCCGCCGGAGATGAGCGCGGTCAGCAGCAGGTCCACGGTTTCCACCTGGCCCACCACCGCCTTGGCGATCTCGGCCCGGACCTTGCCGGCCATCTCCCGGACCTCAGCGACGTTCACCCGTCATCTCCCGTCTCCATTGAAAAAGCCGGCGCGTCGCCGCCATCAGGCTCGCCGTGTCCCGCGCCAGCCGCGCCTCGCTCGCGAGCCGGGTGAAGGCGTCGCTCGTGTGCCTCGCCCGTCCCAGCCGGTCGAGCAGGGCGTCGAGCTGATCCTCGCCAAGGTCCCTGGGCGCTCCGACCGCCCTGGCGGCCAGCGACCTGGTGAGGGCGGCGTAGCCGGCCCCCATCCGATATTCGCGGCGCACCAGCCGCATCAGGGCGGCGGAGTTGTCGGCCAGGGCCCGCTTGCCGAAGGCGAAGGCCGGCGCGGGCGCGAACGGCGGACCAAAGCGCGTCGCCGCATGCAGGCCCATCAGGCCAGCGGCCGCCAGGGCGCAGAGGGTGGCGGCCAGGAACGGCGGCTCGAAGGCGAGCTTCAAGACGCTGCGGGTGCGCGCAAAGCCTGCCAAGGTGAGATCGAAGGTCACCGCTTCGTCGCTCGAGCGCAGGACGTCCACGAGTCCGGTGGCGGCGCGCGCATTGGCCAGCTGCGCCAGCCCGTGATTGTCCAACAGGTCGGGATCGGAAAGGATGTAGATCGCGGCGTTCGCCTTCCTGGCGACCAGCGTCTCGCCGTTCTGGTCCTCGACGACCGAGACCCAGCCCTTGTCCGGACCGGCGATGGTCTGGAGGGTGTCGATCGCGCCGGCTTCCACCGTCCAGTCCGGCGCCGGGAATTGCGTTTTCGCCTTGAGGACCGGCTTGAAGACGCCCTGGCGGCGCAGGATGTAGTCTGTCTTGTCGAGGCCGTTGAGGAGCCTCGAGGCGATGAGCTCGGCCGGTATCAGCCCGGGACTCGCGACCCATCCCGGATGGTCCTGGTCGGGGATGGCCTCCCATTTGGGAAGCACGACGAGCTCGGCGCCGTTGCGGCGCAGGGCCACCATCGCCTTGGGATCGCTGCCAAGTCCGGGCGTCAGGACGAGAAGGCTCGGCCGTCCCTCGCGGTCTGGATGGAGGCTGCGGCTGAACTTCACCTCAGTCCCTTCGGCGCGGAGCAGTTCGGCGAGGCCGGCGAAGCCCACTGCCGACTTGGAAAGGGCGTGGGTTCCCCCGTCCGAGGGCCGCCGCAGATCCGGCGCGTAGGCGATGAGGACCAGGAAGAGGAGGCCCGAGAGGCCGCCGACGACCACCATCCAGAGGACCGTCGCTGCGGAGAACGGGCCGGCGGCGCGCGGCCGCGCCGGCGCGGTCAAACGGCCCCTCCGGCGGCCCAGCTCTGGGGGCTGGCGAAGGCCTGGTAGGCCTGCCGGCAGGCCACGAAACCGATCTCGTCGAGGCTTCTCGCGCCGAAGAAGCTCTTCTCCACCGCCTGCGCGATTACCGAGAAGGCGGTTCGGGCCGGGGTCGGGATGACCTCGAGGGCGGCAATGTCGCGGCTCGTCAGGGCCGGGCGGACCGCGTGCGGACGCCGGCCCTCCAGGTCGTCGATGGTGCGATAGAGAAGCACGTGCGCGGCCTCGTCGAATCGCCCCTCGGCGGCCAGGCGGTCGGCCTCTTCCAGCAGGGCGCGCGCTCTGGCGGGCGTCGGCCGCAGGTCGTTCCTGGGCAGGTTGAGCGCGGTCGTGGGCGCTCGCCTCCCGGTCCCGCTTCCCGCCCGCTCGATGATGGCGCGGGCAAGGCCGTAGACGGCGAGCAGGGCCACGACGACCAGGGCGGCGAGGAAGACGAAACGCAGGACCGGCCAGCCGGCGGAAAGGCCGTTGAGAAGGTCGATCAGCCACGACGGCGGCCGCGGCGGCTGGGACTGGTCGAGGGTGAACTGCAGGCTGTGGTCGGCGACCAGGCGCGCGTGGGCGCGCGCTATGCTGTCGGCCATCGTCGCCGTTTCTCGACCAGCCGCCATGGGCGCCCCGACTGTGACCCCGCTTAGTCGCCCGGTGCGGGCCTTGAAACAAGGGCGCCGCGCCTCTATTCTTTCGGCCCCCCGGACGTGCGCGCCCGCGGCCGGTCCTGGATGCTAGAAAAAGGCGAACCTGAGCTTATCCGCCATGGAAAAAGTACCGATGACCGCCGAGGGCTTTCACGCCCTCGACGAGGAACTGAGACGTTTGAAGACCCGCGAACGGCCGGCGATCACCGCCGCCATCGGCGAGGCGCGCCAGCACGGCGACCTGGCCGAGAACGCCGAATATCACGCGGCTAAGGACCGTCAGGGCTGGATCGAGGGCCGGATCGCCGAAATCGAGGACCGGATGGCCCGGGCCCAGATCATCGACGTCTCCAAGCTCTCCGGGGCCCAGGTCAAGTTCGGGGCGACGGTCAGCGTCGTCGACGAGGACACCGAGGAGAAGGCCCGCTACCAGATCGTCGGCGAGCACGAAGCCGACGTCCGCTCGGGCAAGATCTCGATCGCCTCGCCGATCGCCAGGGCCATGATCGGCAAGGAGAGCGGCGATGTCGTCGAGGTCAACACCCCCGGCGGCGTCAAGGCCTACGAGATCCTGAAGGTCGAGTGGGTCTAGGCCGTCGCCGGTGACGCGCCCGCCCGCTCCTCGCCCGCACCTGGATCGATGACCGAAACCGCCCCTCCCCGCGCCGTTCGTTGCCTGATCGTCGGGGCGGGGGCGGCCGGCTACACGGCCGGGATCTACGCCGCCCGGGCCCTGTTGGCGCCGGTCCTGATCACCGGTCTGACCCCCGGCGGTCAGCTCACCATCACCGCCGACGTCGAGAACTACCCGGGTTTCGCCGACGTCGTCCAGGGACCGTGGCTGATGGACCAGATGCGCGCCCAGGCCGAACACGTGGGCTGCAAGATCGTCAATGACATCGTCGTCGCCGCCGATCTGTCGCGTCGGCCGTTCGCCCTGCGCTGCGATTCGGGGGCGCAGTGGCTCACCGAGACCCTGATCATCGCCACCGGGGCCGAGGCCAAGTGGCTCGGGCTTCCGAGCGAAGCGAAATTCAAGGGTTTCGGGGTCAGCGCCTGCGCCACCTGCGACGGCTTCTTCTATCGCGGCAAGCAGGTGGTGGTGGCCGGCGGCGGCAATACGGCGGTCGAGGAGGCGCTCTTTCTGACGAAATTCGCCGACAGGGTGACCCTGGTCCATCGCCGCGACGAGCTTCGGGCAGAGAAGATCCTCCAGGAGCGGCTTTTCGCTAACCCTAAGATCGAAGTCATCTGGGACTGCCTGATCGACGAGGTCCTGGGCCGATCCGACCCCCTCGGCGTCACTGGCGTCAGGCTGAAGAATTGCCGCACCGGCGAGGAGCGCGCGCTCGACTGCGACGGCCTTTTCGTCGCCATCGGCCACGAGCCCGCCTCGGCCCTCTTCGCCGGCCAGCTGGAAATGAACGCCGGCGGCTATCTGAAGGTGAACGCCGGCGGCGTCGACACCGGCGTCAAGGGCGTCTTCGCGGCCGGTGACGTCACCGACGACGTCTATCGTCAGGCCGTCACCGCCGCCGGCATGGGTTGCATGGCGGCCCTCGACGCGGTGCGGCTACTGGCCGAGGAAGACCACGCAAGCGCCCACCACCCGATCAGCCACCAGGAAGCCGAGAAGATCGGCGTCTGGTGATCGCGCCTCCCCGGCCGGTCACTGCTGCGTCGATGGCTTGTAGGGAACGTCCGAGGCCGGGGACGAGGCGGACTTGTAGGGGAACACCGGAGCGGGCGCGCCTGACTGCGACTGATCCATCGCCGCCAGAACCGCATTGATGTGGGCGATCTCATCGTGGGTCGGTATCCGCCGGCCGAAGACGATCTCGCCGGCGACACGCTTGCGCAGGCCCTGCGGCGCGGTGGGATCGGCGATCTCGAAGTGCACCGGCGCGTTCTGGGCCTGGAGGCTTCCCGCGCCCGCGGCGGCGGCCAGCACCGCCGCGGGCGATGGCCCGGCCATCGAGACCCTGAGTTCGCCCCCGCCGTAGGGACGGCGAAAGCTCGACGGCTCGCCGAGGGGACCCGGGAAGCGGTAGAAGATCTGGATCCCGAACTGGCCGATCTTGACCAGGGTGGGGCTCCAGTTCGGAAAGACGTAGTTGGCGTGGTAGTGGGTCGCGGTTCCCACCGCCTTCATCACGAAGCCGCTGGTCGCCTGCCGGGCCACGGCCTGGGCCTGTTGCCAGAACGGCGCGATCGGCGCCCGATTGCGCGAGCCGTCGCAGGTGAAGGAGAACTGGCAGCCGGTGACCTGCTGCGATCCCTGGTAGACGACGCCGCAGATGGAACTGGGGAAGGCCGGGTTGCGCACCCGGTTGAGCACCGTCTGGGCCACCGCCTGCTGGTCCGACAGCGGCTCCAGCGCCGCCTCGTAGTAGACCGCCTGCGAAAGGCAGAGCAGCGCCCGCTCGCGCTCCGCCGGGGGCCCCGCGAGAAAGAACGGCTGGGCCACCGCCCGCGGGTCGGAAATGGCGGGAACGAAGGCGTTGATCCGTTCGGCCTCCTCCGGACTGAGGTTCGTGAAGCCGAGACTGGGCGAGTGGCTGACATCGAGCACCGCCCAGCCCTCGGGCCGGCCGCCAAGATCGGCGCCGGCCGCCGGCGAGGCGCGCGCCGCCAAGGCGATCATGTCCGGGGTCATGGCGCCTTCCAGCCGCCGTTCGGCGGCCGGACCAAATCCACCGGCGCGCCGCGCCAGCGCCGCCAGGGCCTGGCGCTGGGCGGTCGACAGATGCGAGGCGCACCCCTGCGCGCCCAGCATGAGGACGACGACGCCGACAGCCGCCGCGAGGCGGATTGTGGAAGCAAATCGCACGGTTGACCGGCCGATCAATGTCCCAAAGGGCGAAAAGGATGCAGGATCTGGTCCATGGTCGCTCTATCTTTAGGTCGCCTCCTCGCCCGGGCAAGGCGAAGGGCTGGGTTGGGCCCCGGGATCACAAACCGACGACGAACGTCCGATTGTGGCTTCCCCTCCGGGCCGAGGGGCTCTATATGACCTCGGTAGTTATGCTCACTCTCAGCATAAGCTAGGGCGCAGTGGATCAGACACCGATCCCGCGTCCTTTTTGAGGCCAAGGAAATGCTCAACTTGAGCATAAGCGAGGCTCTGATGGCCAACGGTTCTGCGGCGCTCGTCTTCACCGACGAGGTCGAGGCGACGACGGCCCCGATCTGGGAGAGGGTCCGCGCCCGCGTCACGCCCATCGAATGGCGCCTGCACGCGCCGCTGGTCGCCCAGATCAACCGCCTGAAACGCGAGAAGAACGCCGTCGTCCTCGCCCACAACTACATGGCGCCGGAGATCTTCCACGGCGTCGGCGACTTCACCGGCGACAGCCTGGGTCTGGCCCGCGAGGCCACCCGCAGCGACGCGAGGATCATCGTCCAGGCCGGGGTCCACTTCATGGCCGAGACCTCGAAGATCCTCTGCCCGGACAAGATGGTGCTCATCCCCGACCTGCGCGCCGGCTGCTCGCTGGCCGCGTCGATCACCGCCGCCGACGTCCGCCTGATCAAGGAGCGCCATCCCGGCGTGCCGGTGGTGACCTATGTCAACACCAGCGCCGACGTGAAGGCCGAGACCGACATCTGCTGCACCAGCGCCAACGCGGTCCAGGTGGTCGAGGAGATCGCCCGCGAATTCGGCGTCGACCGCGTCATCCTTCTGCCGGACGAGTTTCTCGCCAGGAACGTCGCCCGCCAGACGGCCATCAGGATCCTGTCCTGGACCGGCCGTTGCGAGGTTCACGAGAAGTTCACCGCCGAGGACATCGCCGAAATCCGCGAGGCATGGCCCGGGGCCGAGATCCTCGCCCACCCCGAGTGCCCCACCGATGTCCTGGCGGCCGCCGACTTCGCCGGTTCGACCGCGGCGCTGAGCGACTATGTGCTTAGGCGCAAGCCAAGGCAGGTGGTGCTGCTCACCGAGTGCTCGATGGCCGACAACCTGGCCTGCGAGGCCCCGGAGACCCAATTCGTCCGGCCCTGCAACCTCTGCCCGCACATGCAGCGGATCACGCTCGCCAACATCCACGAAGCTCTGCTCTTCGAGCGCCACGAGGTTGTCGTCGAGCCGGCCGTCGCGGCGCGGGCGCGCGCCGCGGTCCAGCGGATGATCGACCTGCCGCCGCCCCGGCGCCCCGCCCGCTACGACCTCGTCCGCGCCAGCCACCACGTCGACGTCGAGCTTCTCTAGGCCCGCGATGAGCGCTCCTCGCCTCCTGCGTCCGCCCATCCCCGAACGCATCGCCTTCGATGGCGTCGTCGTGCTGGGGGCCGGATTGGCCGGGCTGTCGGCGGCGCTCGCCGCGGCGCCCCGGCCGGTGCTGCTCGTCTCTTCCGGCAAGGTCGGCGAGGACTGTTCGTCGGCCTGGGCTCAGGGCGGCATGGCCGCCGCCCTCGCCGACGGCGACGAGCCGGCCCTGCACGCCGCCGACACCATCGCCGCCGGGGCCGGGCTCTGCGATCGCGAGGCGGTGGAGATCCTCGCCCGCGAGGGCCCGCGCGCCGTCGGCGCCCTGGCGGCGCTCGGCGCACCCTTCGACCGCGACGCGGACGGCGGGTTTCGGCTCAGTCTCGAAGCGGCCCATTCCAGGGCCCGCGTCGCCCGCGTCGGCGGCGACGGCGCCGGGGCGGCGATCACGGTCGCCGCCGCCCGCGCGGTGAAGGCCGCGGCGCATGTCACCATCCGGCAGGGTCTCTCCGGCCGGGCGCTTCTGCTCGACCCCGAGGGGCGAGTGCGCGGGATCATGGTCCGCGACCGCGACCATGACCGATGGATCGAGATCGTCAGCCCGGCGACCATCCTCGCCACCGGAAGCCTCGGCGGGCTCTACGCGGTGACCACCAATCCGTCAGGCGCGCGAGGCGAGGGCCTGGCCCTGGCGGCTTTGGCCGGCGCCGAGATCCTGGATCCCGAGTTCGTCCAGTTCCACCCGACGGCCCTCGACCTTGGCCTCGACCCCGCGCCCCTGGCGACGGAGGCCCTCCGCGGCGAGGGCGCGCGCCTGGTCAACGCCTCGGGCGAGCCGTTCATGGCCGGCTATCACGCCGCCGCCGATCTGGCGCCCCGGGACATCGTCGCCCGGGCGGTCGAGGCCGAGCGGCGCGCCGGGCGCGGCGCCTTCCTGGACGCGCGAGATGCTATCGGCGCGCGGTTCCCGGAAGAATTCCCCACCGTCTTCGCCGCCTGCATGGCCGCCGGCGTCGACCCGCGGGTCGACCTGGCCCCGGTCGCCCCGGCCGCCCACTACCACATGGGCGGGATCAGGACCGACGCCTGGGGCCGGACCTCCCTCGAAGGCCTCTTCGCCGCCGGCGAATGCGCCGGCGCGGGCATCCACGGCGCCAACCGCCTCGCTTCCAACTCCCTGATCGAGGCCGCGGTGTTCGGCCGCCGCGCCGCCGAGGCCGCCCGGGATGCCGTCGATCCAGGAACCGCGCCTCTCGTCGCGCGACCCGCGGCGGAGCCCGACGCCGCCACCATGGCGGCCCTGCGCCGCAGGATGTCCAGAGACGCGGGCATCGTGCGCGACGGCGCCGGACTTCGCGGGCTCCTCGCCTGGCTCGACACCGCCGGCGGCGACGCCCTGCCCATGGTCGCCGCGCGCCTCGTGGTCGAGGCGGCCCTGGCGCGTCGCGAAAGCCGCGGCGGCCACTTCCGCGCCGACTTTCCGCGCGAGGCCGAGGCGGCGGTCCATTCGCTCCGGACGCTGGCGGTTGCCTCCAGCGGCCCACGCCGGGCGGCCGCCTGACGGTGAACGCCGCCGAGAGCCTGGCCGATTTCCTGATCGAGCCGGTCGTTCGCGCCGCCCTCGCCGAGGACCTGGGACCGGCCGGCGACGTGACTTCGCTCGCCTGCATCGACGCCGATGCCCGCCTCGAGGCGGTGTTCGTCGTCCGAAGCGAAGGCGTCCTCGCCGGCCTTGCCTGCGCCCGCCTGGCGTTCGCGGCCCTCGACCCCGAGGTGCGGTTCGAGGCCGCGGCGGCCGACGGCGCGCGGATATCGGCCGGTCAGCGCCTCGCCCGGGTCGAGGGGCTCGCCCGCGCCATCCTCGCCGGCGAGCGGGTCGCCCTCAATCTGCTTTCGCGGCTGAGCGGCGTCGCCACCCTCACCGCCGCCTATGTGGGCGAGGTCCGCGACGCCAAGGCGCGGATCGTCGACACCCGCAAGACGACGCCGGGCCTTCGCGCCCTGGAGAAGTACGCGGTCCGCTGTGGCGGCGGCGCCAGCCATCGCTTCGGCCTCGGCGACGCCATCCTCATCAAGGACAACCACGTCGCGGCCTGCGGCGGGGTCGGGCCGGCCCTGATCCGGGCCCGCGAGCGCGTCGGCCACACGATGAAGATCGAGATCGAGGTCGATAACCTGGACCAGCTGCGCGAGGCCCTGGAGCACCGGCCCGACATCGTGATGCTCGACAACTTCGCCCTGGACGATCTGCACGCCGCCGTCGCCCTGGCGGCCGGACGGGTGATCCTCGAGGCTTCCGGCGGCGTCGACCTGAAGAGCGTCGGCGCCATCGCGGCGACCGGCGTCGACATCATCAGCGTCGGGGCGATCACCCACTCGGCGCCGGCCCTCGACATCGGCCTGGACGTCCTCTGACGGCGGCTACTCCGGCGGGACGATGTCCTTGGCCGCTCCGGCCTTCCGACCGGCCGGCCCCAACTCGAGCAGGCCCTTGTCGCCCGCTGGACAGCGCCAGCTCGACGCCTGGTTCACATCCCCATGGCCGTCATAGCGCGCCATCTGCGGATAGGGACAGAGCGGCATGGTGCGAAGGACGCGCTTCGTCGGATCGCCGCCCTCGAATTTCGAGGCGATGATGGCAGCCGGCGCGACGCCGCGCTCGACCCAGGCCTCCATGGCGGCGAGTGGATCGAAGGCGTTGGGGCCCGTCCCCCCCGCGCAGTGCTGCATGTCCGGAACCATGAAGAGGCGGGCGCTGGCGCTCGCTTTGCTGAGGCCCCCGCCCGCCGCCGCGATCCGCCGGTAGACCGCGATCGTCGAAAAGGGATCGAGGATCGCGTCGGCGTAGCCCTGATAGATGATGAGCTTGCGCTTCTTCTTGAACATCGCCGCCATCGCCGAGGGATCGACGACCATTGGCGAAAGCTGCTGGTCGACCATCGCCACCGCGCCCGGCCGCACCCCGCCCGTCAGATCGAGGACGCCCTGGCCGACGATGTCCAGGTCCGGATCGTTGAAAGCGAGACCGGCAAGGACCCCGTAGGAAAGCATCCAGCCCACCGTGCCCTTGCCTAGCGATCCCCAGGGCTGCGCAGCCTCCGGCGCGGGCGCGGGCGGATCGGTCTGATAGACCGAAAGGCCAGTGAGGCCGCCGGCGATTCCGGGCAGGACCCCGGAGAGATCGCCGATGCCCGACACCGAGCCGCCGTAGGTGACGAACCGACCGTCGCTGTCCCTCACCGCCGTCAGGTACCTCTCCAGGGCGTCGGCCTGGGCCGCGGTCAGAACTCCCGCCTTCACCAGCGTCCGGGGATCGAATCGGCAGGCGGCCGGGTTCTGGATCAGGCCGTCGGCGACGCCGTCGGCCTTGTCGCACTCCTGGCGGACTGCGGCGTCGATGGCCGCGAACTTCGCGTAGGGGATTGGCGCGTCCAGCAGGACCCTGAAATTGCGCGCGGCGAGGAGCCCCGACCTGGCGTTGACCCAGGGGTCGCCGGCGATGAAGCCGTCGAAGGCTTCGGGGTGACGTTGGGCCTCGATCAGCGCCTCTCGCCCGCCTCCCGAACAGCCCATGAAATAGGCGCGCTCGACCTTGGCCCCGCGGTAGTAGCGGGAGACGATCGGCCGCACCTTGATGTCGACCGCGTGGCGAGCGCGGATGGCGTAGTCGGCGAGCCTGGCGGCGTCGCGCTCGCCCGAGGCCGTCCGTACCCAGCCTATGTCGAGTCCGGCGTCGACGTATCCACGCCCGCCGACATGGCCGGAGTCGGTTCCCAGCGTCGCGTAGCCGCGGGCGACCTCGCTCGCCGGCGTCGGCGGGACCTCGCCGTCGAAACCCCCGCCGCCAACGAAGATCACCTTGCGGTTCCACGCCGCCGGCAGGTTCAGCTCGAACCGCGCCGTCCCCGGCGGCGCCCCGTCGCCCAAGGTCGCGACGCTTCCCTCGACCTTGCAATAGGTCGCGCCGCCGGCCTGGGCCGTCGTGGCCGAGGCTATGGTGGCCGCCCCCTTGGCCAGAGCCGACAACGCCGCGACCGAGCATGGCGGCGCCGCGGCGGGCGGCGCCGCTCGCGCCAGCCGCCAGCCGACGCCCGCCGCCATCAGGACGGCCCCGACCGCCAGCGCGCCGGCCGCTACCCAGGCGCGCCGGATCATAGGGCCCGCAGCTCCTCGGCGGCCTGCCGCGCCTGCGCCTCCCGCACCGGCGCGAACCGCTCCATCCTCGCCATCACCTGGGCGAGCACCTCTGGCGGCGCGGTCTCGGGTCGGCCGGCGTTGAACGGCGGGGCCGGCGAATATTCCAGCGACAGCTGGATCGTCTGGGCGGTCTCCTCCCCGGCCAGTTCGGCCGCCAGCGTCAGAGCGAAGTCGATCCCAGCGGTCACGCCGCCGCCGGTGATGACGTTGCCGTCCCGCACCACCCGCCCGGGATCCGGGACCGCGCCGAAGAGCGGCAGCAGGTCACGCCAGGCCCAGTGACACGCCGCCCGGCGCCCCTCGAGGAACCCGGCGGCGCCCAAGATCAGCGAACCGGTGCAGACCGAGGTCAGGAACCGGGCCTGCGCGCCCAGCCGGCGTATCTCGCCCATGAACGGCGCATCGAGCATTGCTGCAGTGCAACCCATTCCGCCGGGGACACAGAGGATGTCGCAGCGCTGGATCTCCTCCAGCTTGGCGAGACCGGCGAACCGCAGACCGTCGGCGTCGATGTCGGCGCCCGCGGCGCTGGCCGCAACCGCCTCGACGCCGGGTACGCGCGTCAGGACCTGATGGGGACCTGTAAAGTCCAAGTGAGTGACGCCCGGATACAGCGGAAAGAGCAGCGAAATGACCATGGAAGTCCCCACAATGACCACCCATGGTCACCGAATCGCCCCACCTCCGCAACGCTATCAGCTCTGAGATCGGCCTCCGCAGACGAAGACGTGGCCGCCGACCCGCACCGCTTGGCGTCGCCTCGAGCGCCGTCCCCGCTCGGGCAACGCGTGGAAACTGGTCGCGTCCTTCACCTTCTCCATCACGTAGCCGTCCAGGGCCCTGACCGCCACGAACCTTGCCCGCACCCACGCCTGCTCGTCGCGGCTCCAGCGCATCGCGCCGTTGCACACGAAGCTGAACTGGCACGAACCGCTTTGTTTTCCTTGATAAACGACGCCGCAAACGGTGCCGGGGAAGGAGGCGATCCGCGAGCGGTTGAGCACGACCTGGGCGACCGCCGCCTGGCCGTCCAGACCCTCGCCGCGGGCCTCGTAGTAGACGGCCTGCGCCAGGCAGTCGATGTCGCGGGACCGGTTCGGCATGACCGCCCCCTGCGCTAGGGTCGAGCCGAGGCAGGCGATAGCCAACAGGCCGCCGCCGCGCGCGCACGCCGCCGCGCGCGTCCAAACGGGAAATGACAAGGATCTGGTGTCCTGCGCGACGAGGACGAAACGCCCCCTGACAACCGCGCCTTTCAACCGCCCGCTTCATGACTTCGAAGCGGCGCGGCGGTGCGGGTTCGGCCGGCACACTTTGGCCGAACGCGCTCCTCTTAGCCTTCAAATGGCCTGTCAGGCAAGTAAATGTTGCGGCGCAGCAAAGCCCTGATGGGTTTCAGGCGTCCCAGAGTTGGAAGCAGAGCTCCATATTCGCGCCGGTCATCACCCGTTGGGCGAGGCCGTAGAAATGCGACGCGGCCTGGGTCAGCGGGCATTTGCCGACGACCTCGACCCGCACCAGTCCGCCGGCGTAGGGCGGGAACACCGAGCGGATCTGGCCGGTCTCGACGAAGGCGATCTGGGTGTTCAGCTTCTCGCGCAGGACGTCGAGGTGTCGTTCGTCCTCCGGCGGTCGCCAGGTGAGCGGGTCGGAGATGACGAGGACGGGGACTTCGGAATCGTCCTCGAGATAGATGTAGTCGACGATGTCGGTTTCCAGGATCGACATGGGCCAAACCCCCGGGTTGAGACTGCAACACCCGCGAATCGCTACCCTAATTCGCCTCCGCCTCCTCGTTGGCAGGCCGCCTCGGCGGCTGCCAAGTGCTTCCCGGCCTCGCGGCTGCGCCAATTCTGCCCACTAAACAGGCGCCCGGCGCCCGCGCGCGAGTCATTGAACCCGCGCCGCTCCAGCTTCCCGTTGCCCGTGCCGCCGGCCGAGGCCGGCGGCATTCATGCGTCAGCCGGCGGCCGCGATCGCCGGCGTCGCCGCCTGGGTCGCGCCCAAGTGGCGCACGAAGAACCGCTCCCAGGATTCGGCCTCGAAGGTCGGAATCCCCAAGTGGCCACCGGGGTTGATGTGCATCGTCTTCTGCGACGAGCCGAAGGCGTCGTAGAGCGCCAGGCCGCTCTCGCGCGAAGCGACCTCGTCGTCCCACTGAAAGACGAACTCGATCGGGACCGTGATCCTCGCCGCCGCCTCGGCCATCGCCCGCGCCCCGTCACGAAGACCGGCCAGGCCGAAGACCGCGGCCCCAATCCTTCGCTCGGCGGCGACGAAGGGCACTCCAATCGCCGTCCCCATCGAAACACCCCAATATCCGACCGTCCCGATGCCGATGAAGTCGAGCGTCTGCGCCGCATCGAGCGCCGCGCCCCACTCCGGGACCGCCTTTTGCGTCCGCTCGGCCATGGTGCGGGCGAGGTCGGGCGGAATGCCCCGCCGCTCGCGGATGCGTTCGCCGACTTCCTTGGAAAGCCGCATCGCCTTCTCGCGCGAGATGCGGTCGCCGTGGCCGGGCGCGTCGATGGCGAGGGTCGCAAAACCCAGGCGGCGGGCGTATTGGCGGGCGCGGGCCGCCAGCGAGCCGATCTTCTTGTGCTGCGAACCGCCGTGACCCATCAGCACCAGTGGCCGCGGACCTCGCGCGCCTTCCGGGGTCCAGATGACGGCCGGGACCCGGTCGCCGGCGACGATCAGGTCGAAGAGCCGCTCGGTGACACCGTCGGCGGTGCGCTCACGGGTGAACTCCATGGCCGGAACTCCTTGTCTCAGGTGCGGATGACAGGCTAGCGCGGCGACGGCGCGGGCGCTCCCAAAATCACGTCCAGCAGCGGCGGGAGCTGGGGCAAGAGCTCGGCGGTTTGCTCGGGGAAGGCCTGCGCCCGGCGAAGCTGCTCGACGCGGAAACGGGCGTACTGCATGCGGGCGCGATCCAGCAGTGTCGCGTCAGCCCCTCGAGGATCGTAGCGGCCGGCCACGCGCCGGGCCGCCGCGTCGCCATAGGCGAAGAAGAAGGTGAGATCGTAGGCCGGATCGCCCAGGCAGGCGTCCCCGAAGTCGATCAACCCGGCCAGGCGGCCTTCCCTGGGCGAGACCAGTATATGGTCGTCGCTGAGGTCGCCGTGGGTCAGGACCTCGCGCGGCGGCGCCGGGGCGGCGGCGAAATGATCGTAGAAGCGGTCCATCCGCCTTAGCAGCGCCGCGTCCACGACCGGGGCCACGGCTGCGCGGCGCTCGGCGAGCCAGCGCGCGCGCCACTCGGCGCCGGTCCATTCCTGGGCGATGACGCCGTCATCCTGGGCGATGATCGCCGGCGGCAGGGCGTGGATCAGGCGCAGGAAGTCGGCGAGCTGGTCCAGGATCGTCTCGCGGGCCCCAGGAGCCAGCGCCGCGAACATCCTCGGGCGCATCGGAACGCCCTCGATGCGGCGGTAGCCGCCGAAATCTCCAGCAACGGAGATATGGCTGTAGCGGGGAATGGGAATGGCGCAGACGCCCTCCAGCCGCGCCAGCAAAGCAAGTTCGGCCCGGAACAGCGGTGCGCGACCCGCCTCGCGCAGGAAACGGAAGACCCACCGGTCGTCCAGCAGAACGACGCGATGGTCGTCGCCCTGGTCGTCGAGGACGGCGTTCTCGAAGGCGAGGTCCGGGAATTCGCGCCAGATGCGCGCAACCAGGCCGGCCAGTTCATCCGGCAGCGGCAGGGACCTTGATGACGTCGGCGAGGCCCAGGCGTTGGAGCATCACGCCGGCGAAGTTCTCGAATTCCATCGACCGATAGAGCGGCACCAGCGTCCGCGCATCGTCGCCGGCGAGCCAGCGCAGCCGCGGATCGGTGCTCGTGGCGGCCTCGTAGACGAGGTCGGCGACCTCGTGCGGATCCTGCGGCGGGCCGGCGCGGAAGTCCTCCATCGCCTTGTT
>Ga0302325_10006113_pt1 | contig 27197 bp, 20 predicted proteins | sample Palsa_T0_2_FD_201948 | JGI IMG/M metagenome (GOLD analysis project Ga0302325, IMG submission 201948) | Peat permafrost microbial communities from Stordalen Mire near Abisko, Sweden - Palsa_T0_2 | ecosystem: Environmental > Terrestrial > Soil > Palsa > Peat permafrost | place: Sweden: Abisko... | reverse complement strand
TAAAGAGCCGCGTGACGTTGCCGTGTTCGACCATTACCCCTTTCGGATGGCCCGTCGAGCCCGAGGTATAGATCACATAGGCCAGATGATGCGCGCCTAGCTCCCCCCGCTCTGTGTCCAGGTTCTCCGCGGAGCAGCGCGCGATCTCACGCCACTCGCTATCCAGGGCTACGACCCCGACACTCGTCGCGGGCAAGCGCGCCCTGAGCGGCTCCTGGATCAGCAGCACCCGCGGCGCCGCATCCTCCAGCAGGTAGGCCAGCCGCTCGGCCGAGGAGCTCGGATCCATCGGCACATACGCCCCGCCCGCCTTCAGGATCCCGAGCAGCCCCAGCACCATCTGCAGGCTGCGTTCCACACAGATCCCCACCCGCTGATCCGCGCCCACTCCGCGCTCCCTCAAGTAGCGCGCCAGCTGATTAGCCCTGCCATTGAGCTGGGCGTACGTCAGCGACTCCCCCTCATACATTACTGCCAGCGCATCCGGGGTGCGCCTCGCCTGGGCCTCGAACCACTCGTGGATCAGGCCTGACTTGCCATGCACCGCCGGCGCCTCATTGAAGCGCACCAACAACTGCTCGCGTTGCGCCGCGGATAAGAGGTTCAACTCGCTGATGCGCTGCCGATCATCCGCCACCATGGCCTCCAGCAGGCACAGCAGGTGGCCGCTCATGCGCTCGATCGTCGGCCGATCGAACAGATCCGTGGCGTACTCCAACACCCCCTCGACGGCATCTCCCGAGTCGCGCAGCGAAAGACTCAGGTCGAATTTGGCGCCGCTCAGCGGCAGATCGAACTTGGTCACGCTGAGGCCCGGCAGGCTCAGCACGCGCTCTCCCGGGGCGTTGTCGAAGGCCAACGCGACTTGGAAGATCGGGTTGTAGCTCAAACTGCGCGGCGGTTGGAGCACCTCGACGACTTGCGCGAAGGGGATGTCCTGATTGGCGTAGGCCTGCAGCGTGTTGTCTTTGATATGCGCCAACAATTCGGCAACGGTGGGGTCGCAGTCCAGGCGCACGCGCAAGGCCAAAGTGTTGGAGAAGAAGCCGATCAGGGACTCAAGTTCGCTGCGCCGCCGGTTGGCCACAGGCACCCCTATGACCAGATCACTCTCCCCACTGAACCGGCTCAAGCATGCCGCCCAGCCGGCCAGCAGGGTCATGAAGAGAGTCACCTCGCGACGCTGGCTCAGTCGGCGCAGTCCCAAGACGAGTGCGCCAGGCAGTCTCAGTTCCACGTGAGCACCTGCGTAGCTCTGTATTCCCGGGCGCGGCCGGTCGGTGGGCAAAGCCAGCAGGTCCGGCGCACCCGCCAGTTGGGACTTCCAGAACTCGATCTGCGCCTGCAATGCCTCGCCTTGCAGCCACTGCCGTTGCCAAACTGCGTAATCGGCATATTGGATCTGCAGCGCTGGTAGCGGGCTGGGCCGACCTTGACTGAAGGCGCCGTAAAGCGCGGCGATCTCCCGCACCATGACGCCGCTGGACCAACCATCCGAGACGATATGGTGTTGCGTGATCAGCAACAGATGATCTTCTTGCCCGAGCTGCAGCAGTTGGCCGCGTATCAGCGGACCGGACGAGAGATCGAACGGCTCGCCGGCTTCGCAGGCGCTGATCTCCTCGATGCGCCTTTGCCGAGTTGCAGCCGGTAAGCCGCTCAGGTCATGCTCGATGAGACAAAAGCCTACATCGGCGCGCGCAATCTGCTGCAGTGGTTCATCATCGCGGACGGCGAAACTCGTGCGCAGCACCTCATGGCGGGCAACTAGAGCATCGAGCGCAGCCTGCAGGGCATCCCTGTGCAATTCTCCCTGCAGCCGCAACCCCGTCGGAATGTGATAGGCCGCGCCCGCGGCGGGATCAAGCTGCTGCAAAAACCATAGACGTTGCTGCGACCATGAAGCCGGCAGCGCCCGGCTGCGATCGACGCTTACCAATGGGGGCACGGCCTCCGCCGCAGCATGCGCGAACCTGCCCCGCGCATCGTTCTTTGCCGTGCCCAAGCGCTTGGCCAATAGCGATCGTTGTGCGGTGGTCAATCTCGCGAGTCGCTGCCTCACATCCTTATGTTCTTGACTCATATCGCAGGCGGACCGGCCTCGTTCAATAGGCTGGCCCGTTCCTCCTCCGGCAGTTCAGCGAGCGCTCTAGCCAGTTGATCGATTTCCCGAACCGCGATCAACTCGTCCAACACCGCACCGAGCAGCGCGGGCGTCGGCTGCCTGAACAGCAGCGAGACGGGCAATTCCAGCGCCATTAGCTGCTCCAGACGGACCAGCACCTGCATGGCACGCAGCGAGTCGCCGCCCAACGCAAAGAAGTTGTCGTCGCGTCCGACCTGCCCGACCCTCAACACCGCCTCGAAGCTCTCAGCGACTTGCCTTTCCGAATCGGTCAGCGGGCTTTCGTAGCGCACGGTGAGCGCGGCCGCGAGGCGCTCGGCCATGCCGATTCGCTGAATCTTCCCGCTCGATCCTTTCGGCAGGTCATCAACGACTATGATCCGGCTCGGCACCTTGAACGCGGCAAGGCGATCGAGCGTGAATGCACGCAGTTCTGCTTCGCTGACGTCGGTCCGCAGCACGACGGCTGCAACGATGTCTTCGCCCAGGGAAGGATGGGCTATCGGAAAAGCCACGGCCTGGCGAACCGCAGGGTGCGACAGCAACGTTTCGTCGATTTCTCGCGGCGCGATTTTCTCGCCGCCCCGATTGATCAGTTCCTTCAGCCGGCCGGTGATGAACAAATAGCCGTCCGCGTCGAAGTAACCCTGGTCTCCTGTCCTGAACCATTCGCCGTGGTATGCCGTTGCGTTGGCGGCGGTATTGCCTTCGTACCCGCGCGTTACGTTGCCGCCTGCCACGGCCACCTCCCCGATGCGGCCGGCATCGAGCGGGGCGCCCGCATCGTCGAGAATTGCGATTCGCGGACCCGCGGGCAAGCCAACCGAACCCGCCTTGCGCATCCCCGGAGGCAGGGGGTTGCTGGCCATTTGATGGGCGGCCTCCGTCATTCCGTACGAGTCGATCACAGGAATGCCCAGGATGTTCTCCAGCCCGGCCGCGACGGAGAACGGCAACGGCGCCGACGACGAGCGGATGAGGCGCAGCGAGCATGGACCCAACCCTTGGTCGCGCGCGATATCCAATATCGCTTGGAGGAATGTCGGCGCGGCGGACAACCAGGTCGGTTTCCACGCTTCGAGCCAGCGTGGAAACTGATCGATGCGAGGGTCGGAAACACAGACACAGCTTCCACCCGCGCCAAGTGCCGCCAGCAGACACGCCAGGCCGTGAATGTGGAAGAGCGGCATGATCGACAGACTGACGTCTTCTTCCCGCAATCGCAATGTGGCCGCTATGTTGTGGGCGGACTCGCACAGGTTCGCGTGAGTCAATGGCACCTTCTTCGGGCGAGAGGTGGTTCCGGAGGTGTGCAGGATGAGGGCCAAGTCGTCGGCATTGGCGCCGAGGTCGCCGCGCGAATTCTTCCCGCCGCGGCAGTGCGCTCCAAATTCGACAATTCCAAAATCGACAATGGAGATGCCCAATTCCCGTGCTGCCGAACGTGCCGGAAGGCTGCCATCCGGCGGCAGAATCAAGACCCGTGCCGATAGATCCTGAAGATGAAAGGAAAGTTCTTCGCGCGAGCAGGCGGGATTGAGCGGAGCAGCGATGCCGCATGTCGCCGCGGCGAGGAAGGCGAGCGCGGCCTCAGGTCCCGGCGGCAAGGCAATGGCGATTCGGTCCTCTCGCCCAATCCCTGAATCAGCGAGCGCGCGTGCCTTCGCCGCCACGTGTGCAAGCAGGTCAGCGTGCGAGAGCGGCATGCCCTGTTCGCTCCATAGCGCCGGCCTCGAGGCAAACCTCGCCGCGTTGCGTGTGAGCATCGCGCCGATGGAAGTTGGGTCTTCGGAACTCATTTAGCCATTGGCTTGCACGCCAGCGTTGCGAGAGAGACTAACACAGCGCAATCAACGAACTTATGATTCGAGTTGGACATAATATATCGCAGATCAGGGACAGCATCTCAACAGCAGCACCGCGACGAGAGTAAAGAAATCTCCAATTCGAGCGATATCCTGGGAGATCGGCTTCAAAGAGGGCGAGGTGATGGTGCTACGCGCACGCGCGCTATTGATCGGATTCGTCGCCCTGTCGGCCGCATGGCCCGGCGCTGCACGGCCGGCCGATTCCGTGGCCAATTTCACCGGATTGCCCGCTTATCCGAACCTGACCAGCGCAGCCATGGAGAGAATGCTCAAGACCGAGACCTTTGGCCGATGGTGCGCGCGCTTCACGGCGGAAACCTCGGATTCCCTTTCGACCGTCGAAGCCTGGTACCGCAAAGCGCTGATCCGGGCGAGTGAAACCGATTTGACACAGGACGATCAGTACAGGATTCATCCGAAATTGGCGGGCATCAAACTGGCGCTGGGAATCGACTATGTCGCGGTTTACCGAGCCCCTAATCAGGAAACCACCATCGAGCTGCATCGCTGCAGTTGGAGTCATTGAGCCGACGGATCGCAAGCAGCGAATCCGAGACTCAGTAGCAGGTATCGCCAGCATCACTTGATGCATAAATGAACATACTGGAAATGCGGCGCGTATCGAACGCTGCTGCGAGGTGAGCATGGCCAAGAAGAAATCAGTCGTTCCACGCACGGTGTCCCCGAGCGGCGCCGCCGTGTGCACGTCCATCTGCGCGCTGGATCGAACCCGGCGCTACGAACTTGCGGTCGAAGCATTCTGTCAGCTGTCGAGCGAGGTTTTGCAGCGTGCGATCAGAAAGGACGATGCAGCACCGGCGTTCTTGATCCAACAATACTGGAGCTTCAGCTATGGTGCTTGGGGCGAACCCGCTCCCGAGATCGTTGCCTCGAGGCCCACGCGCATGAATATGGGCAAGTTGCTGTGGCTGTGCCTGACCCGGGTCATCGAACTGACGGACGACCTGGTGAGGCGCAAGCAGCACGGAAACTGGCAGCTGGTGCGCGACGTGATCATCGCCTGGCGAGACGCGTGGGGCGACGATGAGACCGCCAAATACGCTCAGGCGCGTTTCAGCACGCTGACGGGATTGTCGAGGGGGAGCGAAGAGCGGATCACGTTCATGAACGCCGCATTGATAAAGGCGCTCTCCGAAATCCAGGCCTAGGGCGTTTTACATCGCCGAACGTTTGTATGCGGCGGGGAGAATTCCGGTGGCCGTGGAAACGAAATCAACCTGGAGCCGGTCGGTCCGCGGATCATATTGAATGTACGCTTCCTGGAAGTGGGGGTTTTCCAGTGCGTCATCAACGAGGCGAGTTCCCGATCCCGAGGAGCCCGGAACGATGGCCTTGCTCGATAATTCGGCACGCACGCAGTTTTTTACTTGCGTGTAGAAGTGGTCGCAGGCATGCGTCAACGCGGCATCGTCGTCGGGCGCCTCGAAGGAACTCTCGCCCTCGGGTCCCGGAATCGGAGTCAAGCGCGGAACGCCTATTCTCTGCTCCATGAATACGAGACTATATTTTCTCATTGCGCACCTACGTTAATTCAAGCGCAGAACCGCACGAGTGACGTAAGTCACATTTCTTGATGCGGCAACGCGATGAGCACTCGAGGGGCGCCGGTGCGCCTGCGGCTCAGGGTGTCTCGAGCAAGGCCACGACGGCGGCGCGTGCGGCCGGTGCGTGCAGCGGAAGGGCGAGCACATCGCAAGGGCGTGCCCACTGCAGCGCGAAGCGCGCCGCCTCGTACTCGCTGCCCTGCATCGACAGCGCGGAGTCCGGCAACCCGAGGCGCTTAAGCTCGCGGCGGATGATGTTGGGTATCTCGCCAGGCAGGCGCCCGCGCAATTGAGCTTCGTTTTCCTTGACGACGACCAGGTCCGGCCGGAACTCGGCGGCCACTCGTGCCAGCGCTTCGATGTCCCTGTCCTTGCGGTTGCCGGCGTGACCCAGCAACAAGCCGAGACGTCCTCGCCCGCGGCGTAAACCATCGGCCACCACCAACAACCCGCGCAGGCCATCGGGATTATGGGCGTAATCGACGAGCACGCGTACGCCGCCGACATCGTAGCGCATCATGCGGCCGGGATTGTCGCGGGCCGTTCCACCGAATCGTGCGAACACGTCCGCGATCGTCGGGACGGAAATGCCGAGTGCGGCCGCTGCCAGCGCCGCGGCTGCCAAATTGGCTATGTTGTAAGCGGCGAGGCCGCCGATCGACAGCGGCATCGCACTTATCGAGCCAAGATCGCGAGATTCGCCGCGGCAGCTCAGCCGCAGCCGATCTTGCTGCACTCCGCAGGTCCAGCCGCCCTGCAACCTATGTTCGCGCAACAATGCCGCATCATCATCCAGCGCGAACCAACCCAGCGGTGGAATACGGCCAAAGCGCTGCGCAAGCGTATCCGCTTGGCAGCGCAGCACGGCATCATCGGCATTGAGCACCAGTAATCCAGTGGGACGCACAATTGCCGCGACGCTCAACTTGACGTCCGCCAGCCCCTCGAGGTCGTCGATGCCATATTCGCCGAAATGATCCGAACTGATGTTGGTTACCACCGCCGTATCGGCGTGCGAGACGGCGACGCCGCGGCGCAGGATGCCGCCGCGCGCCGTCTCGAGAATGGCTGCCTGGGTCTTGGCTGCACGCATGACCAGCCGCGCGCCGGCAGGTCCCGAATAGTCCCCGCTGGCCAACGCTTCGTCATCGATGAACACACCGTCAGTGCAGTTGTAGCCGGTGTGCCAGCCGTGGGCGCGCGCGCACGCGGCCAGCAGGCGAACCGTCGTGGTTTTTCCATTGGAGCCGGTCACGATCGCCGTCGGTACCGAGGACAATTGCTGCCAGGGTACGACACGAGGGTCGGGCAGAGCGGAGAGCGCGTAGCTACGGCCGCCGGCGCCGTAACCCAATGTCAGTTCCGTTTCGTCGGCCGTGTAGGGCAGCGCTCTTGCAGCCGCTGCATCGAGCAGCGCCCGCAGCGCAGGATTCGCCTGCATGGCTTGGAGTTTCCCGAAGCGTGCGAATGCGGCCTCTTCCTCGATCACCGGCGCCGTCACCGCCTCCGGTTCGGCCTCTGCCAGTGCCTGCTCGAGGAGACTTCGACGTGTTGGATCGAAGGCCGCGAGCGTGGCGCATACCGCCCACTCGTTGACTTCGGTTGCCAGGAACAACTGGTCGCTGGGCGCGGAGATTGCCAGCAGCACGCCGCCCGCGTGCTTTCGTACGGCGATCTTCATGTCGGGCCATGCAAGCTGTTCAGCAGCACGCTCGACGCGCGCACGCCAGCCCGCCAGCCACGCGCCGTCCGGAGGCGGAGCCACGACGTCCAGAACCGCGCCGGGCTCGGCAAAGAACAAATTGCTGCCGGTCAGGCGCCTGGAATCTTCGAACGGCAGGGCTGGCGGCGTGCTCAGTCTTCGCCCTCCGGCGCCAATCGAACGCCGCGTTCATCGCGGATCAAGCCGTCGAGATCGATGTCCAGAACGCCGGGCGCCGGCTCGAGGACAGCCGGCTGGCGCGTCTCGGCGCGCGGCTCCGATTTCGGCGCAGGCACGTCAGGCCGGCCCGCGGGCGCACTGACCGGCTTGAATTTCGTGATTTGTTTCCACGACCGCGTCAAGGCGTCGGCGAAGATGAGCAACAGGTCACCCTGCTCCCCCATGCGCAGCGCCGCTTCGATCGCCTCCTGTTCGTCCGGGATGATCGAGATCAGCGCATCGCTCACCCCCGCGGCACGCAGTGCCTCGGCCTGAATTCGCGGCACTTCATCCTGCGCCCGCTGGCGCAAGTTGTCGTCGCGCCGGCAGATGTAGTGATCGAAGCGGCCGGCGACCGCCTTGGCGATTGCCACCAGGTCCTCATCGCGCCGATCCCCCGGCCCGGCGAGCACCACGATGCGTCTGCCCGTCACGTCGAGCCGCGCAGCCAAATCGGCCATCATCCCCACGGCGTGCGCGTTGTGACCATAGTCGAACAATACTTTGAAGGGGTGTTCGTTGAAGACGTTCATGCGCCCCGGCGCCTGGAAAAACGTGGAGTCGAAGGTGCGCAAACCCTGGCGAATCGCGTCGAGCTTTACCCCCAATGAAAACGCCATGGCCGCGGCGAACATCGCGTTCTGCACGTTGTGCGTCGCCCGCCCCTCCAGCGTAGCCGGTATCAGGTGGGTCCAAAGCAGTGGAATGTGACCGCCGCGATCGTACAGGGTGATCATTTGACCGTTGACACCGGCTTCGAGCGCGCAGGCGCGCCCGCCCGCGCGAATGTGTGCGCGCACCAAATGGTGGTGCGGATTCATCGTCACATAGCAGATGTGCTTCGCTTCCGTATGGCCCGCCATCTTCAGGACCAATGGATCGTCGGCGTTCAGCACCGCGCAGTCGGTTGCCACCTCGACGACGATGCGCTTCAGTTCGCTCAGTTGTTCGAGCGTATCGATTCCCTTGAGCCCAAGATGATCGGCCTGGACGTTGAGCACGCCGCCGACATTGACTTCATTGACGCCCATGCCGGCACGCAGCAGGCCGCCGCGCGCGGTTTCGAGAATGGCAATGTCGATCTGAGGATCGGCGAGAACCATGCGTGCGGAGACCGGGCCGGTCATGTCCCCTTGCACCGTGCGCTGGCCGTCTATGTAGACGCCATCGGTGGTCGTCAGTCCGGGCGTAAAGCCCGCCATCTTCGTGACGTGGGCCAACATGCGCGCCGTCGTGGTCTTGCCGTTGGTGCCGGTGATGGCGGCTATCGGCACTCTGACCATGGCGCCTGCGGGAAACAACATATCGATGACCGGCGTGGCGACGTCGCGCGCCGTGCCCTCGCTGGGCGCCACATGCATGCGGAAGCCGGGCGCGGCATTCACCTCACAAATTCCGCCGCCGATGCTGCGATAACTCTCCGTAATATCCTTGGAGAGAAAATCCACGCCGCCGACGTCGAGGCCGATCGCCCGGACCGCACGCTCGGCCATTTCGCGATTGTCGGGATGAATGATGTCGGTCACATCGGTGGCGGTGCCCCCCGTGGAGAGATTGGCGGTCGATCGCAGGAACACGACCCGGCCTTCGGCGGGCACGGAGTCCGCCTGCAGTTCGGCACGCTCGAGCATCTTTTGCGCCTGTGCATCGAGTTCGAGGCGCGTGAGCACTTTCTCGTGCCCGACGCCGCGGCGCGGATCCCTGTTCACGATCTCCACCAATTGCGCAACGCTGTGCTTGCCGTCGCCGACGACATGTCCGGGCGTGCGCCGCGTCGCCGCCACGAGCGTGCCGTTGACCACCAGCAGCCGATGATCGTCGCCCTCGAGAAAGGTCTCGACGATGACCGACCGGGAATGTTCGCGAGCGGCCGCAAAACCTTGGGCGACTTCGGCGTCGGTGGTGAGCCGAATCGAGATGCCGCGGCCGTGATTGCCGTTGTACGGCTTGGTGACCACCGGAAAACCGATGCGCTGAGCCGCGCGTATCGCCTGCCTCTCGCTCTGCACCAGTTCTTGGCGCGGGACCGGCAGGCCCAGTGTTGCGAGTATTTTGTTGGTTTCTTCCTTGTCGCTCGCCAGTTCCACCGCGATGTGCGAGGTACTGCTGGTCACGGTCGCTTGTATGCGTTGTTGATACCTGCCGTGTCCCAACTGCACCAGCGATTGATCGTTGAGTCTGAGCCAAGGGATGCCGCGCTGTTCGGCCGAGCGCACCAGCGAAGCGGTCGATGGGCCGAGTGCCCGACGCTGGGCGAATCGAATGAATTCATCGCGCGCCTCCTGCCAGTCCCAGTCCTCGGGAACCGAATCGGGCGGGCGCAGCGGCGCCGGCAGCAGGGAACACAACAACCGCAACCCCAGTTCGCCCGCGGCGATGCCCTCGTCGCGTTGCGCGTACTCGTAGACGACCGTGTAGACGCCGGCCTCCCCGGCGCTGCGCGTCTTGCCGAAGGTGACTTCCTCGCCCGCGATATTCTGCAATTCGATGGCGACGTGTTCCAGTACGTGGCCGAGCCATGTACCGTCGTCTTCGCGCATGCGCCGCAAGAATCCGCCCGGCACCTGGTAAGAGCACCCGTGTTCGGCCAGACCGGGCAGGGCTGCCGCGAGCGCATCGACGAACCCGGCGCCGAGCCGACCGGTCGGCCAGGCTTCGAGTTGCCCCAGATCGAGGTCGAGGCGTATGACCGGGAAGCGAGCGTACAAAGAAGGCCCTACATATACAGAACGATCCAGGATGCGCATGGCGAGGCTCCGCAGGCCGACGGGTAACTATTGCTTTGCGCTGACGAGGCTGCCCGGCGATGCCAGCCGCGTGTGTAGGTTGAAGGTTGCGCCCTCGACCAAGATGTGGACTCGCAAACCGAGCACACTCACCGGCTGACCCTCACCGACCTCGCCGATCGACGAGTAGCTCACTTCGGAGGAATCCACGATGGTGACACCGCCGCTGCCGTGTACTTCGAGCCTCTCGTCCGGTCCGATGAATGCCGCCGTGTCCTCGTCGAGGCCGATGCCGATTGCAAACGGGTTGTAGGCGAGGGCGGTGATCAACCTGCCGAGCCGGTCGCGCTGGCGGAAGTGCTGATCGATGATGAAACGATTCGTGAGGCCCAATCCCGGCGCGAGACGCACGCTGCCCGAGATCACGGCGGAGCCCTCATCGCCGAAGGCGATCATGTGCTCGCTCAGGATGCTGGCCCCGGCGCTGGTTCCTCCGACGGTGACCCCATGTGCGTTGCGCACGCGGATCAGTTTCGCCACGGGGGTACCGCCCAGCAGCGTCGTGAGACGCAGCTGATTTCCGCCCGTGAAGAAAATGCCGCTGGCCTCCTCGAGACGGCGCAGCCGACCAGGCTCCTGGCAATCGCGACGCGTATCGAAATCCATTACCGCCACCTCCGCGGCGCCGAGATCCTTGAAGAGCCGCTCGTAGGCCGGCCCGGTTTCATGCATGCGGCTTGCGGTCGGAATGACGACTATATTGGCCGCATCACCGCCCGAAACCTGCACGAAGCGCTCCAGGATGTGACGGTCGTTCTCCTTGTTCTCGGCTCCGCCTATCGGCACGATCCAGCCGCGAGTCTCGCCCTCGGGAATCTTACTTGGCATTATAGGCGCTGCCTCCTGAAGGGCTATTTGCGTAACAACCATGCATTATCCTCGAATCATGACTGTTTGCGCGGCGCCTGTCGCGTCCTAGCACGCCATGCCCGAATTACCCGACATTTCCGCGTATATCAGCGCGCTCGAGCAGCGAATCGTCGGCCAGACGCTGCTCAAGGTGCGCCTCGCCAGCGCATTCCTGCTGCGCAGCGCCGAACCGCCGCTCTCCTCGGTGGAGGGACACGCCGTGCGCGGCCTTGAGCGAATCGGCAAACGTGTGGCCATTGGCTTCAACAACGATCTGTGGTTGGTCATCCATCTCATGATTGCCGGACGGTTGCACTGGCGCACCGCCGGCGCCAAGCTCGCGGGACGCAACAATCTGGCGTCGTTCGATTTTTCGAACGGCTCTTTGGTGCTGACCGAGGCGGGAACGAAGCGCCGCGCATCCTTGCACGTGCTGCGAGGCGCCGATGCGCTGCACGCCATCGATCCTGGCGGCATCGATGTCTTTGCCAGCGATCTTGAGGGGTTTCGCGCAGCCCTCGTGCGAGAGAACCGTACCCTCAAAAGGGCGTTGACGGATCCGCGCATCCTCAGCGGCATCGGCAACGCTTACTCGGACGAGATTCTGCACGCCGCGAAACTTTCGCCGATCGCGCTCACGCAGAAGCTGAAGCCGGACGAGTGGCAGAGGCTGTACGCGGCGACCCGCGACACCTTGCGGCTATGGGTGGACAGATTGCTGGCGGAGTCCAGAGCGGCATTTCCCGAGAAGGTGACGGCGTTTCGCAAGGACATGGCGGTGCATGGGCGCTTCGGGCAAGCCTGTCCGCGCTGCGGTGCGCCGATACAGCGCATCCGCTATGCCGACAGCGAGACCAACTACTGTGCTGATTGTCAAACCGATGGACGGGTGCTCGCGGATCGCGCACTGTCGCGCCTGTTGGGGGCCGATTGGCCGAGAACTCTGGACGAACTCGAGGCCCTGAAACGAGGTCAGAACAAGCGGTAACCAGGCGTGAGGTAAAAATCATGAAGATCGGCTTCTTGGGGACAGGAAACATGGGGACTGGTATTGCCTCGAATCTTCTCAAGGCAGGGCATGAGGTCGCGGTTTGGAATCGCTCCCAGGAGAAGGTTCAGCCGCTGATCGCGCTCGGCGCCATGCGGGCCGCGACGCCGCGGCAGGCAGCGACGGGCCGCGATGCGGTGATCACCATGCTCGCCGACGACGCAGCGCTGCACTCGGTGGCGTTTGGCGAGGAAGGATTGATCGCCGGGTTAGGCGCACGAGGTTTGCATGTTTCCATGAGCACCATTGCCGTGGCAACCGCCGAGAGGCTCAAACAGGATCATGCGGCGCATGGACAGCGTTTCGTCAGTGCGCCGGTATTCGGCAGACCGGAAGCCGCGGCCGCGGCGAAGCTCTTCATTGTTGCCGCGGGAGACGAGGCGGACCTCAGGACGGCGGCCCCGATATTCTCGGCAGTGAGTCAACGTGTATTCATCCTCGGCGACAATGCCGCGGCGGCGAACCTCGTCAAGCTGTGCGGCAATTTCATGATCCTGGCGGCCGTGGAAGCCATGGGCGAGGCAATGACGTTGGCCGAGAAGGGTGGAGTGCAGCGCGCGCAGTTGCTCGAAGTGTTGACGGGAAGCCTGTTCGATGCTCCGGTGTACCGGAACTATGGTGCCATGTTGGCGAAACGAAATTTCAGGCCCGCGGGATTCGCCGCGCCGCTCGGACTCAAGGACATGCGCCTTGCCGCTCAGGCTGCCGACACGCTGCGCGTGCCGATGCCGCTGCTGAACATTTTGCGGGACCACCTGCTGCAGACGATAGCCGTGGAGGGCGAGGACATCGACTGGTCCGCCATCGGCAGCACCATCGCCAAGAATGCCGGCGTGTAGAGCTCGGGGTCAGTTCGGTTAACATGGCGGGATTGCGATTCAGAGCTTTCGATGCCCGGCAGCGCATGGTGGATTTCATCAACGCGGCGCTGGGAAAATAACGAGAGGAAGCATCGATGTCGACGAAGAAGATCGCTGCTTGGACCTGCGTTGTGATTGCGCCGCTGCTGCTGGGCCCGGCGGCGGCACCCGCGGCGCCGGCCAAGTCCTACCGGGTATACGTCACCAACGAGCGGTCGGGAGATCTGACGGTCATCGACGGCGGCGACTTCAGCGTGATCGCCACGATTCCCGTGGGCAAGAGGCCGCGCGGGATTCATGTGAGCCCGGACAACAAGACGATATACGTCGCGGTCAGCGGCACCCCCATCGAGGCGCCGCCGCAGCTCGATGCGCACGGCAATCCGATTTTCGAGAGAAAGAGGGGCGACGATGCGGACGATGATTCGGGAGCCGACAAGTCCGCGGACGGCATCGCAGTGGTCGACGTCGCTACCGGCAAATTGACGCGCAAACTCCAGGCAGGATCGGATCCGGAGGAATTCGCGCTGAGCCGCGACGGCAGAAGCATCTACATCTCGAACGAAGACGTGAAAACGGCCAGCGTCATCGATATCGGAGCTGCGAAAGTCGCTCACATCATTCCGGTCGGTCAGGAGCCGGAAGGGGTAACACCGACCCCGGACGGTAAACAGTTCTACGTAACCTGTGAAGCGGGCGGCGACATCTACGTGATCGACACCACCACCTACAAGGTGGCAGGTCATTTCAAGGTGAACGGACGGCCGCGCAGCGTCGCGTTTCTGTCGAACGGTGCGATCGGATTCATTCCCTCGGAATCGGCGGGCGAATTCAACGTCATCGACCCGCTCAAAATCGAGGTGATCAAGACCATCACGCTGCCGACGGGATCGCGTCCGATGCACGCAACGGTATCCGCGGACGACCAAAGGCTGTATTTGAGCAACGGCCGCGCCGGCACCATCGCGGTGATCGATGCGCACAGCTACCAATTGCTGGACTCGGTGAAAGTGGGAACGCGGCCCTGGGGCATCGGTTTATCCCCGGACGGCAAGCTTCTCTTCTCGGCCAATGGTCCGTCCAATGATGTTTCGGTGGTCGACCTTGCCGCCGGCAGGGAAGTGATGCGTATCAAAGCGGGTGCGAGCCCCTGGGGAATCGCCATCGTCGCCGGGCCGCGCTGAGGTTACCCGCCGCGCCGAAGTCACTGGCCGACGATGAACACTTCCTGGGCGACGATGCTGCGGGTAAAACCATCCTTATAAGCCCGGGTTCGCAGCACAGTGGGAGCCGCCAGCTTGATCGGACCCTGGTAGCGCGGGTCGGAGGTGCCGGGAACGCTGCCGTCCAGAGTGTAGTGAATCTGCGCCCCGGGCTCGGCCGAGCTCAAAGACACTTCCACGGGCTGCTCGAATGTACCGCCACTCGGAGAGATGAGCGGCGGCGCCAGCACCGGGCGCCCCGGCATGCTGTCGATCCACTCTCTCAGCAGATTGACGCCGGCGGTGTCGATGGTTTCACGGGCCAGAGGCGGCATTTTGATATCGCCCACCGAGTTCACCCGCATGAAGGTGATCGAGCGCCAAATGTCGTGGGGTGAAATTACCCGCGGCCGGTCGATTCCTTGATCGATCAAGACTGGACCGTCGATCAGCGCTTGGTCCGAAAGCGGCGTATCGTAACGCGCATCGAAGTTCGCGACCGTTCCGCCCGGACGGTGACACTGCGAACAATTTGCATCCAGATAGGAGCGCGCCCGGTCCTCGAGGCTGCGTGACATGTCATCGGCGGCGGCCAATGCGGGCAGCGCAGCCAGTTCTCCCGTCGAGATCGTGCGCGTGAACAAGCCAAGATGATTCCAGGTGCGCAACTCGTTGTCCGAGACGCCGGAGGGAAAGGTGAAGCGGTGATTCAACTGCCGCGACTTGACGCCGAGCACGCCGCCGGCCTGCGCCGTATGGCAGGTCCGGCAATCCTTGCGGCTGGGGTAGTACCAGGTCTGTTGGCGCAGCGTGCCGCCTGCTGCGCGGACCGGAATCTCTTCGCGCAAACTGCCCGGCAGGAGATCCGCATCGCTGCCATCCGGCCGCCATTTATAAGTCACGCCATACACTCCGCCGCTGCTGTCGCGGACCAAAATGCGGGTCTCCAAGCGGCGTTCCAGCCGCGGTTGCATGGCATCGGTCGGCAAAAAGAAGGTTTTCACGAATACCGTGCCGTCCGGAAATTTCCACTCGCCGGTGGACGAAAATTCGATCCCGCCGCGCGGCACCGCCACCAAACGCGATTTGCGTGCGCCGTCGGACCAGAAAGAGACGATCAGATCGTAGGGGATCAATCCCTTGCCGGGCCGCAGCCCGGCCGCGTCGACGAACGCACCGGTTTGCGATAACAACGGCGGCATGTTGCCGGATGCGAGGCGCGGCATGTTCAGGTAGGCGCGCGGCGCGCTTCGCGAAGCTATGCCGAAGGCTGTGCCCTCGGCCACGGGCGCTGCCGACGATGCGACCGCCGGCAACAGGACCAACACGACGTAAAACAACGGCATTCGCATGACTAAGCCAAGGGGCATTCGCATGGTCAGCATATTACCGAAAAGCGTCATCGATCCGCGCTCGCGTATACTGCGGCTGTTGGATCGCGGCTCACCGGAGTAGTTGCATGCTCAGCAGAATCTTGATCGTTGCCGCCATCATCTGCGGATTCGCGCCGGCGGCGCATGCGGCTGACGTCGCCGATGTCTATGCCAATCCCGACGTCTGGCTGTGCCGCCCCGGCAGACAAGATGCCTGCGCTGTCGACCAAGACGCCACCGTCATTGCCGCCGACGGCAAGATGATGCGCGAGAAGTATGTCGCAGCCAAGGATCCACCCATCGACTGCTTCTATGTGTATCCCACGGTGTCGCTGCAGCAGAGCGCCAATTCGGATCTGACGATCACCGGCGCGGAAAGAAACGTCGTCAGGGCGCAGTTCGCGCGCTTCGGCGCCAGGTGCCGGCAGTTTGCACCGATGTATCGGCAGATCACCCTGTCCGCGCTGCTGGCCTCGATAGCCGGAAAGACCGTGAGCGATGCGGATCGGGAGATGGCCTACGGCGACGTGCTGGCGGCATGGAACTACTATCTACGGCACGACAATCAGGGCCGCGGATTCGTCCTGATAGGACACAGTCAAGGCTCGAAGGTATTGACCCAACTGATCAAGGACGAGATCGACGGCAAACCGGTGCAAGCACGCTTGATTTCCGCCATTTTGATGGGAACCAGCCTGCCGGTTCCCAACGGCGCCGATGTTGGAGGCGCGTTCAGAAGCATTCCCGTGTGCCGTTCCGGCAGGCAGATCGGCTGCGTCATTGCGTTCGCGAGTTTTCGCGCCAACGTGCCGCCGCCCGCCGACTCGCGATTCGGCAATGCGCCACCGGGCATGCAGGCGGTTTGCGCGAATCCCGCCGCCTTGAGCGGCGGATCCGGAAGCCTCGATGCCTACCTGTCGGCGGCCCGCGTCTCCGGCGCAGGTGTGCCGCCCGCCCCATACGACTGGACCACGCCGCCGACGCCGATCGATACGCCGTTCGTGAAGGTGCCGGGCCTGCTGAGCGCAGCCTGCGTGCTCGATGAGCACGGCTCGTATCTGGCCGTCACGCTGCATCCGACGCCGGGCGGTTCCCGAGCCAATGACATTTCGGGCGATATCGTCGTGCGCGGCAAGGTCGCCGAGGAGTGGGGCCTGCACCTCATCGACGCCAATCTCACGATGGGCAACTTGATCGCCATCGTGGGCGATGAATCGAAGGCTTACCTGGCGAAATCGCATTGAATCGCGCCGATGAAGACCGGATCCTGCACGGTCTGTATTACCGCCGTGAAGCGATCGACGAGGATTTGCAGGTCACCGGCGAGCAGATTTTGTGGCTTGCCATGCATCCACTGCAAGAAGGAGAAGCTTGGGAGCGAGATGGTCAATTGCAAAGCTTGGATGTCGGGCAATTTCCGCAGGAGATCCGGCCCAAGCTGATCGCGGCGAAACTCGAGCTGCCGCTGCGATACTTGCAATACCGCCGCCTCATCAAGTACGTGAAGCAGGCCGACGCCACGCACATCGTCGCGGTGACGTTCACCGGGGCCGATCGGGCCATTCGCCTGCATTCACGCCGCGGCCGCATTGACCTTTGGTACAAGGAACACAAGGACGGCATTTTCGGATTAGCGTTGACGGTATTGATTTCCTTCATCACGGCGCTGCTCACGGTGCTGGCATTCACGCACTGACGGCGCGCTCGGGCGGCTGCGCCGGCTTCAGGGGCGCGGCCAGCCTGCCAACGGCCGGGTCCTTCACCAGATGCAGTACCCGCGAAAACAGACCGTCCTGAGTTCGGGCGCGGCCGATGTGGATGATGGCGGTTTTCTGCAAGTCTTGGGAGAAGATGTCGGTCACGCGCTTCAGATCGTCCTCGTCCAAGGAGTCCAACACCTCGTCGATCAGCAGCCAAGGCGGCCGATGCAGCAGCACGCGCGCGAACGCCACTCCTTGCTGCTCATCCTCGCTGAGCTCGCGCTCCCAACGCTGCGTCGTGTCGAGCATGGGCACGAGCCGCTCGAGAGACATGCGTTGCAGGCCGTCCACGAATGCCTTGACCTCGAACTTGCCGCCATCCAGCGGATAGGCGAGCACCTCACGCAAGGTGCCCGGCGGTAGATACGGCGTACGCGGCATATACATTAATTCCTGGCCCGCCGGGCGTGCGATGGATCCCGCCCCCCAGGGCCACAATCCGGCCAGCGCGCGAAACAATAGGGTCTTGCCGGTACCCGAATCGCCGACGATCAGTACGCGCTCCGCTGCCTTGATCTCCACGTGCTTCTCCTCGAGCATGGTGCTGCCCGTGGGCGAGGCGATCTGCAGATCATCGATGACAATGGCATCGGCAGTGCCGTCCTTGTATGTGATCCGGCTGGCGACCTCGTGCAGCGTGTCGGTGGTGAGCACGGCGCGGCGAAACGCAGCAACACGCAGCAGCGTTGCGCGCCAATCTGCGATGGTGCTGAAATTGTCCACGAACCAGCGCAGCGACGATTGCACTTGAATGAAGGCGCCTGAGGCCATCATGAGGCCGCCGAAGGTCAGGCTGCCGCCAAAATAAAGGGGCGCCGCGACCAAAATCGGAGCCACGTTGGTAAACCAGCCATAACCCGCGGTCACCCAGGTCAGGTTGGTAAGCCCGGTAACGAGGCGTGCCGTCGCCTTCAGCACCGCCTGCACATCGATCTCGATGCGCCGCGCTTCGTCGGCCTCGCCGGCGGCGAGAGCGATCGCATCGATATGCTCGTTGACGCGAACCAGCGAGAAGCGCAAATCCGCTTCGCGCGCATAGCGCTGTGCGTTGCGTTCAACGAGGCTGCGGCCTACCCACCAGCTGACCAACGATGCGGAGCCGGAATAGAAGACCGCCGCCCAGACCATGTAACCGGGAATCGCAAAATGCCTGCCCGAGAAATGAAAGACGAAGTCGTTGGACAGCGTCCACAACACATCCACGAATGTGACCAGCAAGATCGAGGACTGCAGCAGGCCGACGCCCAGATCGGCCGACAGCTCCGTGAGGTGGCGCGCGTCCTCGTGCATGCGCTGATCGGGGTTGACGCCCATGGCACCGGCATTGCTCAGGCGGAAAGCGCGCCCCGGTGCCAGCCAGTTTTGTATCAAATCGTGCACCAGCCCCTGGCGCAAGCGCAGCTTCAATGTCTCCACCAGCCAGCGCTGCGCCACGTTCAGCACCAACAGCGCGCCGGCGATGACGCCGAAGACGCCGAGTTGCACGAGAAATTCATGCATGTCTTTGTGCGACAGTGCGTCGTAGAACGGTTGGTTCCAGCTATTGAGCCGGATCTGGCCATAGGCGGTGACCGCAACCACGGCGAACAGCGCCCCGGACAGCCAAAAAAGCAGGTTGCGCACGGGGGCTTCCCACAAGGCCCGCGTCATCATGCCAAGTTGCGGCAGCAAACCGGAATCGGCCGCCTCGTCGCTGCGAGCCCGCTCTGCGGCGTTCTCATCCGGTTTGTCTGTTGTCATAATGGTCCCCACAAAATCGGCGATTGCGCCATTATCAGCCACGCCGCCGCATTTAAGGGAGCCGACCGAAGTGAAGCGCATCGAACGCCTGATCAGCAGCATGACCTTGGGCGAAAAGCTCGGTCAGCTGACGATGACGGCCTGCGGATACGCGGTGACTGGACCTACCATCGCCGGGGATTCGACGGCTGCCATCAAGAGCGGGGCGATCGGCAATCTTTTGAACCTGGTCGGCGCCTCCGACGTTCGCGACATGCAGAAGCTGGCCGTGGAGCAATCGCGGCTCGGCATTCCTCTCTTGATCGGCTATGACGTGGTGCACGGGCATCGCACCGTATTCCCCGTGCCATTGGGCGAAGCGGCACTGTTCGATCCGCCGGCGTGGGAATTGACGGCGCGGGAGGCGGCGAAGGAAGCCGCCGCGGACGGACTCGCGCTCACTTTCGCTCCGATGCTGGATGTGTCTCGAGATCCGCGATGGGGCCGCAGCGCCGAGGGCCCGGGCGAGGATCCCTGGCTCGCTACGTGCATTGCCGCGGCCAAAGTGCGCGGATTTCAAGGCGACGATCTGTCCAAGGCGGATGCTCTCGCTGCATGCGCCAAGCACTATTGTGCTTACGGGCCGGTGACGGCCGGCCGCGAATATGCCTCCGTGGACATCTCAGAGCGAACCGTGCTCGAAGTGCACCTGCCGCCATTCGCCTCGGCCGTCCATGCGGGCGTGGCTGCCGTCATGCCGGCCTTCACGGATCTTGCCGGAGTGCCGATGACGGCCAATACCGCGATGCTGCGCGGCTGGCTGCGCGAGAAATTGGGATTCAACGGCGTCATCATCAGCGACTACAACGCCATCGCCGAACTCATCCACCATGGAGTAGCGCCCGACAAGGCCGCCGCCGCCGCACTGGCATTGAAAGCCGGCGTTGATATCGACATGATGGCTGACGCCTATCGCCATGGCCTGCCGATCGCATTGGAACGCGGCTTGGTCGTGCTCGAGGAAATCGACGCAGCGGTGCGGCGGGTGCTCGAGCTCAAGGAGCGCCTCGGGCTGTTCGACGATCCGTATCGGCGCGGCGCGCGCGCCGAAAACCCGGCGGATCTACACAGCCGGCGGCAGCGGTCACGAGAAATCGGCGCGCGCAGCATCGTGATGTTGAAGAATGCGGAGGCGGCACTGCCGCTGACGGGCCGGGTCAAACGTCTCGCGCTGCTCGGGCCTTTGGCCGATGCGTCCGCCGAAATGCGAGGTCCCTGGTGGGGGGCTGCCGGCGCGACGGGGCAGGTGACCGTACTCGAAGGATTGCGCGCAGGCTTCCCTGGCGCCCAAATCACCCATGCCACCGGTGTGCCGATCGCGGAGGATGATGTTTCCGGCATGAGCGCAGCGCTGCAATGCTGCGAGGGCAGCGATGCGATCATACTTTGCGTTGGCGAAGCCGCCGCCATGAGCGGCGAGGCGGCAAGCCGCGCGCACTTGGGTCTGCCGGGCGTGCAGCGTGCATTCTGCGAGCTGGTATTCGCACGCGCACGGCAACTGCACATCCCCGTGATCGTGGTGGTGTTTTCGGGCCGGCCGCTGGTGATTCCATGGCTTGTCGAAGCCGCGGATGCCGTGCTGGCCGCCTGGTTTCCGGGCAGCGAGGCCGGCAATGCCATCAGCGATCTGATCAGCGGGCGCCTAAGCCCCAGCGGCCGCACCGCCGTAAGTTGGCCGCGCGCGGCAGGTCAGGTGCCGATATTCTTCGGAGAAAGACCGACCGGCAGGCCGGCCGCAGCCGGCGATCACTTCACCAGCAAATACCTGGACGTCGCGAACGACCCGCTTTTCCCCTTCGGCTTCGGCCTCACCTACGGGAAATTCGAGCTCAGCAATTTGCGCGTGACGCCGCGCTCGGCGTCGCAGTCGCAGTCCATCGAGGCGCGCATCGACGTCGCGAACAGCGGCGCCCGTGCAGCCGAAGAGACCCTGTTCCTGTTTACTCACGACGTGCTTGCCAGCGTGGCGCGCCCGCTGCTGGAGCTCAGGGCGTTCGGCAAGATCAAGCTGGCCCCGGGGGCCCGCGGCTCCGTTACACTTTCGTTTGCCGCGTCCGAGTTGCGCTTTCTCGGTTTGAATTTGCAGCCGGTGTTCGAATTCGGCGATGTCGAAATTCTGGTGGGTCCGTGCGCCGACCGCTCCAAGCTCTTGAGCACGGTGGTGCGTTTGGTGCCGTAAGCGTGGTGCGTTTGGGTGCCGTAAGCCGCGGCTATTTGCCGCGCGAACCGCTGCACGCCCACTGGAAAACGGATTCGCTCTGCGTGCCCGGAACCACCGCCTGCCAAGGGGCGTTCTTCGGATCGTTTTGCTCTTGCTGCTGGCCGCCGCTGATATTGTTCTCGGAGTAGTAGATCACGATCAGCAGGCGCTGGCGGTCTTTGCCGCAGTCGAACTGCACCTGTTCGACGTTGCTCAAGTATAGATCGCCGGCGCTGTCTCGCTGCGCCTCGGGATATTCCTGCCGCAGCCACAGCGTGATCATATGGCCGGAGCGCTTTATCTGGTGATCGGTGCTGTAGGATGCCCATGACCCGTCGGTCGCCACGCCGCGAAATTCCCAGCCGCCCGCAGACATCGGATTCAGGGTGCGTACCCATGCCATGGGATCGGCCCTGCGGGCGGCCCGCTCCTGGGCCAATCGCTCCGCTTTGGCCTTCGCCTCCGCAACTGCTTGCACGCGCTGCGCGTCCCACATTTGCTGCTGCTCCGGCGTTTGGGCCAGGCTCGCAGCCACGGGCAAGCATGCGGCGAACAGGACCGCGCTTGCGCTCACGCAAAATCTGCTGCGAATCATGCAATACATTTTAGGCGAATCCCCCCAGGCTGGCGACTTTCTGTCGCCCCGGCCCACCGTCAAATGGGTTACGGCCGATAGCCATAAGCGAATCGGTAATACATGTCGCGAACCGGTTTGCCCTCGCGATACAGGGCCACGGTTTCTATGGGACCCAAGCGCGCAGCGCGCGGTTCCACGTAGCGCCCCGCCAACTCATTCGGATCGTACGCCACCAACAGCAGTGTTCTCGATGCCAGCGAGGCGGGCGGCGTCCAGAGCTCGTACATCAACCCCACTCCCTGGAACAGGTGAGCGCTCGAGGTCAAAGGCGAAACGTGCGTCAAACGTCGGCCGTAAAATGCGATTTCGCTCGCGATTGCATATCGGTCCATGCCGACGATCACTGGATATTCGCCCGATTGCCGCTGGGAATCCTGCGCGACGCTTAGTATTTGACGGCTAAGGTCGCGCCAGCCCACGGGCAGAATCTCGATGTGCGCACCGTAACCTACGCCCGGCCACCCCAAGACCAAGTAGTACAGCCCAGCCGCGTATATCAACATCATCGCGGCGAGCGTCGGTCCCCACGCCGCCCGAACCCAGCCGCGCAAACCGCCGAGTTTCGCTCCACCCCATACCATTCCCGAACTCAAGATGGGAACGGCGGCGACCCAGGGCGCGCCGGTCCAGTCGAGCTTGACTTGATGCCGTAGGCTGAACACGAAGAAAACCGCGAGCGGAAGCAATGTCGCCAACGCCAGAAATCGCCGTCCGCCGCCAGGCTGTCCATCCTTCGCGCCAGGCTGTCCATCCTTTGAAAGGAGGCCGAGCGCCAGTGCGAGAGCGCCGATGGGCGTGAGCAATACGAGTATTGATCCGAGCAAATTGGGCAGCGCGAATCGCGGCGCCTCCGCCAGTCGACGCGAGGTTTGAAACGCAAAGGAAGCCCAGTCATGCCCGCTGTTCCAGACGAGCACCGGCGTAAAGACGGCCAACGCACACAGCGCGCCGAAATAGGGCTCGTATCGCCGCAGCCAACGCCGTGAGAGCGGATCCCAGACCACGTACGCGGCCGCCGCGCACGCCAGCAACAGGATGGTGTACTTGGAGATCAGCCCAACACCTAAGGCGATGCCGGCGCGCCACCACGCGGCGGGTATGCGCGCGACGAGCGCGCGCTCGAGAAAGTAAAGACATGCTGCCCAGGCCGCGGTCAGCGGAGAATCGGGCGTCATGAGCAAGCCGCTCAGAAAAAAGAACGGCAGCGCTTGAGTCAGCGCCAAAGAGGCGAGCGCAGCCGCGCCGCCGAATATGTTGCGCGTCAGGCGATAGACGAAAAACGAGGTCAGCATGCCGCAAAGAATTGCGCCGGCGCGCACAGCGAACTCGGTCTGGCCGAATATCGCCGTCGCCGTGCCGATGAGCCAGGCGACCATCGGCGGATGATCCAAATACCCAAGGTCCGGATGTTGCGAGTAGTTCCAGTAGTAGGTTTCCTCGGGCATGAGGTCCACCGACCCTGCATAGAGCAGGCGCAGGCTGCAGGAGTAGATTGCCAGTCCTACGACGAAGGCTTGCCAGCGACGCGCCGGCTCCTCGATCGACAGGACCGCGGCGCTCGATCCGAGCAGGACGGCGGATCCCACCGGTGCGGCCAGCATTATCGCGAATGGCGGTGCCCACGAGCAGCGCTCGGCCAGCAACGCCAGCACCGCGCCGCGCAGAAGCAGGGCGGCGGCGGCCACCGCCAGCAAATGAACGACCGTCCACCAGCCGCAAGCCGGCGACCGAGTGCGAAGAGACAGGGTTCCAAGAGCGGCCCAGTACAATGCCGCGACGGCGCCGAAGCCGGCCAGCTGGCTGAATTGCAGGGATTTGCCGGCGTGCAGCAAGAGGCAAACGACGAGCACGTCGAGTACCGCCAGGCCGGCGCCGAGCAGCGGTGTTTTCAATGGACGTCTACCCGAGGGGCATGTTCCCTGATCACAAAATCCTTCATAAGACAAAGTGTGGCGACAATATTGATATTGTATGAAGTCGTGCGTCGCCGCTGCGCGGCGATTATAGTAACAATCACGACGCATGGGCGCTCGGGACCAGAGCCAAAGGGCAGGGGGAAGAACTTTCAATGAATGCCGCCGAGTTGCAGCCTGGCGAGCCGCGGTTAGCGGCATCGATCGAATTACCGATCGTCGCGAAACAGCGCGCGGGGGCGGAATTGTCGATCGTCATACCCACCTTCAACGAGCGGGATAATGTCGTCGAACTGGTGCAGCGCCTGGGGCGCGCGCTGGGCGACGGTTCCTGGGAAGTGGTGTTCGTCGATGATGACTCCCCCGATGGCACCGCCGATCTGGTGCGCGAGCTGGCAGGAACGAACAGCCGCGTGCGCTGCCTGCAGAGAATCCACCGCCGCGGGCTATCTTCGGCCTGCCTCGAGGGCATGCTGTCGAGTTCTGCGCCCTTTCTGGCCGTCATCGACGGCGACTTGCAGCATGATGAGCGGCTGTTGCCGCGCATGCTGGAGATTCTCAAGAACGAGGAGATCGACATCGTCGTGGGCAGCCGTTACGCGCCTGGCGGGAGCATCGGAGGGTGGGACCTCAGACGCGCGCGCATGAGCCGAATCGCCGTGCGCCTCAGCCGTATTCTCGTCCCACCGAATTTGAGCGATCCCATGAGCGGCTTCTTCATGATGCGAAGCGACGTGCTCAAGTCGACGGCGCACAATCTCTCCGCGATCGGCTTCAAGATACTTGCAGACCTGTTTGCATCGTCGAGCCAGGAATTGAGGTTCCGGGAACTGCCGTACCAGTTCCGAAACCGGCATGCTGGACAGAGCAAACTCGACTCGGTCACGGCGTGGGATTACTTGATGCTGCTGCTGGACAAATTGACCGGTCATATCCTACCGGTGCGATTCGTTGCCTTCTGCATCGTCGGCGCGCTTGGGGTCGGCGTGCACTTCGCGGCGCTGTCGTTGATTACCCAGGCGTTTGGGGTGGCCTTCATTCAGGGGCAGGCTGCCGCGACCTTGTGTGCGATGACGTTCAATTTCGCGGTCAACAATGTGCTGACCTATCGCGATCGGCAGCTTCGCGGCTGGCGCTGGCTGCGTGGATGGCTTTCGTTCGTGCTTGCCTGCAGCGTCGGCGGATTCGCGAATCTGGGCGCAGCGAAGGCGATGTACGACATGCATCAGGGGTGGGCGACCGCGGCAATCACCGGGGTTCTGGTCGGCGCCGTTTGGAACTACGCCATCACCACTCTGTTGACTTGGCGGCGGCCCAAAGGCCGCCCCAGAAGCGGCTGATCAGCGGGCGCAGCGGCCGTGCGCCCCGGCGCCGGCCCGGTAACCGAAGCAGATGCGCAGCGCCATTTCGTGTGCCGCGGAATGATCGATGCCCTTGACGGCAGTGCCCGTCAGCAAATGCGACGACTCGGTTCCCACGGCCAGTACGAAAAGTCCCAGTCCGGTGCCGATAACCACCAACGGAAATAGGACGACCGAGCACAGCAGGCAAGCCCCTGAAACAATCTGAGTCTTCAGCATCATCATCATCGAAATACCCCTTCGGCCACGATGCTGAATCGTAGGCTGCCGTCCGGGCTATTTCGTTGAGCGATCTCACAATGTCGTGTACATTATGTTAAATAGCGCATTGGTATTCTAATGGTTCAGGGCAAGGAAGAGGGAGCAAGAGTCACGCCGGTCACTTTGTTGGGGAATGGTTCCGCGGCGAGCGCGAGCCGCGGCGCGCTGCCCACCACGGCATCCGCCGGAATCGTCAGCACCACGCGCAAACCGGGTGTTTGATCCAATAGTTCTAGAACGCTGCCGTGCAGCTTTGCCACCGCCTGTACCAGACTGAGGCCCAGCCCCACGCCTGGTGTGCCCCGGCTGGCGTCGCCGCGATAAAACCGCTCCACGACTTTGCTCTTTTCCGCGGCGCCGATGCCGGGGCCGTTGTCGGTCACGGAAACTTCCGCGGCGCCGTCTTCGCGCCTGCGTACCGCCACTTCGATTTTGCCGTGCTTCGGCGCGTATTTGAGGGCGTTGTCAATCAGGTTGCCGAGCGCCTGCGCCAGCAATACCGGATCGCCGGAAATGAGCACCGGTCCCGCGGCGCTGAATCGCAACTCGATGTCCTTGAGTTCGGCGGCAGGCTCATAGAACTCGACGGCGTTGGCGGCAAGATCGGTTGCATCCAACTGGACGAAACCGGAACGACGGAGACCTGCGTCGATCTCCGCCAGGCGCAGCAGCGCGTCGAAAATACGGATGACCCGGTCGACGTCGGCCACCGCGCCATCGATCTCCGCGAACGTCTCCTCGGGCGGAGGACGAATCAGCGCCAATTCCTCGAGCCGCGAGCGTAACTCGGCAAGCGGCGTACGAAGATCGTGCGCAATGGAGTTGGAGACATTGTGAACCCCATGCACCAGTTGCTCGATTTGATCGAGCATGCCGTTGATGGTGCGCGACAGAGTATTGAGTTCATCATCCTCGTTGATGTGGGTGGGCAGCCGGTGCTGCAGATCGCCGTGGATGATTGCCGAGACGGTTTGGCGAATGCTGTAGACGCGCGTCATCAATGCGCGGCGCGTGATCAGGCCGATCATCAGCCCGGCAATCGAGAGCACCGCGATGGCGGCGGACAGGCCGTACCAAAATCGGGTTTGCAGCGGCTTGAACAACACGTTGTCGCGGCCGACCAGCAGGTGATACGAGCCGATGTTGGCGACGTGTACCAGCGCCGATTCGGCGTGTCCGGCGATGGCCACTTCGGTGTCGTAGTTGCCGGCCAAGGTGGGAATGTTGCCGGGCCACTCCTTCAGGTTGCCCGCGAGAGGCTGCATGGCAGCATCCGTGAGCAGCAGGATTCGTTCGCCGACGATCTGCATGCCGACGCGCGCATCGATGAAGCTCTTCAAACCCTCCGCGCCATCGCGGCGATAGACTTCCGTGAGCCGTTGGGCATCGGTCTGCAGAATTTCGACGCGGCTCTCCGTGATGGTTACCTGCCAGGCGTACCAGAGCGGCGCGGCGAACAGGATCAAAACCGTGATCCCGAGCGCCACGTAGCCGAGTGCCAGCGACAGCGCCGATGAACGCATCATACGCGGTGCTCACTCATGCGTGGCGCCCACCCATCCGTGGCGCTTACTCATCCGCGGTCACCGAGTAACCGGCGTTGCGCACGGTGCGCAGCAACGGGCGTTCGAACTCCGCATCGATCTTTTGGCGCAGCTTGCTGATATGCACGTCCACGACATTGGTCTG
>Ga0302325_10006112_pt1 | contig 27198 bp, 22 predicted proteins | sample Palsa_T0_2_FD_201948 | JGI IMG/M metagenome (GOLD analysis project Ga0302325, IMG submission 201948) | Peat permafrost microbial communities from Stordalen Mire near Abisko, Sweden - Palsa_T0_2 | ecosystem: Environmental > Terrestrial > Soil > Palsa > Peat permafrost | place: Sweden: Abisko... | reverse complement strand
CCCACCTGCCGGCGCCGGCCAGCTGAAGATCTCGACGTCGTCGGACACCGAACCCGTCAAGGTCTCCGACACCACGATCGCCGATGTCGTCGCGGACTCGTCGCTCGCGGTCGATCCGGCCTCCGGCGGGGAGTCCGCCACGTACACGGTCGGGTTCAACGCCGGCCCGTCCGGGCAGCTTCTCGGCGGCCTCAGCGCCATCACACTGACAGCCGCGCCGGGCACGGTGTTCAGCCCGAGCGCGACGATCACGATCGACGATCTGACGACTCCATCGGGCAGCGCCTCGACGACCGCCGACTCGATCCTCGGCAACGGAGCGATCGCCACCTTCCCGGTCCCGAACACGATCGCGGCGGGCGACGAGATCCGCCTGAGCGTCGACGATGTCACCAATCCACCGTCTGGTGCGCGCGTCCCGGTCGCCGTCTCGACCTCGTCAGATCCGAGCGCAACCACATCGGCCCTACCCACCGGCGTGACGGCAACCGCCGGGAACGTCAGCGCGCAGGTGTCCTGGACCGTGCCGGCAGCGACCACCAGCCCGATCACCGGCTGGGTCGTGACGCCGTACGCCGGCTCGGTCGCACAGCCCCCGTTCGTGTCCGATTCGTCGGCTGATAGCGCGACCGTCGCCGGCCTGCAGAACGGCACCGCCTACACATTCAAGGTGGCCGCCGTCGACGCAGACGGCACCGGCCCCCAGTCTGGATCGTCGAGCCCAGTGACGCCTGAACCTCCGGCCGGCGGCACGCCCGCCGGCACTGGCTTTACGACCGCGTCGCTCGACTTCGGGACCATCGCGGTCGGCCACGTCAGCAGCGCCGAAACCGTCGGACTTTCGAACACGGGAGGCACACCGCTGCAGGTCTCGGCGGTCACGGTCGGCGCCGCCGACGCCGCCGACTTCACGCTCACGACCGACACCTGCTCGGGAGCCACGATCGCATCGGCGCAGAGCTGCACCGTGACCGTCACGTTCGCGCCGACGGCAGCGGGCGCGCGCACCGCCCAGCTTGCGTTTGCTGACAGCGCGTTGGGAAGCCCGCAGACCGTCACGCTGACCGGCACCGGCACCGACCTCGGCTCGTTGAGCGGCACGATCGTCAACGGCACCAGCTCGAACCGGCAGCCAGTGTCGGGCGCCGGCATCTCGATCTGTCCCCAGGCCGGATCGAACATCACAGGCTCCTGCCAGTCGATCACCAGCACGGCAAACGGCGAGTACGAGTTCGCCGGGCTGCAGGCCGGGCCGTGGCTGATCCAGGTATCGCCTCCGAGCCCCCGCCTGTTCGGCGCCTCCGCGATCGTCCAGGTCCAGCCGGGCAGCCAGACCCACGACTTCACGCTCAACGCCCCGGCGCCGCTGCCAAGCAGAGTGACGATCGACGGGCCGTCCGGCGTCACTCACGGTGGCATCCCGACGCTCAATTGGAGCGAGCCGTTCTCGATGCAGTTCGGACCTCAGTTCCCCTCCGAGCCCGCCGGAACCCAGATCGCCTACTTCGTCACCGTCGCGATGTACAACGCAGGCAACGGCAACGCGAACGTGTCGGCGAGCGAGGTCCACAACGCCAACGCGAGCGTGTCTGCGAGCCGCGCCCGCAGCAGCAGCTCGAGCGCGTCGGCGATCAACTCGGGCACGCTCGCGCTGCTCGTCAGCTACGGCCCCGGCGGCAACCCATCGGTGATCGGCGAGTACCCCGACCCGGGTAGCGGGCCGGATCCGACGATCACATTCGAGGACGACGGTCAGGCGGTCCATGCGCTCGCCCGCGAGAGCGCGCGCGTACACACGGCGGGCGCCTCGGGACTCCCCGGAATCCTGGTCGGCTACCTGCCGTCGAGCAACGTAATCGAGGCGGACGTGCCGTCTCCACAGGAGAAGACCCACGGCGCGACGTCGATCGGAATCGACGGCTCGTACGCCGTCGTCGGGGATGGACCCGCCGCTAACAGCACAGCGGCGGTCGCCGGCAGCGCACCTGCGCGGACCGCGACGGCCGGCTGCGTCGTCCCCAGACTGATCGACGACCCGCTCGCGACTGCCAAGCGCGCGCTGACCGCGGCCGGCTGCACCGTCGGCGCGACCGTCACCGGGTACTCGACCAAGATCCCCGCCGGAGACGTCGCCTCTAGCAGCCCGGCCGCCGGCACCATCCACGCGGCCGGCACCAAGGTAAAGCTGGGGATCAGCCTCGGCCCAAAGCCCAAGGCGAAGGAATGCAAGGTGCCGAAGGTGATCGGCGACACGCTCGCCGCGGCCGACGCCGCCCTGGGCGCCGCCGGCTGCGGCGTCGGCGCGGTCTCCCCCGAGTACACGACCAAGGTCCCGGCCGGCCGCATCGCGTCCAGCAGCCCACGCGCCGGCACGACTCACCCGTTCGGCACCAAGGTCAAGCTCGGGATCGGCCTTGGCCCGAAACCCAAACGCGCCGTCAAGTTCGAGGTCAAGGACGGCGTGATCAAGGTCAAGTCGCACATGCACGGGCCAATCATCCATATCCATTTCCCCTGTGAAGACGACGACTGCGATGTCTACTACGACCCGAGCGGCACGGTGCTCTCGCGAACCGGCATTCCGCTCGCATCGGCGACCGTCGTACTACTGCGCTCATCGACCAGCGCCGGACCGTTCGTCCATGTCCCGAACGGGTCCGTGATCATGTCGCCCGGCAACCGCCGCAACCCCGACCGAACCAGCGCGCTCGGCGACTTCGGCTGGGACGTGAGCCCGGGCTACTACCGTGTCAGCGCGCACCACCCGGGCTGCAGTGCCGGGCATCATCGCGCCGCCGCCGTGACTCGCGTGCACTCCGTGCCACCGCCCGTCAGCAACGTGCTGATCAAACTCACCTGCCCGCACCTGAAACGATCTCGCACACATGTCTCATTGCGCATTCAGCGCTCGCGTGGCTCGATCCTGACCGTCACCGCGACTGTCCACGGCCGAAAACCAGTCGGATTTGTCGTACTGACCGCCGGCAGCCTGACGACGACGCTGCCAATCAATTCGCGCACGCATCGGGCGACAATCGCGTTGTCGCCCGGAGCGCGACGCGTCCGCGCTCACTACGAAGGTGACGCACACAACCAACCCAGCTCCGGAAGCGCGCAAGCTCGCTAGCACACGTCGAGGGGATGAGCCCCACGATCCCCCTACCGCCGCCGGACAGGCCACTGCCCGGCCAGGCTGGCGAGGCCGCCGCTGTCACTCGACCGCCGCCGAGGATGCGCAGCAGCGGCGTGCGGGCGCCAGCCTTTGGTCAGCGACAAGGTCGGCGCGTAGCCTTTGCTGTGGTGCGCTCGTTCTTAGTGCCCGTCGTTGTGGCTGGGCTCTTAGCCGGGTGCGGCGGCGCACGCACCCAGCCTCGATCGCGTCCCTTGCCGGCATCCGGCACCGGCACGGCGGCCAGCAGGCGCGCAGGCACGGTCGGCTCGCCGCTCATCGGTGTGCTGGTCAACTCCCGTGGACACGTGCTGGCACGACTGGAGGGGCAGGGCCTGTCGCAGCCGTCGGTAGTGTCGATCACCAGCGCGGTCAGCGACGGGAATGGCGGCTGGTACGTAGCGGGCGCGTTCACGAAAGTGGGTGGCGTCCCCGCGGACGGCGCCGCGCACGTCCTGGCGAATGGGACAGTGGATCGCTGGTGGCGGCCACGGCTTACACCCGGCAGCGTCGTGGCGCTGGCAGCGACCACGGAGACCGTCTACATGGCGGTCCTAACCCGGGCAAACGAGCCTGTTCCTGCCGTGACGCCATCCTCGCCGAGCGGATATCCACTGACCCGGCTGCTGGCGTTCTCCGCGCGCACTGGCGCGACCGAGTCGGCGCCAGCAAACCCGCGCTACCCGATCACGGCAATGGCGTCGGCAGGGACCCGATTGCTCATCGGCCAAGGCGCTGGATCAGGTCCTGAGGCGCCGAGCTGCTTACTTGCCTACAACACCCGCACGAGGCAGGTCGTGCACGCGTTTCACGCCGATATCCACCTCGCGGCAGGAGATGATGGCAACGCTTGCATCCGAGTGCTCGCGATCCGTGGTAGCCAGCTCTACGTCGGTGGCACGTTCGATCACGTGGAAGGCATCGCGCGGCAATCACTCGCGCGGCTTGACCTCAAGACAGGGACACTGGATCCCCACTGGCGCCCACAGCACAGAGTCGATCTGGGGACGGACGAGATAGCCGTCGGCGACAGGCTGGTGATCATCAACGTCGCCAACGGCGCGCTTGGCGCGCTGACCACCACGACCGGCGCCGTCGATCGACAATGGGTCTGGCCTCCACCGCACGAGGCGCCGAGAGTCGGGCTCAACTGCTGCGCCGCGACGCGAGCGGTCATCGGCAACCAGCTCCTGATCGCTGCTGACTCCCCAGAGATCCTAGCCGCGATCAACCTCCGCACCGAGACCCTCACGCGCTACCCAGCCGACAGCAGCATCGAAGCCCCTGTCGATGTCGCCACACCGTCCGGCGGGGAACTCCTCGCCGGTTTCAGCGGCTAAACAACGGCGATCGGGCCGCCGGGGGCCAGGGCCGGCGTTCGCGTGGGCTCGCGCCGCGTGGCAGGTTCGTCAGCACCGGGCGGCTGAACCCCGTCAGCTATTCAGACGGGACGAGTTGCACACCGACCGCGTGCGCGCCTGCCCGCAGGCGATGGTCCCAGACCGCGAATAGAACTTCGGTGGGGTCAACGGCGAGCACGCTCGCCAGATGGACTGCATCGGCTCCACGTAGCGCGTGTTCGCCGGCCAGTCGTCCGGCGCAAGCGGTGACGGACTCCGTGAGCTCGACCGGCCTGGTGGACGCCCAGTAGTCTTCCCATGCGACCTCGGCGCGACGCTGCTCGCCGGGCGCCAGACGATCCGCGCGCGCGGCGGCCGACAAAGCGGCGCACACCTCGGGATACGCGAGGCGGCTGGATACTGCGGCATCGCAGCCATCCCACACTGCGGCGGCGAGTTCGCTGCCCTCCTCCTCGACGAGCAGCTTGATGAAGGCGCTGCTGTCGAAGTACACGATGGCCATCCCCGATCAGCGACGCTGCTCGGCCACGAGGTCGGCCACGGGGCCCGACGCTTGCACGCGGGTAGCACCGCGCGCAGTCGGCCGGTTCGGGCGGCGCGGCTTGCTGAGGACGCCACGTTCCATAAGCTGATCGAGCAACGGGGCGGTGTCGACTGATGGCAACCGCGCCACGGGCGTGCCTCGATCGGTGACGACGATCTCCTCCCCGGCGTGGGCCCGCTCGATCCAGCTCGACAGCTCGGCTCGTAAGGTGCTGATCGCGGGCCTCGGACCGCTGACCCAGGACGGGCCGGGCGGTCCACGTGCCGAGCCGCTGCCGCGGGCGGGTGGTTCGCCGCCGGCCAATTGCTGAAGAACCTGCCGAGCGGCATGACCCTGCCCGAACGCCAGCCCTGGCCGCCGGCGGACCCACCCACGCGCGGCAGCGGAGGCCCGCCAAGCGGTACCGTCCCGACCGCACAAAGACATGAGCCCGACCATCGCCCTCCCCCCACCAGACACCCCGCTCAGCGGCGCCTCTCCGTTTCCGCCAATCGGCGACTATGCGTTTCTGTCCGACTGCCACACCGGGGCACTGGTCGCTCCCGACGGCACGATCGAGTGGATGTGCGTGCCGCGGTTTGACTCGCCGAGCGTTTTCGGGGCGCTCCTGGACCGCCGGGCCGGGGGGTTCCGGCTTGGGCCGTACGGCGTCCATGTCCCCGGGACGCGGCGCTATGAGCCCGGGACGATGATCCTGGAGACAACCTGGATGACACCGTCGGGATGGATTGTCGTCCGTGACGCGCTGACGATCGGACCGTGGCACGACGACCACGCGGACGAGAGCTCGCACACGCGGCCGCCGACTGACTTCGACGCCGACCACATGCTGATCCGCACGGTCGAGTGCCTCCAGGGCGAGGTCCAGGTCGAGGCGGTGTGCGAGCCGCTGTTCGATTACGGGGTCACCCCAGCGGAGTGGATGATGATCGGGGACGATTGGGAGACCGCCGAGGCGACGGACGGGCAGACGACGCTGCGGCTCATCTCTGATCTGCGGATCGGGCTCGAAGGCACCCGCGCCCGTGCTCGCCACACGATCAAGGAGGGCGAGCGGCGTTTCGTCGCGCTCGCGTGGACGGCTGGGCTCGCGGGTCCCAGCGACGGCGAGGACGCCCACCGGCGGCTTGACGTCACCCGGCACTACTGGCGCTCCTGGCTCGCCGGCGGACGCTTCCCCGACCACCGGTGGCGCGAGCACCTGCAGCGCTCGGCACTGACCCTGAAGGGCCTCACCTACGCCCCCACCGGCGCCACCGTCGCGGCGCTGACGACGTCGCTACCGGAGACGCCGGGCGGCGAACGCAACTGGGACTATCGCTACTGCTGGATGCGCGACGCCACGTTCACGCTTTGGGGGCTGCACGCGATCGGCCTCGACTGGGAGGCGGATGACTTCATGCAGTTCGTCGCCGACCTCGATCGCGGCCCGGACGGCGCGCTCCAGATCATGTACGGGGTCGGCGGCGAGCGCGACCTGACCGAGCGGGTGCTCGAGCACATGCACGGATACGAGGGTGCGGTCCCGGTGAGGACTGGGAACGGCGCCTACCGGCAGCGCCAGAATGATGTCTACGGCGCGGTGCTCGATTCGGTCTACCTGCACACCAAGATGAGCGGGCACGTTCCGCAGCGCCTGTGGCCGGTGCTACAGGACCAGGTTCGCTGCGCGATCAAAGTCTGGAAGGAGCCCGATCAGGGGATCTGGGAGGCGCGGGGAGAGCCCAAGCACTACGTGTCCTCGAAGCTGATGTGCTGGGTGGCGCTCGATCGCGGGATGCGGCTGGCGGAGCTGGAAGGCGAGCTGGCGCTGGCGAAGGAGTGGGGCGAGGTCGCCGACGAGATCCACGCCGACATCCTCGCGCATGGAGTATCCGAGCGCGGAGTGTTCCGCCAGCACTACGACACCGACGCGCTCGACGCCTCGACGCTGCTGATCCCGCTGCTGCGCTTCCTCTCACCCGAGGACGAGCGCGTTCGCGCGACCGTGCTCGCGATCGCGACCGAGCTGACCGAGCACGGCTTGGTGCTCCGATACAAGGTCGAGGAGACCGACGACGGCCTCTCGGGCGAGGAGGGCACGTTCCTGATCTGCTCGTTCTGGCTCTCCTCGGCCCTGTGCGAGATCGGCGAGGGGGAAAAGGCGAAGGCGATGCTCGAGCGCCTGCTCGGCCACTGCTCATCGCTCCAGCTATTCGCCGAGGAGCTCGACGCGAAGACGGGTCGCCAGCTCGGCAACTTTCCCCAGGCGTTCACCCACCTGGCGCTGATCAACGCCGTGATGCACGCGATCGCCGAGGAGGAGAAGACGGAATAGGTCCCGCCCCGCCCGCCCGCCCCGCCCGCCCCGCCTGCGCACCGGCGGCTCAGCGGATCAGTCGCTCGGAGCGCGCGGTGTCGACGATCTCGCGCAGCGTCTCGCGCGCGTTGTGGCGTGGTCGCCAGCGCAGCTCGCGGCGGGCCTTGGTCGTGTCCATCAACGCGGATTCGCGCAACGCCTCGATCCACTGGGCTTCGGAACGCACGAACGGCAGGCGGGCGACGACCTCGGCGGCTGCATCGACCGCCAGCTCGGGCAGCGGCACGCTGTACCAGCCGAGGGCGTCAGTCAGGTCTGACAGCGTCAACGTCCCGGCGGCAGCGAGGTTGTATATCCCGGGCGCGCCGCGGCCGAGCACGGCCGCGCGCAGCGCGGTCGCCACGTCGTCGTGGTGCACGAGCTGGAAGGGCACTCCGGGGTCGGGGATCACGGGCTTGAGCGCCGGCAACAGCTCGAGCGCGCGCAGGACCGCCGCCGGCATCTTCTCCGACAGCGTCACGTAGGGGATGTTCTGGATCAGCGCGAGCGCGTCGGATCCGCCGACGATCGAGGGGCGGAAGACGCAGGCCTCCGTCGACGTGCCGTCGAGGACATCGCGCAGCGTGCCCTCGAGCTCGGCCTTCTGCGCCGAGGAGTAGTGGCCATCGGTACCGCCCGGGGGACGTCCTCGGTGCACTACCACGTCGGCGCCATCGACCAGCCGCTCGAGCGCCGTGGAGCCGAGTACGTCGCCAGGGAGGTAATCGGTCTTCTTGAGGCCGACGGACGCCGGGTCGTAAGGACGGCGGCCCATCCCGACGATGCGGCCGACGGCGCGGCTGGGTTCGAGCGCGCGGACGAGCGAGCGCCCGATGTCGCCGGTCGGAGCGGTGACCGCCACGGTGATCGGAGACGCTGTCACGGCGCGAGCATATTCGACGCCCGGCGGCCGCCGAGAAGGCTTGGCCCGGCACCAACCTGGACACCCGCTTCAGGCGTCAGTCGTATCCTGCCTCGCCGGGCAGCAGGATCCGCGCGGTCTCGCCGGACAGGAGCAGCCTGGGCTCGACCGGGCGGACCTCGCGCCCACGCGCGTACTCCAACAGTTCGTCGGCGGAGGCGAACCTCGAGATCTGCTCGAGGTGCCTGATCGTCGGGAACACGAGCAGTATCTCGCCCGCGCGCGCCGCCTCGAGCGCCGCGCGTGGCTCGTACCACCGCCACTCCACGATCTCCCGCCCGTCGACGGTGGGTGCCGCCCCCTCGGGGGCCGGCGCGAGATAGAACCAGGTGTCGAACCTGATCTTCACCTGAGCCGGGGTGATCCAGCGCGAGAACGGCACCAGGACCTCGGCCGAGGCGAGCGCGATCCCGGCCTCCTCAGCGAGCTCGCGGACCGCGGCCGCCCGCGGCGCCCCGTCACCCTCGCCCTCTTGCGCGTCGACAGCACCGCCCGGGAACACCCACGCCCCAGGCATGAAGCGAGCATCCGGGTCGCGCTTGACAAGCAGCACCTCGAGCGACTGGTCGCCGCCACGCAACAGGATCACCGTCGCCGCCGGCCGCGGCACGGTAGGCTCCCCGGGGTTCAGCTCTTCACCGGGGGCGGGGCGATCGAACTGCATCGCCGACGACCCTACCTGGACCCCGCCAGCATTACCCGACCCTGACACTGAGATGAGCGTAACCGAGTCCGAGAGATGGATCTGCGAGTCGTGCGGGTACATCTACGACCCCGACGAAGGCGACCCCGACGGCGGGATTCCGCCAGGAACGCCGTTCGCCGAGATCCCCGAGACCTGGTTCTGTCCCGTGTGTGGCGCGCGCAAGCGGGACTTCGCTCCGTACGAGGATTAGTGCAATCGGCTGGCGGCCGATGTGCATCGGCGTGTGTGCCGATGCATTGGGAGTTCGCCTGGCGGCGAACTCCCGCTGGTCAGTTGATCAGGCGCTTCTCGAGGCGCCAGATCGCGAGCCGCCACATGACGAGTGCGAACGCGATCAGCACCGCCGTGTGAAGAAGGTCGGCCGGCCCCATCGTTCCGAGCGAGACGTCGCGCACGAGGGCGACGCAGTGGTAGAGGGGGTTGAACTGAGCGATCGTACGCAACGTGTGCGGAAGCGCTGAGATCGGAAAGAAGGTTCCCGCGACGAGGAACATCGGCGTCAGCACGGCACTGGTCACGTAGTTGAAATTGTCGATCGTCTTTGCGACCGCCGCGATCAATACTCCGAAGGCCGCGAAGCCGAAGCCGGTGACGAAGCCGATGAAGGGGACGAGCAGCATGCCCGGGGCCGGCTTCAGGCCGAAGGCCAGCCCGACGAGCAGCGGGGCGAGGCCGTAGACACCCGCCCGGATCGAGATCCACAGGATCTCGGCCGTCACGAGCTCCTCGACGTCGACGGGAGCGGCGAGTAGCGCGTCGTAGGTGCGCTGGAACTGCCAGCGGATGAAGGTGTTGAACATGCCGGGGAACGCCGACGAGAAGAGCACGGCCGTGGCGACGACGCCGGTGGCGACGTACTCGACGTATTTCACGTGCCCGAAGTGCTTGACGATCGAGCCGAAGCCGAGCCCGAACGCGAGCAGGTAGATCACGGGCTGCACGATCGAGGAGAAGGTCGTCGCCTTCCAATAGCGGCGGAAGAGCACGATGTCGCGTGTCATCACGCCGGCGAGGGCGGCGGGCTCCAGGCGGTGCATGCGGCGCGTGGTCGGGGTGGCGCTCACTCGATGTCCTGACCGGTCAGGGCGACGAAGGCGTCCTCGAGGTTCGCCGGACGGCGGACTCCTTCTGGTGCCTCCCCGTTGAGCTCCTCGGCCCCGAGCAGGGCCACCGCCGGCCCGCTGCGCCGGTGTCGCCATCCGCGCTCACCCGCGAGCGCCTCGAGCTCGGACAGGCGCGTGGGCGGACCGTAGACCTCGAGCACCTCGCGTCCCGCGTGGGCGAGAATCAACTCTGTCGGGGTGCCCTGGGCGATGATGCGGCCAGACGACATCACCGCGACGGTGTCCGCGAGACGCTCGGCCTCCTCGATGTAGTGGGTCGACATGAGGAGCGTGACGCCCTCGGCGCGTAGACCGTCGATCAGCGTCCACAGCTCCTGACGCACCTGCGGATCGAGGCCGACCGTCGGCTCGTCGAGGAGGACGAGCTGCGGGTGATGGATCAGACCGCGCGCCACAAGCAGCCGGCGGCGCATGCCGCCCGAGAGCTCCTTCACAATCGTGTCTGCACGGGGCTCCAGATTCGCGATCGCGAGCGCTCGCTCGACGGCTGCCGGTCGCTCTAAGCGGGGAACGCGATAAAGGCGCGCGAATACGGCGAGGATCTGGCGGCAGGTCAGCTCGGTGTCGAGGTTGTCCAGCTGGGGCACAACGCCCATCGCCATCCGAGCCTGCTTGGACTCGCGCGGGAGGTCATAGCCGAGGACCTCGATCGCCCCCTCGTCGGCGATGCTCTGCGCGGTAAGCAGTCGCATCGTCGTCGACTTGCCGGCGCCGTTGGGGCCGAGCAGCCCGAAGCACACGCCGGGCGGGACGACGAGGTCGAGACCGTCGACCGCGGTGATCTCCCCGTAGCGTTTGACGACGGCGCGCAGTTCGATTGCTGGAGGGGCGGCGAGCACCCGGCCCAGCATACGAGAGCGATCAGGGGATGCCGACGGGGCGGGTCGGCACGTATACGTGGCTGTCTCGGCGCTAGTCCACTAGGCGGCGGCCCTGAGGCTGCTCGTGGCCGCATCGGCGATCGCCGATGCGGTGATCGTGACGAGCCGGCGGAGCTCGCCGTCGGAAATGGCCAGCGGCGGCATCAGGACTACGACGTCGCCGAGCGGGCGGATGATCGCGCCTCGGGCTCGGGCCGCGAGGGTCACCTGATGACCGAGCGGGCCACCGCCCGCAGACGGGGTCAGCTCGATCCCGACCATGAACCCGCGCTGGCGAACCTCGGCAACCGCGGGCAGGGGACCGATTCGCTGCTCGAGCAGGCGCGTGAGGAGCTCGATCTTGGGCTGGAGCCGAGCGAGCGTTCGTTTGCGTTCGAAGAGCTCGAGCGTGGCGATGCCGGCAGCGCACGCAAGCGGGTTGCCCGTATACGTGTGGCCGTGGAAGAAGGTCCTGAAGTCCTCGTAATCGCCGAGGAAGCCTTCGTAGATCCGCTCCGTCGTGAGCGTCGCAGCGAGGGGGAGGTAGCCGCCCGTGAGCCCCTTGCCGATGCACATCAGATCGGGCGTCACGCCCTCGTGGTCGCAGGCGAACATCGCTCCGGTGCGCCCGAGCCCGGTGGCGACCTCATCGCAGATCAGCAGCACGCCGTGGGCGTCGCACAGCTCGTGCACACGACGCAGATAGCCATCCGGCTGCATCAGCATTCCCGCGGCGCCCTGGACGAGCGGCTCGACGATCAGAGCCGCGACGCGCGGGCCGTGCGCGTCGAGCAACTCCTCGAGATGGGCCGCATCACCGGCTCGCGCCTGCCACGCGTCGAACAGCAGTGGCCGGTACAGCGAGTGGAAAAGGCAGATACCGCCGACCGAGACGGCCCCGATCGTGTCGCCGTGGTAGGCGTTCTCGAGGCAGATGAACCCGCTCCGCTCGGTCTCACCGCGCTGCGCCCACCACTGGAACGCCATCTTCAGCGCAACCTCGACCGCGGTGGAGCCGCTGTCGGAGTAGAACACCCGGCTCAGCCCAGGAGGGGCGACCGCGAGCAGCCGCTCGGCGAGCTCGATTCCGGGTGCGTGGGAGAGGCCGAGCATGGTGCTGTGTGCGACCCGGCCGAGCTGGTCCTTGACCGCGTCGTCGATCGCCGGTTGACAATGCCCGTGAACATTGCACCAGAGCGACGAGACCCCGTCGATGTAGGGGTTGCCATAGACGTCGTACAGCGTCGTTCCTTCGGCGTGGTCGATGATGATCGGCGGCTCCTCGTTCTCCCAGCTCTCCTGCTGAGTGAAGGGGTGCCAGAGGTGGCGGCGGTCTGCGGCGATCAGTTCGGTTGGCGTTCTCATATCGCCAAATTAACGTTCGGGGCGGTCGGAAAGATCGTCTCCGGGCCGAGGATGGGAAACTGTGGCCGGATGCAGGGATCTACGACAGCCACGCGGCACGAAGGCCTCGAAGCTGTCGTGTTCGACGTCGACGGGACACTGGTCGACAGCGAGCGAGACGGCCACCGCGTCGCCTTCAACCGTGCCTTCGAGGAGGCCGGGATGCCCGACCGCTGGGACATCGAGCTCTACGGAGAGCTGCTCGCGGTAACCGGGGGCGATCGCCGGATCAAAGCCTACTTCGAGCGGCAGGGGATGCCCGAGGAGGAGCGCGAGGAGCTCGCACGCCGCCTGCATGCCCGCAAGACCCAGATCTTCACCGAGATGGCCAAGCAGGGCGAGATCGAACCGCGACCGGGCGTTCAGGAGTTACTGCACGAGCTCGAGGACGCGGGGGTGCGCCTCGCGGTGGCGACCACCGGCACCGGCACCTGGGTGCATCCGCTGCTCGACCGGTTGTTCGGGGCCGGGCGCTTCGAGGTTGTCATCACTGCCAACGAGGCGCCGCGGCTCAAGCCCGACCCGAGCGCTCACCTGCGGGCGGTTGCGGACCTCGGGCTCCCGGCCGGCGCCGCTCCCGGGATCGAGGACTCGCTGAACGGGCTGCGAGCGGCGAAGGCGGCGGGGCTGGCATGCGTGATTGTGGTCAACGACTACACGCGCGAGCAGGACTTCGCCGCCGCCGATCTCGTCCTCGACGGCTTTGGGCGCCCGGGCGCTCGGGCGTCGGTCCTCAGCGACCCACACGCGCTGGATCCGCCAGGGCGTCTGGACGTCGAGACGCTGCGACGCCTGGCGGCGGGTCCTCGCGCCGCGAGGTAGCGCCAGCATCTCTGCCGAGCTTAGCTACGGAGCTCACAGACTCCCCAGCCGCCGCTCGAGCTCCCGCCAATCCCACCCGTCCTGGAGCCGGTCGACCCACACGGTGTCGGTCCCGGGCGGGGTCCCCGACCGGAAGCCTCCGGTCAGATTCACCAGCACCGTTTCCTGCGCGTCGACGACACCAAGATCCCGCGCCTGGATCAGGCCCGCCATGGCCGCCGCGGCGGCGAAGCACGGCTGAATCCCCTCCAGCTCGATCGCCAGCCTGTGCGCGGCCCTGATTTCCTGCTCGGTCACGGACGTGAACGTGCCGCCGCTTTCGAGCACGATCCGTCGCACGTGCGGGTAGGCGCGCGTCGGATCGCCGCGAAGAATTGCGGCGGCGATCCCTTTCGGACGGCGGACGATGTCGCTCGGGCGGATGTGATCGGACCCGGCCCGCCACGCGGCAACCATTGGCGCGCACGTTTCCTGCTGGACGCAGAGCAGGCGCGGCACGCGGTCGGCCAGCCCGGCCTGCACGAGTTCGCCGGCAGCCTTGTAGACACCGTAGACTCCCATCGCGCTCGACACGGCCTGGACGTACCAGTCGATCGGCCGTCGAACCTGCTCGGTGGCCTCCAGCCACGCGAGCTTCAATCCCTCGCGACGACCAGGGTTGAAGAACCCCCGCTCTGAGGTCACGCCGTGGGCATTTGCGAACCGGCCCGCCTCGTCGAATGCCTCCACAAACGTCGCGTCGCGGAGCACCACGTCGACGATCCGCTCACTCACCGGCAGCGTCAGGCGGTCGCGAAACTGCGAGGCCGTGAACACAAACATCGTCAGCTCGGGGATGCGGTCGATCGCATGCGCATACGCGCTCGAGCTGTTGCCCGTGGAGGAGGTCGCGAACAGGCGCACGCCGCTCTCGCGCAGGTACGGCAACGCGATCGCCGCCATCCGGTCCTTGGTCGTGCCGGTCGGCAGGCGTGTCTCGTCCTTGAGGAACAGCGCTGGCATCCCGAGCCGTTCGGCGATCCCGTGCGAGTGAATCGCCGGAGTAAACACCGCATCAGCGGGAAGCAGCCCCGGATCGGAGACGGGCAGCAGGTCGATGAAGCGGTGATAGGGGTTGCTGGTGTCGCGCAAGCGCACGGCTTCGAGGTCGTACTCGACGTCCGATATCGCCCCGCAGCCAGGACAGAAGGGGAAGAATCCCCCAGACAGGCCGCGGCCGCAGCCCGTGCAGATGGTGCCGAAGTCGGCCCGCCGCCTGACAGCAGCCGCGGGCGACGTCATGCGCTTACGCCGATTCGCTCAGGCGAGCAGGCGGTGACCGGCAGCTTCGTCGCGCCTTCCACCAGGAGCTCCGCCGCCGCTCTGCCGAGACCGGCCCCGTAGAGCATCCCCTTGCGACCGGAGCCGAGGGCAAGACAGACATTCTCATAGCCCGGCGGAATCCCGACGATCGGCAGGCCGTCCTCGGTGACCGGCCGCAGCGCCGCGACGTGCCGCACGATCCGCTCGACGCGTAGGTCGGGCAACACACGGGCCGCCCCGTCGAGGATCCGCGCCGATGCGGATTCGGTCGGTGAGCGGTCATAGCCGGCGCGGTCTTCGGTGCCTCCGAGCCACCAGCAGTCATCCGGACCGGCGTAGAGTCCGACGCCTTGCCAGGCAAGCTCCGCGCGGGGGCGGGCGCCGTTCGGCTTGATTAGCAGCAGCTCGCCTTTGACCGGCTCGACCCCGAGCCTGATCGAGAGCCAGCGCTCGGGCTCCGCGCACCACGGGCCGGTAGCGATCACGACACCGTCGCAGGCCATCATCTCTCCGGACCGCAGCTCGACAGCTCTGACGTGGCCGTCCGTGTGCACCAGACCGCATGCCTCGCCGCGCGCGAGACCGGCTCCGAGGCGCTGCGCAGCAGCGGCTACGGCCCTGGTGTACGGGGCAGGGTCGACGCGTGCGTTGCCATCGGTCCACAGCCCTCCGACCGTGTCCGCGCAGAGCAGCGGCTCGGCCCGGCGCAGCTCGTCGCGCTCCAGCCAGCGCGCGGTGAGGCCGTCGGTCGCGCGGTAGAGCTCCAGCGTGGCCGCGAGCTCCCGCACCTGCGCATCGTCAAGGGCCAGCAAGACGCGAGGCACGGTGCGCAGGCCAAGCTGCTCGATGTCGCCCGCGAGCCGTGGCCAGGTCTCGCGGTGCAGCCGCAGCGATGCCAGCGCGAGTTCCTGCATCGGTCCCGGTATCCCGGCGCCCTGGAGCGGGTTCAATCCGCCGGCGTTGGCGCCCGACGCCTCGCCGCCGATCTCACCGCGCTCCAGCACGGTCGGCTCGGCACCGAGCGAAGCCAGAAAGTACGCGGCGAATGCCCCGGTAATACCGCCGCCGATGACGACCACTTTGCGAGCCCGATGCATCATCTTCGCCCCGCCCGCAAGTTACCATCTACAGGCGGAGCGGAGCTAGAACTCGCGGTCACCGAACGGCCCGGCTCCCGACCTTCCCGATGCCGACGGGCTTGTGATCCCTGTCGACACGCGCGACGGGTGGCTGCTGGGGACGCCGGAGCGCAAGGGGCGCCGGATTCTCTATCTGCGGGGATTCGGTGCTCGGCGGGGTGGCCGCACCGCGCTTCGGCGACCCATGCACGCCGACCGTGGTTGACGCGGATCCGACTCCGACCGTGATCGCGGTTGCGCAATGGCTCGCGGAAGAAGCGGCACAGTGCGGTTGTCAGGTTGTGCACGTCCCGTACGGGCTCGACCGTGCGGTCCCGATGGAGGCCGATACCATCGCGTTCGTGGAGTCGATCCGAGGGCAGGAGCCTGACGGGCGAGCCGGCCTCGCGTGGTCGAGTCCTGAGATCGAGTGCTCAATCCCGGAGCGGTTCGCGAGCGTACTGGCGCGTCGGGCCGATCATCCGGCGCTCGCCGGAGTCCGGCGGCCGCTCACCTACGCACAGCTTCACGCCCTCGCCGACGGCTATGCGCGCGCCTGCCTGCAGGCGAGACCGTCTGCCGAAGCTGAACGCGTGGCGCTGCTGCTCGACCACGACAGCGAGCTGATCGCGGCGGCACTGGGCGTGCTCAGAGCCGGGCATGCCGTGGTCACGCTAAACGCTGGTGACCCGCCCGAGCGTCTGGCGCAGATCCGGACGGTCGCCGAGGCCGAGCTCGTGATCACCGATGCCGAGCACGCCGCCAGCGCCCACGCGGCGGGATTCGATCCCGATCAGCTCGTCCTGGAGCCGCTGTCCGGCGATCCCGTCGAATCGGCGGTCGAACCCGGAATGCTGGCGTTCCTGATCGCCACGTCGGGTTCGACGGGCGCGCCGAAGCTGGTCATGCAGAGCCACCGCAACATGCTTCACAACGTGCTGCGATACACGAATGGGCTCGGTGTCCGGGAGGACGACCGCCTCGCCTGGCTGACTTCACTCGGAGGCGGTCAGGGCCTCGCCACTGCTTGGAGTGCACTGCTCAACGGCGCAACGTTGTGCCCGTTCGCGATCGCGCAGCGCGGCGTGACCGGCCTCGCCGACTGGCTCGAAGGCGAGGGCGTGACGATCTTCGACGCCCTGCCTTCGATCCTGCGTAGCTTCACGCGAACGCTCCCGGAAGGTCGGCGGATCCAAGGGGTGCGGCTCGTCCGGCTGGCATCCGAGCCGGCACAGGCCAGCGACTTCGAGGCGTACCGCCGCCACTTTCGGCAGGACAGCGCGCTGGCCAGCGTCCTCGGCTCCTCAGAGACCGGGATAATGGCTCAGGCGGTGCTCGAATCCAGCACTGAGCTGACCGGGGATCGACTGCCGGTTGGAGAAGTAGCCGACGGCCTGGACGTGCAGCTCATGGACGAGAGCGGGCGACCGGTCGCTTCGGGGAACGTCGGCGAGATCGTGGTCCAGAGCATGCACCTTGCGCTCGGCTACTGGCGCGATCCGGGATTGACCGGCCAGCGCTTTCGCACCGTCGACGGGAAGCGCTGCTACTACACCGGTGACCTGGCGATGCGAACCCCGGATGGCTCGTTGACGGTCGTCGGCCGGGCCGACAGCCAAGTCAAGATACGTGGCCATCGACTCCAGCTCGAGGAGGTCGAGGCAGCGCTGATCGCGCAGCCCGGCGTGGCGGCCGCTGCGGTGATCGCACGGGTCGACGGCAGCGGCGATGCGCATCTCGCCGCCTTCGTGTGCCCAGGACCGGGGACCGAGCTCTCGCCGGCCCGCCTACGCGGCTCGCTGCGGACGTTGCTGCCCTCGCACGCGGTGCCGGCGTCGTTCGTGTCGCTCGAGGCGCTGCCGCTGAGTCCAAATGGCAAGGTCGACCGCGAGCGCCTGACCGAGCTTGGTGCGCCACCCGCGACTGTCCAAACGGGACGGCCCTTAGAGTCAGACGCTGAGGAGCGGGTGGCGAACGTCTGGGCAGATGCACTCGGCCGCGAGGCGATCGACCCCGATGCGACGTTCTTCGACCTCGGTGGCGACTCGCTGACGGCCGCTGTGATCGCCGCATGGATGCACGAGCAGTTCAACGTCGAGCTTGCGCTCGACGTGTTCGATGCGAAGCTGACGGTCGCGCGGATGGCCGCGCTCGTAGATCGGCCGGGATCGCCGGCCCGCGCCACCTTGGCGCCCCTCCGGCGGGTCAAAGATCGCGGTTCCGCTCCGCTCTCACACGCCCAGCTGAGGATGTGGCAAGAGGCTCCGACCAAGGGCGCCGGCTTCAATATGACGGGCGGCCTTCGGCTTCGTGGCGAACTCGACCTCGGGGCCCTTCGGCGCAGCCTCGATCAGCTTCTGCGCCGCCACGAGATCCTGCGAACAGCATTCATCGACCATGAAGGTACGCCCACCGCCGTCGTGGGGCGCCACGCTCAGTTGGAGCTCCCGCAGCTGGACTTGCGATCCGAGCTCGACCCGGTCGCTCGCCGAGACGACCTGCTCGACTCGCTGGCCGCCGCGCCTTTCGACCTGACGCGAGCGCCGCTGATGCGCGTGCAGCTGGTGCGGGTCGGCGAGCTCGAGCACTGGCTCTTGCGCTCCGCCCACCACATCATTTGCGATGCGCCGTCGTGGACGATCTTCCGCGACGAGCTCGGGGCACTCTACGAAGCGGATCTGCTGCACGCAGGCGCGCCGGCTGACGACGACCCACTGCAGTTCACCGACTATGCGCTCTGGGAGCGCGAGAACGTGAGGCCCGGCTCGATCGACTGGATGGCCGAAGTGGACTGGTGGAAGCGCCGGCTCAGCCCGCCGCCCCCGCCGCTGACGCTCCCGTTCTCTCGCACGCCAGGGTCGCGACAACCAAGCGGGGCACGCGGCGTGATCGAGGCCGATCTCGAGCAGCCGCACGCAGCCGCACTGGACCGGATCGGCCGCGAATCCGGCGCCACGCTGTTCATGACCTGCCTGGCGGCATTCTCGGCGCTCGTCGCGCTCGAGAGCGGAATCGACGACATCGCGCTCGACACCTACCTGTCGCTACGAAGGTTCGCGGGCCTGCAGACGATGTTCGGCCCGCTCTTCAACCGGGCGGTGCTACGGCTGCATTTCTCGGATCGGCTCGGCTTCCGGGAATGGATAAGCCAGGTGCGGCGCGATGTAGTCGAAGTCAGCCGGCACGGTTGGCTTCCGTTTGCGTCGGTAATGGATGAGCTCGCGCGCGAGGGAATCTCGAAGCCACGCGGTGGAACGCGGCTGGCGGTCCTCACCGACCCGCCGCCGCTGCGGGTCGCCGGGCTCGAGCTGGAAACGATCCCGCGTCTGCCGGTGTCGCCGTGGGGCTTCGCACTCGGGGTCAAGAGCGAGCCAGACACCGTTCGCTGGCGAGCCGTGTTCGACGCAGAGCTGCATGACGGCCCCGGAGTGGAACGGTTCGTCGCGCGCCTCAACGCGCTGATCGCGGTCGCGTGCGCCGAGCCTGAGCGACCGCTACGCGAGCTGCATGGCAAGCTCGAGACCGGCGATCGCGGCAATCACTCACAGGAGGATCGAAACGTGTTCTTCGTCGTTGCGACGCTTGAAGTGGATGACTTCGAGGACTGGAAGGATGGCTTCGATCGAGACAGCTTCGGACGCTCGCAGGTCGCGAAGGGGTACGAGATCCTGCGCAGCGTCGCACAGCCGAACATGGTCTTTGTGCGGACGGCATTCGACTCGGTGATCGACGCAAACGCGTTCCGGGACCGGCTGCGAACCCGGGAGGGCGTGGGCGCGATCGTGCCGGCAACCGTTTTCGAGCTGACCGCGTCGGGCACCTACGAGGATCCGCTCACCAGGCGCGGACCAGATCCGGAGAGAGCTTGACGCGGCGGCATCCTGGTCGTAGGGGTGGCCCACCCGCTTACTTCTGCCGGAAGGTACCAGCAGCTCATACGGTGGGGTCATCCGCTTCAACATCGACAGGATTGTGCACGCGCCAAGCGCGAACGGCACCGACGGCCCGGCCGGAGGTGTGGAGCGAGCGCCAGACGCTCCGGGCAGCTACCGGCGAACCGGCGATCCGTGAGCGCAGGACACGTCGAGTGCGACCGGATGAGAGACAGCGATCCGGATAGCGAGGCCAGGGCAGCACTATGATCGCGCCCGTGTCCGTAGCGTCGCTCCGCGGTAGGCGCCTGCGGATCGCGGTCGTTGCCTGGGACATGGGGCACAACGGGGTGATTCGCGCCTACTACGCCGCCGAGATGCTCTCCCGCAAGCACGACGTCGAGCTGGTAGGAGTCAACTTCCGCAGCTTCGGGACCGAGATCTGGGAGCCAATCCGCGACGGACGCCTTCGGATGCGCGCGTTCCCCGGCCGCGCCCTGCCGCAGTTCGTCGACGACGCCGAGCGGTTCACGCGCGACATGCGGCCGGATCTCGTCTACGTGTCCCGCGCGCGCCTGCCGTCGCTGCTGATCGGCATGCTGATCAAGCACCGCTCTGGCGTGCCTGTGATCGTTGACATCGACGATCTTGAGTTCAGCTTCTACGGCAGCGGCGACGGGACCGGCTTGGCGCTGGACGCACTCGCGGCGCTTCGCGACGAGCGTGGATTCCGGGTTTCGCACGGAGAGCTGTGGACCCGCGCCTGCCACGAGCTGATCGCGGACGCCGACGCCGTCACGGTCTCCAACGAGGTGCTGCAGGGGATCTACGGGGGAACGGTGCTGCTCCAGGTCCGCGACGAGCGCACATTCAACCGGGCGCTCTACGACCGAGGCACCCTGCGTGCCGATCTAGGCTTCTCTCCTCGCGACCGCGTGATCATGTTCATCGGCACCCCGAAGCGGCACAAGGGCGTGACGAGAATCGTGGACGCGCTGACGCAGCTCGCGGATCCGGCTTACAAGCTGTGCATCGTCGGTTCAATCCCGGACGATGACCTGCGCGCGCAGCTGCACGCCTCGCCGTTCGTGACCGTGGTGGGGAGTCGCCCCGTATCCGAGATTCCCCCCCTGGTTACGGTCGGCGATCTGGTCTGCGTGCCCCAGGATCCGGATAGTGCGATAGCGCGCCACCAGACGCCCGGCAAGCTGACCGAGGCGCTCGCGATGGCGGTCCCGGTCCTTGCCGAGTCGGTCGCGCCGCTTGCGCCGTTCATCGCCGCCGGGCTCGTCACACCGATCGGCGAGACGCCGCTGGCGAGGCAGATCGCGGCTCTGTTCGCCGACCCCGATGCGATGGTCGCCACGGCCCGTCGCGGCCGCCAGTTCTTTCTTAGACGGATGAGCTATGCCGCCGGATGCAGAACGTTCGATGATGTCGTCGCGGGGCTCGATCTGGACCGCCGCGAGTTGCCGGCACGGTGGCTGAAGGCATACCGGCTGGCCCGCGACGGGGGATGACGGCCGGATGTGCGACCGCAGGATTTCGCACGGATGATGGCGCTAGCGCCTCCTTGTCGTAGCCGCGATCAGCCCAGCCACTCCGCCAACGGCAGCGAGGCTCCGGCCGCGGCCAGCTGCTCCCGGGTGGCGCTGCCGATGCGGGGCAGGGTTGCGACTGCCACCTTCCCGAGCCGGGCTATCGTGTCGCGGTTGGAGCGCTCGACGAGAGTGGGTGCCTCCGGCCACGGGGTCAGGACGACGCCGGCGATGTCGAGCTGGGCGCTGCGTGCGGCTTCCAGCGTCAGCAGCGTATGGTTGATCGTTCCGAGGCCGGTCCGAGCGGCGATGACGAGCCGGAGGCCGAGGTCGCGAGCGAGCTCGCGGACGTCGAAGCCGGGCGCGAGGGGGACGAGCAGGCCGCCGACGCCTTCGACGACCACGGTGTGGTGCCCGTTTGCGGCCTGTCTGATCTGAGCTTGGAGTGTCGGCGGGTCGATCGGCCTGCCGGCCAGCTCGGCGGCGAGGTGGGGTGAGACCGCCGGCCCGTACCGCAGCAGCGTCACCGTTCCCGGATCCACCCCGCCCGCCCGGGCGAGCAGCTCGTGATCCGGTGGCCAGTCCGGGTCGGGGGGGTCGTCGAGGCCGCTCAGGACCGGCTTCAGCGGTCGTACTTGCTCGCCGGCCGCACGTAGAGCGGCGACGATCGATGCCGCCAGCACGGTCTTGCCGACCCCGGTGTCGGTGCCGGTGACAAAGAAGCCTCGCACCCGCGGCGGATCCCGGCTCCGCAGGCTACGCGGCGCGTGCGACGGGTGCGGGCGCCTCGTGGTCGAACGGACGCGTCGCGGACGCCGACTCGGCATCGAACAGCCCCGTGGGCACCGGATCGTCCGGGTCCGCCCAAGCTTGCTCGTGCTCCTCCCAGTCCCGCGCGCCCGTCTGGTCGGCGGGGCTCGGGGTTGCCGCGAATGCCGTCCTCGGCGCGGCGCGAGGCTCGAAGCCGGCGGCGCGCGCCACCTGCGCCAGCGTGCGCGCCGCGACCGCGAGCTCGTCGGTGCGGTGCGAGGACATCACCGCGAGGCGCAAGCGCGATGTTCCGGCAGGCACCGTCGGAGGTCTGATCGCCTGGGCGAACACGCCCTGCGCGAGTGCGCCGTCGCAGATCCGCATCGCCAGGCCGGCGTCGCCGACGACGAGCGGAATGATCTGGGTCCGGGATCCCTGGAGGTCGAATCCTTCGCGCTCGAGCTCGCCCCGGAATGCGGCGGCGTTTGTCACCAGCTTCTCGACGCGACGAGGTTCCTCCTCGAGGATCTCGAGCGCCGCCAGCGCGCCGGCGACAGCCGGTGGCGGAAGCGCCGTAGAGAAGATGAAGGTCCGCGCGGCGTTGACGAGGTACTTCGCCATCGACCGATCGCAAGCGACGTATGCGCCGTAGGACCCGAGTGCCTTACCGAGCGTCCCAACGATCACGTCCACCTGGTCTTCGAGTCCCGCCTCCGCGAGCGCACCGCGACCGCCTGGCCCGAGCGCGCCTGTCCCGTGCGCCTCGTCGACCATCACCCGCACCTGGTGGCGCTCCGCGAGCGCGACGATCTGCTCGAGCGGGGCGACATCGCCGTCCATCGAGAACACGCCGTCGGTCACGATCAGGGCGCCCCGGCCCTCCGCCTGCTCGAGACCCCACGCCAGGTGCTCGACGTCGCAGTGGTGATAGATAAACACCTCGGCGCGGGAGAGGCGGCAGCCGTCGATGATCGAGGCGTGGTTCAGCGCATCGGAGAAGACGACGTCGCCCGGACGGGCGAGCGCCGCGACCACGCCGGCATTGGCGAGGTAGCCGGAGCCGAACAGGAGCGCGGTCTCGCGTGACTTGAATGCGGCCAGGCGCTCCTCGAGCCGCCGGTGGATGGTCATCGTCCCGGACACGAGGCGCGAGGAGCCTGCGCCGACTCCCCATCGCATCGACGCGTCGGCCGCCGCTGCGCGCACCCGCGGGTGGTCGGCGAGACCGAGGTAGTTGTTCGAGCACAGCAACAAGACCGGTTTGCCGTCGAGAACCACATGCGGCCCCTGCGGGCCGCTCACGAGGCGAGTGCGGCGGCTCAGCCCCAGGGCTTTCAGCTCATCCAGCCGCGCCTCGATTTCGATCATCGCGCCGTCAACATAACGGGGGGGTCGGACGGCAGAGGCGACCGATGGCCAGATTCGGCGGCTCCGATCGCAAGGGCTGGACTTTCTCGGCTGGCGACCTACGATTCCGACTACGCGCAATCGATCGACCGCGAGGAGTCAGATGGACGATTCGAGCATCCAGAACCGCATTGAGCAGTTGGTCGCCGAGGAGCACGAGCTGTTGAAGCGGGGCGAGGGCGGCGCCCCGGACCCGGAGCGCCACGAGCGCTTGGGAGAGCTGAAGATCGATCTGGACCGGTGCTGGGACCTGCTGCGCCAGCGACGCGCCCGCGAGGAATTCGGCCTCGACCCCGACGAGGTTAAGGCGCGTGACCCGGAGGTCGTCGAGCATTACCTGCAATAACCGGTCGCCGCCCCCGGGGGGCAGGGCTCGCTGACTCCGCTGACTCGATCCCGACGCGAGCGGTTATGATGCCGCGTCCCGTTGGGACCGACTTGAGCGCGTAGGGAGGATTAGGCCGATGCACCGCAGTCGTCGCCGCAAGACCGTTCGCAGCCCCAGGCTCGCGCTGCTGAGCGCCCTGATGGTCCTCGCTGCGGGCGCCGGCGTCGCCCTGGCGAGCAACACGCGGACGCGGACGCACATCTACGAGGCGTTCACTTCCTCCGGTCAGCCGGCTCTACACATCACCGGGACGGTTCGCGGTTCGTGCAACGGCGGATCGGCCGCCACCGCTCGTGCCGACGCGTGGCGCTGCTTCGCCGGGAACTTCGTCTACGACCCCTGCTTCAGCTCGAGCAAGACGAAGGGGATCGTGCTCTGCCCCACGGCGGCCTGGCGGTCCTCGGGAGTCAGGATCAGGCTGACCGCCAGGCTCGTCGACGGAAACCACGGCAAGCCGTCGACCCGGGGCGAGCCATGGGCCGTCGAGACGACGTCGGGCACCAAGTGCCAGCTTGACACCGGCGCGACCTCGGTGGTCGACCATCGGCGTGCCAACTACTTCTGCCAGACGGGCAAGAACGTCCTCTGGGGTTCTCCGTCGCGCAGCTCGGAGCCGTGGACGATCTACTCCGCTCCCGCCACCGCGACCAAGCTCACGCGCAAGGTCAAGATCCGCGTCGCCTGGTTCTAAGGGTTCGCGGGCCCTAACGCCCGGTATTGGGCGCGCCGTCCGGGCGGCGCGGGACCGTCCGCTTGCGCTGGAAGCGTAGCTGCGACGCCGGGTCCCAGAGGTGGACCTGGAGCGGCGCGCCGGCGGGCTGCTCGAGCGCGGCGGAGATGATGTCGGGCGTCTCGCCGTCGAGCCACCCCGAGCGGTTGTCGGGCCTCGGGTTGGATCCGTTGTCCGGCTGTCGCGCCACATTCAGGCCGAGATTTTCGAACATCGACCGGTCCTCGTCCGGCGTGTTACCGAGCGTGGTTAGGAAGTTGCCCATCATCACCCCATTCAGGCCCGCCTTGACGGCCATCGCCTGGAGATCGCCGAGGTTCTCGACACGCCCGCCGCAGAGGCGGAACAACGCCTCGGGCAGGATCAGGCGGAAGATCGCGATCCACTTGACGACCTCCCACGGGTCGAGCAACTCGCGGTCTCCGAACTTCGTGCCGGGCCGGGGGTTGAGCAGGTTGATCGGGACGCTGGTGGGGTTTATCCCAGCGAGCTGGAACGCCATCTCGACCCGCTGCTCGCGCGTCTCGCCGAGGTTGAGGATGCCACCCACGCAGGTCTCGAGCCCCGCCTCGCGCACCGCGTCGATCGTCCGCAGCCTTCCTTCGTAGCGGACCGTCGTGGAGACCTCGGGGTAGTAGGAAGCGGCGGTTTCGACGTTGTGGTGAACGCGCTGGATGCCGGCCTCCTTGAGCGACTTGGCCCGCTGCACGGACATGTGGCCGACGGAGACGCAGCGCTTCAGGTTCGTGTGCTCGGCGACCAGGCGCGCGCCGACGAGCACTTTCTCGAAGTCCCGCTTGGACAGTCCCTGGCCCTGGGTGACCATGCAGAAGCGATGAGCCCCGGCGGCCTCGGCAGCGCGCGCGTGCTCGAGGATCTGCTCCGGCTCCATCATCGCGTGCATCGGCGTGTCCGCGTCCGCGTATCGCGACTGAGCGCAGAACCCGCAGTCCTCAGCGCACCCGCCCGACTTCGCGTTGACCAGCGAGCACATGTCGGTCGAGTCGCCGAAGCGCTCCACACGCGCGCGCCAAGCGCGCTCGACGAGCGCCTCGATCTCGGCCGGGTCCTCGAGATCTCCGAGTCGGAGGGCTTCTTCGCGGGTGATCAGTGGCGGCACGCTCCAGGAAGATAGGAGGCGGACCGGACGGGACTCGTGGCCTGGGTCAGACCTCGCGGGTGGTGGTCATCCCCACTGGTAAGGGAGGAACTTGCCGTCGAGCGTGATCCGGACGCGGTCACCCGCTGGATCGGGCACGCGCTCGATGTCGGCGCGAAAGTTGATCGCGCTCATGATCCCGTCGCCGAACTCCTCGTGGATAAGCGCCTTCAGCGCAGGGCCGTAGACGAGGATGAGCTCGTACAGACGGTAGATCGTCGGGTCGGAGGGCACGGGACCGTCGATCGCACCGCGAGTCGGGATCTGCTGGAGCGCGGCTGACGCGTCGGCGGGTAGGTCCAGCATCTCGGCGAGCTGGTCCGCCTCCTCCTCGGTGAACGGATGCTGACCGAGGGCGGCGGCGGCGACCCAGACTCGAGGCCGGCCCAGTCGCTCCGCGAGCTCGGCGAAAGTGAGCTTGCGCTCCTGCATCGCCGCCTCGATCGCATCGCCGGCCTCGCGCTTGGTCATCATCGAGCCTGGAGTATTTCAAGGCCTGCGCTCGAGGACCAGACCCCGCTAGCGTCCGTGCCAATTCGGCTCGCGCTTCTCGGCGAAGGCCCGGACGCCTTCGCGGAAGTCCTCCGATGAGAAGCAGGCGTGGCGGAGCTCGATCAGCTCCTGTTCGGCGTCTGGGTCGAGCGCGGCTCGAGCGTCCAGGACGGCGCGGATGACGCGCTTGTTGCCGCGGTTCGCGAGCGGCGCGTTGGCCGCGATCTCCGCGGCCAGCTCGAGCGCGTGCTCGGCCAGCCGCTCCGGGTCGACGAGGACATTCACGAGGCCCCACGCCGCTCCGGTGCGGGCGTCGATGTTCCGCCCCACGAGGAACAGCTCGCGGGTCCTCGGAGCGCCCACGGCGTCGATGAACTTGCGGATTCCGGTGTGCGAGTAGACGAGGCCGAGCTTGGCGGGAGGCATGCCGAGGGCGACGGTCGCGGCGGCGAGCCGGAGGTCGCACGACAGTGCCAGCTCGAGCCCGCCACCGATTGCGTGACCGTTCAGCACCGCAACGGTTGGGTAGGGGTAGTCCTCGATCGCCTCGATCGCGGCCGTGAACGGATGGGCAATCAGCCGCTCAGCCTCCTCGGCCAGCACCTCGTCCTCGAGGTTGCCGATGTCGTAGCCGGCGGAGAACGAGCCGCCCTCGCCGGTCACGATCACGCAGCGGGCGTCGAGCTCGGGCAACGTCGACGCGAACCGGTCGAGGATCGCTTGATCGAGCGCCCCGCGCTTCTCAGGGTTAGAGATCGTCAGCCGGACCACTCCTGGGGCCGGCTCGTCGACCAGCAGCCGGCCGCTACTCAAGGACTACGAGCGTGTCGCCTTCGGCCACCGACTGGCCTTCCTGGCAACGGATCTCCTTGACTACGCCCGGATCCTCGGCCTCGACCGGCATCTCCATCTTCATTGACTCGAGGATCACAACCGTGTCCCCCTCCGCGACACGGTCGCCGATCTCGACCTCGACCTTCCAGACGGTGCCGGTGATGTGAGCCTCGACGTCGGTCACAATTCAAAACCCTCCTGTGCTCGCGATGACCGGCCGGAGCATAGTCGCGAGGTCGGCGGCTCGATCGGGGCGTCGCGGGTTCGCCAATGCAGGGTGGCGTCCGAACGATGTACCAAAATGCGGCATCTGGTTGACGCCGACGGTTGACTGTCGACCCCTCGCCCGATTGCATCG
>Ga0302325_10006111_pt1 | contig 27198 bp, 20 predicted proteins | sample Palsa_T0_2_FD_201948 | JGI IMG/M metagenome (GOLD analysis project Ga0302325, IMG submission 201948) | Peat permafrost microbial communities from Stordalen Mire near Abisko, Sweden - Palsa_T0_2 | ecosystem: Environmental > Terrestrial > Soil > Palsa > Peat permafrost | place: Sweden: Abisko... | reverse complement strand
CTACCAGGCTCGCATCGCGAACGTCCCCCTGGTCTTCGATCCGGATCCGAACAGCGTCAACGCCTTCGCCGGCTGCTCGTCCACCGGGTCGCCCTTCGTCGCGGGCACCGAGGGCCTGCTCGAGGCCATCGATGGCATCGCGCAGACGAAGGCCGCCGACGAGATGTTCGGCACGCACACCTTCGATACGTACGTGAGCATGGTCGCGCCCCGCCTCGTCTCGAAGGACGGCGGCAGCGCGATGCTGTCGGCCGGCGTCATCCCGCCGCAGTACCTCTTCGACCCTCGCCGCATCTCGCGCGCCCACGAGATCTTCGACGAGACCGTTGCCTTCACCTTCGGCCACGAGCTCGCGCACCACTACATGGGCCATACGGGATGCGAAAGCGGGCAGCTGGGCAACGGCTTTGCCCCGGGGGTCGCGCAGCTTGGGCAGCTCGTGACGTCGGTCATGCCGGCCTTGAACCAGCCCAACGAGGTGGTCGCCGACACCAACGGCTGCATCAACGTCCTCGACGCGGGCAGGGCGCGCGCGATGCGGGCGTATCCATGGACCGAAGAGGGAGCCCTCTGGCTGATGGACTTCTTCGCCCGCCTCGACCAGGCCTCGGGCGCCTCGATCTGGGTGGCCTTCTTGAGGACGCACCCCAACTCGGCCTTGAGGATCCCCGTCGTGCAAGCCACGGCCGCGACGTGGCGCTTGCAGCACCCGGGCTGATCGAACCGGCCCCCGAGCGCGCCGCCCACGCCCTTGCCCCGCACGCCCGCCCCCACGCCCGAGCGCGCGCCCGAGCCCACGCCCACGCCCTCCTCTCAGACGACCCGCAGGCTCTTCCCCTTCAGAACCTCGTTATGGCTCCCCATCCGGTACCCCTGCAGGTCCAGCGTCACGTACGCGAAGCCGAACTTCTTCCCGGCCAGGGCGATCGCGTCGCGGGCATCGAACGCCCTCACCAGCTCGTCGCGCGCCACTTCGACGCGCGCGAGCGCCCGAGCGTCCGACCCTCCGAGCCCGTGCCATCGGACACGCACCTGCCGCAGACCCAGGTTCCGTAGCTCGGCTTCCAGGCCGCCGATCTGCGCCAGACGCTCGCGCGTCACCTCGGTCCCATAGGGGAGTCGGCTCGAGAGGCAGGCGCTCGCGGGCTTGTCCCACACGGCGAGGCCGATGTGCCGCGCGGCGGCGCGCACGTCCTCCTTGGCGAATCCGCACTCGACGAGGACGCTCCTCACGGCGGCGTTCTTCGCGGCCTCGAGCCCCGGGCGGTGATCCCCGAGGTCGTCGAGGTTGGTGCCGTTCAGAACGTGGGCCAGGCCCCACTCGCGCCGCTTGATCTCCGCGATCTCGTAGAGCTCGCTCTTGCAGTGAAAACAGCGGTCCGGCGCGTTGGCGACGTAACCCGCTCGCTCGATCTCGTGCGACTCGACGAGCTCGTGGCGCGCCCCGATCTGCTTCGCGATCGCCTCCGCCGCCTCCTTCTCGAAGGGCGCGAGGCTCGGCGAGACGGCCGTCATTCCGACGGCGCGGGGCCCGAGCACTTCGTGGGCGACGGCAAGGACAAAGGCGCTGTCGACCCCCCCCGAATAGCAAACAAGGACCGCCCCCATGCCCTCGATTGCGGCCCGTAGGCGGACGAGCTTGGGCTCGAAGGACGGCGCAGAAGTGGGGGTGAGTACGTCCAAGAGGTTGACCTTGTTGGAGAAGTAGCACGGCTTGCGGGTCCGCTCACGGAGCTGCTAACTTGTTCAGTGCTAGGAGAGTGGATGGCTCGCTTGTCGGCAGCACAAGACGTCGAGGCTCTTCTGGCGCGCCTCGGATCGCGCATCGGCTTCTCCGACGCGCTCGGCGCAGCGCCGGGCGAGCGTCGGCTCGACATCCCGTGGCCGGGGCTGGCGGACGTTCTGCCCGATGGAGGCTTGCCCTTGGGCGTCGTGGAGCTTGCCTCCGCGCGCGCCCTCGGAGGAGCAACGAGCCTCGCGCTCGCAGCCGTGCGGGCCGGTCAAGGTCGAGGGCCGCGCGCGTGGTGCGCCTGGATCGACCCCGAGGGGACGCTCCATGCGCCTGGCGTCCTGGCGGCCGGCGTCGATCTCGTGCGCCTTCTCGTCGTCCGTCCGCCGCGGGCCGAGTGCGGGCGTGTGGCCGTGAAGGTCGCGGCGTCCGGCGCGTTCGAGGTGATCGTCGTAGACGCCGACGCGGTGCCGGGCGCGCCGCCGTCCGGGGCGAGGTCCGGGGTCGAACGCATGCGCCGAAATCCGCCAAAAGACTGGCAGGTGCTCGTTCGAAAGCTCGCCCTCGAGGCCGAGGAGAGCGGTGCCACGGTGGTGCTCCTCACGGACTCCACGCGGCCGCGTGCGGCGCCCTGGCCGGTCGCGTTGCGGCTCGAACTCTCGCGGCCCAGCCGGCACGAGCTCACCGTGCACGTCGCCAAGGAGAGGCGCGGCCGCGTCGGCCTCGTCAAGACGGTGCCCTTCCAGCCTGCCGTCCCGCCGGCGCCCGCGATTGTCCGCAAGCTGAGCGCTGCAGGTTGAGGGCCCATGCGCCGTGTGGCTTGCGTCGTGCTGCCGCAGATCCACGCCGAGATCGCGGCTGATCCGTCGCTCTCTCCGCTGAGGGCGGCGCTCGAACGGGTGGGCGAGGTGGCCCTCGCGTTCGGGACCACGGTCTCGCTCGGCGCGCTTGGCGAAGAGGCGGACATCGCATGGGTCGAGATCGGGGGCTGCGCGAACCTGCACGGAGGGGAGGCGCGCCTCGCAGATTCGCTCGCCGAACGGGTCCGAGGCCTCGGGCACGCATGCCGCGTGGCGGTTTCCGACGGTCCACGCATCGCCTCGATGGTGGCGCGCTTCGGGCCCGCGTCCCCCGCGATCGTCCCGGAGGGGCAGGGGGCCAAGGCGCTGCGAGCGCTTCCCGTCGCAGCCCTCGCCCTGAACGAAGAGCTGACGAAGTGGCTCGAGGATCTCGGTCTCTCCACGTGCGGCGATCTGCAAGGCCTGCCGCGCGGCTCGCTGTCATCGCGGCTGGACGACCGCGCGGCCGACGTGATCGCGGTGCTCTCGGGCGACGATCGCGCCCCGCTCACCGCCTGGCACCCGCCCGAGGTGCCCGAGGAGAGGGTGGAGTTCGAGTGGGCCGTGTCGAGCATCGATGGCCTCGTCTTCGCGGTCCGCGCCCTCTGCGACCGCCTCGCCGCGCGGCTCGCGGGGCGGGTGGCGGCCGCGTCGCGCGTCGCCATCACGCTGTCGCTCGATCGCGCGTTCTTGCCCCCGGGGACGGACACGACGCTCTCGATCGAACTGGCGCTCCCGGCCCCCGTCGCGAAGGCAGCGGACTTGTTCTCCGTGGTCCGGACGCGGCTCGATCGCGTCGAGCTCGCGGCCCCTGTGCTTGCGGTGACGTTGCGGGCCCTGGATCTCGCGCTTGCAGCCCCGCGTCCCCTCGATCTGCTCGAGCCGGAGCCCAAGGCCGATCGCGCGCTCCCTCGCGTCGTCGCCGAGCTCGTGGCCGATCTGGGGGCCTCGCGGCTCGGGACGCTGGCACTCGTCGACACGTGGGCGCCGGACGAACGGACGAGGCTCGTGCCCATGGGAGAACGCTCCTCGGTGGGGCCGGGCCCGTGGAGGGTGACCTCGGCGATCGAGCCGTCGCGTCTCATCGCTCCGGTGCGCCTGTCGATCGAGTCGCTCGCCCGGAGCTCGAGCCTCTTGCTCGCGAGGTTCGACGGCGTAGAGTGGTGGCGCAGGCGCTGCGTTCGCCGCGACTTCTGGGCGGCGTGGCTCGTGGATCCGTCCGGCCCGCGGGAGTCGGCGCCCGCCGCCCTCGCCTGGATCGAGATCGAACCGCGTGGCAACGGCTGGCTGCGCGGCTGGATCGATTAGTCCCATGTTCGTCGAGCTGACGGCGCGCACCCATTTCTCATTTCTCCGCGGCGGGTCGCACCCCAAGGCGATCGTGAACAGGGCGGCGGAGCTCGGGTACGAGGCCGTCGGCGTCGCGGACTGCGACGGGCTTTACGGCATGGTGCGCGCGATGGAAGCGGCCGAAGAGGCCAAGGTGAGGCTCGTCGTCGGCTGCGAGCTGGCTGTCGATCCAGGGGATCGCGAGCTTCGGTCGGTGTGGGTCTTCGTCGCGAACGCAGAAGGGTACACGCGGCTTTGCAAGCTGCTCACCGAGAGCCACGCGCGCCATCCGAAGGGGCGGCGTTCGGCGCAGCGACCGCGCGCGTCGGACGACGACACGCCGCGCAACCTCTTCGCGGGGGTCCCGCTCGAGAGCGTGTGCACGGCCGCCCCCGGCCTCTGGTGCCTCGCTCCTCCGGAGAGCCTCGCCGATGCCGGGCTGCTGAAAGACGCCTTCGGCGACCGGCTCTCGATCGCCGCGTGGCGCCACCGTGACGGCGAGGACGACGCGCGCATCGCTCGGGCCGAGGCCATCGCGCGCGCCCTGGGGGTTCCCGTCTGCGCGACTAACCGGGTGCTCTTCGCCGCGCGCGAAGACAAGGCCGTCCTCGATGTCCTTCACTGCATCCGCGAAGGGCGGACGCTCGACGACGTCGGTCGAGCGCTGCTCCCCAACGCCGAGGCCCACGTCAAGGGGGCCGAGGAGATGGCCGCCCTCTTCGCCGACCACCCGTCGTGGCTCGATCGCGCAGGCGAAGTCGCCGCCGCCGCCTGCTTCAGCCTGCGCAATCTCACCTACTGCTTCCCGTACGAGCTCGATCCGAAGTCGTCGAGCGAAGGGGCGAGCCAAGAGACGCCGGACGAGCGGCTGCGGCGTCTGACGTACGAGGGGGCGCAGAGGCGCTACCCGGACGGGATCGAAGGGCCCGTGCGCGAGCAGATCGAGATGGAGCTCCGCCTGATCCGGAAGCTCGACGTGGCCCCGTACTTTCTCAGCGTGCACTCCATCGTGCAGATGGCGCGCGCGCGCGACATCCTCTGCCAGGGGCGCGGCAGCGCGGCGAACAGCGCGGTCTGCTTTTGCCTCGGCATCACGGCGGTGGATCCGGCGCGCAGCAACGTGCTCTTCGAGCGGTTCTTGTCGGTCGAGCGCAAGGGGGAGCCGCCGGACATCGACGTCGATTTCGAGCACGAGCGGCGCGAAGAGGTGATCCAGGCGATCTACTCCACCTACGGTCGGGACCGCGCCGCGATGGTGAGCGAGGTCATCTCGTACCGCGGAAAGAGCGCGCTGCGCGAGGTGGGCAAGGCGTTCGGGATGTCGCTCGAGGAGGTGGATCGCTTGAGCGATCTGGTCTCGTGGTGGGACAAGCTCGACGAGCTCTCGCGGTCGCGCGTCGCAGACTGCGGGTTCGACCCGGACGACGCGCGCGTCCGGCACGTGCTCCGGATGGCGCACCGGATCCAGGGGTTTCCGCGGCACCTGTCGATCCACGTCGGGGGCTTCGTGCTGAGCGCCGAGCCGCTCGAGAAGGTGGCGCCGGTCGAGGAGGCTACGATGCGCGATCGGACGATCATCCCCTGGGACAAGGACGACCTCGACACCCTCGGCTTCTTCAAGGTGGACGTCCTGGGCCTCGGGATGCTGACGGCCATCCGCAAGACGCTGGCGATGGCCGCCGAGGTCGACGCGCGCCTCGACGCGGCCACGGCGATCGACAGGCTCGCGCGCATCCCCCCCGAGGATCCGGCCGTCTACGACGCGCTCTGCAAGGCCGACACGGTCGGCGTCTTCCAGATCGAGAGCCGCGCGCAGATGGCGATGTTGCCGCGGCTCCTGCCGCGTAAATTCTACGATCTCGTCGTAGAGGTCGCGATCGTGCGTCCGGGTCCGATCCAGGGCGGGATGGTGCACCCGTATCTGCGCCGCCGCGCCGGCAAGGAGGCGGCCGAGATGCCGCACCCGAAGCTTGCGTCGATCCTCGATCGGACGCTCGGCATCCCGCTGTTTCAGGAGCAGGTGATGCAGATCGCGATCGTGGGGGCGGGGTACTCGGGGGGCGAGGCCGATCAGCTGCGGCGCGACATGGCGGCGTGGCGCCGCAACGGCAAGCTCGAACGGCACCACGCCCGGCTGCTCGAGGGGTTCGAGAAGAACGGGATCACGCGCGTGTTCGCCGATCGGCTGTACCAGTCGATCCAGGGGTTCGGCGAGTATGGCTTTCCGGAGAGTCACGCGGCCAGCTTTGCGCTGCTCGTGTACGCGAGCTCATGGTTGAAGGTGCACCACCCGGCGGCGTTCGCGGCGGCGCTCATCAACAGCCAGCCGATGGGGTTTTACTCGCCCGACTCGATCGTGAAGGACGCCGAGCGGCACGGGGTCGAGGTCTTGCCGGCGCGCGTCGAGGCGAGCGACTGGGACTGCACGCTGGAGCCTTCGGCGGCGTCGGCGGCGGGCGGCGGCCGGAGGATCCGTCTGGGACTGCGGCTCGTGAAGGGGCTCGGCGAGAAGGTCGGCAGGCGCATCGAGCGGGCTCGCCGCGAGCAGGCGCTGGCGGGGATCGAGGACCTGGTGGCGCGCGCCGCGCTCGATAGGAAGGCTCGGGAGCTCCTCGCGCGGGCGGGGGCGCTGGCGGGTTTCGGCCTCGGGCGGCGCGAAGCGATGTGGAAGGTGCGGGCGCCGATGGAGCACGATCTCTTCGAAGGGGTGGCCATCGATGGGCCGAAGCCGGCGCTCGGGGCGCTCTCTCGCGCGCAGCAGTTGGTGCTCGACTACAAGGCGACGGGGCTCGTCGTGGGGGATCACGCGATGAAGGTGGTGCGCCCGCGGCTGCCGAAGTCGTTCAAGCGGGCGAGTGACCTATTGCAAATGCGACAGGATGAACGCGTGTCGATCGCGGGGCTGGTGATCTGCCGTCAGCGGCCGGGGACGGCGAGCGGGGTGGTGTTCGTCACGATGGAGGACGAGACGGGGTTCGTGAATTTGATCCTCTGGGCTCGGACGTTCGAGCGGTACAGGCACGTGGCGACGACGAGCTCGATGCTGATCGCGCGTGGCAAGATCGAGCGGGAAGGGGAGGTCGTCTATGTCGTGCCGGATCGGCTGGAGCGCCTGGGCCTCGTCGATGTGCCGGCGGCGAGCCGGGATTTTCATTGAGCGATACGAGCCAAGCGCGTGACGGACTGCGGTTGAAGAGGCAAGAGAGCGCGTTCGGCTGCCGACAAGGCCCATCGGCGGTCGACGAAGCCCATTTATCCCGTCAGTGAAGGCCGTTATCCCGTCAGTGAAGGCCCTTAACCCGTCAGTGAAGGCCGTTAATGGGCCGTTATCCCGTCAGTGAAGGCCCTTAACCCGTCAGTGAAGGCCGTTATCCCGTCGGCAAGAGCCGTTGGGGGCTCGCGAAGGCGCTCGTTCGACGCGGAAGCGCGGTTCCTTGGGTCGCCGACCGCGACTATTGGCGCGATCCAGGACCCCGCCTGCGTAAGGGAGCGCGTTCGCGGCGCGATCACGGCCTTCCATGGCGGGACGATCGCCGTTGTCTCCGGGATAACGGTCACCCATGACGGGCTAGCCGCCGTTGTCCGCGGGCAGATGGGCGCTGTCGACCGGATCACGGGCTTCATCGACGGGACAACGGGTTTCGCGGGCTCGCTCGGGCGCTCGACTCGCTCCGCGATTCGCTTTGCGTCGCCGATGAAGCGTTGACGCGGGTCGCTCGAGGGCTCGATCGCGTCGCCGATGGGCTCTTGTGGCTCACTCAAGGCCGTTCGGGCCGCCGAGCCGGGCCCCGATGAGAAAAAAACGAAAAATCGACCGGGCACCTGTCACGGATCGACCCGATCGGGACTTGGAAAGAGGGAAGGGACACGAAGCGGGCGATGGTCGCCCGACCGAAGGTCCTGAGCCATCCCATCCCATCCAACCCAAGAAGACCCAGGAGCCCATCATGACCACGCTATCGACCGTCAACATCACCACGCAAAAGGCCGGACTCACGGCCGAGTACCAGGCACTCATCACAGGAATAGGCACGCTGCTTCCTTCCGTCGATCCTTTCGTCATCGGCAATGCAACCATCTCGCGCGCCGACTTGCTCGCGAAGTTGCAAAGCCTTCTCAACGCAGCCAACGCGACCAGGGCGACACAGGCCGCCTATCACAACGCGGTCCAGAGCGAACGGTCGCTCACCGTCGAGGTCGCGCCGCTGCGTGCGCAGCTGAAGCTTTTCTTGCAGGCTCGCTTCGGCAAGACCAGCACGCAGCTTCAGTCGTTCGGCTTCGCGCCGAACAAGGTGCCCGACACGACCGTGAGCTCGAAGTCGACGAGGGTCGCCAAGAACCTCGCGACCCGCAAGGCGCGCGGCACGCTGGGAAAGAAGCAGAAGTCGAAGATCCACGGAACGGTGCCGGCCGCCTCCCCGCCGACCCCACCCGTGCCGGCGACGACCTCGCTCGCGGCGAGCCCGGCGCCGTCGACGAGTTCGGCCGCTGCGAGGGCGCTCGCGGCACCCCCTCTCAACGCGGGAGGTAACAGCTAGGCCCGCACGGCGCGGGGGGAGGTCTCCGTCGCCTCCTTCCCCCCGCGCCGGTGCATTGCCGCTCGCGGCGGGGAACGATCGCCGCGGGACCACCTCTTCGGTCGGGCGGGGGGGTCCTGTGACCGAAGCCGACGCCGTCAGGCGGCGGCGAGACCGGGGGGGACCCGCACGACCGAAGAGGGTCGCCACCCGGCGAGCGACCCCCGCGCCCCGTCGAGGTGGTTCGGCTAGCTCTCTGGCGCCGCCGCTGCGCGCATCGACGCTTCGATGTGCAAAAAGACGCTCTGCGCGATGGACATGCACGGGACGGCGAGCAAGGCGCCGGGGACATGGAAGAAGTGTTCGCCGACGAGCAGGGAGAAGATGACGAGGACGGGGTGGATCTTGGCCGCGTCGCCCATGATCTTGGGGTTGAGGACGTTGGCCTCGAGCTGGTGGATGCCGAGGATCCACACGAGGACGAAGGCCGCCGTGCCCAGGCCCTGGGTGAGGGCGACGGCGATCGCGGGGACGGCGCTGGCGATGGATCCGAAGATCGGGACCAGCGAGAAGATCGCGCTGACGAGGGCCATGACGGGCCAGTACTTGAGGCCGACGATCGCGAAGCCGATGGCGCTGAGGAGGCCGTTGATTCCGCAGATGATGAGCTGACCGCGGACGACGCCCGACAGGCCGCGATCGGTGCGCTCCCACAAGTCGTCGAAGCCCGGGCCGCCGTCAGGTTCGACGAGGGAGCGGAAGAAGGCGTGGATGCGATCGCGCGTCAGGATCAGGTAGGCCGCGAGCATCAACGTGATGAAGAAAATGAAGACCCCGCGGCTCACCATTCCGACGAAGTCGCGGACAGCGATGGCGACTTCGAGCGAGTTGGCCTCCGCGTAGGCGAAAGTCCGGCCGATCGCGTCGGAGATGAGACGGTTCGCGTCGAACTCGGTCTCCTTTTTGTCCGGGTTGCGCTCGACACGCCAGCCGCCCTGGATGGCGACGACGTTGACGCCCTGGCCGACGTCGATGGCGATCGATCCTTCGGGCCCCGGGCGCGCGACGAATGCGCTCGTGGGGGAAGGGCGGGGGGCCTCGAGGGCGGGGCGGGTGTCGGGGGCGATGCCGACGGCACGCATCTCGGCCGTGATGGCCGGGACCCAGCGCTCGCGCGCCTCGACCGCGAGGTCGGGCAGCTCGTGACGAAGGCTGCGAAACTCGAGAGCGATGCGCGGGGCGACGGCGGCGGCGAAGCCTCCGAGGACGCCGAGCACCGACGCGTAGACCACCAGCACCGCGAGGCCGGCCGAGACGTTGCGGCGCTGCACGGCGACGACGAGCGGCGTCAGCACGTACGCGATGACGATCGCCAGGATGAACGGGAGCATGACCTCCCGCGCCGCGACGACCACGGCCACGAAGATCGCGCCCGTCACGGCGAGAAATACCGTCCGTTTCGTGTGGGCGGTGGTCTTCACCGGCTCACCCCTGAGGGTGTTCGCCCGGCACGTCGTCGAAGAACGGGCGCAGGCGTTGCCACGAGGTATCGAGGTACTCCGGCATGATCCGCGCGTCGGCCAGGACGGGCATGAAGTTCGAGTCTCCCGTCCAGCGCGGCACGATGTGGCCGTGGAGGTGATCGGCGATCCCGGCGCCCGCGGCGCGGCCCAGGTTGAAGCCGACGTTCAGCCCCTCCGGCTTCGTGGCGGCCTGCACGCGCGCGGCGGCGATGCGCACGAGCTCCATCGTCGCGCCGTACTCCTCGGCCGTCAGCTCGCCGAGGTCGGCGGCGTGCCGGCGCGGGGCGACGAGCAGGTGGTGCGCCGTGAAAGGAAACTTGTTCAGGCAGACGAGGGCGTGCGGCTGCACGACGAGGACGAGCTTCTCGCGGTAGTCGGCCGGCGACGCGTTCGCGAAGTCGCAGAAGATGCATCCTCGGCCTTTGGAGCCGAGGATGTAGTCCATCCTCCATGGAGCCCAGAGAAGCTCGGACATCGTCCTCGCTCACTCGTCTTCGTCGTCGTCCTTCGTCTCGCTGATCGCGGCCAGCTTCGCGCCGAGCTTCTGCTTGATGAGCTCCCCGATCGTCCCGCCCGCGGCGGCCTCCTGGGCGGCTGCCTTCTTGCCGGGGGCCTTGGACGCGCGCGCCGGCTTGCCTTCGCCGGACGGTGCCGCGGCCGCCTCGCCGCGCTTCATCGAGAGCGTGATGCGCCGCTCCTGGCTGTCGATGTTCGCGATCTCGGCCTCGATGGTGTCGCCCTCGTGGGGCAGCACCTCGGCGCCGCTCTCGTCGCGCGAGAGGACGATCTCGTTCTGCGGCACGTGCCCCTCGATGCCCGGGCGCACCTGCACGAAGATGCCGTAGTCGACGATGCTCATGACCTTGGCGTGGACGAGCTTGCCCGGAGGGAACTCGTTGAAGATCGTGGGCCACGGGTCGTCCCACAGCTGCTTCACGCCGAGGCTCACCTTCTTCTCGTCGTGGTTGATGCTGAGGATGATCGCCTCGACCTCGTCGCCCTTCTTGTAAAGGTCGCTCGGGTTGTTGATCTTCGCCGTCCACGAGATGTCGCTCTTGTGGACCATCCCGTCGACGCCCTCTTCGATGCCCACGAAGACGCCGTAGTCGGTGATGCTGCGGACCTTGCCGCCGATCTTGTCGCCGGGCTTGTACTTCTCGGTGAAGAGCGTCCAGGGGTCGGGCTCGAGCTGCTTCAGCCCGAGGCTGATGCGCTTGCTCTTGGCGTCGACCTCGAGCACCTGGCACTCGACCTCCTGGCCGATCTCGAGAACCTTGCTCGGGTGCTTGACCTTCTTGGTCCACGACATCTCGCTGACGTGGATGAGACCCTCGACGCCCGGCTCGAGCTCGACGAACGCGCCGTAGTCGGTGATCGACTGCACCTTGCCGTGCACCTTCTTGCCCGGGGGGAACGCCTCTTCGGCGTGGCTCCACGGGTCTTCCTGCGTCTGCTTGAGGCCGAGCGACACGCGCTCGGTCTCCGCGTTGTACTTGAGGACGCGGACGGTGACCTCGTCGCCCATCTGGAAGAGCTCCGACGGGTGGTTCACCCGTCCCCAGCTCATGTCCGTGATGTGCAAGAGGCCATCGATGCCGCCGAGATCGACGAACGCGCCGTACTCGGTGATGTTCTTGATGACGCCGCGCACGACCTTGCCCTCTTCGAGGGTCTCGAGCGTCTTCGTCTTCTGCTCGTCGCGCTCCTTCTCGAGGGGAACGCGGCGCGACAGCACGATGTTGCCGCGCTTCTTGTTGAACTTGATGACCTTGAATTGGTAGGTCTGGCCGATCAGCTTATCGAGGTTGCGGATGGGGCGGAGGTCGACCTGCGAGCCGGGCAAGAACGCCTTCACGCCGCCGCGGATGGTGACCGAGAGGCCGCCCTTCACGCGCTGGCTGATCGTGCCTTCGATGAGCTCGTCGCGCTCGCACGCGGCCGAGATCTCATCCCACACCTTCATCTTGTCCGCTTTCTCCTTGGAAAGCGTGACGAGGCCGTCGTCGTTTTCGCGGCTCTCGATGTAGACGTCGACCTGGTCGCCGGCCTTGACCGTCGTCTGGCCCTGCGCGTCGGCGAACTCGCTGAGGGCGATGATCCCCTCGCTCTTGCCGCCGATGTCGATGACGACGTTGTCGCGCTGCACGGCGACGATCGTCCCTTTGACGATCTCGCCTTCTTTTCCGAAATCGCCGGCCTGGATGCTGGCTTCGAACAGACTGGCGAAGTTCTCGGAGGGGCTCGCCGTCGGCTCCGTTTTACCTGCGGAGCTCAGGGTAGAAGTGGTTTGGTTGGACATGTGTTTGGGGGCCCAGGCATCTAGCGTGCCGCACCCTCTCTGTCAAAGCCGGATAAGGCCCGGAAGGGCGTTTATTGGGCCCGTTCGGCTGCTTTGGACCGCACCTCGGCCGCCATCCGCGCGACGGCATCGTCGGCCGCGAGATCCGAGCTGTCGACGAGGACGGCGTCGGGCGCCTGCCGCAGCGGAGCGATGGCCCGCGACGTGTCTTGCTCGTCGCGTCGCTTCAGGTCGGCCAAGGTCTCGTCGAGCGTCGTCTTGGAGCCCGCCGCCGTCAGCTCGTCGAAGCGGCGCTGGGCGCGCACCTCGATGCGGGCCGTCAGGAAGAACTTCACGTCGGCATCGGGGAAGACGACGGTGCCGATGTCGCGCCCCTCGAGCACCACGCCGCCCTGGTGCCCGGCCTGCCGCTGCAGATCGAGCAGCGCGTCGCGCACGCCCTTGTAGGCCGACACCGTGCTGGCGCCCATGCCCACGTCGGGCGCTCGGATCGCGTCGGTCACGTCCTCGCCGTCGAGGCGGACGCGCAGTCCACGCGTGGCGTCCCGCTCGAAGGCGATGGCGCGCCTCTCGACGAGGGAGCGCGCGAGCGTGCTGACCGCCTCGGCGTCCTGCCGAGCAACCCCGGCGCGCAGGGCCGCGAGGGCGACGGCCCGGTACAGGGCCCCCGTGTCGACCAGGACGAAGCCGAGGGCCTCGGCGAGGCGCTTGGCGACGGTGCTCTTGCCCGCCCCGGCCGGGCCGTCGATGGCGACGATGGGCGGGCGACGCGGCGCGGTGCTGCTCACGCGGCGACTCTATAGCAGGCTCTCCGCAGGGGATCGCGCCCGACTACGGCTCGACGTCGATGTGCGCGCCGAGCGCCCGCAGGGTCGCCACGAACTTCGGGAACTCGGCGGCGATCGAGCCGGCGTTTCGCACACGGCTCGGGCCGCCGGCGGCCAGCGCGAGCACGCACGCGGTCATGGCCAACCGCGGGTCTCCCGCACCGTCCACGTTCGCGGCCGACAGCGGCGCGGCGCGACCGTGCATTACGATCCCGTCGGGCTCCGTCGTGCATTCGACGCCGAAGGCGCCAAGGAGGGCCGCGGTCGCGCCGAGCGCCTGGGAGCCCGCGTCGACGGTTCGAACGCGCGTCGTACCCGGGGCGAGGGCCGCGATGGCGCATGCGGCCAGGAGATCGCCCATCGCCCGCTCCAGAGCCTCGCCCCCGACGACCGCGGCACGCGTCGCGCCGCACCACGCGTGCAGGTCCGCCACCGGTTCGCCCAGCGTCTCGCCATGCGCCTCGATCTGGACGCCTGCGCCGAGGTCGCGAGCGATGTCGAGGAAGCCGGATGCGGTCGGGTTGGTCGCGACGCCACGCACCGTGATGCGTGAGCCGGGAACGAGCTGCGCCGCCGCAACGAGGATCGCGGCCGCGGAGAGATCGCCGGGCACCGTCGCGCGAAACGCCGGCCAGGACCCCTCCCAGCCGGCCGGGTCGACGCGCACGACGGTCCCGATGGTGTGGATCGGGGCCCCGAGCGAGGTGAGCATCCGTTCGGTGTGGTCGCTCGACACGTGCGGCTCCCGGTAGATCGTGGGTCCGTCCGCGTAGAGGCTCGACAGAAGGAGGGCCGTCTTGACGTGTGGGTCGGCGAGGTCGGCCTCGTGCTCCAGCGGAGACAGGGTCCGTCCTTCGGGGAGAGGGCCGATCGCCAGCGGGGGGCCGAGGGTCGCTCCGTGTGGCGCCCGGAGGGATGCGACGAGCCCGCCCCGCAAGCGTAGTGGCGCGACCAGCTCCGTCAGGTCGGCGCCTGACAGCGACCCGCCGGTGGTGAGGTTCGAGCGGAAGTGCTGGCCCACGAGCAACCCGCAAAGAAGCGCCATCGCAGACATCGAGTCGCCGCAATCGAGGTCGACCGACGGCGCGACGAGCCCGCGCCGCCCCACACCCGCGATGCGCCATTCGGAAGCGGAGGCCGGGTCGATCCCCACGCCGAGGGCGCGAAGGACGCGGCCGAGCGCGACGATCGCGTCGTGGTGCGGCAAGCCCGCGACGTGGGTCGTGCCCTGGCCGAGCGCCCCGAAGGCGATGGCCCGCAACGCGATCTCGGTGTCCGCCGGGACGGGGACGCTCCCCGCGAGCGGGCGGGAGGCGGGGTGAACGACGAGGGTCGTCAACGGGTCGATCTAGCGCCCGGGGATGAAGCGGGTGCCGAGATCCAGCAGAGCGGCCAGCGCGGCCCCGTCGACCGCGAATTTGCAGGTGACGTCGCTGCCGACCGCGTCGACCTGGAGGTTCTGGATGCGAGCGCCGCCGAGGGCCGGGGCGAGGACCGTGAGCCAGCCATCGAGCGCGTGGATTCCGGCGACGGCCGTGGTGGCTGCCGTCGGGTCCGCGAACGTCGACGTGGAGGCGACGTTCAGGCCCGGCGGATTGAAGTCGGCGATCGCGCGCACGAGCTTCAGCCCGCGGAGCCATCCCAGGTTGATGACGCCGATGTTGCCGACCGGGACGGGTTGCGACGAGAAGTCCGCGACGAGCGCGGCCTGCGCGCCGGGGCTCTGCAGGGCCTCGATGACCTGCGGCGAGACGGCCCGATCGAACCGTCCCTGCTTGACCCGGTCGATGACCGCTTGCACGCGCGTCGCCGTTCCCGCGATGAGCGTCTTTGCCGAGAGCGCCGCAAACGTCACCTGGCCCGCCGTCTCCGTGACGAACCCGGCGTAGTTGGCGCTCGTGATGGGCGCGCCCGATCGCGTCTGCGTCGCAGCCTGGATCTGGGCCGGGTCGAACCGACCTGCGAGCACGACGATCACGTCGGGTGCGTTCGCGGGGTAGCTGGCCACGACGGCCCGGTCGATGTCGTGGGCGGGCTGGAACCCGACGCTGTCGGGCAACGGGAGCAGCGCCGTGAGCGCCTTGCCCAGGGAGGGCCCGAACGCGCTGGCGAAGGCGGTGCGGGCGTCCACGTTGCCGACGACGATGGCTCCGGCCGGAACGAGCGCCAATGGATCCGCGTCCAAGTCGGTTGCCCCGCCCGTGGCGGCCCCTTGGGCGCCGTGCCGGGCGCAGCCCGCGATCGATGCCGCAAGCACGAGCCATGCGGCCCCCCACCACCTCCTGAGACTCATGCGCCGGGAGGTTAGCAGGGGCGCGCCCGGCTTGAAGCGCGGGGAGGGCGAACGTGGCGTACGCTTGCATTGCCCGTGAAGTCCAGGCGCACCAGCCCCGATGCGCTGCGCGAGCTGCGCGACAAGTACCTCGAGATGCTCTCGATGCGCATCGAGCACGCATCCGGCGCCGAGGACGAAAGTCGGGCGCGGCAGCGCATGGCGCGGCTCGCGTCGCGCTTCCCGGGGGCCCTCCGGGAGATCGACCACCTGGAGATGGACGTCATTCGCGCGCGGATCGCCGGGCTCGACGCCGTGCTCGATGGGGGAGGGCCGGTGGAGGACTGGATGGAGGCCGTCGCGACGTTTCATGCGTTCGCGCGCGGGGCCCTCTTCGCGAAGCGGTGGCTCGCGGGGCGAAAGCGGATCGATGCGCTCCTCGTGTCGGCGTACGAGAGGCAGGCCGCCGATCACGAGTTTTCCGTCGACGCGCTGCTCTGGTCGAAGGACCTCGATCGAATCGCCGTGCCACCGCGGGGCAGGGTGCTCGATCTCGTCTTCGCGCGCGTCGCCCTCGACCTCGGGACGACGCACGAGCGGGTTCGCGCGCTCGTCTTTCGTCCGCGCCGGCGCAAAGCCTCGCGATGACGACGCAGCTAGCTTGAGGGGGTGGACGACGACGGCGTCGACGGAGTCGCCGGGGTGGCGCTCGGGGTGCTGGTCTTCGTCTCGCCCTTGTCCGTCGAATCCGACTTGGCCTCGCCGCTGGAGCCGGCGGTGTTCGAACCTGCCGCCCCCGCGTCGGACGGCTTATCGGGCGCCTTCGCCTTGCTCGAATAGAGGTCGGAGTACCAACCACCTCCCTTGAGGATGAAGTTGGTGCCCCCGCTGATCAGACGATGCGCTGCGGCTGCCGCGCATTTGGGGCAGACCTCGATGGGCGCCTCGACGATTCGCTGCACCTGCTCCCACTGATGGCCGCAGGCCGAGCAAGCGTACTCGTAAGTCGGCATCCACATAGCGAATATGGCCGGCCTGGCACTCTGTCAAGTCGAGTGCCAGGTGTGGGCGGCGCACCCATGGGCCTCGCAGCGGGCCTCGCACCTGCGTCGAAGTTCGCGCCTTTCTTGCCCGCATCGACGCGAAAGGGCTAAGCCATCGAAAACTTGACTTGGAAGCTTGAACTGAACGGGCGAAGGGCGATACAGGTGGCAGGTAGCCTGTGACGATATGTGCAGTGACATGCTTGGGGCCGGACCCGCGCTTGTGCTGGGTCGTGCGCCCCTCCCCCCGGAGCCAATCTAGATGAAGATCAAGAAGCTCGAGCTCATCGGCTTCAAGTCGTTCGTCGACAAGACCGTCCTCCACTTCGACAACGACGTGTTCGCGATCGTCGGCCCGAACGGGTGCGGCAAATCCAACATCGTCGACGCCATCCGGTGGTGCATGGGCGAACAGAGCGCCCGGCACCTGCGCGGGCGGTCGATGGAGGACGTCATCTTCAGCGGCAGCGAGACGCGCAGCGCCCACGACTTCGCCGAAGTGACCCTGACCTTCTTGAACGACGACCAGAGCGAGCTCCCGCTCGAATACCGCGACTACGCCGAGCTCGCGATCACGCGACGGCTGCACCGGTCCGGCGAGAGCGAGTACCTCATCAACAAGACCCCCGTGCGCCTGCGGGACGTGACGGACTTGTTCCTCGGCACCGGTGCCGGCACCAAGGCGTACTCGATCGTCGAGCAGGGCAAGGTCGGCCTCATCGTGAGCGCGAAGCCCGAGGACCGGCGATTGCTCATCGAGGAGGCGGCCGGCATCACCAAGTTCAAGAGCCGGAAGAAGCAAGCCGAGAAAAAGATGGAGCTGACGCAGCAAAACTTGCTGCGCGTCGGCGACATCGTCGCGGAGATCGAGCGCAACATCACGTCGCTCAAGCGCCAGGCCGCCAAGGCCGAGCGCTACGTCGCTTACCGCGACGAGCTCGAGGATCTGCACCTCTACGAGGCCTCGCACCGCTTCCTCGAGCTGACGGGTTGGATCAAGCTCGAGGGCGCCGCGGTCGAGTCGCTGTCCGAGGACTGGGAGCGCTCACGTTCGGAGCTCGCCGCGCGCGAAGCCGAGCTCGAGGCCAAGCGCCTCGAGGTGCACGAAGCCGAAGAGCGCCTCGAGGTCGCGCAGAACGAGAGCTTCGCCGCCGACAGCGCGGTGCGCGCCGAGGAGGCCGCGATCGAGCGGTCGAAGGACCGGCTCGTTTCCCTTTCGCAGCGCGAGCAGCAGGCAGAGCTCGAGCGCTCGCAGATGAGCGAGCAGGCCACGCAGCTGGCCACCGAACGCGACGTCGTCACCGAGCAGGTCTTCGTCATCCAGGCCGAAGAGGGCTCGGAGGCCGAAGCGCTCGCGCGCGAAGAGGCCGCGCTGGCGGGGCGGGTCTCGCAACACGCGACTTGCAACGCGAGCGTCGCTGCCAACCGGCAAGCCCTGGCCCGCGCGCAGGCCGAGATCGCGAGCGTCGAGGCGCGTCTGGCCGGGTTCGAGCGACGCCGATCCGAGATGGCCATGCGCAAGGACAAGCTCGCGGCCGAGCGGGAGACGCTCGAGAGCTCGCGCGTCGAGCGCGCGTCCCACGCGGAGGGCCTCGCGATATCCATCGAGGATCTCGTCTCGGGCCGCACCGCGAGCGCGGAAGAGAAGGCGCGCCTCGAGCTGCGTCTCGTGGAGCTCAAAGACGCCGTCCAGGCCCACGAGCGGGCGCTCGACGTGGCCAAGGCCGAGCTCTCGAAGAAGCGATCGCGCTGCAATGCACTCGAGGAGATGCACGCGCGTCTCGAGGGGGTCGGCGCGGGCACCAAGGCCATCGTCGCGAGCCGCGACGCGTGCATCGCCGGGATGGTCGCCGATCGGGTCGAAGCGCCCGAGGCGCTGACGCAGGCCCTGGCGGGCTTGCTGGGTGCGCGCGTCCACGACGTCGTGGTGCGCGACATCGACCGCGGCGTCGTGTTGCTCGAGCAGCTCGCCGACGAGAAGAAGGGGCGGGCCGCGATCGTCCCGCAGCATCCGGCCTTCGTGTCGGCGGCCGCGGAGCCGCTGCCGGAGGACGAGGCGATCGTCACGCGCCTCGTCGATGCGCTCCGCTTCGCGCCGGACGACGAGGCGCTCGTCCGGGCGCTCGTCGGCGACGCGGTCGTCGTCAGCGATCTCGCGTCGGCCCGGCGTCTTCGCGACGTCGGGGTCGAGGCCTTGCTCGTCACGGTCGACGGGGCCGTCCTCCACGCCGACGGCCGTGTCGAGGGCGGGTCGGGCGATCAGGTCGCCTCCGGCATGCTCGAGGGCAAGCGTGAAGCGCGCCTTCTCGCCGTCGAGGTCGAACGGCTCGATGCGCTCGTCACGGCGAAGGTCGCTGACTTTCAAGCCGCGCGCGCCGATCTCGCCCGCACGGGTAGCGCGCTCGACGTCGCGCGGCAGGACGCCCACGCCAAGGAGCTCGCGCTCGTCGCGTCGCAGAAGGATCTGCAAAAGGCGGAGAGCCTGCTCGACGGGATCGTGCGGCGCCTGCAGTCGCTCGCCGAAGAAGAGATGGAGCTCGGACGGGCCATCGACGAAGCGGCGGTCGAGCGCGAGCTCGCCCAGGAGTCGCTGTCCGAGGTGCGGTCACGCTCCGAGAGCAGTCAATCGGATCTGCTCGAGGGCGAACGGTCGCTCGCCGAGGCGCAGGAGCTCCTCGACAGCCAGCGGCAGACAGTCACGGTGTGCAAGGTCACCATCGCCGGCGCTCGCGAGCGGCTGGCCGCGGCTCGCGGCACCGAGACTCGCCTCGCGAAGAGCGCGACCGAGCTCGAGGCGCGCGCGGCACGGTTGGAAGAAGAGCTCGTCGCGAACGCCAAGGCCTACGGCGAGACGGCCGCGCAGCTCATGATCCACAAGGGGAACGTCCACGAGGCCCTCGACCGCGCGAGCGCGTCCCGCGACGTCCTCGCCAGCGTCCGCTCGGTCTTCGAGGAGCTCCGCGGCGACCTCGCGCAACGCGAGACCGTCATCCGCGACCTCCGAAGCCGCACCGAGGCCCTCCGCGAAGAGCTGCAGATCCACGAGCTCGGGCTGCGTGAGCGCGAGCTGGCGATGGATCACCTGGTGGGCGGCGTGGCCGAGAAATTCCGCGGCCTGCGGCTCGCACGCGTCGTCGGCGACTACCACCTCCGACCGCCGCCCGACGACGTCTCGCACGCGCGCCTCGAAGAGCTGTCCAAGCTCATCGAGCGTATGGGCTCCGTGAACCTCGACGCCATGCGCGAGCACGCCGAGGCCGAAGAGCGCTTCACCTTCTACACGACGCAGAAGGCCGACCTGGATCACGCCCTCGCGGATTTGACGCGCGCCATCCAGCAGATGAACCGCGAGTCGCGCCGGCTCTTCGAGGAGACGTTCGCCGCCGTCGACGCCAAGTTCAGAGAGATCTTCCCGCGCATGTTCCGCGGAGGCCGCGCCGAGCTGCGTCTGACGAACCCCGACGACATGCTCGAGACGGGCATCGACATCGTGGCCCAGCCGCCGGGCAAGAAGCTGTCGAGCATCGAGCTGATGAGCGGCGGCGAGAAGGCGCTCACGGCTGTCAGCCTGGTCTTTGCCATCTTCCAGATCAAGCCGTCGCCCTTCTGCATCCTCGACGAGGTCGACGCCCCCCTCGATGAAGCGAACGTCGCCCGTTACAACGATCTCGTTCGTTCGATGACGGACCGGTCGCAGTTCATCCTCATCACCCACGTCAAGCGCACGATGCAGATGGTCGATGTCCTCTACGGCGTCACGATGCCCGAGGCGGGCGTGTCGAAGATCGTGAGCGTGCGGATGAACGACGCGGCGCAGACGGCCAAGACGAAACCGGCGGAACCAGCGGCCGCCGTGGCGTGAGCCGGACGCGTCAACTAGGTTAGGGCTGTGTCCGAAGCCCGCACCGACTCCGCCGCCCCGAAGAAAAAGAAGAAGAAGACCGCCGCCGAGATGCAGCGCGAGCTGCGCGATCTGGCGAAGCCGTCGAGCGACGCGCCGGACCGCCAGGTCGATCTGACGAAGATCTACGTGCGGGTGGGCCTCGTCCTCGCCGTCATTTGGGCGATCGCGGGCATCGTCACGCGCTGGACCGTCATTCCGCTCTATGTCGCGGGCGCGCTGACGGTGGCCGCCGTGGGTGCAGGGGTCTGGCTGAGAGGGTACGTCCGCAAGTCGAGGGAGCTCGGCGCCCTGCTGCGATCGGCAGGCGAGACGGAGCAGGGGCGTCAGGATGCCCTCCGCAAGTTGACGACGGACTTCAAGAAGGGCGACGTGCAGGCGGCGATCGCGCGAGCGCAGCTCGAGATGCAGGACGATCCGCGGACGGCGCTGGCGACGCTCGAGTCGATCGAGCTGGAGAAGCAGCTCTCGCCGGTGGCCGACCAGGTGCGCTGCACGCGAGCCACGATTCACCTGCAGCTCGGCGAGCTTCAGGAGGCCCGGGCGCTCGTCGACAAGATCGAGCTCGGCAAGCAGCAAGAGCCCAAGACGCGCGCGATGTTCGCGGCCATCGCCGGCGAGGCGTGGGGGCGCACGGGCCAGAGCAAGAAGGCGGTCGAACTGCTCGACCTCTACAACCCGGAAGACCCCGAATACGGCGAGATGCGCGTGCAGATGTGGCGATCGAGGGCCTTCGCCTGTGCGGGCAACGGCGACATGAAGGGCGCGTCCCGCGCGCTGAAAAAGCTCGTCGAGGTGAACCCGCAGCTGCTCGGGATGTTCGTGGCCGCCAAGAAGGTCCACCCGATGCTCCAGCAGGAAGCGAAGCAGCTTCTCATGCGCAGCGGGGCCGTTCAGCGCCGCATGGTCCGTCAGAAGATGTAAGGGGCCTGGAGCAACCTCCACACGGAGGCCGCTTCACTCCACGGACGTCGGACGTCCGAGTCACGCTGGCTCAATGTGGCACGGCAACCGGTGGCCGAAGGGCCCCAGTTTCCGCGTGAAATCGCGTCAAGCGCCCTGGCACACCGAGTGCTCATGCATCTCCCGAGAACGCGGGAAGGGAGCGGGCAACCATGGGTCGAATGATGAACCGAGCGAGCGGTGGAGCGGCCTTGGCGCTCGTCTTTGCGGTCCTGGGCGGAGGTGCGGTCGGATGCGGGGGTGAAATCCTGCCGGAGCCTCCTGGCAGTACCGGCGGCAACCTCTCCGGGGGCAGCGGGGGAGGCGGGGACCAGGGCTCGTCCCCGGGTGGCGGCGCGTCGTCCGGCGCCGGCGTGTCGTCGGGCTCTTCGTCGGGGTCGAGCACGGGGGTGAGCTCAGGCAGCTCGCCGGGCGTTCCGGGTCAAGCGGGGGGATCCTCCTCGGGGCAGGGCGTGTCGCCCCCCATCCTCATCGGCAGCAGCGGCGTCGCGAGCAGCTCGGGATCGAGCTCCGGGGCCTACCCGGGTTCGGGACCCTGCGCCGATCTGGGAGTGCCGGACATCGCCGAGGTCTGTCCCGACGGCACGTACGCCGCCGGCGAGTACATCGACGAGGGAGGGCAGTGCGTCCTGTCATTCAACTGCCCGACTTCGACGTCTCCCGCGAGTCCGCCCGGCACGCCGCCGGCGACTGGTTGCACCGGCGCGCTTCCGGACATCTGCGAGGTGTGCTCCAGCGGGAAGACGGCCTGCGCGCACTTCGTCGTGGTGGATGCCGAGTGTGTCACCGAGATCTGCCCGAAGGGGGCGGGCGGCGTGAGCCCGGGCGGCCCCGTCATGGTGTCGCCGCCCGGTGAACCCGTCGATGGTGGGGAGCTCGATGCATCCGAGCCGCCGCCCGCCATCGACGCGGGGCCGACGGGGTGCTCCCAAGGCGCCGCGTGCGAGTACGGCTCGGGGTGCGGGAGCGCGGGCGGGGCGTGCGACGTCTCGTGCACCTGCACGGAGAAGGGCTTCCTCGAGTGTTCGGAATCCTGCGAGGAGGCGAGCGCTCCGGTGGGCACGGGCACTGCGTCGCCGCCGCCGATGTAAGAGGGCTTCGCGCTAGTTGTCCATCGCGCCCTGGGCGATCCAGCTCGCGATACGGCTCATGTCGGACTCGGTGAACTCGTACCCGAGGCCTCCGTCCGCGGACTCGTCGGGCATGACGCCGCCGCTCGTCGCGCCCCTGACGTGCAGCGCTTGGTAGAACACTGTGGTCGTCGGGTCTTTGGACCCGCCCATCGGGAGCAGCGGCGGAAAGGCCGAGAGCGACGCCGTGAACAAGCCCGACCAGCAGGTCTCGGCGGTGGGACCGCAGACGAAGCCGCTTTCGGTGCTACCGAAGTCGGTAGGCCCCCCGTGGCAGATGCTGAGGGCGGTGCAGCTGGCCTGCGCGCTCGGGCCGAAATAGGTGCTGTACAGGTCTGACCAGGACTGCGGGCCCGCGTCATCGTTGACGGTCGTCGTCGGCCCGGTTTGGGCGGTCAAGAGCTCGCCGCCCGTCTCGTGGCCCGTCGAATAGCAACCCGCTGCACCGAGACTCGCGCAGGTGACTAGGACGAGCGTCCCGAGCCGCACGAGGCTGAAGGGAGAAACAGTACGGACCATGGATGCCGGACTGTGGCTCGATGTCCGCCCGGTTTCCAGCGCCTGATGGGCATTGGTGCCGAAGTGATCGTGACCGCGGCACTCGTTATGAGGCGCTTCCCACGCCGGTGGGATCGCGTGTGGCGCTGCCTTCTCAGGTGACTGCCGCCCTGGCCTGCGCTGCGGGCTTGAGCGACACCTCCGGCATCAGCTCAGCGAAGCTCACGACATTCACCTCCGGCATGTCGCCCTCGACGAGCTTGCGGACGAAGCGCCGGATGTCCGGCTGCGTGAGGATGACAGCCGCCTTCTGGTCGTGCCCGTCGGTCGCGTCCTTCACCGCCCGCCGGATGGACGCCAGCACGTCGCGCGCCGCCGGAGGCGGGAGCGCCAGGAACGCGCCCGCCGGGGTGCGCGTGATCGCCCTCCGGACGGTGTCCTCGAGGATTGCGTCGAGCAGCACGACGTCGAGGTGACCGGCGCCCTCGGTGAGCCGGAAAGTGATGGCGCGGCGCATCTGGCTGCGGACGTACTCGGCGAGGTTCAGTGGGTCCTTCTCCGATGGGGTCACCGCGGAGAGCGCCTCGAGGACGCCACGCAGGTCGCGGACGCTGATGCCTTCTTCGACCAGCCGTCGCAGGACGTCGGCCAGCATGACGACGCTCACGGGCTTGGGGACCACGTTTCGAACCGTCGCCGGCGCGAACGCCTCGAGATCGTCGAGGAGCCTCTGCGTCTCGGTGAGCCCGAGGAAGTCCGCCGCGCGTGCGGTGACGACCTCCTGGACCCGCGGCCGCACCCAATCGACGAGGCCGTCCGCCGCTATCTCCGGGGGGATTCGCAAGACCCTCGTGGGCACCTCGTGCACCGAGAGGACGACGTGACGCGCGTCGAGATCGCCGAGCACGCGGATGACGGGGGCGGGCAGGGGCACCCCCAGCTCCGCGAAAATCTGCTCACGAAGACCAAGCGCCATCGCCCGAAGCCCCACTGGTTCGGCGTCGACCACGGCGTCGAGGTCGGCGCTGACGTCGAGGCTCCACGGCGAGACCAGCGGAACGAACGACGGTTCGCCCGGCCGGGCGCGGGTGCGATCGCGCGCCGCCGCCTCGGTCGGGGACGGATGACGCTCGCCGGTGCGCGCACGCGCACGCGCCCTCCCCGCCCACCACAGGCCCGCCCCGATGACGAGGAACGGCGCGGTCGGCAGCCCCGGCACGACGGCGAGAAGGAGCACGAAGACGCTCGCCACCCGGAGCGCCTTTGGGGCGCCGAGCAGTTGCCGCGCGAGTTCTTCGGCGAGGGGCGTCTCGGCCTCTTCGCTGGCGACGCGCGTCACGAGGACCCCGGCGGCCGTCGAGAGGACGAGCGCCGGGATCTGCGTCACGAGGCCGTCGCCGATCGTGAGCAGGCCGTAGCGCTTCAGCGCGTCCGCGGCCGTCATGTCCTTCATCGCGACGCCGATCGCGAGACCGCCGAGGGCGTTGACGACGACGATGACGATCGAGGCCACGACGTCGCCCTTGACGAATTTCATGGCGCCGTCCATGGCGCCGTAAAACTGACTCTCGCGCTGCAAGAGCCGCCGCCGGCGCCGGGCTTCGTTGCCGTCGATGGCGCCGCCGCGGAGCTCCGCGTCGATGGCCATCTGCTTGCCGGGCATGGCGTCGAGCACGAAGCGGGCGCCGACCTCGGCGACGCGCTCGGAGCCCTTGGCGATGACGATGAACTGGATCGTGGTCAGGACGAGGAAGACGACGGCGCCGACGACGTAGTTGCCGCGGACGACCATGTTCCCGAAGGCCTTGATGACCTCCCCGGCGTTCGCCTGGAGAAGGATGAGGCGCGTCGACGCCACGTTGAGCGACAGGCGGAGCAGCGTCGTCAGGAGCAAGAGCGTCGGGAACGTGGCGATGCCGATCGCATCGGGCACATAGAGGACGACGAGGAGGATTGTGACCGCGAGCGAAAGGTTCGCCGAGAGCAGGACGTCGAGCACCCACGTCGGCAGCGGGACGATCATCAAGCCGACGACGAGGACGACGAAGGCCGCGAGCGCGGCGTCGGCGCTCGGAAGGGACGGGGCGCGAGATCGAAGCGAGCGGGGCGACGCGCCGGCCATGGGCGACCCTAGGCACGGATGGCGCGCGGCGCGTAGAACAAAGTGCTGGGCGCGGCGTCCCTCACAGCGATGGCCGCAGGCCTGCTACGCATTGGCCCTTCACGCGCCAGAAGGTCGAGCGGCCGACTCAGCCGAGCCACTCCCCGGCAGCGAGCAACGAGCGCCCGGCGGTACAGAATCGAAGGCGGCCCGGGAGGTCACGAGAGCGAGTCTACCGTCTCCCGGAAAGACCGCGAAGTCGCGGGTGCGGGTGATACCATAGGGCACGTGCGCGCCATCCCCGCCGAGGTCCTCGCCAGCGCGCCCCGCCTCTTCTGGGACGTCGACCCCGCGACGCTGGATCCCGCGCGGCACGAGGAGTTCATCGTCGGACGCGTGCTGGTCGAGGGCGACTGGCCCGCCGTTCGGGCGCTGAGGCGGGAGATGGGCGACGCCAGGCTGGCGGCGTTCGTCCGCCATGCGGGACGACGGCGCCTCGACCGTCGTACGCTCCGTTTCCTCGAGGCCGTGCTCGATCTACCAGCCCAGTCATGCGAGACGACGTCCTCGACCAACCCCAGCGCGCCGCTCTTCGTGCCCTGAAGCCCGCGGCCGCTCACGGCTACTACCTTGCGGGGGGCACGGCCCTCTGCATGCATCTGGCGCACAGGCTCTCCGTGGACCTCGATCTCTTCAGGACCGAGGCGTTCGACGCGGGGGTCATGGTGTCGGACCTCACGGCTGCGGGCGTGGGGCTCACGTCGGTCACCACGTCGCGCTCGACCGTGCACGGCCTAGTCCAGGGAGTCCCCACGAGTCTGCTCTGCTTCCCGTATCCCACGCTCGACGCCCCGCAGCCCTCTCCCGAGGGACTCCCGGTCGCGGGCCTTCGCGACATCGCAGCAATGAAGATCGAAGCCATCGCGTCACGGGGTGCGCGGAAGGACTTTTACGACCTCTACTTCATCGGTCAGAGCGGTCTCTCGCTCCGGCAATCGATCGCCGCATACGAAGAGCGTTTTGCTGCGGCGCGGCCCGACCTCTACCACCGCCTTCGTGGGCTCACGTTCTTCGACGACGCGGAGCGCGAGCCCGACCCCAAGCTCCTGCGGCCGGCCACGTGGGACGAGGTCCGCGCATACTTCGTGTCGCAGGTCAGGGAAATCTGGTCCGGATCCTGACGCCCTAGTCAGTGGCAGGCGAGAAGCGGCACGCTCGCGCCGTTCAGCCTCACGCCCTCCGTCCACCCCGGCAAGACGCGTGCAAGAGAGAAGGTGACGGGCTTCGCCTCGCGCCCTGGTTGAGGCGGCGCGACAGAGCTGTCGAACATCTTCCCGTCGGTGGTCCAGCCCGAGTAGTTCACGTTCACGGAGTCGTTCAGGCCGGGGTGGTCGGCGCCCCTGCCGGGGATCGGCACCTCGCTCGCGAGGCCGCTTGCAGTTCTCGCCGCGTCCGCGGGCGGCTGCTCAACGTCCGGAGGTGCTGGCACTCCCCTGAGGGCCTCGACGGGCGCGACGGCCGGATTCGCTGAAGGCTCGGCGGGCGATTGATTCGCCCGCATCGCGGACGCCGCGGCCTTCGCCTTGAGAACTGGTTGGCCTAGGTCAGGCTGGCGTCCTTACGTCGTCGGCCGAAGCTGCGCGTTCTCTTGGGTGTGCGGGCCATGCGGACCGTAATCGAGCTCGGCGCCTCCGTTGCTGCTCCGGACGACCGTGGCGGGGGCGTCGTGGCGGTCCATGAGCGACTCGACGAAGATCATCGTATCGTTCGGCGTGGCGAGGGCGGCTCGCAGGTCGCCGACGGTCCGGACGACGAACGACCGGGCCGACGTGTCGCGACGGAAGATCTTCGGCAGGTCGGCGTAGGCCCAGTTGGCCACGTCGTTGTAGGGCTCGGCCTTGCCGAGATAACCCCGTTCGATCGTATATCCGCCGTTGTTGATCAGCAAAATGACGGGCTTGTGGTCGTGCCGCAGGATGGTCGACAGCTCCTGCGCGGAGACCTGGAACGAGCCGTCGCCGATGAGCAGGATATGACGGCGGTCCGGCGCCGCGGTCAGGGCGCCGAGCAGGGCGCCGACCGAGTAACCGATCGAGCCCCAGTTGATGGAGCCGACGAAGGTGCTCTTGGGCGGCAGCTTCAGGCCGAGGACGGCGAAGGATGTTCCGTTGTCGACGTAGAGGACGTCGCCCGGTCGCAAGTAGCTCTGGACGGCCCGCCAGTACGC